>OBLU010004939.1_pt1 | contig 12011 bp, 5 predicted proteins | sample 1518681 | NCBI WGS metagenome assembly OBLU01 (sample SAMEA3539304, study PRJEB22396) | soil metagenome | biome: tundra; feature: field; material: soil | place: USA | collected 2010-05 | depth 0.15 m | reverse complement strand
AGTTCGTGATCGGCGATGCAAAGCTCATCACCCGGGCCGGTGAGACACGGGCCCTGCAAAAGGGCGCCGAAATCAATGAAGGCGACCGGATAGTCACGGCCGATGGCGCCTCGGCGCAAATCAAAATGGTGGATGGCGGATTCATCGCAATCCGCCCCAATACCGATATGGGTTTCGACACCTACCGTTACAGTGGCAAGGAAGACGGTACCGAGAGCGCGATCGTGTCCCTGCTACAGGGCGGTTTCCGCACTATCACGGGCATCATCGGCCGCACCAACAAACAGAATTACCTGATAAAAACCGCAACCGCCACGATCGGCATCCGCGGCACCGACCATGAGCCCATGGTGATCCTTGCACCTCGGCCGGGGCAGGTCGCCATCGCCGAGCCCGGTACCTACGACAAGGTCAACGTCGGGATCGCCTATATCCGCAACGATGCGGGCAGCGTCGATATCCGCCGCAACGAGGTGGGATTTGCGCCTGTGACCAAGGCACTGCCCATGGTCTTGCCCAGGATACCGCCTTTCTACACGCCCACTCCTGCGCCGGGACCGCAGAAGGCCGCGACGCCTGCGGCGCAAGCCGCCGAGGCGTCCACGCCGATTCGGAACACGGCGATCGTCGATCCGACGAGCACCGTCACCGCGGCGCCAGCCGCGACAGTCGTAGCCGCCGCCCCGGCGGCGGTCGCGCCGGTGCCGGTCGCTCCGGTAGTCCCGATCACGATGCTGCCAGATGCAAGCGGAAGTACCGTGAACCTCACCACCCAGACGGTAACTTCGTCGACGGGAACGACAACACCTGTGTCAGAGGGAGCATTTGCTTCACAGGCACAAGCGGCAGCGGATGCCGCCGCGGCGGCGGCATCGGCGCTTAACACGCTGTTGACGAGCGCGGCTTCAACTGCGGCTTCCACGACTGCGTCGTCGGCAGTAAGCGCGGCGCAGTCGGCGCTGAGCAGCGCCTCGACCGCCGGTACTGGCATTGCGGCGCTGACCATCAACACCGGGCTTGCTGCGAGCAACGCGACCGCAGCCGCTGGCCTGGCGACCACCGCGACCAGTCAGGTCAGTACGGCCACGACCAAGTTCAACGCCAATGGCTCGTTCGCCGACGCTACGATCGCGACGCCGGCGTTCGCCGCGCTCAACGCCGCCAACGCTACGTTGCAGACGGCCAACGGCAGCGTACAAATCGCCGCGGGGACCGTGACCGCCCAGAACACCACGCTGACATCGACTCAATCGGCGGCAAGCGCGGCGCTCAGCGCGGCCAATCAGGCGCTCGGCGCGGCCAACACCACATTGTCCGCGCTGACCGCAGCCGGGATTTCCACCTCCACCACCGCATCGAGTCTGCTGAGCGTGGCGCAATCCGCCGCGACCGCTGCCCAGTCCGCTGCCACCCAGGCAAAAACGCTGCAGGGCTCAGGTGATTTCACCGGAGCCCAAGCGCAGTTGGCGATTGCACTGCAGCAGGCGCAGGCGGCTGCCAATACGCTGGCAAATGCGGCGCAGATCATTACGGCGGTTGTCAGCGCGAATACCGCCCAGTTGACCGCAACTTCGATACTGGGGGACGGCACCAGCCTGTTGAGCGCGGCCACGAGCGCCCAATCGGCCGGCGCCGGCGCGGTGAACACCACCTCCACGCAGCTCGCCGCTGCGCAAGCGCAGGCGCCGACCGTCCTGCAGAATTCGACGCTGGCGCAATACAGCAATCCGGCGGTGGCGTCCGGCAATTTCGGGATCGGTTTGCAGAGCATGAAATCGGTGACGGGCGGTGCCGAGCAAGCCGTTTCGTCGACGATGAGCGTGAACACGAATTACGTGCTCGACGGGAACAAGAGTCTCATCGAAATCCGCAACCTAGGTTATACGCGCTTCGGTTCGAATTATTCCGCCGCAACGATCAACAACGCCGACATCAAGTTCAGTGGTGGTACCGCGGCTGATATTCTTAGCGACCCGAACGGCACGTATTACATCGGCCGCTGGTCAGGTGGACAGATCGCAGTTACGGACCTGGCGACAACCAATCCGGTAGCGCCGTTCACCGACCTGCTAGGCTCTACCAGCGCACACTGGTTCATCGGGTTCGCCCCATCGATCAACGCCGTGCAGCAGATCGTCGGCACAGCCAACTACTCGCTCGCTGCTGCGACGCACCCGACCGATATCTTCGGCAATGTGGGCACGCTCAACAGCGCAACGCTAGCCGCCAACTTTTCTGCGCAGACGGTGAACGCCGGGCTGAATCTGTCGTTTAGTTCCACCGATCCGGTAAATGTGAGCAAGCGCAATTTGAGCTTGGCCGCAAGCGCTAGCAACGTGCCAATATTGGGCGCCGGATTCCAAGCGTCCGCCGGCGGACTTTTTGCGCCGACGGTAATTTGTAGCGGTGCCGACTGTGCGACGAATGGCTATGCAGGCGGAATCGGTGGCATGTTCCTGGCCGCGGCTTCCGGCGGCACCACTACCGGCGCGGTCGGAACGGGAGCGGCAATCGGTTATGGATTCGCGCCCGTTGTCTCGTCGCCGGCGGCGAATCAGCCCTACACCGACTTTATTCAGGGCGTTGCGGTACTGAACACCGGCGCTGCACCGGCGGCGGGGACCGCAGCCACCCCAATCACGGGCGGAACGGGCACGTATCGGGAACAGGTATTTGGCTCGCAGACGGTGGGAGCAAACACCTTTTACTCGGGCTACAGTTTGGCCACCGGCGTTACGACGAATGCGTCGAACTATGTGTTCGACACCTCCGGCAATCTCATAGGCATCCTAAGTTCCGACTATAAGCTGGTCGATCGTGGAGGCACGACGCCGCCTTCGTATTCCAACGGGGCTCTGCCCTATACCGGCACGCCCGGTAGTTTGCCTTCGTCACCTTTGGCCGGTGTGGCCGTGTCGTTCTCCGGCGGCACGACGCCAGACGGGAGCTACAACGACACGGTCAACGGTATCCGCATGGGACGTTACGCGGGCGGGACGATCACCACCACAGATTTCTCGACCTCGGCGAACCCGCTGACCTATTACACCCAACTCGGCAGCAACAGCCTCGACTGGGTCGTGCGCGAGATCCCGGTAAGCATTCCGCTTACCGGCAGCTTCCAGTACAACGTGGCCTATGCCACCAAACCCACCGACAGCTTGGGCAACGTCGGCACGTTGAACTATGCGTCCCTGTCGGCGAACTTCACCACCCAGACCGTCAACCCGGCGGTAGGCATCACCATCAACAACCAGACCCTGTCTGCGGCTGCGACCAATGTGCCGATAGACAGCCAATTCGGATTCGACACCTCGAGCAACACGGCGGTGACCACGACCGGCGGCAGAGTGGCGGTCAGCTGCTACGGTTCGAACTGCGCGCCCGCCCCGGTCGGCGTCAACACCTCCGCCACACCTTATCTCGGTTATGTCTATAACGGGTACGGCGGGCGCATCACCGGCGGGCTGGCGGGCGCGACCGCGGCGGGCGGGGCGTTTTTCCGCTACGCCTTCAATACCTACTACAACCCTCTGGTCGCGGCCGGAAGCACGGGCGGCATTCCAAGCGGTCAGACGCGTCCGGTCAACGACTACATAAACGGACTGGTCGCCTTCACCCAGGGCATCGGGGTCGCCGCGCCCGCGCCGGCGACTGCCACGACCGGGGCTCCATTCATCAGCACCACCTATTTCGCGCCAGGTTCGTCCGGCGGGTATCCTCAGGCGCAGTCCCAGGATTACTCTCCTTCGGCAACCAGCTACACCAGCGCCTTCGGCACGGGCAGTCCCAACACGGTAGCGGATTATGATCCCGGCAATTCGACGCCGCGTTCCGAAACCCTCACCGGCGGTACGGTGGCAGAAGGGCCGACCAATGCCAACAGCTTTGCCGCTACGGGTATTTCCTTCGGCCGGTATACGGGAGGGACGGTCGCGGGCAATGACTGGCAGGGCAACCCCTTCTCATACGCGAATCAGGCCAGCTACGCGTGGATCATGGGGCCGAGCACGCCTCTGCTGGCGGACGCGCTAGCGGGAACTGCGACTTACAAGTATGACGGCGGCACCGCACCCACGAGTCTCAGCGGCGGTACCGGCGCCATCAACTACGCCTTCCTGGCGGTGAATTTCAACCAGTCGTCTGTCGGTGTCGACCTATCGGTCACAGCCCCTAGCGGATCGAACCAGCAAACATGGGTTGCAACCACAGGCGGAACCAACACCCCGAATCCGGCGACAAATGTGCGCCTGAGTTCGGGCCAATTCAATGCCTACACCGGCGGGGGAGCAAGCCAGCAGGGTCTGTCTGTTTCCCTTACGGATGCAACACACACGAACAGCCCGACTAGCGGGCAGATCAATGGCCAGTTGATGGGGTCCAACCTGAGCGGCGCGGGGATCACCTACGCGTTCCAGGATTACAGCACCACCGTCCCGGGTACAGGCGTCAACGGAGCGGTGGCCTTTGCGCTGAATACCTACACGAGTTCTCCGGTAACGACGAACTCGAGCGGTTCGTCGCTGCCGACCCAGACAACGACGACGGGCACCTCGGCGATCGACATGAACAACGTGTCGTACAGGATAGGCTTGTCCGCCAACGGGCTTGTCGCCAACCCGAGTGCCACTCCTGCCAACGCGCCGGCCTCGGTGGACTCGCAATACCTGACGTGGATCCACGGCCTGGTGGATAATCCGGGCAGAGTCGTTTTGGGCACGAACGGCTTGCCAACGGTTTGGGACGGGGTAACACCTGTCACCACTACCCCGACAGGCTGCAGCACTTGTAGCCCGAGTGTCTCCGAAATACCGGTGCGGGCCTCCATCGACCCGTCGAGTTTTGTTCCGTACGGCACGACTCCGGGCGCGGGGCAGGTCGCGTTGCCGAGCAGCACGTCCGTGATAGCGACCGTGTCGGATACCGGGTTCGATCCGACAACGGGCATCAGCTGGGGACGTTACGGCGGTGGCGTCGCAGCGATGTTTAACCGCATCACCAATGCGGCCATGGGAACAGCCGACTGGAGCACGCAGAACAGGCAATACATCCAGGGGCCAATAATGAACGGCCCCACCATGCTGCCGCTTACTGGAACTTTTAACTACACGTATGCCGGCGGTACCCATCCGACGGACAACTTCGGCAACGTTGGAACCCTGAACGCAGCGACGTTGGTGGCGAATTTCGCCGCTCTGACCGTGAACACCGGGGTGAACCTCAGCATTAACAATCAAACCTGGGCCGCCGGCGGGACTGCGATTCCGATCCAGCAAGGGCAATATTTCCAGGCAAGCGGCAGCAATCTGAACGTTTGCACCGGGTCGACCTGCGGCACAACCACGTTGCCGGCGGCGAGCACCGCCAACACTTCGGGCAAGATCGTCGGAGCGTTCACCGGCACCACCGGCCAGGGCGTGGGCATGGCCTATTCCCTGAATCAGGGCGGAATCGCCGGAACCACGGTGTCCGGTGTGGCAGCCTTCCATAGATAAATATATAAGTTGATCATTGGCAGTATCTCCCAAAGGGGGCTTCATGAAGAACAGGGCAGTTGTTTCATATTTGAGCGCGCTTGCCGGCGCCATGATCCTTCTGGCCGGTTGCGGGGGCGGAGGCGGAGGCGGGAGCGCGGCTGCCCCTGCGCTGGCTACGGGCGGAACGGGTGCGGGCATTGCGGCCAAGGGCCTACTCGCGAATGCCGTCGTGACGGCCTACTGCGGTAACAACGAGGCGCCCGCCGATCAGCTGGCCACAGGCATTACGAACACCGCCGGCCAGTACAGCCTCAGCTGGACAACGGCATGCGCCGGTCCCATATTGCTGGTGGTTACGGCTGGTGCAAACACGACGATGGCAGACGAGGCGACCGGCACCCTTGTCACCCCGCCTGCGGGATTCCAGTTGCGCGCTTTCCTGGCCGACCCGGCCACGACCACTGTAAAGAACATTACAGCGCTGACCGATATGGCTGTGGCCATTGCGGGAACCTCGCCAACGCTTTCGGCAACTGCCGCATCCAACGCGGAATCGGCCATCATTGCCACAGTACTCGGCGGCGATATCGGCGCGTATCAGGCAACGCCGCTGCCGCCTACGGCCGCAGCCATGGCGACCGCGAGCGCGGACGAAAAAAAGCTGGCCACCATGCTTACCGCAGTCTCGGCGTTCGCGCAGGACGGCACAACAGCGGCCGCCTGCGGTACATTGACAGACACTGCGGCAAAGATCCAGTGCGCGATCGGCGCATTTGAAGCCCAGGCGGCGGCAACGGTGACATCAGTGTCGGACGCGGGATACACGATTGCGACAAACGTGCCAGCCAACACGCCCGCGACGATGCTCGCGGGTACCTTGGCTCAAATTACGGCCGAAGCCGCGAGCGGGATTACTGGAGGCCTTGTCACCGCAACCGGTCCTCAGGCGCTGGCCTCGACCATTACCGCGGACAGTTCCGGATCGGCTGTGCTGTTGGCGTCCGCCAGCGTCAGCGTTCTGGCGGCCGCAAGCACCGGAGGCGTTGTCGCCCTGGCCGCAGCAGCCACTGGCGTTCAGGCAGCCAGCAATTTGTTCAACAGCCTGAAGACGGACCTCTCTTCGCTGACGAATAGCAGCGGCACCGGCTTTCTGGACCAGAAAGTCAGCGCTATGACCGCCGACTTCAACAGCCTTGCCATTACCAGCGTCACGTCCTCTACGAAAAATATAAAAGCGCTAAGCCGCGCGCTGCAGATGGCCAATGATGCCCAGACTGCGCTCTGGGCTATCCCGGGCACGGCCCCCAATACCGTGTATCCCGTGCCCAATAGCGATGTAGCCCTCGAAACGAATTCGACGGGGGCTCCGTTGCGCTTCGTTCGCAGCCATGGTGACGGCATGAACTGCTATGTCAATTATGCCGACACAACCACCTCCGCAACGTTGGTGTCGGTCGCGGTGACGCCTGCAGTGGCCTCAATACCGATTCTTGGTATCCAACCATTTACGTTGACTGCGGTATATAGCGATGGCTCAACCCTCAACGTGACAGCAGCTCCCACTACCACCTGGACTTCAGCCACCACCGGCGTTGCCACAGTTGTTCCGACCACCGGTGTGGCTACTGGCGTTACCGCTGGCACATCGGTCATCACCGCCGCTTTCGGCGGCAAGACCAGCACAGCAACCTTGACAGTAACCTCCGCAACGTTGGTGTCGCTCGCGGTGACGCCTGCAACGGCCTCGACCACCTTGGGCAAGGCCGGGTGTTACTACAGTGACGGCATAGCGAATTCGAGCACTGTGTCAGGAGTTTTTACCGGCTACTACCATGCAGTCGAGGTGGCAGAGAGCACGACGACCCCGGGAACCTACTCCTGGCAGGACTACTTGGCATCGCGCACCTACACCACGACTCTATTTGGCAATCCAAATTATTACCCGATTACTGGGAACGGCAATTATGTACCCACCACGGCTGCGGAGGTCGCGACCAGTACCATACAAACCGGCACCGCAGTGATGACGTTTGGTTCGAATGAGAACATTACGGCGGGATCCGTCATTGGAAATATTCAGCCGCTGGTGGCGGGGCAGGACTATTCAACCCTCAATATCACCGGCATGAGCAGCTCGATATCAGCGACAGAAGAGGTTTACAGCTTCGCCGGCACCGTGACCAACGTCACGGGCACGACGACGACCCTGAGTATGGCTCTGCAAAGCGGCTCGCAGGCTGTCGATGTGCCCGGCAACGGCGCGCTTGGCGTTGCCGGGCATCCGATCTCAGGAAAATTTATTTTCCAGATCAAGACGACGTCGTTCGAGTATGACGGCACCCTCACCGTAAACGCTTTCACCAAGGATCTGGACCCGTCGAACACCGATTACATGCCCGCCAATGCCAGCTTCAGCGGTACGATATCCACCCTGGCCAGCGGAACAGCGACCGCGTTTCTGAGTGGTACGCTGGGCGCAACCTTGGCCAATGTGGCGGCGTATGATCCGACCCAGCCGACAACGGCAACCAACTACCTGCAGCCGACGGCTACCTTCTTGGGCACCGTGATAAATGGCAGCACAAGCTACGAACTGACAGTCATCGCCGACGGCTCGGTGTACAACCAGTTGAGCGTCACGCTGAACTATGCCCGCGCCGGCTCCCAGATGATCAGCGTCACCGGCACCCACTCGCCCACCACGAATACCCTCACGATCTATGGAACGGGGGGTGTCAATGCCGTACTCACCAACGGCACGGGTAACGTGTACACCGGCACCACAGAGGTCGGAACAATTACTCAGAATCCGAGCGAGGTGACGTTCACCGACGGCACCTACCTGTTGCTCGGCGTATGATGAGCCTTGCATGATCGCTTTAGGATGCTGCGATCGGTGCTTGCATTAGATCAAACTGGCAGCCGCGGCTGCCAGTTCTTTTTCTCCACCCTCCCCCCTTAATTGAAGCGATCGTTTCTAACTCTTGCTGCCATTGTTGGCGCGCTATCCTCGCCGGTTCTTGCGGGGGATTTCCTGTCCGCCGAGAATCCCGCCGGGGCGGGCGCCGCGGGTGGCGCGTATCTCGATGGACAGGCATTTTTCGGCAACGACATTGTTCCCTTGGTTCAGGCGAACAAGGACTGGAGCCAGGGTTATAACCCGCGTGGTGGGAAAAACTACGCACTGATCTCCACCCGCGTCGAAGCCGGGATGCAGTGGAACGGTTTTCGTCTGGGCTATATTGATCGCAACGAGTGGCTGGCTTCAGCCAACCGCGATACTCTCGATATCTATCGCGCGAGCCAGCAGAATCTCAACTACGACAACGGGCGAAACTATTCCCTCGACTATCGTTTGCGCGGTTTTGCGGCCGATGGCGCGCGCTTGACCAAATCGTTCTCGAATGAGCTTGGATCGGGCTGGACCATGGGTTTGGGGGCGGCGGCCAGCGTGCTGCGCGGTCGCATAGTCCGGAGCGAAGACATTGCTGGCAGTGCGACGGCGACCGGTGGCCGCAACTACACTGCGACCGTCGACTGGACGCGGGATTACAGCCACACCGACACGGTTGCAGAGGGCTTTGCGCCGGCGTTCCAAGCTGGCAGCCCGTCGGGCCGAGGCTATGCCGCCGACTTTGGCATGACCTTCGACCGGAAAGACGGTCTGCACGTCGAGTGGATAGCGAGCGATGTCATCGGGCGCATGAACTGGCGCGACATCCCGGAGAAAACCCTGTCGGGATCCAATCTTCCTGGAGCCGCCCTGCCGGGGGGGCGCAAGTGGCGGGTGGACCTGGCGCAGAGCATACCGACCAAGCATGCGCTATCCGTCTCCATTCCCACAAGCATGGCCGACATTGAATTGGGCGATACGCTGTTTCAGGGTCTGAATCTGCCTCGCATCGGATTGGCGAAGCGCCTGAGCGCGGATTGGACGACGCGCCTTGACTACGATTTTCGTTTCTCGACGGTCGGACTCGGTCTTTCGTACCGCTGGATGTACGTGAACGTGCGCAGCGACTCGCTCAGTGTGAACAAGGCCCGCGCCTTCGGCTTCGGACTCGGAGGTAGGCTGGAATTTTGAACCAAAATCCGGCATTTTGCTTTTGCCAGAGGTGAAGGTGAACAGGATGCTGTAGGAACGACCCCGATCGCCGCACTTGTCATGTGCTTGTTGCAGGAAGCCCGCGCGGGGGTCGATCGGCCTCTATATCTGAGGGTCGTTGGAGGCGGGGGTCGGAATCGAACCGGCGTACACGGCTTTGCAGGCCGTATTACATCATGTCGTATCAATATGTTATATATTAACCACTTATTTTTACAACTTCCGTTCAAGCCGTGTATCAACTACCGCTTTGCCACATCACTATGTAGTCGAGTTCGTAGGTGCCATACGGAATCGAACCGGCGTACCAAATCTAATCGGCACTAAACCAGCACACTTCAGTAGTGCAGGGTCCGCGAGTCTTCGCCGCACACTTTCCGAACTCAACCGGAATCACATTCCCACCAGCTGCGGCGCACTGCTCCCACCGCTCCGCTGCCGCCATAAACTCCTGAGCACTCCCGTCCATATAGGCGCGAACCGCTTTTCGCCCCTGAGCCGGAATACGGCCGGCATCGAGCTCCACACGCATTCCTGCGTCGGCTTCGACGCATAGCGCTCCGCTCGCCCGCATGACCTCAATATGCAATTCGCTCTTGGTCCTTATCACCGCCAAATCAACCGACACCCCAGCCCGGCGAAACGCCGTCGTGTAGAACTGCACTCCCCTTGCTGAAAGCAATAGAAGCCCATCAGACGCCTCACGCGCCAAGTCGGGCCGCACTTCAAGTGGAAACACGGTGGGGTCAACTACGGCCAGGTCTTTCGCACTCGGCAGGTTGGCTTCAGTCCCAGCCATTCTTCTTCCGTCATGCGCTCACCGCGTTTTCCGCTTTGCTCTCTCAGCCTTCAATGCATCACCAAGCGCCTTTGCACGCCAACGCACCGGCCACCTCTTGTTCGAAATGTAATCAACTATCGAACCGAGTGCCCGGTCCCAATCGCGATACTCGACCATCGTTCCCTCGTCCAACTGCTCAGCCTTGACCTGCCGACCATCGGGTAACTTGTAGCAGAACGTGGTCAGGCCGGGTCGACTATCGCTACGAATTGGCTCTTCCGTCGCACCAGTCCCAACTATCCACTTCGCCAAACTCTTGTAGCGTGTTTTTTGCCAGCCCGCGGCGGTGTTCCTGTCCTCAAGATTGCAAATATAGACGAATGACGGCATTTTCTCTTGCTCTTCAGTTTAATTTCGGTGTATTTCAATTTCTTCTGCTGCGAGTGCCGATTACTTTAGCGCCTCGGTATTCTTGGACGCGCGGACGCGGTGATAGATAATTGTCGGCACGCTGTTGCTGCGCCAAGTCACCCACCCGCAACTGCTCGCGTATGCGCTCGGGTGCCGCGGTCACGCTGCAGTCCTTCGACTGCGCCATGGCCGCAGCTTTGCGCTTCACGAATATCCGCATCGCATATCAATTTAAATGTAGCGCGCGCAGCGACACTGGAAACACAAACACGCACACATCACCCACTGTGCGCTTGCCGCCGAAAGTAGAACGGCCCGATAACGGGGACGCTCGCCGTTACCGGGCCTGCACTGCCGATACAACAACTACAGGTGCTGGCCAGAGGTGGGAAACCCAGGCACCCGGTACCAAAGGTGCCGGCCAGACGAGGGAAATCCAAGCACCTGTTCAAATACTGAACCGTTGTAGACACGTATTCTGTGCGATGGCCCACGTTAAAAGCAGAAGTTTTGCGCCCTAGATATCCGCTACAGCGGCGTCGACGTCAGAATAACTCGACGAACCCTTCCAGATGAAATGGTCGTCGCGGTCGCCCGGGCCGTCGGTTATTGGTTGCAACACGCCAACTAATGGCGATAGGCGCGCGGCGTCGCGTGTGACTGCCGGACGAGTGTTGGTGGCCGACAAGCATCACTATGAGGTGACTGTTACGCGTCACTATATAAAACGCGATGTATATGCTAGTTAACTCACCACATGGCGGGCCCAACCAACGGAGGTCACGACAATGAACACAATGAGCCCAATAAACCTTAAGGCGAACAATTGCGCTGACGCGTTCGACGGTGCCCTCAACGACACGAGCACCATAGCGGAGGCTCCCGCAAGGACATACTCGGAAAATGGAAAGGCTCGACGCGTGCACTTTGATGCCTGGGGCTGGCGCGGGGACGTTGACCTTCCAGCGTACGCCATCGTCAAGCCTCACGACGAACCTGCTGGTGCAATCGCCGACGCTATCGCGCGCAAAAACGGGCTGAAGGCGCTCACGCTGAGATAGACGACCTACGACAAACGCAACGCGCGCCAGCTTTGGGTCATGTCCATGGGCTACCCGACTGGCGGCGGACTGTCCCGCATTGTCACGGAGGTCCATTTCCACGAAAGATAACTCTGCCATGCGATAGGTGGCAGGTCGTGCGAAAGTGCCCCGCTCTCATTACCTACCCCTCGCAC
>OBLU010004938.1_pt1 | contig 12012 bp, 9 predicted proteins | sample 1518681 | NCBI WGS metagenome assembly OBLU01 (sample SAMEA3539304, study PRJEB22396) | soil metagenome | biome: tundra; feature: field; material: soil | place: USA | collected 2010-05 | depth 0.15 m | reverse complement strand
ACTCCTGGAGCATGTACCTGCCCGCGGACTTCCCCATCGTCCCCGTCCGCCTCGTTGTCGCCCAGTGGCAGCAGAACTGTAACCACACGCCTCTTCCGGCCCCCGCACCGCCCGCACCCGAATCACTCCAGCTCGGCGTGCAGCCAGTACCCGGCCGTGGGCCTTGCGACAACGACAGCCCCGTGCTCGCCATCCGCTACATCGAAGGATTCCTGCGCGTCACCCGCGCTCTCGGCGACAACAAGTTCACCCTCTGGGAAGAGAAGCGCGACCTCCGCGGCCGCTGGCTCGACATCCGCGTCCAGGCGCGCTTCACGCCCGAGTCCACCGGGCGCGTCAAAGTCTGGTTCCGAGAAGATGGGATAGAAAAGCAGGTCGTCGACTACACCGGCCCGATCGCCAACCCGGAGACACCCACCTCCGGCTATCACTCGCCCAGCACCTATAACTTCAAGTTCGGCCTCTACCGCGACGTCATGCCCCAGCCCATGACCGCCTACTTCGACGAATACCGCAAGAAGCAGCTACCCTCAGAGAGCATGGATTCGCCGTCCAAGCCATGAGCGAAACCCAGACGAAACTCGGTCTCATCGCCGGCAACGGCCGCTTCCCGTTCCTGCTGCTCGATGCCGCCCGCGCGCACGGCCTCTCCGTCGTCGTGGCGGCGATCCAGGAAGAAACCGACCCCGAGATGGACGCGCGCGCCGCTGCCGACCCAGCCATCCGCGTCCACTGGATGTCGCTCGGCGAACTCTCCCGCCTCATCGAAACATTCCAGGCCGAAGGCGTCACCCGCGCCGTCATGGCCGGACAGGTCAAGCACACCCAGATCTTCTCCTCCATTCGCCCCGACTGGCGCCTCGCCAAGCTTCTCCTCAACCTGCGCACCCGGAACACCGACATGCTGCTCGGCGCGGTCGCCAAAGTCCTCGCCGACGAGGGTATCGAACTCATCTCGTCTACGCACTACCTCGAACCCCTCCTCGCCAAGCCCGGCGTCCTCACCCGGCGCGCGCCCTCCGATGAAGAGACCAAGGACATTGCCTACGGCCGCACGGTCGCGCGCGCGATCGCGGCATACGATCTTGGCCAGACCGTCGTCATCGCGGCGCAGGCCTGCGTCGCCGTCGAAGCCATGGAAGGAACCGACGCCACCATCGAACGCGCCGGCGCCCTGATGCGCCGCCTGAATGACCCGGCTGCCACCCTCAGCCGCTCGCTCACGGTCGTCAAAGTGGCCAAGCCAAACCAGGACATGCGCTTCGACGTGCCCGTCATCGGCGTCGCGACGATTGAAGCCATGGCGCGGGCGGGCGCCACTTGCCTCGCCGTCCAGGCCGGCGCAACCCTGCTGTTCGACGCCGCTGCCATCATCGCGGCTGCCGACCGCGTCGGCATCGCCGTCGTTGCAGAATCCGCTGAGACATCTCCGTGACACACGCCTGAGCGCGAAAGGGTACTATAGCCATACGCGAAGGCGTGGACCGGGCCGCCGAAAGATCGCCACAACTCACATTCTGAACAACAAGGAGAATACGATGGTTCGTAAAGGTGTATGGATCGCAGTCATCCTCGGCATCGTGACCGCCTGCGGTGTCGGTGTACGTGTGCACGCCGCCGATATCCTCCAGGCAGGAGCAAGTGCTCCCGACTTCAGCCTCCCGTCGCAGGAAGACGCGTCGGTATCGCTCTCGCAGTACAAGGGCAAGTGGGTCGTCCTCTACTTCTATCCCAAGGACATGACCACCGGCTGCACCATCGAGGCGCACAACTTCCAGCGCGACCTGCCCAAGTACGACGCGCTTAACGCTGTCGTGCTCGGCGTTTCGCTCGATACGGTCGAAAGCCACAAGACCTTCTGTACCAAAGACTCGCTCACCTTCAAACTGCTCGCCGACCCCGACCACAAGGTCATCGACGCCTACGGCGTTCCCCTGTCGGGTATGGGCCCCATCAAGTTTGCCCAGCGCGACACCTTCCTCATCTCGCCCGCCGGCAAGATCGTGAAGGTGTGGACCGGAGTCAATCCCAACACCCACTCCGACGACGTGCTCGGCGCCATCGCAGGCCTGAATGGAGATGATAAGGTAGAACCGAAGTGATGTAGCGGCAAGCAGACGCAAAAAGGCCCGGACCTCTCGAGAGGAGCCCGGGCCGTTTTGCTTGCCTGGTTAGAACTGCTTGCCGACTACTTCTTCTTCTTTGCGACTTTCTTCGCGGCCTTCTTTGCAGGAGCCTTCTTGACGGCCTTCTTTACAGCCTTCTTTGCTGCTTTCTTAGTTGCCAAGGTAATACCTCTCGTATTTGGTTTTTGTTTCTTTGAAGCACCCTTGTTGCCGACCGCCTTTTTCAAAGCGGCCTTACCGCCGCGCAGGGCACTCGACTTCTTCGCGGCAGATTTCAATGTCTTTTTCTTGGCGGCCTTCTTCGCCGGAGCCTTCTTGGCGGCCGCTTTCTTCACCGCTTTCTTGGCGGCGCTCTTCTTCGCCGGAGCCTTCTTCGCAGCCACCTTCTTTGCGGGAGCCTTCTTTACCGAAACCTTTTTGACTGCCTTCTTTTTAGCGGCCTTCTTCGCAGGTGCTTTCTTGGCAACCGCCTTCTTTGCGGGAGCCTTCTTCGCTACGGCTATCGGTGCAGCCGCTGCGCTCTTCGCAGGGGCATGGCCAACAACCGGCGGGGGAGGCGCTGCCACGATCACTGCCAGCGACTCAGCCACCACCACATCGTCATCATCCTCCAGCCGGTCCAGAACGTCATCATCGTCCGAGGTCATCGGCACCACGACTTCTTCTTCTTCCTCGTCATCGTCGAAGGCGCCGTTGCCTTCATATCCGTCCCCAGCGGCCTCGTCTTCGTAATTCGCAGCCGCATACATTTTGTTGTTCTCTTCAAGTCCGTCGAATCCACCAAGCTCATTGAACTTCATCGTCGCACCCTCGTTACAGAATTCGCATTGTGACGCCGCCGTGCATCTCAAGCTGCTTTCGCGATGCGTCAAAAATCAATTGCACCACGGCACGGATTCTAGCAACAGAATGCATCTGCGCGCCAGCGATAGCAAGCACTCTTTTTGTTCAGGTAGCTAAACGAGCAGCTTCGTGCGTCACGTGGAAGCAGTCGCTTTCTTCAGTCGAGGCGTCTTCTTCTTCGGCGCTGGGCTGTGCGAAGGCGTCTTTGCAGAGGACTTCGAAGTCGTTGCAGGACTCTTCGCTTTTGTGCTGGTTGCCGCTTGTGCGCTGGCCGCAGTATGCGACTTCCTCGCGCGCACATGCGCCACTGGCGCCAGATGGACGGGCTGCGAGACATCGAGGGAGCGATGCGGCTTGATCGTGCTCGACGAAAGATGGTTCCAACGCCTCAGGTCTTCCACCGTGACGTTGAAGCGATCGGCAATCGTAACCAGCGTGTCGCCCGACCGCGTGATGTAGTGCAGCGGGTGCGGCATCGCAATGGCGCTCGATACCGGCACAATCAGTTCAACGCCTGGATCGATCGGCGCGTCCGCGACCAGATTGTTTGCCGAGGCGATTTCGGACGGCCGATCGTGAAAGGTGTTTGCGATGTTGTCCAGCGATTCGCCGGCGCGCACAACATGGAAGCGCCAACTGGTCCGCTTGCCTTCGGGAATCTCCGCGATGCGCTTGAGATAGAGATCGCGGGTGCCGGCGGGCAGATGCAGATCGAAGTCTGTGTCTTCCGGCGTGGTCATGCGCAGCAGACTCGGGTTCAGCTCGACGATCTCCCTCAGCGAGACGTCCGTCACATCGGCCACCAGCCGCAGATCGACGGAGTAATCGACGTTGACGGTGTCGGAGACCACCGGCGGTTCAGGCACCATGTCTTCCAAGCCATACTGCTTGGGATTCTTCGCCATGATGATGGCGGCGATGATGCCGGGAACATAGTTCTTGGTCTGCTGTGGAAGCACGTTGCGTCGATACAACTCCCAGAAATCCGCATAGCCGGTGCGCATCACCGATCGCTGCACATTGCCTGGCCCCCAGTTGTAAGCCGCCATCGCCAGGTACCAGTCGCCGAACTGGTCATAGAGCGTCTTCATATAGCGCGCATACGCAAGCGAGGACTTTTCCGGGTCGAAGCGCTCGTCCACCCATCCATTCCGGGTCAATCCATATGCGCTGGCGAAAGGCATGAACTGCCACATGCCGCCTGCGCCGGATTTTGCGTTGAGAGCCTGCGGCTGAAAGCCCGATTCCATCACGGCGAGATAGATAAGGTCCTGCGGCAGGCCGGCATCCGCGAGGTCGCGCTGGATCATCTCCTTGTACTTGCCGCCGCGCGCGAGCGAGTGGAGGAGCGTGGCGTGGCCCATCTTCGAGTTGGAGAAATAGTTGATGAAGCCGGCGACGTAGTCGTTGACCATCAATGGGAAGTCCGACTGTGTGGTCTTGAGTTCTTCCTTAACCTGCGCGGTGAGGGCTGCGTCGGGCGGGAAAGTGACTTCATCCGCGGCATCGAGCGGCGCGGCCTCAAGCGGTGCGGAGAAACCGTTGCCCTGTTTGAGTGCGGACATCTCCAGCGTATTGATCTTGTTGAGCAGTTGCTCAAACTCGTCGGAGAGCTGCGCGTCGCTCTTGATATCCATCCCGCTGCTGAGCATCCAGTCGACGGCTCGATCGAAGTCGGCCCGCGCCGCCTCCAGCCTTCCACCGCGATAGTTGTCGACGCCGCTGCGATAGTCTCCTTCGGCCTGGTCGATGAGTTGTTGCACCTTGCGCGCTTTTGCGGCTTGTTCGGCGGCCTGTGCCTGCGTTACGTCCGAGGCTGGCGTCGTAGGCGCAGGCGCGGCGACCGCTGGCGCCGTGGCTTGCGCGGGAACCGCGACTGAGGCGGACTGCTGCGGACAACCCGCGAGCAGCATCAGCGGTGCACACGCAATCGCCACCAGCCACCGTCGAAACCCGCTCAACCTCTGCACCCGTTGGTCCTCCCCATCGAAATTAGTCCCGCTCAGTCGCCTTCATTTGTGCCGCAAGCCGCACGATTCTGGAAATCCGCATTTCTGTCTCAGTGCAAGTGGCTAACGGCGTGGACGCGCGTATGCGCCTTGCTCAATTGTAAGACGTTGGGGCGCACGGTACGCAGCGGCGATGCACGGAGCGCCCACTCCACGGTGATAGCATCGAAGATTGAGGCAGTTCGCACCCCGTATGGATCCGAATCACATCCGCAACTTCGCGATCATCGCGCACATCGATCACGGCAAATCCACCCTCTCCGACCGGTTGCTCGAACTCACCGGCTCGGTCACAGCGCGCGAGATGCACGCCCAGGTGCTGGATGTGATGGACCTGGAGCGCGAGCGGGGCATCACCATCAAGGCCCACACCGTGCGCATGATGTACAAAGCGCACGACGGTGAAACCTACCAGCTCAACCTTATCGACACGCCCGGCCACGTCGACTTCAGCTACGAGGTGTCGCGCTCGCTGGCCTCGTGCGAGGGTGCGCTGCTGGTCGTGGACGCATCGCAGGGAGTCGAGGCCCAGACCCTGGCCAACGCGTATCTCGCCATCAACCACGGCCTTGATGTCATTCCCATCATCAACAAGATCGACCTGCCCTCGGCCGATATCGAGCGCACCCGCGAGATGATCGAGAGGGCAGTCGGGCTTCCCGCAAGCGATGCGATCGCCGTCTCGGCAAAGACCGGCCAGGGTGTCCCCGATATCCTCGAAGCTGTAGTTCATCTTCTGCCGCCGCCTCGCGGAGACGCGGAGGCGCCGCTGCAAGCCCTCATCTTCGATTCGTGGTTCGATCCATACCGCGGCGTGGTGGTGCTGGCGCGCGTCGTCAACGGGCGCTTGAGGCAGGGCATGAAGATCAGAATCATGTCGAACGGCAAGACGTTCGATGTCGAGAGCATGGGCGTCATGACGCCGAAGCCGGTGCCGCTCGCGGAACTCTCCGCCGGAGAGGTTGGCTTCTTCGTCGCAACCATCAAGAACGTTGCGGATACTAAAGTCGGCGACACCATCACCGACGTCGCGCGGCCGTGCGCGGAGGCGCTGCCCGGATTCGAAGACATCAAGAGCATGGTCTTCGCCGGACTCTACACGGTGGACTCGCACGAGCACGCGATGCTGCGCGACGCGCTGGAAAAACTTCGCCTCAACGACGCCAGCTTTACCTTCGAGCCCGAGTCTTCGGTGGCGCTCGGCTTCGGCTTTCGCTGCGGCTTCCTGGGGCTGCTGCATCTGGAGATCATTCAGGAGCGGCTGGAGCGCGAATACTCGCTCGACCTCATCACCACCGCGCCGGGTGTCCGCTACAACATCACGCTTACCGATGGCAAGGTTGTTGAGGTGGACAATCCATCGCGCTGGCCCGATCCCTCCAACATCGAGCAGATCGAGGAGCCCGTCATCCTCGCCAAGATCCTGACCAACGAGGAGTACGTGGGCGGCATTCTGAAGCTGGTTGAGGAGAAACGCGGCCGCCAAATCAACTTCGAGTACGTTTCCGAGACACGCGTGATGCTCACCTATGAGCTTCCGCTGAACGAGATCGTGCTGGATTTTTACGACCGGCTCAAGTCGGTTTCGCGCGGCTATGCGTCACTCGACTACCACATACAGGGCCATTGGGTCTCGCCGATGGTGAAGATGGACATCCTGATCGGCGGCGATCCCGTGGACGCGCTTTCCATCATCGTGCATCGCGACGCAGCCTATGAGCGCGGCAAGGCCCTCGTCTCCAAGATGCGCGAACTCATCCCGCGGCAGATGTTCGAGGTTGCCATCCAGGCGGCCATCGGCTCGAAGATCATCTCGCGCGAGACGGTCACCGCCATCCGCAAGAACGTGATCGCCAAGTGCTACGGCGGCGACATCAGCCGCAAACGCAAACTGCTCGAGAAGCAGAAGGAAGGCAAGAAGCGGATGAAGCGGATCGGCAAGGTAGATATTCCGCAGGAGGCTTTCCTCGCCGTGCTCAAGGTCGGCGAAGAGTAGCAGGGAGCGATTCTCTGCACTGAATGCGACCGGTTCCCAGGAATGTTTAAGAGTGGAAGTTACCTTGGTTCAACCACTTAAGTAATCCTGTACGTCGTCCCGATCCCACTTTCGGGTTATGTACGATGCGGCTTGGGAGCCCTATCGTCGAACTAGCGCCAGCCCGGCTATCTCTCTCAGGCGCTTCGGCTTCACGTAAACGACGGGGAATATTGAATGAAACAACTTCTCAAGAGTCTGGTCGCGGAGGAATCCGGGCAGGACCTAATTGAATGGGCGCTGGTCGCATCCATGGTGGCTCTTGGTTCAGTCGCTGTGATGAGAAGCTACAACACCAACCTCGACTCGGTCTTCAGCAAGATAGGCAACCAGCTAACCAACGCCATCTAGCCCGGAAAGGCACCCAGATCTTGAGGCTGCGCTAGCCCGAATCTGGCGTTTCAAACGAGAAAAATCAGGCGGGGAAAAGGGCCAATTTCAGGGGTGTGGCCTGAACCCTTTCATTGCGGCCGATTCGTGGTCTGTGGAAAGCCTTTATTTGCGATACTTGCAGCGCGATTGCAACGATTTTGTTGAAGTTCGCCGTTCCTGTTTCAAAGACCTGAAAACGTGTGACTTGTAGCACAACAACCGTTGCATAACTCTGTCCGCCAAGGGCGCCCAGTCCGTTTGTGAATTTACTGCACGTCGGAATCCACAATAATTTCCACAGTGAAGACGAACGCCCGGGACCTGCTTTTGCCCGCGAAAAGGAGGCCCGCAGGCCTCCTTCTTTGTCCGGATCGCGGTTCGCATTACTGGCTGGGCGGCTTCGCTGGGGTCGTGGTGTGGGGCGTCGTCGTCGTATGCGGGGTTGTGGTGGTGGCTGGCTTTGGACGAGCGGCGGCCGCCGGTGCCGATGGAGCCGGTGCGGAGATGTTAGGCGTGGTGGCGTTGTACGCATCGATGACCGCCTCGGTAATATCCGAGTTCGGCTCCTGCGATATCCACATGATCTGGCTTGACTGCTGATTGCTCGCGTCCAGCAGGATGGTATAGCCGCCCTTCTTAACGTAATCCAACATCACCGCATGGACCTTCTGGGCGACCTTGCCGTAGGCGTCCTGGAGGTCCGCGTTGGCCGCGGTCCTCATATCCTCGGCATCGCGGTCCAGCTGCTTTTGCTTGGTATCGAGGGTCTTGGTGCGGGAGGCGCGCTCCTGGTCCGTCATCGTGGCGGGGGCGGCCTGGAGCTGCTTCTGCAAGCCTACGATCTCGGTGTTCAGTTGCTCAAGCTCGGCCTGCTTCGGCTCGTACTTTTTCTGGACTGCCGCAAGGGCCTGCTGGCCCTCGTTGGTCTCAATGACGGCCTCCTGGAATTCGACGACGGCGATCTTCGCAGCGAACGCTGTCGGAGGCGGAGGAGGTTTGGGCGCCTCAGCTGCGGGAGTCTGGGCTGCAGGCGTTTCGGACGGGGAAGCAGGCAACTCAGGGGACACCTGGGAAATCGCGGACATGGGGAGAAGGCCCGCGACTAGCGCAGCGAGAACAACTAACTTGTGATTCATGCGGTGTGTAATGCTCCTTCGAAAATTATGACGTCCTTAGACGTTGTTACTGCTTTGGTGCCGCTGGTTTCGGCGTTGCCGGAGCGGGACGGGTCGCCGACGGAGCGGATGGTATCGGTGTTGCAACCTTCGAACTGGCATTGTAGGCGGCTACCACTGCCCCTGAAATATCGGACCCGCCCCAGAGCAGGTTCAGGCCGCCCTGCTGCGGTTGGCCGGTGTTGTCCAGCAGCATGGTGTAGCCGTTCTCCTGTACGTACTTGACCACGATCGGCCCGAGCTTCTGGAGTATCTTCCCAATCGCGTCCGACACGTCGGAGTTGTACGAAGTCTGTGCGTCATCGGCATCGCGCTGCAGTTGCTTCTGCTTCGTGTCGATGTCTCGGGCGCGCGAGGCCTTCTCCTCGTCGCTCATGGTTGCCGGCGCGCTCTGCAGTTGCTTGGTCAAGGTATCAATTTCCGTCTTGAGCGCGTCCAGCTTGTCCTTTTGCGGTTGATATTTCTTCTGGATGTCTGCGACCGCCTTCTGCCCTTCGTTGGTCGCTGCAGCCACTTCTTCCAGTTCAATGAAAGCGACCTTGGCCGGAATGGCCTGGGGCGGCGGCGGAGCCGCAGGCGCGGTCGCGTGCGTCGCCGGGGCTTGGGGGCTGGCTGTCTGCGCTATACCTGCAGTGGTCAAGACTCCCGCAGCCAGGGCGGAGACGAGTACGAGCTTGGAATTCATGTGCTGTGTGGTGCTCCTTCAATATCCTTCGGGATCGTCTCTATCATCGAGTCAGGCGACTGCCCGTCCTCATGTCCTGCATCCACTCCACCCAGGGCCGCGCTTGCAGCACGGCCAATCCCTATCGCTTCGCCCAGTTTGCAACGAATCACATAGCAGCTGGAGGGCTGCTACAACGTCTCGATTATATGGCCCCGCGGATACAGGGTCAAACCTCCATCTCCTGAAATTTGGAGCGTGTCAGCCAAACTCTCCTGATTTCTGGGAGGCGTTGTCTTTGGGATGGGCAGGAATCGGCATTTGGCGCGTATATTGCCCTGTGGTCTTATGGCATCCGAATTGCTCTAACTCTCAGTAACTGGTATTGCGTTCTCGAGTCGAAAACGCCGCTCCATCGCGAGAGGCTGAATGCGAGATTCAATACTCGATCCGGAACAAGATGCATCCACAGCAGATGCACGCCGGGATTTGAAGTTCCACTCCCGCAAGGGGGTTAATTTGGGAGGCCTTTGACGGCCATTCTGCAGCGGGCCGCTTCCAATCCGGGAGCGGCCCTCGCAGTCTCACAACGGTGGGTCGGGTGGGCGCGATTCCGGGGCACTTGGCTAGAGGCAAAGGTTTTTCTTGCCACAGCAGGCCATTCGGCGTATGATTAGCCTTGCCTTGTGAACCGGCTGTGGGTGCCGATTGCTGTGCGGATGATGTGCTTTTCCAATGGCAGCAAAATGCATGGCAAATCTGAGATTTCGGCGGATTGTTCTGGATTCCGATGCACCGGATCAGGTGAGCCGGAGGGCTGATTCCGCCAAGAACCTCCGAGCGCGTTGCAGGCAGCGGCAGGGTGAATGAATTGCCATAGCTGGCACCAGCGCTTTGGCGATTTCCAGCCGGCCCTTGGCAATCCCGGTTGCATGTGGCAATCCGGTGGCGCGCAGGAGCAATTTGCCGACTGGTTGCATCTTGACCGATGCATTAGGACGCATGTTCGAGTACAACTTGATATCGTTTCCACCGACACTTCAAAACCGGCTTGGTTCCAACTCCGCGAATGCCGCGGGGGCCGCCGAGACTCGTGTGCGTGGGATGGAAGCGTAGATCGTTAACCAGCAATAGGAAGTGGAACATGAGTTCAGAGCAAAATGTGCCCGAGGTGGAAGTTCACCAGGGACCGCCACAGCCGCCCGAACCGATGGGTGGTCAGATGAGCCAAGCCGGCGCGGCGCAGGATGCTGCGCACAGCATTCCGCACGGCATGGGTCAGTCCAAGAGCAGCCGCCGCCGCCGCCGCAAGCGGAAGAACAAGCAAGGAGATGCCGGCCAGCAGGGCGCGCAGGGTGGGGCGGGCCAGTTCGCGGGAGACATCGAGGCTAACGGCGAGGGGATCGCAGCTCCGGGGAATCAGCCGCAGAACTTCCAGGGCGGCGCGCCACCGCAACCAGCCGGCTCAGGGCCGTCCACCAAGCGCTGGAAGAAGAAGTTCCGCGATCGCGACCGGCAACGCTCGCAGGAGAATCCTGGCAACCAAGCCAGTGCTGGCGGATACAGCAATGGCAATGGTGCGGTCTATCGTGACAAGGACACGCATCAGCCGGGCAACAGCATCTTTGGTTCGAAGCGCAAGAATAAGCAGCGAGACCGCGGGCCGCGGAGTTTTGTGGGGCCAATGGACCACAGCTACCGCGCGGTGAACGGCAACTTCGCCGATTCGCCTCCATCCACCATCGAAGCGCACGGCAACTATCAGGGCAGGGGCGGCGGAGGACGCAGCTATGTGAGCGATTCGCAGCCGATCGACTACTCGGTGGGGCGGCCGATTCCGATTCCCGAGGACGCGCCGACCAAAATCTTCTTCTTCATTGAGGACCTGTTCTTCAACGCAAAGATCACCGAGACCGCGCGCAAGCTGGGCGTCAAGGTTGCGTTCGTCAAGAATGAGAAGGACGTGATCACAGCGCTCACCGAGGGCGAAGAAGCGGACCGTCCCGGGTTGATCGTTTTCGACCTGAACAATGCCAACGCTAAGCCGCTGACGCTGATCCCCAAGCTGAAGGCGAAGCTGAAGAAGAGCACGTCGGTCATTGGCTTCCTCTCGCACCTGCAGGGCGACCTGAAGGCCAAAGCGGTGGAGGCGGGATGCGACACGGTAATGCCGCGTGCAGCCTTCTCGCAGAACCTGCCGAACCTGCTGCGCCGCTATGGCATTCAGCCGGAGGAAGAGGAAAGCAACTTCAACCAGTAAGAGTGAGTGGTCAGAGCATCGATGGAGCGGCCTGCTGCGTGCGGGCCGTTTTCATTTTGCCGCGACGGCTGCGTGGACGGCCAGCAGTTGCTCGAGCAAGCCTCGCAGCTTGTCCAGGCGGAGTGCGTTGGCGCCGTCGGACTTGGCGTGTGCCGGATCGTCATGCACTTCGAGGAACACTCCGTCGACGCCGGCGGCTACCGCGGCGCGCGCCAGCACCGGAATGAACTCGGGCTGGCCGCCAGAGACTCCGTTTGCGGCGGAGGGCGTCTGTACGGAGTGGGTTGCATCGAAAACGACCGGAGCGAACATGCGCATGGTGGGCAGCGAGCGCATGTCGACGACCAGGTTGTTGTAGCCGAAACTGGCTCCGCGCTCGGTGAGGAAGACGCGCGGCGGTTTGTTGCTGCTCAGCGCGGCGGCTGAGTCGCGAACCTTCAGGACCGCGTGCTGCATATCCGCGGGCGCGACGAACTGGCCCTTCTTGATGTTGATGGCGCGGCCGGTGTGCGCGGCGGCGATCAGCAG
>OBLU010004936.1_pt1 | contig 12014 bp, 9 predicted proteins | sample 1518681 | NCBI WGS metagenome assembly OBLU01 (sample SAMEA3539304, study PRJEB22396) | soil metagenome | biome: tundra; feature: field; material: soil | place: USA | collected 2010-05 | depth 0.15 m | reverse complement strand
TGTTTGCGTTTGCTTTTGTGCTTTCCTGCATCAGCTTTTCCTGGGCGCAGTCCGCGCCGGGATCGAAGACGGTTGTGATCCGCGCCGGACACTTGCTGGACGTGAAGACGGGGCGCCTCCTCTCGCAACAGGAGATTGTGATCGAAGGAGACAGGATCAAAGCGGTGCGACCTTATGACCTTTCTCCAGGCGGCGCACAGTTCATCGATCTTACGAATGCCACCGTGCTGCCGGGATTGATTGACGCGCACACGCACATCACTTTTACTCCCAATTTTGGCTACTCGCGGCTGGCGATTTCCGTGCCGCGCGAGGCCCTCAACGGAGCACGCAATGCCCGGGTCACGCTGGACGCCGGATTTACGACCATCCGCAACGTGGGCGCGAGCGGCTTCGCCGACGTTGCTTTGCGCGATGCCATCAACGCTGGCGACGTGCCCGGACCGCGCATGCTGGTCAGCGGGCCGGCCCTGAGCATTACCGGCGGACATTGCGACGACAATCTGCTGCCGTTCGAGTGGCACGTGCATAGCGATGGAGTGGCGGATGGCATCGAAGCGGTGCAGCATAAGACGCGGGAGATTATCAAGTACGGCGCCGACCTGATCAAAATCTGCGCCACCGGTGGCGTGCTTTCGCATGGGGACAATCCGCAGGCCTCGCAGTACACGCTGGAAGAGATGAAGGCGATCGAGGCCGACGCGCACCGACTGGGCCGCAAGGTCGCGGCGCACGCGCATGGGGCGGAGGGCATCCGCTGGGCTTCGGAGGCGGGCGTGGATTCGATCGAACACGGGTCTTACATCGACGATGCGGCCATTGCGACTATGAAAAAGAATGGCACCTACCTGGTGCCGACTTTGTACCTCGCCGACTGGTTTCTGGAAAACGCGGAGAAGATTGGCACGCCGGCCGAGCTCATCGCCAAGGGGCGGGAGGTGATGCCTGCGGCGCGCAAGAACGTGGCGCGTGCTTTTGCCGCGGGAGTGAAAGTCGGCTTCGGCACGGATGCGGCGGTGTATCCGCACGGACTCAACGCGCACGAATTCGCGGTTATGGTGAAGCTGGGGTTGACGCCGCTGCAGGCGATCCAGGCGGCGACCGTTAACGATGCCGATCTGCTCGGCTGGTCCGACAAGATCGGGACTATCGAGCCGGGGAAGTGGGCGGACATTGTGGCGGTGGATGGCGATCCGTTGGCTGATGTGACTACGCTTGAGCGCGTTAAGTTTGTGATGAAGGGCGGCGAGGTGGTGAAAAATCTGTACGCGAAGTGAGGCGCGGGCGAGTTCAGAGGTTAGAGTTCAGATTGCCGAGGTGAAAATCATGCAGAAGATGGGTAGAAGACGGTTGTGCCTGTGCAATCTTACGTCTGACCTCTTACCGTTGGCCTCCACTTCCGCAATCTGACCTCTGACCTCTGCAATCCTTTAGAATCCTTCGCAGTGTCCATCCAATTTCAGATTGAAGCCACCCGTGGCGCTGCCCGCGCCGGCAAGCTACTCACCCCGCACGGAGAAGTCGAGACGCCGGTGTTCATGCCGGTCGGGACGCTGGCTTCGGTCAAGGGCGTCTCGCAGGACGTGCTCGAAGAGCTGGGCGTGCAGATTCTGCTGTCCAACACCTACCATCTTTATCTGCGCCCTGGTATTGACACCGTTCGGCAGATGGGCGGCCTGCACCGGTTTATGGCATGGGAGCGGAGCATTCTCACCGACTCGGGCGGCTTCCAGGTGTTCAGCCTGACCGAGCTTCGCAAGGTTAGCGAGGAAGGCGTCGCGTTCCGTTCGCATCTGGACGGGTCTTCGCACTTTCTTAGTCCTGAGAAAGCCATGGAGATCCAGATCGCCTTGGGCGCTGACATCATCATGGCTTTCGATGAATGCACGGAGTATCCGGCCGACGGGGCGCGCGCGCGGGCTTCGATGGAACTGACGCTGCGCTGGGCTAAGCGCTGCAAGAATTATTTTGAGGAGCACAAAGACGAAGTGCCCTGGGGCAGCCGTCAGCCATCAGCGGTCAGCCGTCAGGAAAAGCAGGTCCTTCGCTCAGCTCAGGATGACAATTCTAGAGACCATTGGGATGGACAGACTCAGTCGTTGTTTGGCATTGTGCAGGGGGGGATGGATCCTGAGTTGCGTCGCGAATCCGCCGCGCGCACCATCGACATTGGCTTCCCTGGATATGCCATTGGCGGGCTTAGCGTTGGGGAGCCTCGCGAGCTCACACGCGACATCGTCTTATCTACCCTCGAGCATCTTCCGTCTGACCAGCCGCGCTATCTGATGGGAGTGGGCACTCCTGAGGAGATTGTTCAGTATGCCCAGGCGGGAGTGGACATGATGGATTGTGTGCTGCCTACGCGGGCGGCGCGGCATGGATTGCTGTTTACATCGGAAGGCAAGGTGTCGATTAAGCAGGCGCGGTACGCGCAGGACGAGAGCGCTCTGGATCCGGCATGCGATTGCCGCGTCTGCCGGCGTTATTCGCGGGCCTACCTGCGGCACCTTTATGCGTCGAACGAACTGCTGGCGCAGGTTTTGAACACGTCCCACAATCTGCATTATTATCTGGCCACCATGCGTACGGTCCGGGCGTGGATACGAGCAGGACGCACGCTCGCCCCGGACGCGACCCGGCCCTAAGTTCGCCGTATCCCGCCTTGACACTACGCGAGCCGTCCGGCATTCTATTTAACTTGGGGATTGGTCCGTTTCTTTCCGTGCCGTTCCGGGCGAAACCGGTAGAGCGGCATGGCCGGTTCCAGCCCGCTAGGTCTCCGGCTTTAGAAGAAAGATTCCCGCAGTTTAGAGAAGATATTTAAGCGGCAAAAGCAGCAAACTTGTGCCGAGTTCCGCGCGGGTGGCCTGAAGCGGGCGCTTCTGGTGGCCGCGCTTAACGCGGTATTTCGTTAAAGAGGATCGACTTGGCGGTGGAAATCATTTTATCCGGCATGCAAGGTGGATTGGCGTTGTGGGTGCAGATGCCAGGGGGTACAAGTTTGCTCGGGCTGGCTCCCCTGTTGTTTATTTTTGCGATTTTTTACTTTCTGCTGATTTTGCCGCAGCAACGGAAGCAGAAGAAATGGCAGGCCATGCTGGGCGAATTGAAAAATGGGGACAAAATCGTCACCAGCGGTGGTCTACGCGGAACGATTATCAGCCTCAAGGACGATGCGCTGACCTTGCGCGTACCGCCCGATAATATCAAGCTCGAAATCAGCCGCTCATCGGTGGTATCGGTGACGACGGCGGAAGAAGGAAAATAGTCGTTGGTCGCGGGTCGTTAGTCGCTCGGGAAGTGCGGTAGGCTCGGGCGGTTTGCAAACGACGAACGACCACCGACCATCGACGGGTTTTTCATGAATAAGAACCTTACCTGGAAATTGGTGGTTATCGTCGCAATATTGCTGGTCTTCCTGGCCGGCATTTTTGGCGTTCCGAAGGAATGGTCGGGCAAGGGCATGTTGGCGTCCATCGCCGACCGCATTCATTTAGGCCTCGACCTGCGTGGCGGAACGCACTTGATTCTGCAGGTTCAGGTCAACGACGCCGTCAATGTCGATTCCGACAACGTGCTCGAGCGCCTCAAAGAAGACCTGCGGAAACATAAAATCACCTACGCCGACATCACCAAGCCGGATCCGGTGAACCATCCTGAAACCATCGTGGTCAAAGGTGTTCCTCCGGACCAGGCGAGCGATTTCAAAAACCTGATTCCATCGGACTACGATGCCACCTCGGGCGCGGAAAATTCCTGGACGGTTTCAATGAAGGCCCAGAGTCTCGCTGACTTGAAGAACCGCGCGGTTGCGCAAGCCATTGAGACCATCCGCAATCGCATCGACCAACTGGGCGTGAGCGAGCCCGTCATCCAGGAGCACGGACTCGGGCAGTACCAGATTCTTGTCCAGCTTCCGGGCGTGGACGATCCGGCGCGGGTGAAGGACATCATGCAGTCCACCGCGATGCTGGCGATCAAACAAGTGCTCGGCGGTCCCTATTCCAGCCAGGCGCAGGCTATGCAGGAACAGCCCAACGGTTTGCTGCCCCCGGACTCCATCATCCTGCCGGGAACGGCGCGCGCCAGTGGAGAGCAGAATGGCGGAGAGAGCTGGTATGTAGTTACACGAGGGTCAGCCATTACGGGGCGGGACCTGCGCGATGCTCAACCTTCGCAGGACCAGAATGGCCAGCCAGCCGTAGGCTTCAGTCTTACGGGCGATGGCGGGCGCAAGTTTTTCGCATTCACCTCCGAGCATGTGAAAGACCGCCTGGGCGTCATTCTCGACAATAAGGTCCAGTCGGTGGCAACGATCGATGAGCCCATCCATGACCAGGGAATCATCAAGGGGCGGTTCACTTTGCAGGAAGTCCAGGACCAGTGCATGGTGCTGCGCTCGGGCGCGCTTCCAGCCAGTATCAAGTATCTGGAAGAGCGCACGGTCGGGCCTTCTCTGGGCGCGGATTCGATTCGGTCCGGCGTTCGCGCGGCCATGGTGGGTATGCTGGCCGTGCTCATCTTCATGCTGGTCTACTACCGCTGGGCGGGCGTGAATGCCGATATCGCGCTGATCCTGAACCTGGTCATCCTGCTCGGGTTCATGGGCTACTTTGGAGCGGTGCTGACCCTGCCGGGTATTGCCGGCGTCATCCTCACGGTCGGCATGGGTGTAGATTCGAATGTGCTGATTTTTGAGCGCATCCGCGAAGAATTAAGGAACGGAAAGACGCCGCCATCGGCGGTGGAGCAGGGCTTCGGCCACGCCTGGATCACCATCGTCGATACTCACGTCACGACCATCGTGTCGGCCGCGATCCTGTTTATCTTTGGAACAGGACCGGTAAAAGGGTTTGCCACGACGCTGGTTTTTGGTCTGGCTGCTAACTTGTTTACCGCGGTGTTTGTATCGCGGGTAATTTTTGATTGGGTGCTGAGCCGGAAGCAGAGGGGCGAGGCGCTGAGTATTTAAGGCAGTCGTTCGTCGCTGGTCGCTAGTCGTTCGGGGCTCTCAATCGGACAACGCAGCCCGGATGACCAACGACGAACGAGCAACGACCAACGACTGATTTTTGAAGGGATCGTACGCAGCGTGGAATTCTTTAGAGACACAAACATCGATTTCCTCGGGAAGAAATGGTACTTCCTCACCTTCTCGCTGATCTTCAGCGTGGCCGGACTGCTTTCCATGGCGTTCTGGCATGGCGTCCCGTTGGGAGTTGACTTCCGGGGCGGCACGCTGGTGTATGTGAAGTACGCGCATACTCCCGATCCGTCGGCTATTCACAATGAGATCGAGCGGGCGGGATTGAAGAACGCACGTGTTCAACGCTACGGACAAGCCTCCAATAACGAGGTGCTGATCGCGCTCGATATTCAGGAGACCAGCGAACAGGCTCTCGACAAGGGTAAAATCCAGATCATCCAGGCGCTCGAAAGCCATGCCGCGCCGGGCAAACAGGATCTCAACAACTCCAGTTCCCTGGCGATTGCGAATTATCTTCTGGAAAAAGACCCGCTGCATCTTGGTTCGGGGTCCGATGCCAACCCGCGCTATACGGTCATGGCTCAGGCCATCGTCAACTATCGCGACAAAGTAAAGGGCGGGGTGCTCGGCTCCATCGACGAACTGAAGAGCGTGGTCGATCCCGCGGCCGTAGCTTCGCTGCAAGATAATTTTTTTGTATCGGACTTTGGCATCCGCAACGTGGAGATTGTCGGGCCACAGGTGGGACAGCAGCTTCGCAAGCAAGCTATCCTAGCTACTCTTTATTCGCTGGGCGGGATGCTGATCTACCTCGGGTTCCGTTTCGAATGGATCTACGGTGTGGCAGCCGTGTTGACCGTCTTTCATGACACTCTGATCACGGTGGGCGCTTTTTCGCTGCTCAACTGGGAGATCTCCCTGACCGTGATCGCGGCCATCCTGACCCTCATCGGATACTCCAACAATGACACGATCGTCGTCTTTGACCGCATACGGGAGAACATCAAGCTGCTGCGGAGGGACAAGCTTTCCGATATCGTCAACAAGAGTATTAATCAGACTTTAAGTCGAACGATCTTGACAGCGGGCCTGACTTTCCTTACCGTGCTTGCTCTGTTCCTTTTTGGGGGCGAGGTGCTGCATGGTTTCAGCTTCGCCCTGGTCATCGGCATCTTGATTGGGACATATTCCTCAATCGCCATTGCCGCCCCGATTCTGGTGGCCTACCAGGAGTGGCGGGCAGGGCAAGGAAAGAAGCCGATTGCCATGCCGGTGCGGACGGGCAGCGGTCCGACCCAGCCGAAGGAAAAAGTTAAGGTCTGAATTTCGCGGTATTTGGCGTAGAATCTTCACCTGCCTTGCAAAGGCAGGGTTGGCAGGCCCTGAAGGCTCGCCGGACTAGGACCCCCGGAGGGCGGGAGCAAAGAGGCCGCTGGCGGTGTCTAAGTTCTCGTACGGTCTGCTGTAGGAGAAGCCTATGTTTGAAGACAGCCTCATCGAGTCGGGAAACAGGCTCAAGACTAATCGGTTGAGCACTACCATCTTGTCCGTCCTGTTGCAGGTGGGGCTCATCTGTATCCTGATCCTGATCCCTCTGATCTATACCGACGCGCTGCCCAAGGGCAACCTGATGACCTTCCTGGTAGCGCCTCCGCCTCCGCCCCCGCCTCCGCCCCCGCCGGCTGCGGCCGTTAGGGTGGTGAAGATTCAGAGCGAAGTGATCAATGGCCAATTGCGCACGCCCACCAAGATTCCCAACAAAGTGCAGATGATTAAAGAAGAGGAAGCACCCCCGGATCTGGGTGGCGGCGGCGTCCCGGGCGGTGTCCCGGGCGGCATTCCCGGAGGCTCAGTCGGGGGCGTCATGGGTGGCATCCTCAGCGCCGGACACGTCGATATCCCGAAAGTTGCAACTCCGCAGCGCATACGCGTTTCGCAGGGCGTGTCAACCGGTCTTTTGATCAAAAAAGTTACACCCAATTATCCGCCGTTGGCCAAACAGGCCCGCATTCAGGGGCATGTCCTGCTGCAGGCGGAAATCAGCAAGGACGGCACCATTCAGAACCTTCAGTTGATCAGTGGGCATCCGATGCTGGCGCCTGCGGCAATCGAGGCGGTCAAGCAATGGCGTTATAAGCCATATTTGCTGAATGGCGAACCGGTCGCTGTGGAGACGCAGGTAGATGTGACTTTCACTTTGTCCGGAGGCTAGACCCTTCGGACCGGCGTTCCGGTCAAGTTTGTGCATGGTTTTGAAGTAGTATTTGTGGCAGTTAAAGCCCTCCCCGTCTGCCGTTTTTACCTGAGACGGGCTACCATTTCAGGGGCAATTCTGCCCACCTTTGGTTTTCTTGCATCAAACGATTCTGGTTGAGGGACTGTGGAAAGCTCGGAATGTTGGCGGTGCGGTTCGTCCGAGAATCACGCCGGAAGAGTTATTAGGTCTGGGCGCGAGTCCACTTTCGCGCAGAATTTTGCATCGCAAATGTTTGCATTGCAATAGTTTGAGAGTCAAGGGTTTGAACGTTCGGAGTTTGAACGTCAGAAGTTTGAAGCAGCGGTTGGAAGCGATTTAGAAACAGTTCTGAGGAGGAAAAGCAACCCATGGTATTGAACCTGGCAGCAGTCGCACTCTGTAAATTCCATCTTTTCGCCGCTTTGCTCTTTGACGAGAGCTCGGTCGGTTGGGACCCGATTTCGCTGTGGAAGCAGATGGGCCTTCTCGCGAAAGCCGTGGTCATTATTCTCTTCATCATGTCGGGGTGGTCGATCGGCGTGATGATCGACCGTTGGATGGCTTTCAACGCGGCCCGTAATCAGTCCCGTTCATTCGCTCCGGCGGTTGCCGGTGCGCTGCGGGAAGGCAAGATTGACGAGGCGATCAAAGTCGCCGAGCGCAACAAGAAGAGTCACCTGGCCAAGGTGGTCACCGCGGGCCTGATGGAATTCAAGGCCCACCAGGATAGCCCGGGTGAAATTCCGGGCGAGACCATTGAAGCTTCCAAGCGCGCGTTGGAGCGCACCGAAGCCATCGTGCACGCCGAACTGAAGCGTGGCTTGGGCGGTCTGGCGACAATCGGTTCGACGGCTCCCTTCGTGGGACTGTTCGGAACGGTGGTCGGCATTCTGAATGCGTTCAACGGCATCGCCAAGGAAAAGGCAACCGGCTTGGCAGCGGTCGCGGGCGGCATTTCCGAAGCGCTCGTCACCACGGCAGTCGGCTTGTTCGTGGCGATTCCGGCCGTCATGATGTTTAACTATCTGACCGGCCGCGTGGAAGCGTTCGACGTGGAGATGGATAACTCGTCGAGCGAACTGATCGATTACTTCCTGAAGCGCCGGAGCATGCGCCGGTCCTAAGGCCGCGTTTTTGGGCCGTCGCAAAAACGAGGGCCACAATAACGAGGGTCGCAAACATGAGTTGCTGAAGCGGCGCCGGTTTTCCGCCGGCGCCTGCTCTCCCTCATCGCTGCGATCCGCGGCCAAGGGCAAGCACACGCAGGAGACAGAATTCCATGGCATTAGCAAAGCGAGACGAAGGGTCCAAGGTCAGTTCCGACATCAACGTCACACCGATGGTGGACGTGATGCTGGTGCTGCTGATTATCTTCATGGTGGTCACGCCCATGTTGCAACATGGTGTCCCGGTGGACATGGCCAAAGTCAATAATCCGACGGATATGCACGATGCCGACAAGGAAGACGCGCTGCTGGTTGCCGTGACTCGCGACGACCACGTGTTCTTCGGTACGGATCCGGTCAAGGTGGATGAACTGACGCAGAAGATCAAGGATAAGTTGGCGAACCGGACCGACAAGCGGGTCTTTCTGAAGGCCGACATGCGGGCGAAGTTTGGCTGGGTAGTCGAAGTTGTCGACAACGTTCGCGCGGCCGGCGTTGACCAACTCGGTCTTTTGACGGATCAAAAGAAGTCTGGAAACATAACCCCGCCGGCGGGCGCCATTCCACCGACACCGGCACCGACGGGCGGGCAGTAGCAGGCATTCGCAATACAGCAGTAGCAATGCAGGAGATCGATTATGAGTATGGCAGTCGGCCCCAAAGGGGGCCAGAGCGCGAACATGAACGTCACGCCGCTGATCGACGTGTTGCTGGTGCTGTTGATCATTTTCATGGTGATCACACCTCTGACACCGAAAGGCTTGGAGGCGCTGGTGCCACAGCCCCCGCCCAAGGATCAGAAGGCGCCGCCGCCCACGCCTGACCGTACCATTGTGGTGCAGCTGATCGACCACGGAGCCGGCAATCCTCCAGGACTCAAAATCAATCAGGACGAAGCTACCTGGGAAACCCTGCAGGGGCGATTGGAAGATATCTTCAAGACCCGCGCCGAAAAGGTCATGTTCGTGAAGGGGGATGACAATGTTCCCTTCGCGGACGTCGCCAGCGTCATTGACATCGCCCATTCGGCCGGTGTCGACAAGGTAGGCTTGATCACAGCCAAGATCGAAGCGGGCGGCTAGTTATCGGGCGATCGGATCATTGGGTGATCGGAACCCCGATGATCCCTAGACTAAGACTTGCATTACGATCTTGTATCGTGCTGGTCGTTTCGCCTCAGTTTTTTCCGACACTCCGCAGCAAGGGAGATTCATAAAGCAATGAAAACAACACAAAGGCTCCTGGTGGTTTTCGCGGCTGCTCTGGTGCTGCTCTCGAGCACTGGCTGCAACAAGCTTAAGGCTCGCGACCATCTCAACAAAGGTGTGCAGGCTTACAAAAACTCCAAGTTTGAGCAGGCGATTGATCACTTCCAGCAGGCCGTTGCCCTCGATCCGACCCTGATTAATGCCCGCCTCTATCTAGCCACGGCTTTTGCCCAGCAGTACATTCCGGGCGCCGATACGCCTGAGAACAATCACAATGGCGAGCAGGCGATCGACCAGTACAAGCAAGTGTTGCAGGTGGACTCGAGGAACATCAACAGCATCAAGGGCATTGCCTACCTCTACCTGCAGATGAAGAAATTCGATCTGGCCAAGGAGTACTACAAGAAAGCTTCCCAGGTCGATCCCAACGATCCGGAGCCGTATTACTCGGTCGCTGTGATTGACTGGACGCAGACATATGTGCCGCGTCAGGAAGAGCGCGCCAAGCTGGCCATGAAGCCCGAGGATTCCCTGCCGGCCAAGGACAAGAAGGTCTGCGCCACGATAAGGGAGAAGAATACGCCGAACGTTCAGGAAGGCATTGATAACCTGAACAAGGCTCTCCAGCTTCGTCCTGACTACGACGATGCCATGGCCTACCTGAATCTGATGTACCGGGAGCGCGCCGATATCCAGTGCGATGACCCGGCAGCCCGCGCCGCCGACCTGAAGACGGCCGACGAGTGGGTGGACAAGACCATGGCCACCAAGAAAGCCAAAGCCGAAAAACAGCCCGGCGGCGGCATCGTCATGGATCAGAATAAGTAGAAGCCCGTTGGGGACGGGCGTCTCGCCCGTCCCTGCGCGGTTTAGGACATTCCCCGCGCTTAGGACGTTTCTTCAAAATCAAGCGCTCATTCGTGTCTGCGGGAGAAACTCGGCCGTCCATCCGGGACTTGAATCCTATCTTCTGCTTTTCCCAGCGCTGAAGCACTGGGCTGAGCTCGGACGCCCCTCCGGGGCTCGCTGGCATTATGCAGCCCGCGCAATCACAGCTCGCGCAATCACAGTCAGCGCAGTCACAGTCGGCTGTGATTTGTGTCATACACAGTTTCGCGCCCGCAGGTAAAATCAGTGGGCACCGCGCGCCCCACCAGCGCGCCCAGAAAGCGAATGTTCAAGAAGATTCTGATTGCCAATCGCGGAGAAATCGCCGTGCGCATCATTCGCGCCTGCCGCGAGATGGGCATCGCCACTGTCGCCGTGTATTCCGAGGTCGATCGGGCCGCGCTCCACGTCCGCAAGTCGGATGAGGCTTATTCAATCGGTCCGGCTCCAGCTGCCGAGTCGTATCTTCGGATGGACAAGATACTCGACGTAGCCAAACGCGCAGGCGCACAGGCGATCCACCCGGGCTACGGGTTCCTCTCGGAGAATGCGAAGTTCGCCCAGGCATGCGCCGATGCTGGGGTGAAGTTCATTGGGCCCACTCCGCACTCCATGAGACTGATGGGCTCGAAAACCAGCGCACGCCAGCAGATGGAAAAAGCGGGGGTACCTTTCGTTCCCGGGACATCGCGCGGGCTCGCTTCTCCCGAAGAAGGCGAAGAGGTTGCCGAGCGCATTGGCTATCCGGTGATGCTGAAGGCTGCGGCTGGAGGCGGCGGCAAGGGCATGCGCCTGGTGCACACCCGCCCGGAGCTTCGTTCCGCCCTCGAATCGGCTCAGAGCGAGGCGCAGCGTTCCTTCGGCGACAGCGAAGTTTATATCGAAAAGGCAATTGTCAATCCCCGCCACATTGAAATGCAGGTGCTGGCCGACGAGCACGGCAACACTGTGTGGCTCGGCGAGCGCGAGTGTTCGATCCAGCGCCGGCACCAGAAGGTTCTCGAGGAGGCGCCGTCACCGATTGTCGACCCTGACATGCGCCGTCGCATGGGCGAAGTTGCGGTCAAAGTCGCGCAGGCGGCCAACTACACCAATGCCGGCACGGTCGAATTTCTCGTCGATCAGCAAAAGAATTTTTACTTCCTGGAGATGAACACGCGCCTGCAGGTGGAACATCCGGTCACCGAGTTGACCACGGGACTCGATCTGGTGCACCTGCAGATCCATATCGCGGCCGGCGAAAAGCTGCCCTTCGCGCAGTCCGATGTGGCGATTCGCGGACACGCCATCGAGTGCCGCATCTACGCGGAAGATCCCGACAACAATTATTTCCCCAGCCCGGGGAAGATCACGGTGCTGCTGCAGCCCTCGGGACCGGGAATCCGCCGCGATAGTGGCATGTACGAAGGTTGGAATGTGCCCATGGACTACGACCCGCTGCTGGCTAAACTGATTGGCTACGGAAGCGACCGGCAGCAGGCCATCATGCGGCTGGAGCGGGCGCTCTACGAATATTTCGTGGCCGGGAT
>OBLU010004934.1_pt1 | contig 12015 bp, 12 predicted proteins | sample 1518681 | NCBI WGS metagenome assembly OBLU01 (sample SAMEA3539304, study PRJEB22396) | soil metagenome | biome: tundra; feature: field; material: soil | place: USA | collected 2010-05 | depth 0.15 m | reverse complement strand
CATCATTGGCATTGTCGAAATAGTTGACGAAAGTCGTGACAGCAGTCGGTAACGCTGCCGCGCCGCCATTGCTTTGCATAGAGCCCGAGCGATCCAGTACCAGCGTCATGACCAGCTTTCCGCGCGTGGCCTGGGCGCTGTTGCTGATGGTCAAGGTGGTGAACTTGGGCACGAGCCGCATGAAAAAAGTCCTTATGTTGGCCGTGGCACTGACGGTGACCATGGTCTGGCCGTACGCATCCGTGGTGAAATTCACGGACAGCACCGGAGCGGCTGCATCGAGACCGGATGTGGGATAGTTCGCCTGGAACGTTTTCTGCGCCAGGGTGCGGGCCATGGCTTGCCCCTGAGAAAGGTTCTTCATAGCCTCCAGGCACGCGGCATCCACTGCTCTGGAGAGTTTGGCACGAGTGACATAGGCAAAGCCCACATCGACTGACAGGCCGACGAACATCAACATAACCGTCAGGCAGATTGCCAGAAGGATGATGACCTGTCCGCGGTCTTTGCGGCGGGTCGGGCCATGCGGGATGCGTTTCACTTGGAATTGACCTCCGTCAGAAGTACGCCACGTCGTAAAGTTGCGAGGGCAGGAAGGTCTTGGAGAGAAAGTTACCGATGGGCGTAATCGCCTTAAAGCTGTAAAAGACCTCGGTGACATACACGGTTTGGTTGAGCTGGGGCGCGGCGGAGGCGGGAACCGTGGCAGTACCTCCGATGACGCTGCCCACGTGGCTGAGTGCCGCGATTCCTCCCTGGGCGGATTGCCCGGTGAGTTTCATGACGTTGTTGCTATTGAATACTGCCGAGACAATCACGCGGCCGCTGGTATTGAGGTTCAAGGGAGCCGATGACGCCGCCACCGCAGCGGCGGTGTTGGCCAAGGTGGTCCCACGAGAGGCCATGCTGGAGCCCTGTCCTGACAAGTTGGCGATGACCTGGGCAACAAAGATGGCCCGGCTCAGGTCAATCAAGCCAAAGATCAGAATGAGCATGACCGTCGCTGACAGGGCGCACTCGACAAGGGCCTGCCCCGAATCGCGCGTCCTGACCCCTGCTCGATACGAATGCCGCGTAACTAGCCGATTTCTTGCCATCGTGGGTGCCTCGCGCATGCAGTATTGCCGGGAGGAAAAGGCTCGTTCCTAAAGGCCACGCTGACGGTGAACGTATAAACACCGTTGGTGAAAAACTGTGCAATGACCGGAGTCACGAGATGGAGGTTGGTGGTGAGAGAGAGGGTCACCGTGTCTCCCGGACCGCCGGCGTTGCCGACGCCCCCGCTGGCGCTGACGATCTGCAGGTTGGAAACATCCAGACCCATGGCCTCCTGTTGTGCAACGTGCTGAATCGACTGGACGCGCGACAGATTCTGGCCGTGATGGTTGGGATCAGGCTGGTGGTTTCCCGTGATGGCGTAGCGACCGGCCTCGCGCACCGCGTTCTGCAGCGTCATTTCCACATAGAACAGCCGGGCGAAATCAGCCACGGCAAACATGAGAAGAACGAAGACGGGCAGCACCAGAGCGAACTCCAGCAGCGTGGTACCGCAGGTGGAGTTAGCAACCCGCGCCCCTGCCCGCGCTGGACTGTCATCGAAGCGCCGGTGAGAGTTGCATGGGGAGGAATCGGCTTGGTGTCTAATTCCCATGCCATCCGCCTGAAAATCTGGGACCTCACTTCCTATGATCGGCAGCCTCGACGAAAGGACTAGGAGGCTGGGCCGTTGGCGTTCCGCGCAGATCAGGGGGGCGAGTCGGCGGAACTGGCGGAGCCGCAGGAAACAGAGCTACAACATGCAGTGAGTCCAAGGTCGAGCGGGACGCAGGGCGTTGTCGCAACGGATAGAATTCGCAAACCAGCGCTCAGCGCACGGTTAAACAGCCCGTCCTGGCGTAAACGCGGGATTGCGACAAACTGGGAGGAGCGCAACCCGAGGCGGAGTTTGCAGTGCCCACGACGCCATCATTTGTGAGCTGGTTGCGACTGCAATTCCCGCCAACACATCAATTACATAGTGCCATCCCGTCGCGACTGTGGAAATACAGATCGCCAGGCAAAGCGCAGCACAGAAGGGGCGCAGCTTGCCGATACCCCATAGCGCCCGCGTCGAGAGGATCGCCAGGATCACGTGGAACGATGGAAACGCCACGATTCCTGCTAATTCTTGCCCGTCGGGGACAGCTTGCGACTTTAACGACAACAGATAAGTTCCAATCTGCGCCTGCATTTTGCCGGGCTTGAAAGCCTCGATCGTCCAAGGGCCGATAGCTGGCCACAGGGCAAAGCAGCCAAGAGTGAGCAATAACGAAATAGTGGCAGCGAACAGGAAATGGCGCACGTCGCGGGCATCACCGCACAGTGTGGGCAGGAATAGCGCGGTTATCGCTAGCGGCCATAGCGACTTGTAAGCGGCTTGCGAGGCAGTGCGCAAACATGGAAAGTCCTGAAGCCAGCGAACCACCCTCACCGTCTGGATCGTCCCACTGTCGATCTGGGCCAATGTCGCATCAACGAGTGGGGCGGGGCTCCGCGCAGCGATCTGCACCAGCGGTGCGATTAGGATCCAAACTGCCAGAACCCACGCCGCAGTGGTTAAGAGGTCGAGCGATGTCCTAAACCACTTCCGACGCCATTCCCAGCAGATCACGAGAAGTGGAAGTGCAGCGATGGCAACGCTAGCGAGGGCGACAAGGATTGAGATGATTGTGCTGGCGACGCCGCTGTAATGAACGACTCTCGCCAGAAGTAAGTCGGCCAAGGTGAGAAGCGCGACGGTGGCGCCCATAAGCATGTGGAATTTACGAGATTCATCCTGCTGGTTGGCGGGCATCCGTGTCTGGCGCATGGAACTCTTTTGCAACTGATACCCGTATCGGCAAAATCGCCTCTCCCTATGATCGACCGAAGGCTGCGTGTCCCAGAATAGATAAGACAAAACAGACAATCCGCGTCACTTCGGAGGCTTCGCGTACTCCAAGCGGAGCAACGGCGCAGGGGCTAGATCCGGCCGCGCCGGACCATAAAATCATTGCGCCCACGAGAAGTTCCGCCCGGTCTGCGCTTCAAGTATTTCGTGTACCTGCCGATGGCATGAAATGTGGTGACCCAACCACGAGGATTGGAGGTCTTATCATGATGGAATTTCTTAAAAACCTGCAACGAGACGAATCCGGTCAGGACCTGATCGAATATGCCCTTATCGCTGCCTTGATTGCTCTTGCCGCCGTCGCTGGCATGAAGACAGTGGGAACAGGGATCGCCAGCGCGTTTGAGACCGTAACGACCAAGTTGAGTGCGGCGCTGGGTACGTAGTGCTGGCTTCCTTGCCGCATTGCGAAGTCGCGACGTTTGAGGCGAGGGTACGAGGTTGTGCGGCGATAGCAGCCCTCGTCGCCGCACAATCAAAATCATCAGGGCCAAACTCATCAGTTCGGTGGACCGCACGCGCAAACTCGCGGCGGAGCTGATCAAACCTGCTTCGTTACCATCCCGCCGGGCTGAACCTCGACCGATTGCACCATCGGGAAATGAGTTCTCCATGCCAGTGGCGCTCCCAACCACGGTCTATCTCGGCACACATTTCCAGTTCAACCTGACCCACGCTACTGCCGACCTGAATTGCCCAGCGGCACGCGATGGGATAGCTCCTGCTACGGACGCTGAGGGCGGTCGCACCATGAGACAGCCGCCCTTCGCGCAGGACCAGTGAGGTGGACCGCCGCCGGCTCACTATCGCGCTGTTGGCCGCCTTGCTGCTGTCGGGTGCGGTGACATACTTTCTCAATCGCAAAATCAATGTCAGGAATCGGGCGGCCGTGCCTCAGGTCATGCTTAAGTACGTGGCCGCAAGTCGTCTGCTGCAGCCTGGCGAAGTGCTCAAAGCCGACAACCTGGGCCTGATCGAGTGGCCGGCGAAGCTGACGCTCGAAGGCGGGTTCAGCAAGATCGAAGAGTTGGTGGGACGGGCGGTCATCTACCCGATCGCGGCGCGGCAGCCAATTTTGCAAGCGTACCTGGCGGTTCCAGGCTCCGGCATCGGGCTTACGGTGAAGATCCCCGAAGGCATGCGGGCGACCTCGGTACGGTCGGACGAAATTGTGGGTGTGGCCGGATTTCTGTTTCCCGGCTCACATGTCGACGTCATGGTGACGTTGCGCAGCGATGCAGTTCCCCTCCCGGAGACGCAGATCGTACTGCAGGACGTGGAGGTACTGACCGCAGGCCAGAAAATCGAGCCAGAGCCGGGAGGAAAAGCGGAGACCGTGGGGGTGGTGACCCTGCTGCTGTCTCCTGAGGACGCGCAGAAGTTAGTTCTGGCAAGCACACAAGGCTCAATTCACTTTGTATTGCGCAATGGGGCCGACCGAGGCCATGTCAATTCCGTTCCCGTCAGCGTTGCCCAATTGACGGGGGAAGCAGGGCGGCGGGACTCCACTGCCAACGCGGCTAGGAATGCAAGCGCACCGAAGAAGGCGACTCTCGTGGTCGAAACGATTCTGGGCGACAAGCGGGCAACCGCCGAATTTGAGTACTGACATGCGAAGGCGAAGTGTAGTCGTCGATTTCGTGTTCTGGATTCTGCTGGCGACGGCGGTGTTAAGCGTCACGGTCAGCGGCCAGACTGCGCTGGACCCGGTCGCGGCGAATCCGCCGCCCACGCCGGCGACACTTCCCAGTTCCCCACCACCTGCGTCGAATGCTCCCTTACAACAAAGAGTTTTGAAATCCGACGGACATGGCGGAATGGACATGGCAAGCGCCCGCCCTGATCGAAGCCCAAACAAGAACGATCCGTTGACGCTGCACCTGATCGTGGGGCGGTCCGTGGTCATCGACACCTCCGAGCGGCTGCGTCGGGTGTACGTGGCCAATCCGACGGTCTTGGATGCGTTGACGGCCAGCCCCAACCAGATCGTCTTGACGGCCAAACACGCCGGAACCAGCAGCGTTGTGCTGTGGAGCCAAAGCGGGCGCTCCCAGCTCTATACGGTGCTGGCCGACCTGGATGTGTCCGATCTGGAAGCCAGCCTTACCCAGGCCCTGCCCGGAGATCACGTCGAGGTCAGGGCGGCGGAGGGACGGGTCTGCCTTTCAGGAGTAGTAGGTAGCGATGCTGCCGCGGACGAGGCGGTCCGACTGGCGGCCACCTATTCGAAGGAAGTCGTGAACTCGTTGGTGGTCGATCCGCGGCACATCCCGCAGGTGGAGTTGAAGGTGCGTATTGCCGAGGTGGACCGCACCAAGTTCGACCAGTTTGGGATCAATTTTTTCAGTGGGGGGCAAAATGCAGGGGCGATTACAACCGGCGGATTCACTCCGCCGTCATTTCCCCAGGTTGGTCCGGGAACGACCCAAAACCTGGTTCAAGACGCGCTGAACATCTTCTACTTCAACTCCAACTTGAACATCGGTTTTACGATGCGCGCGTTGCAGGATAAAGGCGTCCTGCAGGTGCTGGCGGAACCTAACCTCACGACGGTAAGCGGGCGGCCAGCGAAGTTCCTGGCGGGCGGGGAGTTCCCGTATCCGGTGATTCAGGGCTCCAACGGCGGGTTTACCTCGGTGACCATTCAGTTCAGGCCGTATGGCATCCAGTTGGACTTTACGCCCTACGTCCATCCCGATGGATCGATCCGGCTGCGGGTCAATCCGGAGGTCAGCGCGCTGGATTACACCAACGCGGTGAAGATTTCCGGATACACGGTCCCGGCCATCTCGACCCGCAAGGCGGACACGGAAATCGAATTGAAAAACGGCCAGAGCTTCGCCATTTCCGGACTGCTGGACCATCGCATCACCGATTCGCTGGACCGGATCCCCGGCATCAGCAACATTCCAATCCTGGGGCAACTTTTTCGTTCCAAGAACCTGAACCATTCCGTGACCGAGTTGATCGTGATCGTGACTCCGACGGTGGTCGATCCGCTCAACGATCCAGTTCCAAAGCCTCCGGCGGCGCCTTCGTGGCCGGTGCCGTTCCTCTCGCCTCAGGAATTCGACAGTAGCCTGACATCGCCGGACAAGGTAATCGGGCGGAAACCGGCTGCCGATGATAAGCAGTAAGGGAGTCAGGCGTGGGCTTGGAAACTCAGATACCGAAGGGCGAAGGACTCTGTCTGGTGACGGTAGGGCTTGACACCGCTACCGCCGATCAGGTTCGCCAGGCGGCCACGCAAGCCCAACTTGGGTTCGTTACCGAGTTCCCGAACTACTCGGAAACGCTGCTCAATGGGCAGTTGGAAAGTTTGCTGAAAGGCGCCGCCGCGTTGGTCTGCCTGATCGATTTTGCCAAGAACAAGGACCTGGCGGAGCAAACGGCCGCTGGAATCCAGGCTTTGGCCGGCAACCACACGACGATGATCGCCCTGTCAGCGGCTGAACACCCGGACCTGATCTTGTACGCCATGCGCGCGGGCTGCACGGAATATCTCATCAAGCCGCTACGGGTAGAGCGATTGGTGGAGCTGTTGCGAAAGCTGAGAGAGCGTTGCCTGTCGTCGGCGGAACTGCCGACCCAGTCGAATGGACGAGTGATGGCCTTTATGGGAGTCCGGGGCGGTGCTGGGACGACCACAATAGCGGTCCACCTAGGCAGCTATCTGGCACGACGGCAAGGGCAGAAGACCCTGATTGTGGACCAGCATCGTTGTTTGGGACATGTGGCGTTGTTGCTCGGCATGGATGGACACAGTTACAACCTCCACGAACTCCTGCAAAACATCTCCCGACTGGATCTGATGCTTTTGAATACTTACGTCGCCCGTCATTCCAGCGGCGTCGATGTGCTTCCCTCCCCCGACCTGTTGAGCGAAGAAATCCGGATCGACGGAGACGCCTTGGGGCGGGCGATACGCTTTGTGGCTGGTGTCTACGACTTCGTTCTGATCGACTGCCAAACCGGACTGGACGAACTGAACCTGGTCACGGCCGCTTGTTGCGACGAGTTTTACCTGGTGGCGACACCGGATGTTCCAGCTCTGCGCGACCTGGCCCGTTACATGGATCGGCTGCGGGAGTTGCATCTAACGCCGGCGAAACTGAAAGTCGTGATCAACCAATACAGTTCGGACCGGGCCGTCACGATAGCACAGATCGAAAACGCAATCGGTCATCCGGTCGCGCTCACGCTTCCCGCCGATGCCGGGAGCCTGACCCGAGCGCTGGATACCGGGCAGCCTATTTCTCCCGACCAAAAGTCAGAATTTGGCAACCATATCAAGAAGTGGGCGGCGGATCTTACACCGGGGACGGCCGCGCCAGTGGAGACGAAACACAGGTTCGCATTCTGGACTTAGCCGGATTTGCGACCTGAGGAAGCGCTACTGAAAATCGTATGTCAGAATCCACCATCACCCAACCGCCGCGCGCGCCAGTTACACAGGACACCGACGCGTACAAGAGTCGGTCGAACCGCAATCAGGAACTAAAGTCCGCCGTGCATCGCGAGCTGATCAGCAAGCTGGACCTGGAAAAGTTGATGCACACGCCCGATGGGGTGGCGCGGCAACAGTTGCTGGCTGTGATCCACCAACTGCTGGGGCAGCCTGCCGTACACCTGAGCGCAATCGAGCGCGATGGACTGGCCCGCGAGGTGCTGGATGAGGTGTTCGGCTTGGGTCCGCTGGAACCGCTGCTGCAAGACCCAACCGTCAGCGACATTCTGGTGAACACCTACAAGACGGTTTACGTGGAACGGAACGGCGTGCTGGAAGAGACTTCGGTGGTCTTCAAGGACAACGTCCACCTCATGCATATCGTGGAGAAGATCGTCTCCGGAGTGGGACGGAGAGTGGATGAGTCCTCACCGATGGTGGACGCGCGGCTGCCCGACGGCTCGCGCGTCAACGTGATCGTGCCTCCCCTGGCAGTGGATGGGCCCATCTTGTCAATCCGGCGCTTTGGCTCGACTCCGCTGACCGGGCAGGACCTGGTCAACAAGGGCGCGCTGACCTCCGAAATGCTGGCGGTTTTGGAGAAGGCGGTAAAGGCCCGGCTGAACATCGTGGTATCGGGAGGCACCGGCGCGGGCAAGACCACGTTGCTCAACGTGCTGTCAGGGTTTATTTCCGAACGCGAACGCATCGTGACCATCGAGGATTCGGCTGAGCTTCAGTTGAAGCAGAAACATGTGGTCCGCCTGGAGTGCCGGCCGCCGAATATCGAGGGGAAAGGCGCGGTGCATCAGCGTGAGTTGGTCATCAACGCGCTGCGTATGCGGCCCGACCGCATCGTGATCGGCGAGGTGCGCGGCGGCGAAGCGCTGGACATGCTGCAGGCCATGAATACCGGCCACGACGGTTCGGTGACCACCGTTCACGCCAACAACCCGCGAGACGCGCTGGCCCGCATCGAAACCATGGCGCTGATGGCCAACCTGAGCCTGCCGGAGAGGGCATTGCGCAACCAGATTGCTTCGGCCATTCACATCATCGTGCAAGTTTCGCGCATGAGCGACGGCACCCGCCGGGTCACCCACGTGACCGAAGTGACCGGCACCAACGGCGACATCATCAGCCTGCAGGATGTCTTCCTGTTTGAGAAGCATGGTCTGGGGCCGGAGGGAAACGTCCTGGGCCGGTTCTATTCCACCGGAATCGTGCCCAAGTTCGCCGAGAAGCTGCAGAATGCCGGGATTCCGCTGCCGCCCGGCCTGCTGGACGTTTCGCAGGAAGTTTAGGAGGGCCGAAGTGGCGCTTACCGTCCTGGTGTTCGTGGGGATCGCGGTTGTTACCTTCTCGGTGATGATGCTGCTGACGCGCCCTAGAAAGGCGGACCGCGCGTTCCGGGCACGCGTGGCTGGCGTGCAAAGGCCGGGCAAGCCGGCGGTCGCCGAGAGTAGCGGCCCGCGGGAATTTCTGAGAAACAGTTCCTTTAGCAAACTCGTCTGGCTTGACCGCGTACTGCAACGAATCAGCGCAGCCCACAAGCTGGCCCTGCTTCTGGCCCAGGCAGAGAGTCCCTGGAACGTGAGTTCGGTGCTGATCAGCTCGGCCGTGCTGGGAGTGATGGGCTTTGCCATTGCGCGATATTGGATTTCGGACATGTTGCCATCCCTGATCGCGGGAGTGGCGGCGACCGCCATCCCTGTACTCGGGCTGCGGCTGAAGCGAAATCGCCGCATGAACCAGTTCGATCGGAACCTGCCAGAGGCCCTTGACCTGATGTCACGCTCACTACGAGCCGGCCACTCGGTCAGCGCGGCCATCGAGATCGTGGCGGAAGAGGGGATGGAGCCGCTGCGTTCCGAGTTCGTCCGCGTCCACCAGCAGCAAGTGTTGGGATTGCCGAACCGCGATGCGCTGCTGCAACTGGGGCGGCGCATACCCTCGGCCGACCTGCAGGTGGTGATTACGGCCATGCTGGTGCAAAAAGAGACCGGCGGAAACCTAGTGGAGATCTTAGAGAGGACCGCAGCCGTGCTGCGGGATCGCTTGCGGATCCAGGGAGATGTGCGCATTCACACCGCCCAGGGCCGCCTGACCGGGGCCATACTGTGCCTGCTTCCGGTGGTCATGTACGGACTGATTAATCTGGCCAACCCCGGTTATACCAGGGTCCTCATCGAAGATCCGGTGGGCCGGAAGATGACGTATGCGGGGATTGGCATGATCGCGGTTGGCGGGCTGCTCATTCGCAAAATCGTGAAAATTAAAGTGTGAAGCCATGACACCTATTTATCTGCTGAGCGTGCAATTGAGTGTCTTCTTCGCCGCTGCTCTGATCTTAGTATGGTTCATGACACGAACGACTCCCGCAGCCAAACGGCTGAATGGCGTAACCCGGCTGATTCCCGAGTCCGCCCATCACCCCTCGCGGAGTTCGGGGGGCGCGCAGGAAGCGACCTTCCGATTCTTGCACCGCATCTTCGGACTGTTGGGGATGACGGTCAATGACAAGCTGCAATTGCGATTCCGGGCCGCCGGGTTACACGCCAAAAACAGCATCGACATTTACTTCGCCATCCGACTGGTGGGACCGGTGGCTGTACTTCTGATGTGGACGTTCTTCCGGCAGATTGGTTTCTTCCCCATTATGGTCATGGCCGGGTGCGCGTATCTTGGCCCCGACGTATGGCTGACGACCAGGACCAAGCACCGCCGGGAGCAAATTCGGCTGGGCCTGGCAGATGCGCTGGATCTGATGGTGGTGTGCGTGGACGCGGGTCTGGGTCTGGACCAGGCCTTGCTGCGGATCGGGCAGGAGTTGGGCGCCAGCCACCCCGCGATTGCCGAGGAGTTCATGCAGATCAACCTGGAACAGCGGGCCGGCAAGCCCCGGATTAATGCCTGGCGGGACATGGCCGATAGAACACAACTAGAAACGGTCCGAGGATTTGCGACGATGCTGGCTCAATCCGACCGGTTTGGCACTCCGATTTCGAAGGCGCTGAGCACGTTTGCCGACGACTTGCGGAAGAAGCGAAGTCAGCAGGCGCAGGAGATGGCGGCCAAGACCACCGTGAAACTGATGTTTCCGCTGGTGCTGTTTATTTTCCCCAGCATGTTCATTGTTTTGCTGGGCCCGGCTGTGCTGACCATATCGCGCAACCTGGGTGCGTTGACGGGCAAATAGCTGTCTTCGAGAGAGACCGCTTTGAGGGAGGTTTGAGCTTGGCAGCCGTAATGGTTTCGCAGATGGTGGTGAGCGTGGCGCTGGCAGCAATGGTGGCGCACGCAATTTGGAAGCTGCGGCTATTCATCGAATAGTCCGGCGGCGAGAGAATTATCTCGAAGAAAGGAGACGCAATGGACAGCGTTACCGTAATTCGCGTGTTATCCGGGATCCTCTTTGTCGTGGTCCTGAGTGTCCTAATCTGGCGTCGCAAGAAGATTGCCTAGTTCGAACGAGGAATCTGGGCCCCACGCCCGAAGCAGAATCTGCACACCGACGGAAATTGCACAATGAGCTGGCGCATCGGTGTGGACTTCAGTTGCTGATCGGGATTGAGTGCGTAGCTTGGTGGGTCGGGCCCCGAACCTGGGGTCTCCCCATCGTGCTTCGCCCCGACGTCACCTGCAATACCAAACCTGTCGACGGCGGTGGGTCAGTGAGCGCTCACCTCCCGCCGTATCGTCTGCCTATCCTTTCTGTAAAATTCGCCAAGCCTGCCCGCGCGCGGTACGATTGCAGGGAAATCATTCACCCTGGAGAACCGCATGACATCCGCTCTCGTGGACCTCGATCCGCAAGTTTTATGGAAACACTTTGACGTTCTAGCCGCGACTCCCCGCGCATCGACCAAGGAAGCAGCGGCACGAAACTATGTGTTAACGCAGGCTGCCAAACTGGGTCTCACGACCAGTCAAGACGCGGCAGGAAATGTGGTGGTTACAAAACCAGCGCGGCCCGGACGCGAAGGCGCAACCATGGCGCTGTTGCAGGGCCATCTCGACATGGTCTGCGAAAAAAACGAGGGCACGGCGCACAACTTCGACACCGATCCCATCAAAGTATTTCGCGATGGAGACTGGCTCAAGGCGGATGGGACGACTTTGGGCTCCGACAATGGGGTTGGGGTAGCGGCGGCGCTTGCGGTGATGGAAAGCACTGACATCGCACACGGACCGCTGGAGTTCGTCTTCACCATCGATGAGGAAACCGGCCTGACAGGCGCGGCAGAATTTCCCGGCGGCGTGTTGAAGTCGAAGTACTTCCTCAACCTGGACAACGAAGAGATCGGCACGCTTTGCATTGGGTGTTCCGGCGGAGTGAAGACGACCGGGCGTCGCAAGGTGGCTTTCGCTCCCGCCACCGGCAATTCGGCCTGGCGCATCAAAGTGTTTGGGCTCAAGGGCGGACACTCGGGAGTGGACATTCACCAGGGCCGCGGCAACGCTCTGCGAATTCTGGGCGCTACGTTGCAGCGCGTGCTGGGGAATCTTCCAGCCCAGATTGCAGCCGTAAACGGTGGCAGCGCACAGAACGCGATTCCTCGTGAAGCGTCGGCGATCGTGGTACTTGATGCAGCGCGCGAGACCGAACTCAGCGCGCTGGTGTCTGCGTGCGAAATGG
>OBLU010004933.1_pt1 | contig 12015 bp, 8 predicted proteins | sample 1518681 | NCBI WGS metagenome assembly OBLU01 (sample SAMEA3539304, study PRJEB22396) | soil metagenome | biome: tundra; feature: field; material: soil | place: USA | collected 2010-05 | depth 0.15 m | reverse complement strand
GGGGGAAAGTAAGATGCGCACCGTCGCGAGGTGCCGGAAGAGCCCATGCGACCACCACAGAATCGATGCCGCCGGCGCCGGCCCTGGACCGGGAAAGCCATCTGAATGATCGAAGGAGCGCTACGATTGGGATGGCGTCTCCGGCCTCCTGCCTGGCGAACACGCGCATGCGCCATCGCCCTCTCTCTTGCCATGGCCCGCGCCGCTTGCGCTCAGTCCGCCCCCCCGGATCCTGGCCCGCCCGCGCCTAAGGCTGACCGTCGCGACCGGCTCTCCTATTCCCTGGACAGCGGCGGGTTAGGCACCCTGTTCAAACATGTTTTGGGAAACGTGGCCCTCGACCAGAAACCCATCTGGACCAGCCCGTTTCACATGACTGAGACTGATGCGAAATGGTGGGTCCTGTTCGGCGCGGGCACGGGCGTCTTTATCAATATACGACCGCCGCCTGTCGAATGAAATCCCGCGCGACGGATTCCCAGTGGCGCCTGTTGGGGTTCTGCTGCGTTCAGCCGGAAGGGCAGATCGAAACCGGCAGCAGCAGTGAGCAGAGCGAACTCGCGGCGAGACGCCCTCCTTCGACCGTTCATAGATACCTCCCAATCCCTAATGCCCGCGGAACGGGTTCGAGTCCCACCAGGAAAAACTGGTCCGCCGCATCGACCGGGCTTTGGCAGTCCCTAGTGTTTCCAAGACTGATGAAGACCGTCGGGAGACCGACTCAGAATTTCTTGCGCCGGCTTCATGAATTTTTCGCTCGATTGCCGCCGACCTCTTCCTGTGCGTGGAAGCGTTCAACCGCAGCATCCCGTGGGTCACATCGGCTTTGGCGGCCTGCCTCGGTGCCCAGCAACCGTTTTAGCCCTTCAGGCTATCCTTCAGCTTGCGGTTGTTGCTACGAATATTTTGAATCAAACTGCTCCGGTGACTCATCCGTACTTGCTAACCGCTGCTGGTTTGTGTCTGGCGATGACACGAGGGCAAACTCGGGCGGAACAGAGGGGCAAGGGAAAATGGCACATGAATCACGTCCCTTGGCTTGACGAAGCACAAGCCTTCGTGGCGGCGCAGATCGACAACGAGAGGGAGAATGCCATGAAAACGGCTCACGAAGGCTCAAGATCCGGAGAGGGAAAAGAGACCTCGTCGCGCCAAACATTGTCCCGTCGCGACATCCTGGCTGGCTCGGGGGGAGTAGGCACAATCATGATGTTACCTAAACCCGTTTGAGCATCGATGAGGCACGAGACTGAATTTCTCCACAATGGGCTACAACAATTATGACGGCACCAATAAGTTCGACTACATTGCCGTTCGAAGAACACGCTCAAGGTCAGACTCCGCTTGCTTCGTGGAACGAAGGCGCCGCGAAAGAAAGCATCATGAACTTTGTTCGTGGAGTGACCACGATTGGGGATGCTCACTTCGTCAGACCCGAAGAGCGGATCGCGGTCTTCGATAACGACGGGACCCTGTGGAGCGAACAGCCGATGCCTTTCCAGTTTGCGTTCGTTATCGACCGCCTGAAGGAAATAGCGCCCCAGCATCCCGAATGGAAAGACAAGCAACCCATGGCGGCTGTCCTGGCGGGCGACATGAAAACCGCCGCCGCCGGAGGTATGCGCGCATTGCTCGAACTTGCGAAGGTTACCCACGCCGGCATGACCACGGAAGAGTTCTCAAAGATTGTGAAGGACTGGATCGCAATCGCGAGGCATCCAAAATTGAATCGTCCATATACGGACCTCATTTTTCAACCGATGCTGGAACTGCTCGTCTATTTGCGTTCCAGTGGCTTCAGAACGTTTATCGTCTCCGGCGGCGGCGTTGAATTCATGCGGGTCTGGGTGGAGAAGGTATATGGGATTCCGCCCGAGCAGGTGATCGGCAGCAGCATAGTAACCAAGTTCGAGATGCTCGCAGGGGTGCCGGTGCTGACGCGCCTGCCGGAATTGGATTTTATTGACGACAACGTTGGTAAACCTGTGGCTATCAACAAACACATTGGACGCAGGCCGATCGCTGCTTTTGGCAACTCTGACGGCGATTTGCAGATGCTGCAGTGGACCACCGCCGGCATGGCGTCTCGATTTGGATTGCTCGTAAACCATACGGACTCCGTCCGCGAGTTTGCGTATCAGGCGTCAACCCTGGGCAAGCTGGACGAGGCCCTGAAGGAAGCCGAGGCAAAGGGTTGGACCGTTGTGGACATGAAGCGCGACTGGAATCGGATCTATCCGTTCGAAGCCGACGAGTAGTGGACTCATCTTATTAATAACAACTGTAAGGAGGATTCCATGTCAGATGATAAATCGGCCGTCCCCCCTGCCAAGGAGGGGAAATCCCGCGCGGTGCAACACCCGATCACGGCTATCGACATCTTGCTGGAGCCTGACGCAACGATGTTCCAGCACGCGCAGTCTGCCAACGCGGGACTCCTTAAGAATTACCCGAAGGGCTACTCGCTGGACAACGAACACCAGCCGCACATTTCGGTCGCGGGCGGCTACTACTACACGGCAGCCCTGGACAAGCTCTACGCTGCTGCAAGCGAAGTGCTGGCCAACGAGAAGGTGAGGAGCTGGAAGTTGAAGGCATTCAAGTACTACTATATGCCGCTGAAGGGCATTGGGCTTGGCGGCATCGTGATTGAGCCGACCGCCGACCTGATCAGGCTGCAGAAGGAACTGTTCGACACGATCGCACCCTTCAAGGCCCCGGCCAGCGCCGGCTCGGCTGCCGCCTTCGCCACCACGCCCCAGGATCCTGAAATTAACCAGGCCACCCTCGATGCGGTTGCAACGTACTTTCCCGGCCACACCGGAGAGCACTACAGCCCGCACGTCACAATCGGAGTTGGCACAACCGATTATCTGGATGCCTTGCTCGCCGCACCGTTTCCCACGTTCACGTTTTCGCCTGTGGGAGTGTCTGTCTATCAGTTCGGCAACTTCGGAACCGCGGCGAAACAACTCCACTCGTTCAAGCTGACGCAATGAGCAGACGACTGGACAAGCCAACTAAACAACAAATCTTAAGGGAGGTAGAACTATGACAGCGAAGAAACCGAACATCGTGGCCATCATGGCCGATGACGTGGGCATCTGGAACATCACCGCGCGCTAAAGGAGAAGACCATGAAAACTGCAAAGGAGGATTCAGCCGTCGGGGAGGGGAAGAAACCCTTGTCGTCCGAGACGCTTTCCCGCATCCTGCACACCAATGACCTGCACTCGAACCTCATCGGTGTGAGTCCGGCGTCGGACTTTACGCCATTCACGCTGAACGACGACCAAAGGGGAGAGGTCCAAGATTACGGAGCCGGTCCTGCGCGTATAGCCTTTTTATGGAGGCGACAAAACGAAGCCGATTCGGTGCCACTCATCAAAGGAGGAACTTGGGTAAGCGCAGTTGCGGGCCAGTCTATCGGGTGAAATGCACATATGCGCGATCGATACCGCCGACGGCGGCTGGGTCCCGAAACTCGACTATAATAAACCCTGGAGTTCTGGAGCTCGTGCCGCACCTCACAGTCCCGACCGCCGGGTTCGATGGTGTTCCGGGATGTGCTGCGCGAAGGGCTCTTTTGCACTTTGCGGTTGTCATTCTGTTCTCTATTTGCGTGCAACCCGCCGCTGCAGGCCCGCCGGACAGCGGCATTCAAACGCTTCCGGTAATCGACAGGCAAGACATCCGCTTCGTCCGGCTGTCAGTTGGTGGCCGGACGTTCCAGAAACGGGTGGACGCGATTGCTCAGGACAACTATGGTTTTGTCTGGCTGGGAACGGACGACGGCCTGTACCGATACGACGGGTACAGTCTCAGGCATTACCGCCACAATCCCGAAGACCCCCGCAGTCTGAGCCAAAACCATGTGTTTGCTCTATATAAAGATCGAGCTGGCATTCTGTGGATCGGCAACGGAGGTCTTGACCGGTACGACCCGGCCCAGGACGCTTTCACGCACTACCGGCATGACCCTGACGACAGCCGGAGCTTGAGGGCCGACCAAGTCTACTCTATCTACCAGGATCGAGCAGGCGCGCTGTGGATCGGCACCAGCGACGGACTCGATCGCCTGGATGTGGCGAGCGGGCATTTCTTCCACTACCCACGCCCATCTGAGGACAATCCGCGCAGCTACGCCATCTGGCAACTCTACGAGGATATCCAGGGCAATATCCTGGTGGGCTGTGCTTTGGGTCTGTACAAGCTGGATCGGGCGACCGGTCGCCTTTCGCTAGTTCCGAACAGCTCGATCATATCCAGCGGATTTGGGGATGAAGATGTCGATTGGCATGCGCAGGACCGCTCGGGCGCGCCGTGGTTCACTTTACCGTCCAGGAACATTCTGAGCCCCTTCAACCTGAACACCGGAGAACTAAGGCGCTACGCTCTTAACTGGAAGGGGTCCAAGAACGGGAGGTGGCTGAGGGTGACCAGGGTCCATGAAGATCGCAATGGTGTGCTGTGGCTTGGTACCGTTCGCGACGGGCTGCTCAAATTCGAACGTGAGCGCAAGAATTTCAAGCGGTATGCCGCGGAGCCCGATAGCGGGATTTCCGGAGAAATCTGGGCACTATTCGAAGATTCGGAAGGGAGCCTCTGGGTTGGGAGCGAGTCCGGGGTTAGCCGCTTTCGGACGGACCCTCTCCCGTTTGTGAATTACCAGCACGAGTCGCGCAATCCAAACAGCTTGCTTAACAACAAGGTCCTGTCCGTGCACGCGGATGCGCAAGGGTTCCTTTGGATCGGGACAGCGGGAGGGCTTCACCGGCTGGATCGAAAAACAGGACAAATGGTGCTCTACCAGCACGACCCCAAGGATCCCCACAGCCTCTCCAACAACGCAGTCTCCGCCATCGAGGAAGACGGTTCCGGGGGGCTATGGATTGGCACACACGGTGGGGGACTGAGCCGGTTCGACCGCGCTTCGGGACGGTTCTTTGCCTACCGGCATGGTCCGCTGGATTCTCAAAGCCTGAAGAGCGATACTGTACTATGCCTTATGGCGGAGCCCGGCGGAACGCTGTGGATCGGGACCGACGGAGGGGGCCTCAATCGATTTGACCCGGCAACGGGTCATTTCAAGGCCTATCGCAACGATCCCCGGAACTCCGCTAGCCTGTCGTTCGATATCGTGCGGGCGATCACTACGGATCGAACCGGAACGCTGTGGGTAGGAACGAATAGAGGGCTCGACCGCTTCGACAGAGGCACGGAGCGCTTCACCGTTTATCTCCCCGACGAACGCAATCCCGCCAGTCTCAGCAATAAAGGTATCAACGCGATCTACGAGGACCACCAGGGAACCCTGTGGATCGGGACCCGCGGCGGGCTCAACCGGCTTGACCGGACCCGCGGTTCATTCGAGCGTTTCACCACGCAGAACGGCCTGGCAAATGACGCTATAGAGGACATTCGAGAAGACGGGCGGGGTAATCTCTGGCTTGCTACGCATGAAGGGCTCTCGCAGTTCCGTCCGCAGACGAAGACCGTACGCAACTATTCAGAAGCGGACGGGTTGCCCGGAGATTTTGCAGATCCAACCGGGACAGGGCGCAGTGCTGTGACTCCCGAAGGTGAGCTGGTGTTCGGATCAGAGTTCGGCGTCACCGTGTTTAACCCCGCTCGCGTAGCCGCCACTACATTGCCACCGCCTGTTGTTTTTACCGATTTCCTTTTGTTCAATAAATCTGTAGTTCCGTCCAGCAATTCCCCGCTCCAACAACCGATTTGGGCCATCCGCGCTTTGAGTCTGAACCATCAGCAAAGCATTTTCACGCTGGAGTTCGCGGCACTCAGCTATGTTGCGCCCGAGAGGAATCGCTACCGGTACAAGCTGGAAGGCCTGGAAAAAGACTGGAACGAAGTGGGCGGGGAGCGGCACACGGCAACTTATACCAGCCTGCCGCCCGCAAACTACGTGTTCCGGGTACAAGGCTCCAATGACGATCTATCGTGGAGCGAGCCGGGCGCCCGGCTCGACATAACGGTGCTTCCGCCCTTGTGGGCGACGTGGTGGTTCAGAAGCATCGCTGGCCTGACGATGGCGGCTGCGATGTTCGCAGCCTATAAGGTTCGCACCAGGGCCCTAAAGATGGCAGCCATCCGGCTGGAGACTCAGGTAGAGGAAAGAACCCGCGAACTTGCGGTCGCCAAGGAAGCGGCGGAGCGGGCCAACAAGGCCAAGAGCGCGTTCCTCGCGACAATGAGCCACGAGCTACGAACGCCGCTCAATGCGATTCTCGGTTTCTCCGCTATGGTGCGCGACAGCCGCGACCTTGCCGAGGAGCATCGGGAAAAACTGAATATCGTGAACCGCAGCGGGGAACATTTGCTAGGACTTATCGATGACGTGCTGGATACGGCGAAGATCGAGGCTGGACGCATGACGTTGGATAAACGGAGCTTCGATGTCGTCAAGCTGGTGCGCGACAACATGGACATGATGCGCGCTCGCGCGGCGGATAAAGGTCTGGAACTGGTTCTGGAGAGTTCCGCTGCGGTCCCGCGTTTCATCCGCTCCGATCCGGGTAAGTTTTGTCAGGTACTGATCAATCTGATGGGCAACGCTGTCAAGTTCACCGAACGAGGCAGGGTCACCGTGCGGCTGGCCGCCAGGCCGATCAATGGTGGCCAACCTACCGTGTTAACTCTTGAGGTTGAGGACACGGGAATTGGGATCGCCCCGGAAGATCAGTCGCGGATCTTCGATGTCTTTGTCCAGGCAGGCAACACCACTTCCCAGAAGGGTACCGGCCTGGGGCTCAGCATTTCGCAGCAATTCGTCCAGTTGATGGGCGGGGCCATTAGGGTCCGGAGCACGCCGGGCGAGGGATCGGTCTTCCGGGTGGAGTTGCCGGTGGAGCCCGTTGAGTCCGCCGAGGAATCCGACGTCGAGGCAGAGCACAACTACAGACAAGTTGTGGGCCTCGCGCCCGGGCAACCCGGCTATCGCATCCTGATCGTGGAGGACCGGAAGGAGAATTGGTTATTGTTGCAACGCCTGCTACTGGATGCTGGATTCCAGGTGCAGGTGGCTGAGGACGGCGTCCAGGGAGTTGAGATGTTTCGAACCTGGCAGCCGCACCTGATCTGGATGGATATCCGGCTTCCCATGATGGGAGGTGTGGAAGCAGCAGGCAAAATCCGGCTTCTCGAAGGCGGCCGTGAGGTTAAGATCGTGGCCCTAAGTGCTTCGACATTCGCTCACGAGCGCGAACGCGTTCTGGCTGCTGGGATGAACGATTTCTTGCGTAAGCCCTTCCGGCGAGGGGAAATCTTTGACGTCATGGCCCGCCACTTGGGCGTGCATTATTCCTACCGGAATGTCCAGCCGGCGCGCGCCGCTGATGGTCCGGCGTCTGCGTCCCGGCCCGACTTTGCCACGATTCCGGTTTCATTGCGTAAAGAACTTAAGGACGCATTGCTTCACTTGGATTCGAAGCGTATCAGCGAAGTCATTCAGCGGGTGGCGGAACACGACGCCCAGTTGGGAGAGTTTCTATCGCGCGCTGCACAGCGGTTCGCATATACCGAAATCTTCAAAGCCTCAGAGGACTGCAACGCCAGTTTACCCGGGAAATCCCCTGACGGATAGTCGTGCGATCCTCGTCGTTGATGACGAATTGGAATCTCTGACGTACTGACGGCATCCTATCGGCGGAAGGTCATCAGGTACGTTCCGCCAACAGCCGGCAACTGGCCCTGGCTTCTGTCACCGCTTGGTTACCGAACCTCATCCTCTTGGACATTCGCTTGCCGGGCATCGATGGAACTGCAGTCTGCCGGGAACTCATAGGCCTCCGAAAAGAATCGGAAACTTCCGCTTATATTCATTAGTGCGTCAAGGGACGTGGAAGAGCGAGTGGCAGGGCTGGCGCTTGGCGCGGTTGATCACCGTGCTCGTCGCCGCGCTGGCAATTCCGGCTACGATCTCTCACCATTGTCACCATTGTCGGGCGTCCTTCCACTGCATTGGTTATAATGACTACGCTCCGGGCAGTCTAAACGAAACTTGGGGGGCGTTTCCGGTTTGCGTTTAGGAGTCGATCGATGAAAGCCTCAAACGCAAGAGCTTGGCGCGTGGCCGCTCTGGTTCTTCTCGTCCTGCCGCCAACCGGTGGGTTGCTGCAGACGCAGACATCGACCGGAGAAATCGATATCATCGTGCTCGATCCGAGCGATGCCCTTGTCCCCAATGCCGAAGTCAAGGTCGTCGGTGCGGAGACGGCAAACCTGCTGCGCACCCTGCACACCAATGAGACGGGCACAGCAGTTGCTTCCCTCTTGCCGCCGGGAACATACGACGTCCAGGTGGCGGCGCAAGGCTTCAATAGCCTGGCACGGAAGGCGGTGGTGCTGCGCATCGGCGAAACCCTCACGCTGCGTCTGAAACTGGAACCAGGCAGCGCCGATGAATCCGTTAGCGTTGTGGGTCAGACCCCCACCGTCGAAGAGCGGTCCGTGACGCTGGCGGGAGTGATGGAGGAAAGAGAGATCCTGCAACTGCCGCTGAATGGCCGGAACTACCTTCAACTCGCCAATCTCGTTCCCGGCGCCGTGCCCAACTCCACCAGCCGGGATAATTCTTTTTCCGCCTACGGCAACAGCGGGCTGCAGAACGCTTTCCTCCTCGACGGCGCCCGAAATGTCAGTTATCTGCGGGGGCTCGACACCCAGACGCGCGATGTGCTCCGTCCTCCGCTCGATTCCCTGGCGGAGTTCACGGTGCAGTTGAGCAACTACTCGGCGGAATTCGGAGCCTCGGCCGGGGGCATTGTCAGCGCCGTGAGCAAGAGCGGCACTAACACGGTGCACGGCTCGGCCTATGACTTCCTGCGGAACGATAATCTTGACGCCGCGAATTACTTCTCCCCCGCCGGGGTCAAGCCGCTGCTGGTGCGGAACCAATACGGGGGCTCGGTGGGCGGTCCTCTGGTCAAGGATCGGGCGTGGCTGTTCGGAGCTTTTGAAGGCACTCCCACCCGCAGCGAAAGCACGGACGTGTCAACAGTGCCGTCCCTGGCAGCGCGGCAGGGGAATTTCGGAACCACGGCGGTTTATGATCCCGGCACAACGGCGGCCAACCCCAGCGGTTCGGGCTCCATCCGGCAGCCATTCCCCAATAACACGATTCCCGCCACGCGCGTCAGTTCCATCGGCCAGCAAATCGCGTCATCGTTCCCCGCTCCGAGCCTTCCGGGCAGTGCGGGAAATTACGTGCAGAACTCGCCCAATTTTCCGAAGACCTACAACGGTGTGGGCCGCGGCGACGTACAGGTGACCGCGAAAGACAGCATGTTTGGCAGGTTCTCGGTCACACGCTATTCCAACTTCGGGCAGCCTCCTTTACCGGCGCCGGCGCAGACTTCCGTGAATCAGTCCATCGATACGTACGGCGCCGGCTATGGCTACACGCGAGCTTTCAGCTCCACCTTCGTCAACGAACTCCGGTTCGCCTGGTCCCGCGTGACTCTCTCCCAGGACGCCACCATGGCCAAGAACGAGATCATCCCCGGGATGCTGGACCCGAAGGTCGATAGCGGCATCCCGCTCTTCAATGTAACGGGCTACGCTACCATCGGCGCCCAGGCGCTAACGAATAACGTCCCGCTGCGCAAGAGTTCCGCCGACTGGGACGTGTCGGAGAACGCCTCCATCTTCCGGGGTAAGCACTTGATCAAGGCGGGCGCCGATTTCCAACTCATCCGCCCCAGCACTTTCGCCACGAATACCGGCCGCGGCAACTTCGGCTTCACCGGCGTATTCACGCAAGACCCCCAGCGGCGCGCGGGCACCGGGAACGCTATGGCGGACTTGTTGCTGGGCGATGCCAACTCGGTCATCACCGGCAGCAACTTGGATGACGTCGAACGGGGCAAATACCTCGGACTTTTCGTGCAGGACCAGTGGTCGCTGGCGAGGGGGTTCAATGTGACCCTGGGGCTGCGCTACGAACTGGTCTACCCGTATACCGAAACCACTAACCAGATGGCCAATTTCATCCGGGATCGCGGCGATCCCCTCTTCGGACAAATGGTCATTGCGGGCGACTCACGCAAACCGCGCTCGCTGCTGGCGACGGACTACAACAACTGGGCTCCCAGAATCGGCTTCGCCTGGCACGTTCCGCACCTGAAGGGGCTGGTGATTCGCTCGTCCTATGGGATCTTCTACGCGCAGGATACGGGACTGGGCGTGATCGCCCGCCTCACCGGCAATCCGCCCTTCTTTGGATATGGCGGGCTCTCGATCATCAGCGACCAATTGAATCCGGCGACGGGATTCGTGGTGGTTCCGGGAGCAACCATCCCCCGTCCTGCTCCCATCAATCCGAAGGACTTCGTTCTGAATCCGACGGCTACTGCCGGACTGGTGAGTTGGACCCAGCGTTATACGACTCCCTACACCCAGGAGTGGAATTTCGATATCCAGAGGGAACTCCCGTGGAATCTGCTACTGGAAGCTAGCTACGTGGGTAATCATGGCGTGGCTTTCTGGGGGTCTGCGGAGGGGAATCAGCCGCTGACAAACGGGCCGGGATCGCCCAACACGCGGCGTCCCCTGGCTCAGTACACGGTGGCCCCGATCAACGCGCTGGCGCCCTGGAGCCAAAGCACCTACAACGGTCTGTCGGCGAAGCTGGAACGGCGATTCAGCAAGAGCCTGACATTCCTGACCAGCTTCACTTCTGGCAAAGTGCTCAACCTGCAAGACATCGGCATTAACATCGGAGGCACATCGGCCGACGGGGTACAGAATGCCTACAACCTGAGTGCACAGCGCGGACCTTCGGATATCAGCGTGGCCATGCGGTTTGTCGCCAGCGGAGTGTGGGACCTGCCGTTTGGCACAGGCCGGCGGTACCTGGGGCGGGGTTGGATGGGCCGGATCGCAGGCCCATGGCAATTGACGGCCATTTACTCAACTCAAACCGGGCTTCCGTTCACGCCCACGCTCTCATTCGATAATGCGAACGCCGGCACCACATCGTGGCCGAATCGCGTGTGCAACGGCAGCCTGGCAAACGCGTCCATCAAACGGTGGTTCGATACCGGCTGCTTCGTCGCGCCGCCGGCCTACCAGTTCGGCAACTCCGGCAAGAATATCCTGGAGGGCCCGGGGCTGAACAACCTGGACCTGGGGCTACAACGGATTTTCGTCCTGCCAGTGGAACGGCGCACGACGGTGGACGTCCGCGCGGAGGCTTTCAACTTTGTCAATCATCCGCAATTCGCCGTGCCGGGCGCGGTGCTGGGCACGGGTACGGTGGGTGTGGTTACGTCGACGTCCCAGACCAACCGGCAGGTGCAGTTGGGATTAAGGCTGGGGTTTTAACTCCTGCGCGATTCGCGACTGCCTGCGCCAGGAAAAACGGGGGTATGCTGGATGGCAACTCCAAGGAGTGTGCGAAAGGCCTCTCCCGAATTCCCGTGGCATTTCCCTCAGACTCGCGAGTACCCTCCTGGCGGTTCTATATGCGCCGATCCTGTTCCTGGGCGCTGCGCACTCCGCCGGGGCGGCGGACAGCACCGCATCGACGAACTGGCCGAGGCCGTCGTGGACGGCACGCGCAGAGAGTTCATGGAGACGCCCACCACCGTGCCTCCGCTGATCATCGACGATCTGGGAATGCGCAAGCTGCCGCTCACCGCGGCCGAGGATCTGTTGGAGGGCATCATGCGCCGCTACAAGCGCGCGAGCACGCTGCTGACGTCAAATCGTCCAGTCGAAGACTAGGGCAAACTGCTGGGTGATGTGGCAGCGGTCACCGCCATGCTCGACCGCATTCTGCATCACGGCCACGGGCTCAAGTGCGAGATCCCCTCTTGCCCTTGGCGGAATGATTCATTACAGGCTTGGTGGTTGCAAATTTTCTCGTCGAACCGGCTAGAAGACAGTTAGATTGGGCCTACTCCACAATCTTCCAAGTGTCGTCAGGGTTGAATTCGGTGAATATCGGTAGTTTGTTGCAGGAGAAAAGACAACGCGAATCGGGCATCGTGACGA
>OBLU010004931.1_pt1 | contig 12017 bp, 9 predicted proteins | sample 1518681 | NCBI WGS metagenome assembly OBLU01 (sample SAMEA3539304, study PRJEB22396) | soil metagenome | biome: tundra; feature: field; material: soil | place: USA | collected 2010-05 | depth 0.15 m | reverse complement strand
CCCTCTGGATTCCACCCGATTCATCGCCCGAAAAGTTCCTCTTCCGCGTGCGCACAGCCACCGGAAAGCAACTCTGTTCCCTGCCCTTCACCCTCGCCGAAATCCCCTCCACGGTCCCTGTCCCCCCGGTAGCGCAAGCCGAATGTCCGATGCTCCAATCCGAGCCGGAACAAAACGTTTGGCCGCCGATGAACGCCGATCAACGCCGATAAGCAATCCCTTGGTTTTATCCGCGTTCATCTGCGTTCATCGGCGGCCATTAATTTCTTCACCCCAGCGGCGCCAACTGATAGATCCGCGCTTCATTCGCTCCCAGCGCCGCGATCTGCGCATTCGGCCGCGGCGCGGGGTCGTCCGCCGTGCTGCAATTCTCGATCCACGCGCCGCAATCCATCAAAGCGAAGAACTCGTCCGGGGTGTCGTGCACCGCGATCCGCGCCTGGTGCGTATGCCCGATCACCGCCATATGGAGCGCGCTGCCGAACTGGCGGTCCGCCTCGCCGCACTTCTGCCGCGCCGCGTCCAGATAGAGCAGCATCTCCTGGGGCGCCGTGCCTGCCACCTGCACGTTCCAGTTCCCTCCGTCATCGCCGGTAGCACGCCACGTCCCGGTGGGCGCCGGCGCCTGATTCTGAATAAAGGCGCGGAACCTTCTCCCGGCCCGTTGCCGGTTGTTCAAGGGGCGCAGTTTCTCCAGATCCGCCGTTCCCGCCGGGTGCGAAGCCGTGAACAGGTACAACACCAGGTTCTTCAGCTCACCGGGCAGTTGCTCCACCCAGTCGAAGACGTCGCCGTGCAGCAGCATCACCGAAGGCGCCAATACAAACGACCGCTGCCACGCGTCGAAATTGGGAAACCGGTAGAGATCGTAATCGTGATTGCCCAGCAGGAACTGCGTGTTGAGGTCCGGATCCCGCAAGGCCGCCAACAGGCTCGCGTGATCGTTCTGGATGGCCGATGCCGCGTTGGCATTGGGGTCCAGCCCATCCACCTGCCGCCAAAGATCGAACAGGTCGCCGATCTGATACACCACCACTTCGCCCGCCGGCGCCGCCGCCACCTTCAGTGCGCGCAGCGATTTTACAACTGTTTCCAGCAACTCTGGATAATTCGTGCCGTACTGGTAGCCCCCCTCGACGCGGCGCGCGGCCGTGATCAGGTGAATGTCCGGAATGAACACATGCAGTTCGTTGACTTGCGGGAAATTCAGCCGCTCATCCCGCAGCCGCGCCACCAACTGCATGCTGGCGACGGATTGCAAGGCACCCAGCAGATCGCCATGCAGGCTCATGGTTGCAACCTCCGCACGCTGCGCACCACCATAAGCTGCGACAGCCGGTTGTTCGCCTGCCGGAAGATCCAGCAGTACTCGTCATCGCATACCGCAATCGGGTCCGGCACTTCAGGCGCGCGGTTGCGCGCATCGATCACCTGGGTGACCGCCGTCCGTTTGCGAAAGAGGGGCGCCGCCTGGCAAAGCGGCGCCGCGATGGCGCAGAAATCCGAGGTCGCCAAATCGGCGCGGATTTTCAGGTTCTCCTCCGCCGAAATCGCATCGAGAATCTGTTGGTGGCCGGCCGCCTGCGCGTCCGGCACTTCGTTGCGGCCGAAGCGGTTGCCGCCATGCGACAGAAAGGCCTCTACTTCCCCGCGCCGGTCTTTGTCCAGGGGCAGCGCCGCCGCCTCATCGTGGCTGCGGAATTGCTGTTCGCGCACCGGCACCACCGGCGGGTAGCGGACCGCGCAACCGGTAGCGAACCCGACAACCAGCAGTAGGCATGGGTATCTCATCAAAAGGGATTGTACATTAAAACTCTTGCCTCCCCGCGCGCTCCTTTGATACCCTGAAGACGACGTGGAATGATTTAGGGATTGTTGAGCCCTGCTAATTGCAACCACGAAAAAAAGTGCTAAAGGCGAGTCGGTCTGTTCGAGAAACATTTCGACCCTGGCGCCTTTCGGCTCCAGGGTTTTTTGTTTGCGCTTCAGGCCCATCGCCGGATGCTGGAGGATTTGATGAGCGTCTGGCCTAAAACGCTGCCGGTTACTCCTTCGCTTTCGACTGCCGAGGGAGCCCTGATTTCCGTCTCGATTCACCTGGAGCCGCCCTGCCTGGAATCGTTGCTCGAGGCGCTCGCCCTGGTGAGCTTCCCGATCAATCCGCAGATCTATCACGACGCCGCCATGGTTTACCACTACGCCGATGGCCGCGAGGAAACCGAGTCGATTACCCTGGTGGAATTCCCCGCCTATGAGGGCCGCCTCGATGAAGTACGCCGCGCCGTTCAGGCTTACGGTTTCCCACCGGACTGTATCCACGCCATCGGCATGCTGAATGAGATCCAGTCGGAACTCCAGCAGGAGCCAGCCCCGGAGGGCGCCGCATATGTTTCGCGCTATCGCCTGAAACGCCGCATGACGGCGGTCTGAGCTCTTCCCAGCACCACTCCACCCGGGTGGCGCGTCCATCCTGGCTTTTTGTGCGTTGTCGTAGTACTTTTTACCAGTCGATTGCCTTTTGGCAATAACCGCACGCAATAAATTGAGGCATAATACGGAAACGGCGTTACCGTAGTATTGGAACGATGGATGCGGTGCTTCTCGGTATGGTGACGATACCCAGATGGATCTCTCTTAGCAGATGGGCGAGTAGGGTGAAGATCCTCGCCTGCGCGTGGGTGGCCACAAGCACCTTCCTTTCCGCCCAGATTCTGTTGCCGGCATCCGGACCAGGCGGCGGGGTGACACTCATCGTCTCGGATGCGGCGATCCTGGAAGCCAGGGAAATTCGCAAAGACGTTCCCTGCACCGTGACCCCCGTCAAACCGGTACTCGGTTTCGACCTCAAGTTTCACGCCGGTTTCGATGTCAGCGTCCCCCTCAAAGACCTCGCCGGCAGCGATAACCTGCTCACCGTGGTCTTCCGCGTGGCCCCCGATCAAAAACCCGACGATGCGGTCTATTTCTCGCAGCGCTTTGCGGTGCCCCAGATCGACCCCGACGCCGGCGGCAGCGCCGTACTCTCCGGAGCCTTCGATGTGGGCGAAGGCAAGTACCATATCGACTGGCTGATGCGCGACCGCGGCGAGCGGATCTGCTCCTTCAACTGGGACAGCGAAGCCTCCCTGCCCGGCAAGGACAAGCAGATCGCCCTGGACATTTCGGCCAGTTCCGTGCAAGCGGCGGAAACCGAACCCTTCAGGCAGGAGCCCCCGGTGGTGGCGCGCGAAACCCAGGCGGACCCGCTCAATATCAAAGTGATGGTCAACTTCGCCCCACAGGACTCGCTCTCCGCCACGCTCCAGCCCATCGATACGCGCGCCCTGCTGTCCATCCTGCGCAACATGGCGCGGGAACCGCGCATCACCAGGCTCTCCGTCGTCGCCTTCAATATGCAGGAACAGCGCGTCATCTATCGCCAGGAATCGGCCCCGCAGATCGACTTCCCCGCCCTGGGCGAGGCGCTCCGCTCCCTCAACCTCGGCACGGTCGATCTCAAACGCCTGTCTCAGAAGCACGGCGATGCCGAATTCCTGACCAGTTTCATCACCCAGGAGATCAAGGACGGCAAGGATCGACCCGACGCCGTGATCATCGCCGGTCCTAAAGTCACCGTCGAGGGCAGCTTTCCGCAGGACTCTTTCAAGGAGGTCGGCGACTTGAAATTCCCGGTCTTCTACATGAACTACAACCTGAACCCGCAGGTCAATCCGTGGCGCGACGCCATCGGATCGGCGGTGAAGACCCTCAAGGGCGCCGAGTTCACCATCAGCCGCCCGCGCGACCTGTTTTTCGCCTGGACCGAGATTATCGGCCGTATTGTGAAATTAAAGTTCGGAAAAACCGCAACCGCCAGCGCTGCTGCGCCCGTCAGATAATCATGCGGGTTTTGCTCAGTGCGTTCCTCATCGCGTCGGCCGCGCTTCCGGCCGGCGCCCAGAAGTTCGGGGCAGCCGAGAATCTGGGGCCCGCTATCCCCACACCGCAATTCCTGGTGGATCGCATGCTCGAGGCCGGCCGTGTCAAACCCGGCGAGATGGTTTACGACCTGGGAAGCGGCGATGGCCGGGTGGTCATCGCGGCGGCGCAGAACTTCGGCGCGCGCGCCGTCGGCGTGGAACTCATGCCAGATCTGGTCCGCAAGGCTCGTGAGCGCATCCAGAGCCTGGGATTGGCCGACCGCGTCAGCATCGTGGAAGGCAGCGCCTTGCGCGTCGACCTGAGCCCGGCGGACGTGGTGACCATGTGGTTCCTCACCAACTCCAACGACCGCCTCCGCCCCAACCTGGAAAAACAGCTCAAGACCGGCGCCCGCGTAGTCTCCAATGAATTCCCCATCCGCGGCTGGAAAGCCACGGAGATGATTCAGGTCAAGGTAGGCAGAGTGGAACACTCCATCTTTGTTTACGAAATAGGGAAGACCAAATAGAGGCCGGCAGACAACTCAAAGACGCAGATTCGAAGCGGAACTACTTCGCCTTCCCGGCGTTTTCCAGCACGCTCCGCGCCAGGTAGTTCTCGATCTTGGCGCCGTTGCGGGCGGTTTCGTAGTAGGCTGCGCGCAGCATCTGGTCTTTGCTGTTGAGCAGCATGTCGCGGATATTCTGCTGCACGCGGGGGTCGTTCAATTCGCGCTGACCCGCCGGTTCCCGGCTGATCACCTTCAGGATACGGAAGCCTTCCGGAGTGGGGATGACTGGTGAGACGCCGCCCTGCGGCAGCGAGACCACCATCTTGCGCAGTTCGGGGTTGGCCCGGTCCAGATCGCTCTCGCGCACGAAACCCATGTCGCCGCCGTTGGGCGCCGAATTCGGGTCTTCCGAAAGGTTCTGCGCCAGCGTGCCGAAATCCACGCCTTGCCGCAGTTGGCCGGCGATTCCCTCGATCTTGGCCTTCGCCTCCTTCTCGTTCTGCGCCTTGCTGTTCTTCAGATTGCGCACATTCGGGTCGGGGAACGGCGTCACCAGAATCTGCGCCATGTGAATGGTCGGCTCCGGCGGGTTGAAACTGGCTTTGTTGGCGTTGTAGAAACTCGAAATATCGCCGTCGGTGATGGTGATCTTGGATGTGATTTCCTTGTTCACCAATTTGCCGACCGTCAACTTGCTGCGCACCTCGGCCTTCAACTCGTCCAGGGTCATGTGCTTCGCCGCGAGCTGCTTTTCGAACTCCTCCTTGGTGTACGGCGCGCGCATTTTGGAGATCTCGCCCTCCACGTCCGCATCCACCGCCGCCAGTCCGAGTTTCTCGGCGCGCTGCAACATGATCTCCTGGATGATCATGCTGGAGAGCACATCGATCTTCTGCGCCATGATCTGGTCTTCGCTGGCGCCTTCCGCCTGTTGGGCGTTGGATTGATAAGTTCTGTCCAGTTCGGCAAGGGTGATGGCATGCCCGTTCACCTCGGCCGCGACGTTGGCTGGCGGCTTGTGGGAGCACGAAGCGAGGAAGAGCGCGGATACACCCGCGGCAAGGACAAGAAGAATGCGCTTCATTGGCGTGACCCCTATTGTAGCCCGGAGGGGGGCCGCGTGGGTCATGCCCGTTCCGTCACTCGGCCTTGGAGTAATAGTACGTGTACTTGCTGTATAGCTCGGAAGCCCGCGCACCGTTGGCTACGATGCCGAGAACGTTGTTCTCGCATAGAGACTGCATGGCGCGGGTCACATTGTCGAAAGTGGTGGAACCGATCTTGACCACCAGGATCGTGCCGTCGGCCATGGTGGAAAGCAGGTTGGCATCGGCCGAGAATAACAGCGGCGGGGTATCGAAGACAGACCAGTTGAAGCTGCGGGGCAGTTCCTCGAAGAGCAGTTTCGCCTGCCGCATGTTGAGCAGCTCGAGCGGGTTCCTGACCGGCGATCCCGCGGGCAGCAGGTAGAGGTTCATGGCTTCCACCCGCCGGAGGGCTTGGGCGAAAGTGCATTGGCCGGTGAGGAAGTCGCTCAGTCCCGGAGCGCGGTCGATCTGAAAGAGGTTGTGCACGATGGGTCGCCGCAAATCGAAATCGCCCAGCAGGACCGAACTCTCCGCCAGGTGAGACTGGGCCAGGGCGAGGTTCACGGCTGTAAACGTCTTGCCTTCGGCCGGCGAGGGACTCGTCACCACGATGGTGTGCAGCGGCTGCAGCGACTGCAAGTGGTTGAGCCGGGTGCGCAGCGTGCGAAACTCCTCGGCCGGTGTTTCGTGGGAGTTGCCGAGATCGAGCAAATGCGATTCCGGAGCCGGCGAGAAGGGCACTACCTGAACCTCGGTCAGCATGCCGGGATGGATATTGAGGCGCAGCGGACCCGCCGAGCTGGCTCCCGCGACGCCGTTCACCGGTCCCTCGGGCGGACGAAGATCCGGGTTAACCTGCGCTACCTCGGCGGGAACGGCCGGCGGCTCTTCGGGGGGCATCATGCCGCCCATTTCCGCTCGCCTCAATGCATCGTGTACTCTACTCATGGATTCTCCCCTGCGCGGCGCGTTTGGCGATTCCGGTCATGTCTATGTGCCGTGGCCAAAGTAGTAGTAGTAGGCCGCAGCGCTCATCGCGATGGAGCCGAAAATAATCGCGCTGGACCAGGCCAGCCACAAAAGGCGCCGTTTCCGGCGCACCAGCAGCGCGTTTTCCAGCAGCGGGATGCTGCTCAGCACGGGCAGATTCGTGTAGGCGCGGACATCCTTCAAATTCTTCAGGGAGGTGTTTTTCATCTCCTTGGCGCCGGCCAGCACGATACCCAGCATCAGGCCGATTCCGGCCCCCATGGCCGCCATCTGAGGACGGTTGGGTTCCGAGGGCGCCTGCGGGTCGCTGGCGGGATCCAGCACTTCCAGGTTCTCACCCGCCTTGTGCTCTTCCAGATCTTTGGCGGTTTCGGAGACTTCACTCTTGCGATGCAACTCTTCGTAGCTCTGCTTGGCCAATGAGAGGTCCCGGGTGAGCGCGATGTACTGTCCTTCCAGTTGCGGGCTGCCTTCGACGCGCGACTGGTAGCTGGCGATCATCCGGTTCAGTTCCTGGATCTGCTTGAGCTTCTCATCCATCTGCAGGTTCAGGTTCTGCATCTCCGTCTTGAGCACGTTGTTGGACGCGGCCAGGTCCTGGACCGCCTTAAATGCCTGCTGGTTGACAGTCCGTTTGACGACCGGGCCGGACGGCGGGGCCGCAGCCTGTCTTTCCAGGTCTTCTTTCTCGGCTTCCTGGCGCTGTTTCTCCATCGCCGTGAGGCTCGCCTGGGCTCGCTTGATGGTGGGATGGTTGGGCGTCAACTGCTCTTGCAGCGCGGCGATCTCCGACTGCAGGTTCATGATTCTCTGATTGAGCTGGTTGAGCTTCTCGTTGCGCACCTGCGACTGGCCGCCCACCGTGGTCTGGTCCTCGAGAATGGAATTGTAGTAGTTGAGGTTGGTGTTGTTGTTCTGCAACTGGGTCTCGAGCTGGAGTTTCTGCTGCTGCAGCCGGCTGACGGCTTCGTTGGCCTGGCTGACCATCATCTGATAGGTGTTCAACTGCGCCACATTGGCCTGGAACTGCTCCGGCAGGCGGCCCATATTCTCCATCTTGAACTTCATGACAGCCTGTTCCATGCTGTCCATCCTGTCCTTGGCCTGCTTCATCTCGTCGCCCAGGAATTGAGTGGTGAGTCTGGCGCTATCGCTCTGCACCCTGACGTTCTGCTCGGTGAACTTGGTGACCAGTTCACGAACCACGGCTTGCGCCTTAAACCGGTCGGGATAGGCAAAGGAGATGGTGAAGGCGGAAGCGCCGCCCCGGCCGATGTCCACGGTTTGCAAGCGGATGTACTTGGTGCGCATATCCGTGACAACATCTTCCATGGGATAGCGCTGGCGCTCTTTGCGGTAGAGATCGAGCGAGGGGCGCTGGATCAACTCGGTGAGACTGCTGCGGCTGAGGATTTCCTGCTGCATCTGCTGCAGGCGCTGCTGCATCTGCATGTTGACGATGGTCGGCACCAGGCGGTCGGAAATCTGCTGCGGCGTGATGCGCATGACCGCCGACGACACGTATGTGTCGGGCCAGAGGAACGCCACCACGACCGCCACCACGAGGCCGCAAAACATCGGCCCAATCAGCCACGACCGGTAGCGGCGCAGCATGTCGATGTAGTCTTCGATGTCGGGGGGCCGCCGGGTTACGCTGATGAAATTCTGTGCCGCTGCCATAAATTATTTCTCCATCCCGGGAAGGTGACTTGCCGGAACCCCGTCATTTGATTAGAATGATGTCTCCCGGCCTGACGAAGATGTTTTGCTCCATGTGTTTGCCCGCCATCACCTCTTTGTAGTTGAACTTGTCGCGCTCCCCATCGGCATGCATGATGATGATCCTCTTGGGATTGGAAAAATCCTTGAAACCACCCGCGTTGACCAGGGCCTCGAGGATTTTGGTGGGGATGAGCAAAGGGTAGGTGCCGGGCTTGTTGATTTCGCCCTGGATGTAAAACTTTTTGCTGTTGATGCCTGTGACGGCCACGCTCACGTCGGGGTCGACGATATACTTCTTGAGCTTTTCCTTAATGGTGTCGCTCAACTCCAGGGGAGTAAAGCCGAGGGCCATCACTTCGCCGATGAAATTCAGGGTGATCTTGCCGTCGGGGCGGATCATGTGCGAACCGCTGAACTCCGGACCATTGTAGACGCTGACCGCAATCATGTCCTCGGCGCCCAGTATGTAGGGGTGATCGTCGATCGCCATGCCCTTGACCGCCTTGAGCACCTGAGGATCGCGCGCCGCGGGAGCGGCCATTTTCGCGGGGTCGATCTCGGGCGCCCCGATGACCGGCGGCCTGGACGGCGGACCGCCTTGGGCCGGAGGTTTAACAGCGGAATCGGCAGCCGGGGCGCCCGAGGCGGATATCCCACTGCCCGGTTGCAGCGTGCAGGGCGTGCTGCCCGTTGTGGCCATCGCGCCCGCCGAGTCCGTCACCTGGACCGTGTAGGAGAAAGCGGCGTCGGCGGACGCCGGCGTGCCGCTGATCGCGCCGCTGACCGGATTCAGCGCCATGCCCTCCGGCAGGGCGCCGCTAATGATGGCAAACTGATACGCGCCGGTACCACCCGCCGCCACCACCGCGGAAGTATACGCCACCCCCTTCTGGATGCGGATTCCAGGGGCACACAGGACCGACAGCGGCGAGTCCGGTGGTTTCTGCTGGCCGGGCGATTGTTCACTGATGGGTTTTGACGGATCCTGTTGAGGTGCGGCTATGGCAAGGACCGCAGACAGAACCGATAGGATCGCCGTTCTCATGAATGGACCTCTAAGACACCTCGACCGGCAACAGCGGCCTGCATTCTTGGTTTACCGCGCCAAATAGTACTCACTGCTTTTATAGTGTACAGCATTCCGCCGCCAGTCCATCCGGGTCCTAGGACTGCCATCCGTACGAATTCGCAAGCTCCGCCCTTCGCCCTATATCCTAGCAGGATAAGGGCGCTACGCGACCAGGGGAGAGGCATGGCTGCGCCGGGTCCAGCCTGGTACTGAACCGTCCGGATACACTTCTGCATAGTGTGTTTCTCCCAAAAAGCGGAGCGGTGTCCAGGAATGACTTGTAACTTATAGAAAATTCAAATAATCTGGTCATGAAATCTTGAATTTACCGCGGCATTAAACGTGCAACGGGGATCTCGGGTTATTGTCTCGCCCTGACGGCGCCGGCAGCCACTATGCTCCAGGAACTCAAGTTCCAGTTATCCACCGCAATCCTCACCATCCTCACGCTTGCGGCCGGCGTGTCTGCCTTTATTAACTTTCAGCAGCAAAACCATTTCCGGCTTCCGGAAGACGGCGTGATCTGGGTGGACCGGCAGGGCAGCGTGGAGGCCCTGTACGTGAAACCGGCGAGCCCCGGGCAGAATGCCGGAATCCACCGCGCCGACCGCCTGATGGACATCGACGGGGTGAAGATCGAGCAGGCTACCGACGTCGCCAGAGTGCTGGTGCGGATCGGCGCCTGGAGCCGGGCGAAGTACCGCGTGCAGAGCCGCGGCGTGGAATTGACGGCAACCCTGGTGGTGGCCGAGCAGCCGTTGGACCGGGCGATCCTGTACCAGTACGCGGTGGGCACCGCGTACCTCATCATCGGGCTGTTCGTCTACTTCCGGCGGGGCAGCGCGCAGAAAGCCCGGCACTTTTATGTCTTGTGCCTGGCGAGTTTCGTCTCGCTGTGCTTTCACTACACTGGACAGTTCAGCAATCTCGACAAGGTGATTTATTTCGGAAACCTGGTGGCAGGCCTGCTGGCGCCCACCGTGTTCCTGCATTTCTGCCTGGCGTTTCCGGAGCCGCGGCCGTGGTTCCGCGGGACCGCGCGCGCGATTCTGCTGTACGTCCCGGCGGCCCTGATGTTTCTCGTCTTCGTGGCCTTCAGTTCGGGCGCCATGAAGATCTCCGTGCCGCTGCTCGAACTGCGCTGGATGCTGGACCGGGCATGGATGGTGGCGTGGACCCTGCCTTACCTGATGGGGGCGCTGGTTCTGTCCGCCGAATACAACCGGACCGAAGACATGGTGGTGCGCCAGCAGTTGAAGTGGCTGCGCAACGGAGCGTTTTGCGGGATTCTGCCCTTCGCCGTGTTCTATGTACTGCCCTACGTGCTGGGCGCGGTGCCGAATTCGTACATGAAGATGAGCGTGCTCAGCGTGGTGCTGATTCCGCTCACCCTGGCGTACGCGATTGTGCGCTACCGGCTGATGGACGTGGACATCATCTTCCGGCGCGGGTATGCATACACCTTGGCGACGCTGTGCGTGCTGGCGGGGTTCTACGCCATCGTCTTCTCGCTGGGCAGCCTGGTGAAGCAGCTCTTCCAGGACCTGGGCAACACCGCGCTGATGACGGTAATGCTGATTACGGCGTTCCTCTTCCAACCCATACGGAACTGGATTCAGGAGCGGCTGGACCGGCACTTCTACCGCGATCGCTACGACTACAGGCAGACCCTGGTGGAGTTCGCCAGGGAGCTGAGTTCGGAGACCGATCTGGACACCACCCTTTCCATCGTCGGCGAGCGCCTGCTGCAAACTCTCGGCATCAAGCACCTGGGGTTCTTCCTTGCCCGGGAGGGCGAGGAGGGAGCGCAGTTCCTCCTGAAGAAGGCCATGGGCGCCAATCCGCGCATGGCCGGTGTCAGCCCCGAGGAACTGGACCTCAGCTTCCTCAACTGGGAACTGACCGAAGAGTACCTGTTTTTCGAGCGCACGCGGCATCAACTGGATGCGGTATCGCGCGCCTGGCCGATTTCGGTTCGCAAGACCATCGCCGATCTGGATCTGACCTACTACCTGCCTTGCACGGTGCGCGGGCGCACCATCGCCTATATCGGGTTGAGCCGGACGACGGATGGCGAGTACCTTTCGAGCGTCGACGTGGAACTGATGATCACGCTGGCGGGCTACGTCGCCATCGCCATCGAGAATGCCACGCTTTACCGTTCGCTGCAGCTCAAAGTGGAGGAGTACGAGCGGCTCAAGGAATTCAGCGAAAACATCGTGGAATCGATCAACGTGGGAATTCTGGCGGCCGATCTGGAAGACCGCGTGGAGAGCTGGAACACGCAGATCGAGCAGCTCACCGGAGTCACCCGCGAGCAGGCGCTGGGCAAGAAGCTTTCGGAACTCTTCCCCCTGACGCTCTCCGAGCAGTTCGACAGGGTGCGCGGCGAAACCGGCATCCATCACATCTACAAATTCGTGTGGAAGCCGGCGGGCGCGGTGGGCGCCAACGGCAACGGGCATGGCAACGGACACGGGCCGGCGGCGCGGCTCAGCGAGGCGACACTCAACATCGCCATCACGCCGCTGGTATCCAAAGACCAGGAGCAGATCGGCCGGTTGATTATCATCGACGATGTCACCGACCGCGCCGAGCTGGAGCAGCGCCTGGTGCAGGCGGATAAGCTGAGCAGCATCGGCCTGCTGGCGGCGGGCGTGGCGCACGAGGTGAACACCCCTCTGGCGGTGATTTCCACCTACGCGCAGATGCTGGCCAAACAGGTGGCGGACGACTC
>OBLU010004929.1_pt1 | contig 12018 bp, 14 predicted proteins | sample 1518681 | NCBI WGS metagenome assembly OBLU01 (sample SAMEA3539304, study PRJEB22396) | soil metagenome | biome: tundra; feature: field; material: soil | place: USA | collected 2010-05 | depth 0.15 m | reverse complement strand
TGGGAAATCTTGTGAGTTGGTTGTCATAATTACAAGATTACATGATTACAACATATCCCGCTACGCCGCTGACCTCGATATCTGTTTGTTATCTCCATATGCTTACGGCAGCGCCAGCTTGAATCCTCGGTGCGATGGCGAAAATCCCAATGCCGCGTAGAAACGATGGGCGTCGGGGCGGGCCAGATTGCTGGTGAGCTGTACTCGGTAACACCCCAAATGGCGCGCCCGCTCGATGGCCGCCTCCATCAGGATGTGGCCGACACCGTGACCTCGCTGGTCGGGGTGCACGTGGACGGACTCGATCTCGGCGCAGAGCGCTCCGTGGGACTGGATGTGGCGGAACACAATCAGCTGGCAGACGCCGACCACGCGTCCCTCCCAGTCGGCGACCAGAACCCCACCCGGCTGCCGCCTGATCTCGGCCAGAGCTGCCACGTACGGGGCCAGGTCGAGGGGGTCCTCCTTGCCTTCGGCCAATGAGCCGAGATCGAGGAGCTCCACAATCCGACCGACGTCACGGTCCGTGGCGTCTCGCACCGTGACGTCATCGGCCGAGACGAAAGCCGTCACGACTGGCCCAGGATCCGGTCGACGTCATGTCGGTGATGGAGCACCTCGTGCGCGGCCACCAAGGCGCGTCCCGGTAGGGCTCCGTAGCTGAACTGGCAAACGGGACGCGTGGTCATGGACCAACAGTGTGGCCCAGCGCGTCAATCGGGTCTCTTGGTCTCTCGCAGGGTGAGAGCGCGGCGGGGGCAGTCGCGAGCAGCCCGCCTGGCCAGGGCCAGCAACTCGGGGGGAAGGCACTTGCCGTCGAGCATAGGGTAGCCCCACTCGTCGAGAGTGATGGCTTCGGGCAGGAGTTCGGCGCAGTAGCCATAGGCGTCGCAGGCCACCGGATCGATGGAGAGTTGCAGTCGGGTCACGTCACACCTCGATGGGCACTGGGAGCTGGAGTTGGGTCGGCCGGCCACGATGGTCACAGGGTTCGCCCCGCAGGTGGGCGGACACATCCGTGGCGAAGACCTCGAGCGCGCTGCGCACCATCCCGACGGCGCCGTCGGGATGTCGGCAGGCACCGCGACCATTGATCTGCTCCAGCCTGCGCGAGAGCCGGGTCATCAGCGGCGGGTCCGGGCTGCCCTTCGCGAGTCGGGAGAGATCCTCGGCCAGGGCGGGCAGACCGAACACGCACGGTCCGCACTGGCCCGAGCTCTGGAGAGAGGCATACCGAGCCATCCGAGCGGTCTCAACCAGGCCGCAGGCCGGCGCACCGAGGACGACGATGATGCCGACTCCCGCTGACGCGCCGATGGTGCGAAGAGGGATGGAGGCGTACGGCGTATCAAAGTGGCGCGGCCCGATCCACGTGCCGCCGTAACCACCCACCAAGAGGGCGGCAATGGCAGTGGTCGGTGTCGCCCTGGCCACGATGTCGACCAGCGGGGTGCCGCGCTCGATTTCGACCACGCCGGGGCGGGCCACTGCACCGGTGACCGTCACCAATGAGGTTCCGGGCTCTTCGGGCATCCCGTGGGCCCGGAACGCACCTGGCCCGAGTCGGGCGATCAACGCCACGTGGGCCAGCGTCTCGGCGTTGTGGACCAGGGCCGAGCGCCGGCCGATACGGAGACGAACCGACTTGTCGGGCCGGAACGACGGCAGCGAGCGCCCGTCATCGATCCACTGCGCCAGGGCGGACTCCTCTCCGGCCACGAAATGATCAGGGGGTCGGACCACTTCTTCGAACGTGTGGGCATGCCCTCCCGCCGACCGCTCGGCCATGGCGGAGACCACGGCGGCGGCGACCGCGTCCCGACCGACCGGGATGCACACCACGATCCGGTCCGCCTCGCCGGAGGCGGCCAGCAGTTGGGCGCCATCGAGCACGAGGTGCGGTGCCCTGGTCAACAGCACCTTGTCCTTGTCGCTGGCCGGCTCACCCTCCATGCCGTTGACCACGATGACGCCCACTCGATCATCCCGCTGGGCCGCGGCCAACTTTCTCGCGGCAGGAAAGGCCGCCCCGCCGCGTCCGGACAGTCCCGAAGCCTCGAGTGTGTCGACCAGTGCCCGCCGCCATGCGTGATCGACCACGCTGGGGATGGGCAGCGGCCCGAGTTCCTGCAGATGTCCGGCCAGATCGGCCGGGTGGCCGAGCAAGCTGTACCGATCGGTGTCGGGGAGGGTATCGCCGGCGTGACGCGTCATGACCGACTCCGGCTGCCGCCTCCGGTGAGAGCGAGATGCTTCTGCGGTTCGACCGCGTCGACCGCGGCGGCTCCGATCCGCTTCTGCCGCGCCACCACCTGGAATCGCCAGACCAGTGCCGACCCGACCGAGAGCACACAGAGAATCCCGAGCGCGATGACCCACGGCTCCGCCGAGTCGCTCCCCATGCCGAAGGTGTGGGCCAGGGCCACCGGCCATGAGAGGTAGGCCAGCCAGTGCAGACCTCGCCACGTGCCCGGCTTCATGCGGGACCGCAGGAGACTCGAAACCAAAACCGCCAGCATGAGGTCGAGGCTGACGGTACCCACGCCGACCCACAGGCGGCTGTAGGAGGAGGTGAAGGGCACCACGGCCGAGACCCACGAAACTGAGACAAACGTATCGAGCACGCTGGTCAGGACATGGATGGCAAGGAACACCACCGCCAACAACGAGATGCGTCGGTGGATCTCCTGTTGGGCGAAGCCGGGCCACCGCCGCGCTCTGGCCCGGTTCGTTGTGGCGATACCCAGAACCATGGTTGCCGTCAGCAGGAGGAGCGCCACGATGCCAGTGGCCCGCGTCGTGTACCAAAGAGCAGTCGAGTTCATGCCGCGCGCTCCTCGGGCCAACCGTTGAGCGAAAAGATCCGGCCGTCGTGGCGAACCAGGCGGACAGCTTGATCGAATGACGGCAAACGCCGAAGAGCCTGGTGACCCCACACCAGCGCCGCGGTCGTGACGGCGTTGGCCTCGACGCAACTGGCACCCGTCGCCGATACCAGGGTCCAATAGGGCGAGACGCAATCGCCCGTCATTGGGTCGACGATGTGATGGACCTCACGGTCCCCCACCGTCCACCTCCGCACGGACGGGCTGGAACTGGCCAGGCCGCCGCGACGGATGGCCACCACCTGATCAGCCTCGCCGACCGGCCGGGACGATGACACGGCAATCCCCACCGCCCAACCTTCAAGCGGCGGCTCACCGGCAACGGCCACATCGCCACCGATACTGACGAGGGCGCCGGTGCCGACCGCGCCGGCGATGCGAGCGGCGGCCCGATCAGCGATCAGCGCCTTGGCCGATGAGCCGAGATCAAGCTTGACGCCCCGCGGAATGCGCACGGTGCGCCGGCGCCGGTCGAGTTGGACGTGCATGTAGCCGATCGCCGGATCCAGGTCGAGCAGGGCAGACCCCGGTTGGCGCCCGACCTCGCTGAGGTCCCGGTCGTACCCCAATCGTTCGATGGCATTGCCGATGGTCGGGTCGACCGCACCGGCCGTTCGGTGGGCCACCGTGCAGGCCACGGCGAGAGCCTCGAACAGCGCGTCACTGACGGGCACAGGCCGGCCGGCCTGGGCGTGGACCACCTGTAACTCGGAGTCACCTCGGAATCGACTGCAGGCGCGGTCGAAGACATCGATCTCAGCCCGAAGGATCATTTCAGCGGCGTCGGCGTGATCCGGGCGCTGCACGACCACGGTGGCGTGCGTGCCGATGGCGGGCCAGGTCCGGACCAGGAGCTTCTCGGTCGCGGCACCGGCCATCGTGGTGGTCATCGTGAGGTGCCGCCGGACGTGACCGTCGGGACGGTGGTGGTCGTGGTCGGCGCGTTCGTGGTGGTACTGCCCTTGGCCGAAGCGGTTGACGATGACCTCGGTGTCGTCGAGGTCGCCGACGTCGTCGGCGTCACCGCCGCGGGCGTGCCCTTGGTAGACGACGTGTTGCTGGAGCCGCCCGGAACCTCTTTGGCCACGACCACCCCGACGAGAGCGCTGGCCCCCGTCGCGGCGATCACGGCGGAACGAGTCAACCGGCGGAGTCGGACGTTGGTGCGAGCTCGAGACTCGGGAGAGGGTGGTTCGCTGGGACGCGGCATACTCAGTGACCTTCGCTGTGGGGAACGCCTCCATCCGACCATCTCTGTTTCGGGTCCACCGCAGGATCCACTGTGACCCTCCTGGGACAATTGGAACCAAGGAACAACTGGGCGAAGCTAGTCCGGCCCCACTACGCTCGCCCGCGCCCGCCACGGTTCTTCCATCGAGGCCGAGAAGGAGTGCGATGTCCCAGGTCAACACCGTCCAAGGGCCGATTGACGGGGCGGCTTTGGGGGCCACCTTGATGCACGAGCACATCTTCGTGCTCAGCCCCGACATCGAGAAGACGGCCGAGGAGTGGGACGAGGCGGCCCAACGAGCCCGTGCCGTCGCCAAATTGAGAGAACTCAAGCACAAAGGCATCGACACGCTGGTCGACCTGACCGTCATCGGATTGGGCCGCTACATACCGCGGGTCAGGGCGATCTCCGATGTGGTGCCCGAAATCAACATCGTGGTGGCAACCGGCGTGTACACCTACAACGACGTGCCGATGTTCTTTCACTTTCGTGGCCCTGGCACCGTCATGGGTGGGCCCGAGCCGATGGTCGAGATATTCATTCGAGAGATTCGTGAGGGCATTGCCGACACGGGCGTGCGCGCCGGCATCTTGAAATGCGCCACCGATCGCCCGGGTATCACCCCTGGCGTCGAGCGCGTGCTTCGGGCGGTGGCCCAAGCTCACCGGGCCACGGGTGTCCCGATCACGACCCATACCCCGACACCACCCGAACCATGGGGACTCCATCAACAGCGCATCTTCAAGGAGGAAGGGGTCGACCTCTCCCGAGTGGTGATCGGTCACAGCGGCGGCACCCTCAATACCGCCTATCACCTCGAGCTCATTGAGAATGGGTCATTCCTGGGCTTCGATCACTTCGGATTGATGGGATTCACGATTGACGAGAGGATCGGCGCGGTGGCGCGTCTGTGCGATCGGGGGTACGCCGAGCGCATCGTGCTCTCACACGACGCCATGTGCTTTGTGGACTGGTTTCCCCGCTCGATGTCAGAGGCGGCGAAGGATTGGCGGTGGACGCACATCCCCGAAGACGTGCTTCCGGCCATGCGGGACAGCGGCATCAGCGACGCCGACATTGAAACGATGATGGTGACCAATCCTCGGACCATTCTCGAGGGCGGCGCTCCGTACTAGTCGGAGTCCACGACCACTCGCCATGACGTTGCTCCAACCGGGACTCCTGGCTCACCTGGCCGACGTGTTCCCCGACGACGTGGCCTGGAAAAACCTGGGCGACGGGACCGATCTGAGCCTGAGCCAGTGGCACCACCGGTCGAATCGGCTCGCTCGGGGGCTGCGCGGTCGAGGCGTGCGGCCGGGCGACACGGTGGCGCTGGCCATTACCGAGGAATGTCCCTTCGAATGGCTCATCTCGTACGTGGCGGTCCATAAGGCGGGGGGTGTGGCGGTGCCGTTGAACACCCGCCTCAGCGGGCCTGAGCTCACCGCCATCCTGGGCCACGCCGGAGTCAAGGGTCTCCTGGCCAGCGATTCGGTGCTGGCGGCGCACCCAGGTCTGGAGGCGGGCATCGAGCTCACGGCCACGGTCGGGAGCGTCGGCGCCACCGGACAAGTGTGGAGCGATCTGCTCGACTCCGATCCGTCCGACCTCGAACATCGGATCCGCCCCGACGACGTGGCCGACATCATGTACACCTCGGGCACCACGGGCGCGCCCAAGGGCGTACTGGTGCGCCACAGCGGGCTTTCATCGAGCGACCGGGTACCCTCGAACTGGCTCGGGCTCGGCTTCATCACCTCCTCCCCGTTCTCGACCACCAGCGGTTCGCTGCTCATCTGCGGACCGATGCGCGGTGGCCTGAGTGGGTGGTTTCTGCCCCGTTTCGATTCTGCACGGTGGCTGCGGGAGGTGGAATCGGCCCGACCGGTCGCCGCCTTCCTGGTGCCGGCGATGGTGCAGCTGATTGTGGCCGACCCTCACTTCGACACGGCCGACCTCTCCAGCCTGGCCATGGTCAACATCGGCAGCGCGCCCATCGCCACCGAGACTCTCCGCCGGTTCGGTGCCCGCCTTCCCAACGCCGACGTCATGAACGGCTATGGCATGACGGAATTCGGCGCCGTCTCCGCCACACCCATCGGTGACGGCGGCACGCACGCCGGCTCCGTGGGACGCCCTCTGCCGGGCGTCGGCCTGCGCATCATCGACCCCGGCGGCTCGGAGTTGCCGGTGGGGGAAGTAGGCCAGATCACCGTGCAGGATTCGCGTCACCAGCGGTCGTATTTCCATGACCCAGACGCGTCGTCACAGACCTGGGCCGGTGGCTGGCTGCACAGTGGCGATCTCGGCTACCTCGACTCCGACGGCTTTCTGTGGGTCGTCGGGCGCCAGAAGGAAATCATCATTCGCGGCGGGCACAATATTGTGCCGGGAGAGGTCGAGGCGGTTCTGTTCGAACATCCCGATGTGACCGATGCCGCAGTTGCCGGGATCCCGCACCCGGTGCTCGGGGAAGATGTCGCCGCCTGGCTGGTGACGCGACCCGATCGGGCCCCATCGGTTGCGACCATCCGAAGCTTTCTGCTCGATCGGTTGGCCGACTACAAGGTGCCCCGCCGGATTACCCTTGTCGATTCCCTCCCGCGCAATGAGGCCGGCAAAGTGCTCAAGTCCCAATTGGTGTCAGAAGACCAGCAGAGGAGTACGTCATGACGGCCGACGCGGCCACGCTCACCGTGGAGCAGATTGGATTCGTCCGTCGCCTGACCCTGAACCGGCCCGACCAGCACAACCCGCTGACGCCACGAGCGGTTCGCGAGATCCTCCAAGCCGTTGCCGCCGCCGAGAGTGACGAGCAGGTCCGCGTGGTGGTCATCCGCAGCACGGGTCGTTCATTTTCGTCTGGCTATGGCTTCGTCGCTGAAGACGTCGAGCCGGGCGACTTCGTCCTTCACGCGGCCATCGAAGGTGACGTCACGGCCATGCTGGACCTGGCATCGGGGTGGGCCAAGGTGTGGGACTGTGCCATTCCCGTCATCGCCCAGGTCCACGGGAATTGTCTGGCCGGAGGTACCGATCTGGCGCTGCACTGCGATCTGGTGATTGCCGCCGAAGACGCTCGGATCGGGTTTCCCCCGGTGCGCTCCATGGGTGTCCCACCCACCAACATGTGGCTGTACCACTTGGGACCTCAGTGGACCAAGCGGCTGCTGCTCACGGGCGACACCGTGACCGGAACCCAGGCCGAAGCGATGGGATTGGTCGTGGGCACGGCGCCATCCGATCAGCTCGATGAGGTGGTCCTCGAGCTGGCCTCCCGCATGGCCCTGATCGGTCGGGACCTCCTCATCGCCAACAAACGCGTGGTCAACATGGGTGTCGAGCTGATGGGCCGATCGCAGCTCCAGAAGTTTGCCGCCCTCAACGACGCCATCGGTCACCGTGCCCCCGAGGCAAAGGCTTTTTCGGACCGGATCGGCGAGATCGGGCTGCGGAGCGCGGTCCGCGAACGCGACGCCGCCTTCGGCGCACCCGAGCCACCGGCGAGGTAGCTCCCCTTAGACGTCCGTCAGCGACGTGTCGGTGATCCCCAGCGCGCGCAAGGTGCGGCCGAGTCCCAGAAACGCCGCCAGGCAGATGGTGAGATCGAGGATCTCGGGGTCGGTGAATGCCCCTCTCATCCTCTCCATGAATTCGTCATCAATGCTGAGGTGGTCCATGGCGAATCGCTCGGCGTACTGCATGGCCAGTCGCTCCTGTCCGCTGAAGCTGGCCCCCTCGTCGTGCGCGCCGACGTGACAGTAGAAATCTTCGGTCAGCCCCTGCGCCTTGACGGAGTCAGCTCGAAAGGCCAGGCAGACGGTGCAATCATTGAGTTGGGCGGTGCGCATGCGCGCCGCTTCGCGCACGCGGACAGGGAGGATGCTCTTGTTGTAGGCGGCGTCCACCAGCCGATTGACGGCCGCGCCCATCTCGGGCCGGAGCGTCCACAGCTGCACCGCGTCGCCGCCGTCACCCGGTGGGATGTCGAGTCGTGCCACCTCCCGACCTTATGTCAGCTTCTCGCCCGGCGCATAGGGTGGGATCCATCCGACCACCCTGTCGTGACGAGCCAGAAAGACCGCAAACCGCAATGCCACCGCACCGATTTCACTTCGATGCCACTCGTTCGTGTGTCTGGGTGGACGCGCGCTCCAATTTGCACCCCATACGGACCGAGACACGCGGCCTCGAAGGATGGGTGGAAGTTACGCTGCTTCCCGATGGCGGCCTCGACCTCTCGACGCCGGTCACCGGGGAATTGGCGCTGTCAGTGAACCGGCTCACGTCTGGCAACCAACTCTACGATCGTGAGTTGAGGCGGCGAATGGACGCCAAGAAGTTTCCCACCATCACGGGCCGGATCACCAGCTTCCACCCCACGGAGGTAGAGGATTCGTACCTGGTCGGCGGAGACCTGTCCTTCCATGGGCACACCAGGAACTTTGAACATGACATGACCATCGATGTCGGCGACCGGTCCCGCATCGAAATGAAGGGCGACTACGTCTTCGACATTCGCGAGTTCGGCATGAAGCCGCCGAGCATGCTCATGTTGAAGGTGTACCCCGAGGTTGCGGTCCGGGTCGCCCTCTACGGCGACGTCCGACCGTGACCGAGTGGCGGGGTCCGGACGGGCACTGGGTCAGCGACGACAGGACATTGATCGACGTCGAGTACGTCCACCAGTGGTTGTCCACCCAGAGTTACTGGGCCAGACACCGCCCCCGAGACGTGACGGCGAGGGCAATCGACGCGTCGGTCAATCTCGGGCTCTTCAGTCAGGATGGCGCCCAAGTCGGCTTCTGTCGTTGGGTGACCGATGGTGCGACATTTGCCTGGCTCTGCGACGTGTTCGTCGATCCGGCCCATCAGGGCCACGGGTTGGGTGTCTTCCTGGTCAAGGTGGCCACCGAGCACCCGAGCGTGACTGGTCTCCGCCTACTCCTCGGGACAAAGGACGCGCATGAGCTCTACCGAAAGTTCGGATTCACGCCCATAGCCCGGCCCGAACGCCTCATGGAGGTGAGGCCGGACGTGCAGTCGCCAGCGCTCTGAACCCACCCCGTCGGGTCGGCGCCGTCCATTTCACCCTTCACTCTTGCTACCGGTATTGACCACGAACGCGACTACCGATCGGCTGAATCGGGCATAGGACATGGAGCGACCGGCGCTTGGCATGGTGAGCGAAGATCGCTCCGAGTCACGACGATGGGACTGGCTCCACCAATCACCGGCCACGCCCGTCAATCCCGAGGGAGGACAAAATGCCAGAAGGGCAATGGACGAAGAAGCGAGAGCGACAGTACGAGCACATTCGCGATGGGCTGGAGGAACGTGGTGACTCCAAGGAATTGGCGCAGGAAATAGCCGCACGTACGGTGAACAAGGAACGGGCCCGAGCAGGTGAGGCGCGTCACGCCAGTTCGACCTCGACCGGGGACATCTCGTCGGGGCGCCGTGGGGGATTGCGGTCACACAGCGGCCGTGGGGGAAGGACCCGGCACCAGCTCTACGAGGAAGCCCGGCGGCGGGGCGTGTCGGGAAGATCGAAAATGTCAAAGGCTAAGTTGGAGCACGCGCTCAGCCGGTAAGCAGCCAGCTGCCCAGACATCGGGTCGGCCAGGTGGGATCGCTCCTGCGACGGCCGGGCTCCGGGAAGAGCCTGTCAGACCGGGCTGCTCGGGCTACGTTCTCACTCGTGACATATGACAATGGGTCCCCAGCGCGTCCCCCCGTACAACCGGGTGCGTCCTCCGGGTCGCCCGACGGGAAGAAGCCGGCCCCGGTCAACAGCCGCACCATCATCGTGGTGGCGATCATCATCGCCGTAGCGGCGATCGTGATCGCCCTCGTGATCACGCATTCGAACTCCTCGAAGTCCCCGTCGACGTCCACGACGTCGACGACAGTGGCGCGCACGCCGACAACGCGAGCCACCACCACCGTTCCGCCGACGGCTCCACCGACCACCACGACGAGTCCACCGACGACCGTTCCGCCGACGACCACGACGACGGCGGCGCTGACTCCCGTCACCTAGACGTGGTCATTGCGGGACAGGTTTCGATCTTCCCAGGACCGCAGCGTCTCCGATGTCTTGAGACACCGGTCCTCGATGTCTTGAGACATCTGTGAAGGTCCGGTACCCGGCGGACAGATCGGCTTCGGTTCCTGGGCGACAGGGGTTCGAAGGTTCTAGGCCGCATTGATGCGATCTGGTCTACCACTGGGGTTGGCAAAAGCACCGTGTTCCTTTCCTCGGTCGTGACGGATGGGATGAGTACGCAGGAGTTTGCCTTCGGACCAGATCTGGACGGTGTCGCCCTTGATGGCCACTTCGACTTGGTGTCGTCGATAGGCATTTCCGGCTCGATAGGCGGCACCGGCGAACCTGATTGAGCCGTTGCCGTCGACCTTGCGGACAACGACGGGGACATCTCGTGACCGCGTCGCCGGCGCCGCGATGGCCTGACGGGCAACGTCGTGGTCTCGCTCGGCTGGGTGACGCCTGGCATGAGTGGCCACCAAGACGTCGTCATGGAAGATCTCGAAGAGGCCGTCTTTGAGGATCACGTCGACGTTCTGGCCGGCCAAATAACGACCCACGTGATAGTTGATCGTGAGCAGGCTGACGGAGCCGTTCGTGCGGACTCGGCGGCGCAGTCGGGGCTTGGGTTCCCCTTCGCCCTTGGCCCCGGCCCCTTTGGGCGCCTCGAAGGGTTGGGGCCGAGCCAGGGCAAAGCGTGTGGCCGGCGGAACATTGCCCACGCTCTGATGCTCTCGTTCGGTGTTGTAGTGCCCAATCCACGCGTCAAGACCCGCTTGTGCCTCGGTCAGCGACGCGAAGACCTTGTCGTCGAGGTATTCGCGTGTGAGGGTCTTGTGGAAGCGCTCCACCTTGCCGGTGGTGGTCGGGGACCGAGGGGCGGTGAGGCGGTGTTTGATGCCGTTTTCTTGGCAGATGCGGTCGAACATGACGATGCCCTGGCCGGGCCCGAAGCGACCCGTGAAGACCTTGCCGTTGTCCGTCAAGATCTCCTCGGGCATCCCATGGGCCGTCATGGCGGCCACCAATGCGTCACAGACCGGCTTGGCCGTGGCGCGCACGACCACGTTGGCGCAGACGCAGAAGCGGGAATGGTCATCGATGCCGGTCACGATGGACGCCCGTGAGCCGTCCTCGAGATAGATGCCCGCCGTGACATCCATCTGCCACAGCTCCATCGGGCGTGAGCGCTCCCAGCGCTTGTAGTCACTGGGCCGGCGGCGCCGAGGAGTCGGATAGATGAGCTGATGGCGCACCAGGGCTCGATAGATCGCCGAGCGCGACGGCAGCGGCTCCACCTCTTCGCGGGCCAAGCGACTCAAGATGGTGCGAGGACCCCAGGCAGGATTGAGGCGTCGCATCTCGAGGATCTTGGCCTCGACCACCGGTGGCATTTGGTGTGGGCAGGTGTCGGGCCGGGGACTCCGATCAGCCAGGGCCCCCAGACCCCCGTCGCCATAACGACGCAGCCACGTATGGACCGCCTGGCGCCCGACCCCATAGCGACGAGCCACGTCGGTGACGCTGGCTCCGTCGTTGAGGACCTCGAGCACGGCCTTATACCGCTGTTCCACGAGACCCAGCTCCACCAGCATGTTGACGGCCTCCTTCACTCTGGACATGGCTAACCACAGTGAAGATCGACGGAGCCCCACAGGGGCGGATGGCGTGTCGCCGAGCTACCGGAGCCAGTGTCGCCCAGCTACCGGAGCCGTGTCCGGAAAGTGTCGTGTAGGTACCGGAGCCAGAGTGTCGCTTAGGAACCGAGACCCCACACCCTGACCTGCGACTTCCTTTGACCTTGACCCCAAAAAGTGGACCACTCTTGTGACAATTTGGCCCTGATCAAC
>OBLU010004928.1_pt1 | contig 12018 bp, 9 predicted proteins | sample 1518681 | NCBI WGS metagenome assembly OBLU01 (sample SAMEA3539304, study PRJEB22396) | soil metagenome | biome: tundra; feature: field; material: soil | place: USA | collected 2010-05 | depth 0.15 m | reverse complement strand
GGCGGCACCGGGTCAGCCAAGCCCATCATCGTGGATACAAACCGTGCTGTGACCGGGGTTTGTATCCACGATGATGGCGGGACGCCTGGGCGGCCTGGGCGGCAGTGCAGGCAGGGGCTTAGTGATGGCGTCACCTGCCGCCACCGCGAAAAATGTCAGAATTTAATGGCATAAGCATTGGCGATGTGGGTACAGTATACCTTTACGGCTGATGGAATATTTGATCTTAGTGATCATTGTTTCCAGTGGGACTACATTGACAATTGGGACACTGGGTCCCATCTCGATGAGTGCCCCCGGTCGGAGTCGAACCGACACTGGGGACCCTTTTAGGGGGTCGGCCTCTTCCCTTGGGCTACGGGGGCGGGACCATAATACTGCGCGCGCAATTGCCCACCGATGAGTAACAAAGACCTCTTCAAATTATTTTTGCTGGCTAAGGGCGCCGTTTCTAAGCAGAAATGCGGAGCGTAACTAATTACATGATCGACATTAGCTCTAAGTAACCGGGCTTAGGTTTCCAAGTCAGCGCAGGAACGGGCCCGGGTGAAAATGGCATCCAGCATTGCCGGGGTGACGCGGCCGGTGAATGTGTTCTGCTGGCTCGGGTGATAGCAGCCGATGAGTAGTAGCTCGTCATGCTGCCCGGGGCCCTTCAACCGAACCTCGGCGCCGTGGCCGAACGGCGGCCGCGGCCGCGGCCGCACGAATCCGGTCTGCCCGAGCACCGGCCACATCGCCTGCCAGGCGAATCCGCCGAGGCACACGATCACTCGCAGGTCAGCGGCGACCAGACGCAGTTCGGCCCGTAGCCACGGCGCGCAGGCATCCCGCTCCGCGGGTTCAGGCTTGTTGCCGGGCGGAGCGCAGCGAACCGCGGCCACCATCCGGGCGTGTAGCAGCCGCTGGCCATCCCCCGCCGCCACGCTGGCCGGCTGGGCTGCGAGCCCGCAACGGTACAGCGACGCGAAGAGGAAGTCACCACTGCGATCGCCGGTGAAGATCCGGCCGGTACGGTTCCCGCCATGAGCGGCGGGCGCGAGGCCGACGATCAGCACGCGCGGTCTAGCCGACCCCCAGCCGGGGATGGGGCGACCCCAGTAACGCTCATCGCGGAACGCGCGGCGGCGGACAACGGCCACCTCCTCCCGCCAGCTGACCAGACGCGGGCAGGCCCGGCACACGGACTGGCGCGCGACGAGTTCGTCAAGCGTGGTCGCGCTGCCGGCGAGTTGCCTGACCTCGTCCGCACTACCCGCGACCGGCGTATCTGACCGGGCGGGGTCAGACGGCCAGTCGCCCGGCGACACCAGGGGACCCGCCGCGTCCCCGCCGTCAGGCACCCTCATCCCGGCCCGCACGAGGCCCTGGCCAGCGACCAGGCCATCCCGTCGAGAATGTCGTGCTCGCTGACCAGCACCTCGGCGAAACCGAACCGTTCCATGATCCGGTCGAGGATCAGGGCACCCCCGCCGATCACGTCCACACGTCCCGGGTGCATCACGCCGATCTTGGCCCGGGTCTTCCGGTCCTGGGCCAGCAGGGCGCCGGTCACCGCGTGCACGTCAGCCGCCGGGACACGGGCATGGTGGATCCGGGCCGCGTCGTAAGCAGGCAACCCCATGGCGATGGCGGCCACCGTGGTGACCGAACCCGCGAGGCCGACCAGCGTCCTGGCCCGCGTGACCGGGACGGCATCGGCGACCGCGCTCAGCGCCGCGTCGATGTCGGCGGTGGCCGCCGCCACCTGCGGGCCGGTCGGCGGGTCACCGTGCAGGTGCCGTTCGGTCAGCCGGACGCAGCCGATGTTGACGGAGATCGCGCGGACGCCGGATGCCGCTCCCCCGGCGCTACCCGGTACCGAACCCGTCGCGGCCGGGGCGGCGTCACCGAGCACGAATTCGGTCGAGCCGCCGCCGATGTCAGCGACCAGGAACGGGGCCCCGTCATGGTCGGCGGCAAGTTCCGCGGTCGCCCCGGTGAACGACAGCATCGCCTCCTCGGCGCCGGTGAGGACTTCCGGCGTGACCCCGAGCACTTCGGAGACCTGGTGCACGAACTCAGCGGCGTTGGCGGCGTCCCTGGTCGCGCTGGTGGCCACCATGCGTACCGCCTGAACCGCGGAGCCGGTGATGATGCCCGCGTAGTCGCGCAGCACCCCGATCGTGCGCGCGAGCGCCGCTGGCGCCAGCCGTCCGGTCTTGTCCACGCCCTGCCCGAGCCGGACGATCTCCATCCGGCGGGCCAGGTCGTGGACCTCGGCACGGTCGAGATCCACGTCCGCGACCAGCAGTCGCAGCGAATTCGTCCCGCAGTCCACGGCGGCGACCCGGCAGGTCATCAGGTGTCCTGCGGGACACATGGTCCCGGTAGCCACCATTCGCCCACAGCGTCCAGCGCCTCGCGGCCGAACGGGTTCACGTGGCCCGCGGCAAGCTCGTGAGCGACCAGCGCGTGCAGGCACTTCACTCGCTCGGGCATGCCGCCCGCCGACTGCGTGCCCGGCGGCAGCGGCTCGATTCCCGCTGCTCGCGCCGCCATCTCCCGGCGGGTCAGGTAGTCGCGGTGCGCGGAGTCATATCGACGCCGCAGCGTGTCGTCGGCCAGCCTCGCGGTCATGTCCCGCATCAGCCCCGAGGCTTCCAGCTTGCTGACCGCCGCGTTCGCCCGTGGGCAGGTCAGGTAGTAAAGGGTGGGGAACGGGCTGCCGTCGGGCAGCCTAGGCGCCGTTTCCGCGACATCAGGGAGACCGCACGGGCAGCGGTGGGCCACGCCAGCCAGCCCGCGCGGCGAGCGGCCGAGCTGAGCCGCGATGACCTCCTGATCCCGCTTCGCTATCACTTCGCCGGACTCTTCGGGTTCGCGTCTGCCTGCTCGACGGACTGCCAGAGCTTGGCGTACCAGGGCGCCGGCCCTGCGGGCCGCGCGGTCCCGGCGGTGCTGGCGGCCGGCTGGCCGCCTTCCACGATGTAGCACTGCTTGCCGGGAAAGCACATATCAAGCTCCTGCCGGGCCAGCTGTTCGATGTAGGACCGGCTTGAGAGCTTGGCCTGCTGCGCTTCCAGGCTTTTCACCTGCGCTTGCATCGTCTGCTGCTGAGCCACCAGCTGATCAATCACGCGCCGCTGGGCTACGTACTCGCGGACGGGATACGCCAGGCTCAGCACGATCGCGCAGATCACTACCGCAAGCACCGCAGCCCGGCCGGTCAGCCGGGTTGACCGGGGAGCAGCGGCGGCCGGGGACATTAGCCCTTGGGAGTCCGCGCCGCGAAGCGCGGGTAGGCGCCTGAGCCCGCGTAGGTCGCCGCATCGCCGAGGAGTTCCTCGATCCTGAGCAGCTGGTTGTATTTCGCGACCCGCTCGCCGCGGGCAGGCGCTCCGGTCTTGATCTGACCGCAGTTGGTCGCCACGGCAAGATCCGAGATCGTGGTGTCATCGGTCTCGCCGGAGCGGTGGCTGATCACGCAGCTGAACCCGGCGCGGTGGGCCAGGCTTACCGCGTCCAGGGTCTCGGTGACCGAGCCGATCTGGTTCAGCTTGACCAGGAGGGAGTTCGCCGAGCGCTCGGCGATGCCGCGACGAATCCGTTCCGGGTTGGTGACGAAGATATCGTCACCCACCACCTGAACGAGATCGCCCACGCTGGCGGTCAGCTCCTGCCAGCCTGACCAGTCTTCCTCGGCGAGCGGGTCTTCGATCGAGACGATGGGATAGGCGTCCAGCCACTCGGCGTAGATCGCGGTCATCTCCGCCGATGCCTGCGGCTTCCCCTCGAAGTTGTACGCACCGTCGGCGTAGAACTCCGATGCGGCCGCGTCGATGGCCAGCCCGACATCCCGGCCGGGGGTGAATCCCGCCTTGCCGATCGCCTCGACGATGAGGTCGAGCGCGGCCCGGTTGTGCTCAAGGTCGGGAGCGAAGCCGCCCTCATCGCCGACGCCGGTCGAGAGCCCGCGCTGCTTGATCACTGACTTCAGCGCGTGGTAAACCTCGGCTCCCCAGCGCAGCGCGTCGCTGAACGTCGCCGCGCCCAGCGGGGTGATCATGAACTCCTGGATGTCCACGTTGTTATCCGCGTGCGCGCCACCGTTCATGATGTTCATCAACGGAACGGGAAGCACGTGCGCGTTGGGACCGCCGATGTAACGGAACAGCGGAAGACCGCTTGAGTCCGCGGCGGCCCGGGCCACGGCCATGCTGACGCCGACGATGGCGTTCGCGCCCAGTCTCGACTTGTCTGGCGTCCGGTCGAGATCGATCATCGCCTGGTCCACCAGCCGCTGGTCGTCGGCCTCGTGACCGAGCAGCTCCGGCTGGATTTCGTCGATAACCGCCTGAACCGCCCGGCTCACCCCCTTGCCGCCGTATTCAGCGCCGCCGTCTCTGAGCTCGACGGCCTCGAAGGCTCCGGTCGAGGCCCCGCTCGGTACGCCGGCCCGGCCGACAGTCCCGTCGTCCAGGGCTACCTCGACCTCAAGGGTCGGGTTGCCACGGGAATCCAGGATCTGCCTGGCATGGATCGCTTCAATGGAGGCCACCGCTGGCTCCTTGCCTCTGCTCGTATCGGGCGCCTATACCGGGCTGAGCATCGGGGCTCACCCATAGGGAAGCCTAGTCGAGCGGCCACACTCCGTGGTGCGGGCCACGCCGTGTCCGGCACCGAAAGAGCCCATCCGGCTTGGCTTTCCGGCCCGGCTCCGTGGTCAGCTGAACTCTAGCCAGCAGGCCGGTGAAATTCTCGCCGGCAGCAGGCGGGCGGCGTTACCCAGCGGTCACCGGGTCAGCGTTATCTTGGATCGCCTCGAGCACCCTTCGGTGATCGGCGCCCAGTGAATCACCGTGCCGTTGAGCCATCGCGGCCGACCGCACCAGGGACTTGCGCGAGGCGGCGCGAAGCGTCGCGTCGAGCATGGACCACGAAAGCTCGTTCAGCGTGCCCCGGACGATAGCCGGGTCTTGGGTCCGATCGCAGACCTCAGCCAGGGTGGACAGTAGCTTCACGGCTCGCGGTTCGGGCGCCATATCCATCCGGAACGCATCGAGCATCGGACACGGCGGATGGACGGTCGCAGCGGCCTCGAACGCGTTCAGCAGCGGGCTCACGTCGCCTGCGGTCAGCGGGTCGTACAGGCCGGGGAACGGGATCTCCTCGTACCCGCGGTCGTATCCGCTGACGTAGACCGGCGTCTGCGAACCCGAACTTGCCAGCACCGCGAGCGCGAGATCCATCAGGCTGACCGGCCAGCCGAGATCGGAAATGGCGTGTATGCGGAACTCTCCCCGGGTGGCTCCGAGGCAGGCCAGCAGGAGCAACTGCGCGGACTCAAGCGCCGACTGGACGTAGAACGCGATGTCCGGGCTGTGCAGACGGATGACGCCGCTGCCCTTAGCCCACTCGTGCAACCGCTGGTAGATGATCGAGTTGTCCAGCACGTGCGTGAACCGGCCGGCTGAGACCAGCATGTCAGTGCTGGTAGCCACAGTGGAGGAGACCCACTCCGCAGCGCGCTTGGAGGCGGTGTACATATCCGGCGAGTAGGGTCGCAGGGCCTTACCTGTCGAGGCACAGACCACCTGCGGGACTCCGGCTTCGGCCGCGGCGATGAGCACGTTGCGGGTACCCAGGACGTTGGTGGAAACGGTGCGGTGCACCTCGACCTCGGCCAGCCCCGGGTCGCGCTGGGCCGCGACGTGGAACACCAGATCTGGCTTGAGCCGGCCGATCAGGTCGGCCATCGCGGCCCGGTCCCTGACGTCCGCGTACAGGTACTCGGCGCGGTCGAGCCGAGGCCGGCTATCGGTAGCTCCGCGGCTCACGCTGACCAGGCGGCCCGGACCTCGGGCCGCCAGCTGCGCCATCAGCGTCGAGCCAATGCAGCCTGTCCCGCCGGTCACCAGCACGGTGGCATCACGGAGCCGATCAGCAAGGTCCGCCTCGGGCAAGCACAGCCCGCGCTCGGCGATTGAGAGGAAGCGCGCGTGTTCCTCTGCCGCCCCCTCCTTGGCTGATATGAGCAACTGGGTCAGGTCGCGCAATTGCTGAAGGGTCTCCTCATCGAGATGCCGCTGCCCGGGGGGCGCGGCTGCCTTCATGGTGCCGATGATCTCCGAGACTGTTTCCACCCCATACCTCCGCCTGGCCGACCTGCGTGTTGTCGCGTCATTACGCGTCCGGTCCCTCCCAGTACCGGCCCTCCCGGCCCTTCCCATCAGGTGCTAAACGCGGGCCGGACACCTGGGAACACCGTGAAGTTCACAGCCTGCCCAAATTTATTCACTGATAGGTAGACATCGCCAGATAGTTACTTACTTAGGATCTCCTTCTCTACCTTGCGCGTTGATCAGTGCTGATAGGCTACTTCAACTGCCGATGTCCGGGATGTACAAGTCGTTCCCTGGGTAGTCCGGCTGTCAGCGGGCAAGAGGAGGGGCTGGCCCTGTCCGCGCTCGGTACCACCGGGGAGAGGAGTAGTGACGGACGTCATAGACGGATCTCCGGGCGCTGACGCCCGAGCTACGGGCATCAGTAAGGGAGAACCTTTTCCGACCGTTACGGTCAGAAAAGCCGAAATAGACTCCGCGGACTGGGCCCTCGACGACCTCCTGTCACCCGATGAGCAAACCGAGACGACACCGGGCAAATCCGGCCGAGTTCCGCTCGGGCGAGTTCTCCGTCGACGCGCTGCCCGCGAAGGCGGCCAAGTCGACTCGGCACCCGTGGGGCCAAGCACCTTTAGTCCGGAGCGCTCGCCGGATCGGCCTCAGAGCTCGGGCGCTGCCATCTCGCCCTCAGCGGAGGGATCCGCTCAGGTAACGCAGACGATGTCGTCCGCCCAGCTTTGGCCAGCCGTGCCACCGCAAGAAGCTACCATGCCGCTGCGCCGGCTGCGTACCGAGATGCTGCGGGTCGCGGCTCCGCCGGCGGATAAGCCGAAAGCGGCTGACCCGCCCCCGGCTGCGGACGTGGCTTTCGCGCCCTCTGTCCACATGCCTGCCGCCCCCATGCCTGCCGTGCCGCTGAAGCTGTCGTCGTTTAACGCGACCCGGCCTGCCCCTCCGGCGCCGGAGGCACGTAATGGCCAGAGCCTCCCCATACCGCCGCTGGACGAGGAGAAAGCCCGTTACGTCCGGCGCAACGCGTTGCTCGTCACCGTCCTCGGCATCGCGAGCACCCCGTTGCTGCTGTTCAGCCAGGTGCGGATGATGATCCAGTACCACTGGTTCTGGATATACAGTCCGTTCCTGTTCCTGACCGCGATCTTCGTCGCAATGCCGCTAGTGACAGACGCGGTGAGTCGTGGCTTCGATTTCGAGGAACATAAGCGGCTGGTCGCTTCGTGGAAGCCGGTCAAGTATCCGTCCGTTGATGTCTTCCTTCCCGTGTGCGGCGAGCCGATTGAGGTGCTGCGCAACACATGGCACTACGTGGCCCTGATGAGCCGTCACTACCAGGGAAACGTCACAGCCTACGTGCTGGACGACTCACGTAGCCCGGAACTGAAGGCAATGGCGCATGAGTTCGGCTTTGCCTACGCGACACGGCCGAACCGGGGCTGGTTCAAGAAGTCAGGCAACTTGTGGTTCGGCTATCAAGTTTCCTACGGCGAATACATCCTGCTGCTGGACGCCGACTTCGCTCCTCGCCACGACTTCCTCGATGAAGTCGTCCCGTATATGGATTCCTATCCGGACATCGGAATCGTGCAAACGCCGCAGTATTTCCGTGTCACCGACAACCAGACCTGGGTGGAACGAGGAGCCGGCGCTACGCAAGAGTTGTTCTACCGGTCTATCCAGGCGGCGCGGGCACGGAAAGGCGGCTCAATCTGCGTCGGGAGCTGCGCGCTCTACCGCAGGGAGGCGCTTAAGGACAACCTGGGAATGACGCTCGCGGAACATTCCGAGGACATGCTCACCGGCTACGACCTGAAGAGCATTGGCTGGCGGCTGCACTATATCCCCGTGGCCCTCTCCACTGGCAATTGCCCCGACAAGGTCCTCGCCTTCCTTAATCAGCAGTATCGCTGGTGCGCCGGAACCGTAGACCTGCTGACCAGTTCGAAATTCTGGGGCGCCAAGCTTCCGTTTTATACGCGGGTGTGCTTTGTATCCGGGCTGGTTTACTACGTTTACAGCTCGATCTTCACATTCCTGATTCCTGCGGTTACGATTGCGATTCTCGTCTGCGTTCCCAACGTGCTGCTGTTCAAGAACATGATCTTTATGGTGCCCGTGCTGCTGTACGGCGCGATCGTCTTCCCTGCCTGGCACCACGCACCTTTCCGACTCGAATCCTGGGCCGTCAGGGTGATCGCTGGCTGGGCGCACTTCTTCGCCTACTGGGACGCGATACGCGGGAAGAAACTGGGCTGGAAACCTTCCGGAGGCGGCAGCAAGCAGGAGGGCGCGCGTCGTTTCTGGATCTGCTTCATCGTCTGGACCGCAGGCAGCTCACTGGCCTGGACCGGCCTGGCGTTCTATCGCATGACCACCATGAATCCGATCAACTTCGCTGTCGTGTTCGGGCTCGGTTTGTTCGAACTGCTGATCACCGCCCGAATACTGCTACAGCCCGTCACGGATGCGCACGCCTAGGGTGGATCACGCACCCGAGGTGGGGCGCAGGACCGACATGGAGCGAGCACCCGAGGATGAGCGCGCAGCTGAGGTCCAGCCGGAGCCCCAGGCAGAGCGCGGAACGGATAGCCGGGCCTCCAGGGACCGCGACTGGTTCCAGCCCGCGTTCGGTGCGGCCAGCGCCAGCGACACGGCCACCCCAGCCAGCACGACCAACCCAGCGGCCAGCCCGAGCCGCCCGCCCACCAGCACGACCAGCCCAAGCGGCCCGACGGCCAGCCCAAGCAGCCCGGCTATCCCGACGTTCACGCCAACGAGCCTGACCACCCCAGCCGCCAGCCCGAGTAGACCCGCTAGCCGGGCCAACTCGTCAACCAGCACTACCAGCCCCGCTAGCCCAGCCGCCAGCCCCGCTAGCCCAGCCGCCAGCCCCGCTAGCCCAGCCGAGAAAGTCCGCAGCTCTCGTTTCGGCTCGGCACCTTCTGTCCGGCCGGATGTGCTGACCGACGCCGAAACCATCGTCCTGCCGGCGCTCGAGAGCAAACGGGCTAAGTCGGCGAACGCACCAAACACCCGGAGCGGATCAACCGCAGCGGGCGCCGCCTCCCCGCCAGCAACGGAACCCGGGACCGCCGGCTCGCGCAGGACCGCCAGTCGGCGACACTCTGGCGAAGCTGCGGCGGCCCCGTCGCGCACCGTGGTGGAGGAGGCGGAGACCCAGATCCTGCCGGTCATGCCAGCGACCCCGGTCAGGCGGCATCCGCCGGAACGGGCCCACCAGCCGCTAGAGCGTTACACCCCGAGCCGCCGCACGACCAGGGTCAGCCGCACGATACTTCTTGCCATCCTTTGCCTGCAGGCCATCATGTCGCTACGCCTGCGCAATAGCGCTTTCGAAGATGAAGCGCTTTACCTCTACGCCGGGCACCTGGAGCTAGGGCACCTGCTCCACGGAACGCCGCTGTACGGCAGTTTCGAGTCCTACTTCTCCGGCTCCCCCGTGCTTTACCCAGTGGTGGCCGCAGCGCTAGACCAGGCGGGCGGCCTTGCGCTGGCCAGGGCGCTCAGCCTGGTCGAGATGCTAGCGATTACCACCATGTGTTACTCCATCGCCCGCTATCTCTTCAATGAACGCATCGCGCTGTGTGCAGCAGCGATCTTCTCCGTCACGGAGTCGACACTCTTCCTGGGCAACTTCGCCACGTTCGACGCTTCTTGCCTGTTCCTGCTGGCCGCTGCGGCCTGGATCATGGTCTACACGGCCCGATGCCGATGGCCGGTGCTCTTCCTGGCCGCCCCTCTGGCGGCGCTTGCGGTCGCGGTCAAATACGCCGGCCTGTTGTGGGTTCCCGCGATTGCGGTCCTGCCGATCCTCACGGTATGGCCGGACCGCATCCGGCGAGTGTGGTTCTACTCGATCGGCTTTCTCATCCTCGTTGCCGGGCTTCTCTACATAGGCCTAAAACTAGGCGGGCACGCCTACCTCGTGGCTATTAAGGGCACCACGACAAACCGCGCGCACGGCGGTACGCCCCTGGCCACGCTGCTGACTGAAAGCCTCAAATGGGGTGGGCTGGTGTTCGCGCTAGCCGCCATAGGTTCTATCACCTACGTGATCCGGGTCCGCACCGATCCGGGTGAGAAGATCGCGCCGGCTGGCAGCCGTTTGAGGCGAGCTGCGCTGGGTCTTGTCCTGACTGGAACCGCCCTACTGGCGCCCATCTACCAGGCACACCTGCACACGGACATTTCGTTTCAGAAACACATCGGCTTCGGACTGTTCTTCGCAGCGCCCATGGCGGGCTTCGGACTGGTCCGGATCATGGGTGCTTACTTCCACTGGCCTCACTTCGGCGTCGCCATCTGGAGCGTGGCCCTTGTTGTTGGCCTGACGCAGTCCAGCGACATCTACCACGGATGGCCCCAGACCGATACCTTCATCCACGAGTTCTCCCGCTACCTGAAGCCGAATGCCCAGTATCTGGTCGAGGTTCCTGAGGTACCCATCTACTACCTCGAGAACCGCTCAGATGCCAAGCCCACGCAGTTCACCGCTACGTATTCCATTCCCCCACTGACCACGCCTGCGAAGTTCGCGGCTGCGGTCAAGGCCGGCGAATTCCAGGTGATCGCTTACAACGATGACCTGACATCGGCGAACGACGCCGCCCTGGCGACCGCGCTCAAAGCGTCCCACTCGTACCACCTGGCCAGCAAGGTCTACATCGGGTACGCATACGGGGCCAGCCCCTATTACTACATCTGGGTCAAGCGTGCCGCGCCCAAGGCCAAAGCCAAGGCACACAAAGCGACCGTGCGGGCTCCGAGCAGCAACGGCTAAAGATCTTTACGGCGGACGTTACAGATCTTTAGTTGGTATAAACGTGGACGTACTTCACGACCATCGTCCCTCCGGACGTGGTCTGGCTGGAGGGGCTGACGCACTGGCACCGAGCATTCGGGAACGTGCCTCCGATGGCAACGTCGAGCAGTATCTGGTAGCCGTTGTCAACTGCTGTGGTCCACACCGCCTGCCCGATCTGGCTCTCGTTGACGGTAAAGAATTCGGTCCCGTCGAGGTACCAGCGGATCTGCTCGTTGGCGGCGTTGCGCCGGTCGACTATGACGCTGTAGGTATGGAAGCCCTCCTGGCAGCCGGTGCACGGTCGCAGCCCGCTGCTAATCCCGGTGCCTTCGTTACACGGCCCGAAGGTCCCGTTGGGATTGCGCTGCGTGAGGTTACCGCAGTGCAGCGCGGCTGCCACGTTATTGAGGCCATCGACATCTTCCATGAGGTCGATTTCCCCGTGCGCAGGCCACTGCCCTACTCCCAGCATCCAGAACCCGGGCCAGTAGCCGAGCCCGTACGCCGGGTTCGGCTGCTTGATGGACGCGGTTACCATCATCTCGCCGCCGGCCGGCGCTCGGAACGCGCTCTTGGTCTTGATCCGGGCTGAGGTCCACTGTGAGCCCGCACTCCCGGCCGCACCGTGGCCAAGGGCGATGATTTCAAGGCCACCCTGACCGTCCAGATGGATATTCTGGCTCGATGAGGTGGTCGTCTCGACTTCACCGGTGCCGAAAAGGTACTTGCCATGGCCGTCGATGTACTGCCAGTCCGCCGAATTGACACCACTGCCCGCCGAGCCGTTGAACTCGTCGGACCAGACTTCCTTCCACGGCACCTGGCTAGCTGTGCTTGCGGACGCCGGCCGGGCCGGCTCGGTGCCCGAGGGTGAACCCGAAGGCGAAGACGAACAGCTAACGCCGGTGAGAACCACCAGAACGCCTAGGCTGATGGCCACCAGCCGTGAGGCACCTGTAAACAGCCCCGCCTCCTACCTCGCTGCCGGCCCAGACCACGGCCAGTCGATATTCACCCAGATTTGTGCGCCAGTCTAGCGTCTAGCGGATACCAGGGATCCCATTTGGGCCGTCG
>OBLU010004927.1_pt1 | contig 12019 bp, 8 predicted proteins | sample 1518681 | NCBI WGS metagenome assembly OBLU01 (sample SAMEA3539304, study PRJEB22396) | soil metagenome | biome: tundra; feature: field; material: soil | place: USA | collected 2010-05 | depth 0.15 m | reverse complement strand
GCATCGAGATCAGGCTGATCGAGAATCCAAGCCGGTCGAAGTCGGCGGATCTCAGCTACTAGCTCTGCTGCCTCGGCTTGCGCCTCAGGCCTTAGGCGCCGCCAGGCCCTGCGGCAAACGAGCTTGGGTGCGGCTCGCCTAAGTTGCCTGTCTTGAGTTCGTAGTACTTCCAGCAAAGTTGCAGGCGGCATTACAACATCAACCTGTTTATTTCGAACAAGTTGGTTGAACTGATACTGCTGGCCTTGTTCAGCCAGCCGACTCCAGATATTAGTGTCGAGCATCAGACGTTGGCGGGCCATGTCCGCACTCCGAGGAATCGGGCTTGGCGGATCCGGGCTCTCGGCAGGCACCCCGAAATGATAAGCGTGACGATTCACGCCGTCGAGTTGCCGCAGCGCCATCACGTGCCCTAGGCAACCGTCCGGTCGAGCCGCGATGAGATATGTCGGATCGCTGTGTGTCTGGCATGCGGCTGCGAACGTCCGAGCCGCGAGACAGGTACCGTGGACGCTCGCAACGTCGGTCCATCAGGACGATATCGATTACGGTGCGTGGTCGAGCCGCCGGTGGCAACCCGCACGCGTACCCGCCGTTCTGGCGCAAAGTTCCGATCGAAGGAAATACCGTCCGAGCCATACCCAAATGGCCGTTCTGTTGCGGCCACCGGCGGCGGCCGGCTCTCGGCAGATGACGTGGCTTCCCCGGGCCGCGGCCGGGCTCCTGAGGTGATCGGCACGTGCCTGCCTCCTCCCGGCAGTATCGGGTTTACATCTTCTGGGCTGCTGGCGTCGAAGATCAGCGGCCACCGGTCTCGTTGCCGTATCTCGGCTAGGGCGCCCATCGTGCTATTCCAGCCTGGTCTCTCTGGGGTCTCGGGACGAGGGCTATCCGGGATTTGGGTGGGAGACTCGTGTTATGACGGCAGTGGACGGCGGCGCGAGCCCAGGTGACCGCGCGCGCTGGCGGTGGGATGTGGCGCTGTCGTTCGCTGGTGCCCAGCGCGACTACGTGAAGCAGGTCGCCCAGGTACTGCAGGCGAAGGGGCTGCGCTGCTTTTACGACGCCGACGAGGAAATCGGGCTGTGGGGCAGGTATCTGACGGAGGAACTGCCGGCCATCTACGGCGAGCAGGCGGCGGCCGTCGTCGTGTTCGTGTCGGCCGAATACGCTGCCCGGGATTGGACCCGGCTCGAGCGGCGGGCCGCGCTGGCCCGGGCTGTGCAGGAGCGGCGGGAATACGTGCTGCCGGCCCGATTCGATGACACTGCACTTCCCGGGCTGGTGCCAGACATGGTCGCGGTTGACCTGCGTGGCCGGACCCCGGACCAGTTCGCAGAGTTGATTGCCGCCAAGCTGGCGGATCTCGGCATCATCGCTCCGGGCCCGGCGGGCAGCTTGGCCCGCGATTCCAGGATGGCGCGGTCGGCGGGGGCGGTGCACGAGGGGGAGACTGACCTGCGGCGACGGGGCTTGCAGGCGGCGGTCAGCGTGCCCTGGGGGCCAGTAACGCAACGATACCTGGACGGACTGCCAGATGCGCTGCGCGCACGTCTGGCTGAGATCAACAAACCGGGGCTTGCGGCACTGGCTGACAATCTTAGCTCCGGCCGGGTAGTGGCCATCTTGGGTGCTGAAACCTCCGCGCCGCTATATCCGCCGTGGAACGGCTTGGTCGCTGAGTTGACCGAAGTTGCCAGTGGGCAGATGAGTGATCAGGCGGTCAGTGAGTGTCGGGCCATGGCAGTAGTCAACAACATGGATGCGGTCGTTGAGCTAGTACGCCGTGACCTCGAGCAGGCCAGCTTCCGCGAGGTTTTGCGTCAGGTATTTCGTGCCCGCCGGGACCCAGTGACCGGTAGAACTTGGACCCCAGTTCAGGAACTTGTGGCGCGATGCGGGTTCGCTGGTGTTCTCACCACAAACTATGACCCGGGAATTGTCAATGCCCGGATGGCGGTGCGGCCTTTGGCGTCTGGTACCGGGTTTGCTTCCTGGACCGACGACGACGCATTGGACCGGTGGCGTACTGGCAGTGTTTTCGGAGAGGACGAGCTTCCAGTTCTGTATGCGCACGGGCATCATAATCAGCCTGATGTGATGGTGCTGGCGACAACGGAGTACCGACGCGCATATGAGGGCAAGCTTTCGGCAGTGCTTAAAACACTGCTGGACAGCGGTCACCTCGCTTGGATCGGGTTTAGCATTGCCGATCAGCGCATGAGAGCGATCTTGAGGGAAGTAGCAGACAGCGCCGGTACGAGGTTGTCCCCTGGCAGAATCCCGCGTCACGTGGCTGTCATGCCGTGGGAACTGGCGGCCGGTAACGGCACTGGCGCGAAGTCACCTGACCCAGAGCTCATCCGTGAAGTAATGGAGACCCAGTATGGCTGCGGCACAATCTTGTATCCCGTCCTCGACGGGGATCGCCCTGCATTGGCCGCGTTGCTGGAAGAGTTCGTTCGGCCTCAGTTTCCTGCCGCTGGGGTTAGCGCTGCGGAGGTTGGCCGGACTCGTGGCTCCGCGAGGAGGCTGATACAGCAGCCTCGGCGTGAACGTTCGCCGAGTGCGGGCCATGACCTGGCCGAGCATTGGGTCCATGGGGGAGTGCCGGTAGATAAGTTCACCGGCCGTAAGGAGGAGCTCGCACGTCTGGACCGCTGGGCGGCAGATCGGGAAGTTCGGCTGATCGGCGTCACCGCGTGGGGGGGCGCCGGCAAGACTGCTCTGGTGATCGAATGGTTGCGCAGCCAGCGTCAGCCCCGCTCCGTTCGTGGGATATTCGGCTGGAGCTTTTATGAGAACCCTTCTGCTGAAGAGTGGGCTAACGAGTTGCTCGCCTGGGCAGCAGAAACCTTCGATTACAACCCTGGAAAGGCGCGCCGCCTGTCAGTCCGGGTCCTCGAACTTGCCAGGCAAATCCCGCTGCTCCTGGTGCTCGACGGATTGGAAACGATACAGGAAGTACCCTCGCAGCATGACTTCGGCCGTTTCCTCGACGGTCTGCTGCGTGCTGTCCTGTCCGGGCTCTGTCAAAGGGATCATGGCGGGATGGCGGTCTTGACCAGCCGGTTCCCTTTCGCTGACCTGGAATCGTTTGATGGCGTAGCGGCCCGGATGCTCGATGTTCCTCCCTTTACCCCAGCGGAGGGGGCTGAGCTACTGAATCGCGCGGGGGGTGACTGGGTTCCGGAGTCAGAGCGTCGCAGCCTGGTAAGTGCCGTGGATGGCCACGCGCTGGCTGTGGGCGTCCTTGCAAGCACGTTGCATGACCGCCCACCAGTATCCGACATGGCAGCACTGCGGCAGGACCTGGAGACTGCGGGCCGGACCGATGCCCGGGTCACCCGCGTTCTGCAGTTTTACGCCGAGCGGCTAAGCATCCCCGACCGGATGCTGGTTGCGGTCGTATCGCTGTTCAGCAGGCCTGTCCCGGCCGTGACTGCCTCGGCGCTGGGGAGTGGCGAGGCCTTCGGCCTTCCGTCCGCCGGCTGGACGCCCGCGCATGTCGAAACCGTGGCACGCGGGCCGCTCGCGGGACTGCTCACCTGGCATCCGGATGGGTCTATCTCAGCGCACCCCCTGGTCCGCGAGACTTTCCGGCCTTTGGTTCTCACTGGCGATACTGCCCGGCTCGCGTCGGACGTGGCTCTCGCTGATCTGCCCAAGCGCCCGGTTTTCTCCCATGACGAAGCGCTGCGAGTAGTCGAGATGATCGAATTGCTTCTGGCAGCCGACCAATGGATGGCCGCCGATGAATTGCACCGCGGTTTCATGGACAGGGGAAGGAGCTGGGCGAGGATACCGGCAGCCCGGCTTGGGCAACGTTGCTCAATGGCGTTCGTAGGCACGCAGGACCGACGTCGCGCCTGCAGCGAGCATCTGTCGTATGAGCACCTTGCCCGATATATAAATCACGCTGGCCTGTTTGCGATGCTTGCAGGCGACATGACTACAGCGGAATTTTTCTTGAAAGCGGCACTAGATCAATACCGGGAGGGGGACGACCATGAAAGCCGTTCACTTGCCCTCCAGCGCCTCTCTGGCTGCCTGTATTATCAGGGTCATGCGGCTACGGCACGGGTAACTGCCGGACAAGCAGTCGAATTGGCCCGTACTGTATATTTCGGTAGTTTCTTGCGGAACGCTCTCACAACCCTGGCCAGCGCCCTGGATATTGCTGGCGAATCAATCGCTGCAGACGATTGCTTTGCCGAAGCAGATCGTGTCCAACTCCATTATGGTTCGGAAACTCATATTTATTCACTCGGCGGGACGCTGTGGGGGGATTTTCTTCTGCGCACCGGCCGCCTGACGGCAGCGCGTCAGCTCACCGAAGATAACCGGGTCATCTGTGAAAGAAACCGCTGGAACCACGGCATAGCCCGCTGCGACCGTCTGCTAGCCCGCTGCGACCTCATCGAAGGCGATCTGCACAGCGCCGAGTACCGGCTCGACAACGCGGACTCTACCTTCCGAGACGGGGACTTTCTGGTCGAACTAGCCATGACATTGCCCGATATCGCGGAGCACCGGCGCCTCGCGGGGGACTTGAGCAACGCTGAGCGCATCTGCACCGAAACGATAAATCTCGCTGGGCCACGGCAGCTCGTACCCAGCCACGCACGAGCCTTGTCGATTCGCGCCAGAATCAGGGCAGACAGCCTCATCGGCGCCGAGGGCACACTACTGCGGGCCCGTGCCCGCGACGATGCTGATCATGCCATGCGCCTGTCCACCATGATCCGTCATCTTCCCTGGCAAGAACTCGACGCGCTAGAAGCCCATGCGCATATAGACGCAGTTGAGAAACATGACCAGGGATGGAGCGAGCGGGCCCGCACACTGAGGGCAAGGCTCAGCCCGGGCGAACTACGGTCGGTCCCCCTCGCAGCGCCTAGCCCAAGCGCGGAGCAACAGTCACCCCAGCTCTGACACGTAAGGAAGTGCGTCAGAATCGAGTGATATGGGCGACAGCCGACCGGTATCAGCGCAGACGTCGGCAAGCACGTAATCGGCGGGGAGCTCGGCGCGTGTCAGCTCTTGGAGGTTCACTGACGGTGCGTAATCGTTCCTGGCCCCAGGGACAGCGCGCAGTCCCGCCGATCTGCTCGTTCTGGCGCTGTGGGCCCGTAATCGCCAACGAGGCGCCATAACGGGGTGATCTGTAGCTGTCCGCGCTGTCCGCGCATGGGGAATAAGTGGCCCTATTACAGCCGGGACGATAATGGCTACGGTGTTAATTTGGACGGTCGCAGATTGGCCAGAGATCGGCAGGGCTGTGTGCCGGGGAAGATCTGCACCTCGAGTCCCGGGTCTGGTGTCCAGGGCTTGCTTGCAGACTGCGCACGCAGATCTGGCTGTTTCCTGGCATCCTGGAAGCTAAAGCTGTTGCTGGGAGGTAATGGGCGTGGGTCGGATGGTCAGGTGGTGCGTAGCGGGCCTGACGGCGGCCGCTGCTTTCGGTTTGACCGCGTGGCTGGCGGGGGCCTTCGTGCTGCCACTGGTCATGAAGTCCGGTGCGGATCGGTGGGCAGTCGCGGTCGGGCTGGCCTCTGCTGTCGCTGCCGTAGCGGGGGTTTGGGGGCAGTGGTGGGCCACTCGCGAGTCGGCTGGGCCGGGTGCTGGACCAGCCGGGGACAGGCTGATCAGAGCGGGTAGGGACATCACCGGGATTGCCTCGGCAGGCGACGGCGCGACCAATACGCAGTACCGGTGAGGCGGCGCTCCGGGCGGCACAAAGACCAGCCGCCACCTGAGAAGAGGGCAAGCCCGGCGAGTCGGCAGGTCCACGCGGACCAGGACATCAGCGGGATCGTGTCGACCGGCGATCATGCTGTAAATATCCAGAACCGGGCCGGGCAGATGGTGGTCTTTCCCGCCGAAGCGTTTGCTCCGATGACGGACGTGCCGGCCCCGGGGGGGCTGACGAATCTGCCTGTCCGTCCCAGGCTGTTCGTAGGACGGGCTGAGGAACTGGGCCGTCTCGACGTCGCTCTGGCCGAACCACGTGGGGTGGTGGTGCAGGCTGTCCATGGCCTGGGAGGCATCGGCAAGAGCGCTCTGGCAGCGCATTGGGCCGCTACTCGCGCCACGGCTCACACTGCGACCTGGTGGATTACTGCTGATAGCCCAGCCAGTGTCGATGCAGGCCTGGTTGGCTTGGCCGCCGCCCTGCAGCCCGCGCTGGCCAGTGTTCTGCCGCCAGAGGCTCTGCGGGACCGAGCCGTACAGTGGCTGGCAGCCCACCCCCGATGGCTAGTCGTGCTCGATAACGTGACCGAGCCAGCAGACGTGGCTCCGTTGCTGGCACAGGCGGCTGCCGGCCGGTTCTTGATTACCAGCCGCCGCTCGACCGGCTGGCACAACCTCGCCGATCCCATCCGGCTAGATGTCCTAGACACGGCCGAAGCCCTGGACTTGCTTACCCAGATCACCGGCGTCGGGTCCGCCGACTTGACTAGCGCTGAGGAACTGTGCCAGGAACTGGGCTTCCTGCCGCTTGCTATCGAACAGGCTGGCGCCTATCAGGCTGAAACTGGTATTAGCCCACGGGATTATCTCGACCTGCTTGAGCGGTATCCGGCTGACACATACAGGGCCACTGTCGAAGGCGGCGATGCTTCCCGCACTATCGCCCGGATTTGGCACGTAACCCTGGACCGGCTTGCCGACGAACCGCTCACCGGGCAGATACTGCGAATCCTTGCCTGGTACGCCACGGACAACATCCCTCGCACCCTCCTAGATGACCTCGACAGACCAGTAGCGGTCGCCAGCGCGGTCGGACGTCTGGCCGCCTTCAACATGATCACTGCGAACGCCGAGATCCTCGCCGTACACAGGCTGGTCCAAGCCGTCGCCCGCACCCCCGAACCCGGCGACCCACATCGTGATTCCCGGGCCATCGAAACTGCTCGCGAGCAAGCCACTCGCCAGCTTGCCGCTACCTTTCCGGACTGGGAAAACGCAGAGCAATGGCCCGGATGGGGCGCATTTCTGCCGCACGCCAACGCGCTGGCCAGTCACATCCCCCCTGAAGACGACACGTTCTCAATTCTCCAGCTCCTTGCCCTGGTGGCTAGATTTGCCCATTCCCATGGCCAAATAGCTCTGGCGACCAGTTACTTCGAGCGTGCACGCATTGATGCCGAGAAGTTTCTTGGGCCCTGCCATCCCACCACCTTGACGTGCCACAGCAACCTGGCGTCGGCGTACCATGCTGCTGGCGATTTGAACCGGGCCGCCCACTTGTTCGAACAGGTAATTGCGAACCAAGAGCAGACCTTGGGGGCCGAACATCCAGAGACTCTAAACTCTCGCAATAACCTGGCTGGCGCCTATTTCGCCGCAGGAGATTTGGGTCGCGCAGTCCCCTTGTTCGAGCAGCTTCTGTCCGACCAGCAGCGAGTGTCAGCGGCCGATGCCCCCTTCACCTTGACAGTCCGCAACAACCTAGCCAGCGCCTATCAGGCTGCCGGGAATCTGAGCCGGGCTGTGCCCTTGCTCGAGCAGGTTCTTGGCGACCGGCAACGTGTCCTAGGCTCTGACCACCCCGACACCCTTAACTCTCGCAACAACTTGGCTGGCGCCTATCAGGCTGCCGGGGATTTGAGCGGTGCCCAACGCCTGGAGAAGCAACTCATTGCCGACCAGGAACGGACCTTGGGAACTGATCACCCGGCTACCCTCAACTCCCGCGAAAACCTGGCCGGCATCTATCACACCGCGGGGAATCTAGGTCGCGCTACAAACTTGTTTGAGGAGGCCCTCGCGGATTTTGAGCGGATCCTAGGTCCTGACCATCCCCGTACTGTACGCTCCCGCGCCAACTTGGCCAGCGTCTATTTCGCCGCGGAGGATTGGGATCGTGCCGTGCCTTTGTCGGAGCAAGTTCTTGCCGACCATGAGCGTGTCCTAGGAGTAGATAACCCGCAGACGCTAAGTTGCCGCGAGGATCTGGCACATACCTATTTCGCCGCGGGGGATCTGAACCGCGCCGTGCCCTTGTTGGAGCGGGTTCTTGCCGATTATGAGCGGGTCCTAGGCAAAGACGACCTTGAGACCCTTAGCTCCTGCCATGTCCTGGCCAGCGCCTATTCAGCGGCGGGAGACCCAGACCGTGCCATACCCTTGTTCGAACAGGTCGCTGCCGGCCGAGAGAGGGTCTTGGGGGCCGATCACCCCGAGACCCTCGAATCACGCCGCAACCTCGCTCTCGCGCGTCGTGGCGTCACCACGATGGCCCTGACCCGAACTGTCTCGAGCAGGTACATGACTTCCTAACGCGACGTAACCGGCGGGCCCCGTCCGGTCGACCGCGCCATAGTGATTGATCTGGCGCAGCCCATCCGACTTGGTAGTTCCAGTTGCCAGCCGCGCAGATTCGGCGATCTGTAATTGTTCGAGCTAATTACAATGTGCACGCTTGTCACGCTGCGCGACCGTGGGGAGCGCTGGCCGAGCCCGTTGTGGTCCATCTGGATCGCGGTCGACGATGTGACCCACCGTTTAACAGAAGGTCTGTCACCGGCCCGGGAGCCTCTGCCTAATACAGCTACGCAGCCCGCTTTACCAGCAATGGGCCTAATGACAGGAGCTTGTGACGCCATTTTAGCAGGCGTGCCAACGTGTGCCGGGTAATGCCGTTTCGTCCGTGTTATTCGCGTGTTGGACCCTGCCGGAGCCGGACGTGTGTTACTGTTGTGCTGGCCGCCGCAGTAGGTCAGCCGTCGTGCCCGCGCCTCGAACCAGGCGTGCCTGACTGCGGCCCGAAGACCGGGCACCGCCGGTGACCAACTTGGTTGGCCGCCTTGCCGTTTCCCGCGCGTATTCGGCATGGCGCGCCTTCCGGGGAAGCTAGACCGGAGCAGAGGCACTGCGGCCAGGCAGCGCCGCACTCCCTCGGACCCTGCTACGCCGCCACCTCGCAGGCCACGCCCGCCGGCTATCGTCCGTGTCGCCGCATCCCTGCACTACGGTGTCCACCGTCTCCTGCTTGCGCGGCAGTGCGTCCCGCGTGTGGCGGGCCGTCGAACGCCTTGGTGATGCGAGCGAGCCCCGGCGCCGCGCAGATCGACTTCAAGATGACACCTCTCAATCGTGGTGTCGAAACTTGAACTAGCGATCTTGATGCCCTAGGCTCTGGGAAGCCTACGACAGGAGTGATGATGTCCGTCTTCCAGCCCCGTCGCCGTGAGGACCTACAGCGGCGTCTCGCTGCGATGAAGCTTAATCTGGGGTGCTTCGAGAACGCTCTGGCCCGGGGCGCGGCAGAGGCAGCCTCATACTCCGAGGGCGCGCCGAAGGCAGGACCCGAGCTTGGTCGCTGGCTTCGAACTGTCGAGGAACTGCACGACGGGCTCATCGGTCTCCAGAGCGACTGGGAGCGCTCAGACCCGATGGGCCAGCCCACGTGGCTCAATCCTTCGTTGCAGACGGCGGTCGTCGTCAGCAGCGGAGACGAGAACTGCGGGTTGGTGACCTCCAGCGAGCCGAGCAACCGCAACCCGAAGGGACTCTCATTCGGCGCATTGGTCGCGGCGAACGAGCAGATGAGGTTTTTCGACACGCTATCCAAGTCCGGCAAGATGGTAAACATAAATGAGACTTGGGTGTTCCTCTATTACGCCCGCGAGGGTTTCATATACTCCGAGCTTTCCATGCCAATCGTCCTTTCGGGCTCTTACATAGAGAGCTGGCACGAGCGCATCATCTTCCCGCGCTTCGACGACGGGACCAAGACGTTCGAGCCTGTGGCCGACGACGAGCCCGGCCAGGACTTCGGCTTCACGATTCAGCGCCGCTAACGCGGGTAGACCATGATTGAAGTCTTCGTGGCGTCGCGCTTGACAATGGCGCGGAGCCTACGCGGGTTTACCGCAACAGCACTTGCTGGACAAGCCGATGTCACTCCGGAGTGGCTATCAAAGGTTGAACGCTGTCGCACGACGCCGAGCAATGAGCTTGTAAACCGTCTGGCGAAAGAACTCGACTTCCCGGTCGAGTTCTTCCACCGCGACTCGATTCCCCTACCCTCCACCGAGGCATTCCATTTCAGGGCCTCATCTAAGCTCGCACTGAAGGACGAAACGGCGGCGCGCGCCCTTGCGTCTCTTGCATGCGAATTGTCAGAGTGGCTGGATCGAACCTATAAGCTGCCTATTCCAGGCATTCCCGAAATCCAGGAGATCGCCGAGGCAGAGGTCGAGACCAGTCCTGACGTCGCCGCAGAAGCGCTCCGCAGCTTCTGGGGCCTTGGAACTGCCCCGATCAGCAACATGATTGCTCTCTTGGAGGCGAAGGGGGCCAGGATTTTTTCCGTCAACGGCGCGTACCAAGCCATAGATGCTTTCTCTTTCCGGCACAACGGCAGCGCGATCATTTTCCTGAACCCGTCCAAGTCTGCCGAAAGGCTTCGTTTCGACTTGGCGCACGAGTTGGGACATCTGCTTCTACACGGCGGAAGCCTTGACGAGCCCCGCAATAAGCATCGGGAACGCCAAGCAAACGACTTCGCTTCCGGGTTCCTTATGCCCAGAACCGGCCTACTCGGGTCGCTCCGGGGAAATATCTCAGTGGAACGCCTTCCAAGGCTGCGGGATTTGTGGAAAGTCAGCGCCATGGCCATCGTAGTGCGCCTGCACCAGCTAGAGGTAATTACGGATTGGACCTATCGACTCATGTGCCAGGAACTTTCCAAGCGTGGCTTCCGGCGTGCCGAACCAGGATCAACTCTTATCCCGGAATCTTCGAGCCTATGGACCCAGGTCATTTCCGACCTGCGCGACCAAGGCCTAGGTTATCCTTACCTCGCGGGCCTCATCCAAGTACGCGCAGCCGACATCCGGTCACTGCTCGTCGGACTCGTTCCGATGGCAATCAAGGGCAGTGCTACCAAATCGAGCCCAAGCACAGGGAATCTACGGCTCGTTGAATTAACCTAACGGACTAATTCGGTGACGGGGGCAGCAGGATGGAAACTGCGATTACGACAACCCTGCGAGGTCTCACCGTGAGTTAGCCATTACCGATACGCTGCTCTGCAGCGGAGTTGTGCCGACTCGCCGGTGGCCGCGGCTCTTGTCCCAATCGAGTGCAGCGAGAGGCGAGGTGAGCTGGTGGCCGTAGGTGCAGCGCCCTTCGGCGAGATGCCGTCCCCCGCCGAGATGTTGCAGGGCATCAGAGAGCTCATGCCGGAGGCGGCTCGGCACGTGCCCGACCAGCACGTCGTCTCGCAGGTGGTCTTGAAACAGTTCGCCGAGCCCTACGGTAAGAAGGGCGAGGTCCTGCTCGCAGCCCTCAACCGAGACCACCCAGCCAGCAAGATGACCACTGGCGGCCCTGACAAAGAACGGCGCGGAACAGGTCAGCGGGACCCAGTTTTCGGGTTAGGTGGGTGGGGTGAAGGTGGGAGTGGTGTCGTCGGAGCCGCGCCACAGGTAGGCGGTCAGCTGCTGTCCTTGGAGGTGTTCCTGAGCGGGGTTGGCGGGCAGCGGCCAGCGGAGCTGGCGGTACAGGGTGCTGCGGTGCAGGTCGTAGGCGGCCTCGATCAGGTCACCGAAGACTTGCGCCCGGGCGGGCAGGACGACGGTGATGGCCACGGTGGTGACGGCGAGGCCGATGGGGATGGCCAGGGCGGTGAAGGGGGTGAAGGCGCAGAACAGCAGCCCCCAGATCGCGGCGGTGACGGTGTTGTCGAGGCTGGCGCGGGCGGCGAGCAGTTCCTGGCGGGTGGCATCGGGCAGCAACAGCCACAGCCGGGGCCACAGGGCGACGGTGTCCAGTCCGTACTTGTCGGCGGGGCGGCGTTCGGCGGCGCGCAGGATGTTGCCGATCGGGGTGGGCAGGAAGTAAGCCGGCGCGGCGGGTTGGCGCCGGCGGCGGCGTTCCAGCCGGGTGTAGGTGGCGACCTGGTCGACGGTGGGGGTGGCCGGCGGCTGCATGTCGGTGTAGGCGTGCTGCCAGGCGGGGGCCTCGGCGGCCGCCCGGGCGGCGAGCCGGCCGGTGAGCCGGCGGC
>OBLU010004926.1_pt1 | contig 12019 bp, 15 predicted proteins | sample 1518681 | NCBI WGS metagenome assembly OBLU01 (sample SAMEA3539304, study PRJEB22396) | soil metagenome | biome: tundra; feature: field; material: soil | place: USA | collected 2010-05 | depth 0.15 m | reverse complement strand
AAAGTTCCCTCCACGCAAGCGTCCCCGTCGTCTAGCCCGGCCTAGGACATCGCCCTTTCACGGCGGTAACACGGGTTCAAATCCCGTCGGGGACGCCAAGATTCCAAAGCAGTTACAGGATTCGTTCCGTCCGCTTCTTTGCTTCCGGTGACGAATGGGTGACTAAGGACGGGGTTTCCGCTTGCGGGAAGTCTCAGGAGCCACGCCACTCGGCGGAGATTCGGCTGCGCGCTGAGCGCCACGACGCCGTGGGGGAAGCATTCTTTCCCGGCCACCCCCTGCCCCCCTTTGACGCCACCCCCGACCGCGCGTCATAGATGCGACTCTGGCAATTTTCGCCAAAAAAGGCGAGTGTGCGGATGCAAGCAAATTGCAGGACACCTTGTCATAAACGTCCGCAGGCAGCGACAAGGCCGAATTGCAAGTTTCCAAGGTAAAAATGCGGCTTTCGACAGCATGGCGACGGCGCGAGGGTTGGGTCTATGACACAAGGTGAAATTGCAAAAAGGCCCTCATTTTACGCACCGTCACGCGGGCCGCTCCCGCTCGTCGGCCCGGCTCTCATGCGGCTCCGGCAATTTTCGCTTAAAAAGGCCTGCTGCTATAGTGAGTGCATGCCGCGCAAAGGTAAGCCGCTCCCGCTGCCGCTGATTGATCCGGCCAGTCATCCGCCGCCCGGCTTTCGCGCCATGCTAATCCGCCGCGCCAAACTGAAATACCCTGAGATGTCCGAGTCGCAGATCGCGCGCTACGTGGGGTGCAGTCCCAGCAACGTGCATCAAGTCCTAAAGAGTTTCCTGGCGTGCCGTCCCATCAGAGATCGCCTCTTTCGAGTCTGATTGCCGGTTTGCGTTGCAAACTTGCCTTGTCTTACAGAATTCGTCACGTATTCGCGCCACATAAGAACTGCGCGGTTCCAAGCCAATAATGCGGACATTCACGGCTCGGCGCAGGTGCGGGCGCTTGAGTCTATTACTAAGGCCAGACGCCCAAAAAGCGACGCGGCCACCGCACCATCCCGAGTCATGCAAGGGATCGGGATGCCGGGGCTAGGCCGCCCCTCTCTTCCGAATGAGCCAGTAACCACACCAAACGAATGCAAGGACACCGAGCCAAAGATCGGCAAGAACTTACTTGACACACATTCAGAAGCTCTTACCGTCCGGGATGCTAGAAAATAATTTGTCAAGCCACCTCTGAGCTTCCGCTTCTCGCCCGGCGGTATCGAATACAAACTCTTGGCCGATCTTCGCTGATGAGATCGTGCAACGCGAGCCATCTCGAATCCACGTTGCATTCCCGTGATAGCTGAGCTTCCCCTGAAAAAACCCGGGAATACTCCACTCACTGCGGAGGCGCTTCTGATCTGGATGTGTCAAACGGAGTTTAGGATCATAGACAGCGAAGGCACCTGCCCCTGGCTTGCTGCGCGCGAAACTTAGCGATTGGCGACCAACATAAATTCGGTTGTATTTTCGTTGTTTATTCAGGCAATGCGGGTGACACCTTGCCCACTCAGGCTCAACTTCGGTTGGATCGAAATAATGGTCGACTTGAAGCCAGCCCCAGATTACGTGCTCATCATCGGCAGACTTCTCGAACTTAAAGTTATGGTCTACTCGGCGAAACCAACCGAAGAAGAGAAATAAGTCGTTTTCACCAACCGTCTGCTTTTCAAGACATCGTTCGGCGTTACCGGCCTGACCGAACATTGGCCGCCACGGTGTGTTGCAAAGACGATGCAGGTCCGGACGAACATCCGGGTCTAGATGGACGCCAGAGTCGGTATCGACATTACAACCAGTGAGCTTCTTTACCAAATCCCCGAGATTGCAATTTCCGGTCACGGCGTTGATGTGCCGGTATTCGAGAGGCATCCCCTTCTCAGGGATAGGCATGCTTACCAATGACCCATCGGCCAGTATTGGGCTTGCACAACCACCATATTTCGAATCAAAACCTTTTCTGCTCAAAACGATATGCCGGGGTGTGTTCATGGCTTGAATAAATCCCCCTGCTCTGGCGGTATCTCAGGCTGTGGCATTGCCAATTCTGCTGGTGGCTTGAGTTCATCGTCCAGCTTTGAGGCGGTCAGCTTCGGCCCACCGTCGCCAGCAAAAACGCACGCTAGAAATGTGGCTCCTCGCTTGCCTATCAATCGTTACAAACAGCGGTCCATTGTTGTTTTCTAGTGCCGGACGCCGCTAGTGCCGCTTCCGTCATTGTGGCTTCGCCGGATGCGCCTCGAACCACTTCCGCGCCCGCTCCTGTTCGCGGGATAGATCGGCTGGCGTCAGGTGAGACGCGGCTTCGTCTCGGGATTTCGCAACCTGTTTCGAGTCTGAGGCGTCCTGCTCGCCAGCAGCCGCTAGATCGTACCAGAAATAGGCTTCTGCGTAGTCCCGGGGCACACCTTGACCGTCGAGGTACAACCCCCCGAGTGACCATTGCGCGTCGGCATAGCCCTGATCTGCAGCCTTGCGATACCAAAATGCCGCTTGTTCGTAGTCCTGGAGCCCGCCTTGGTCGCTGTCGTACAAATCCCCGAGGGCGTCTTGCGCCTCAGCATCGCCCTGGTCAGCCGCCTTGCGAAACCAAAGCGCAGCTTGGGTGTAGCGCCAGTGCTCGGAGTTATGGAAGTCAACAGAGTTGATGTATGCCCTCCATGCCCTGATCTTGCGACGCCAAAACGGCGCTTGGGTGTCGTCCTGGGGCACGCCTTGGTTCTCCCCCTCGTAGTACAAAACCCCAAGGTTGTATTGGGCGTCGGCGTAGCCTTGTTCAGCAGCCTTGCGAAGCCAACGCGCAGATTGGGCATAGTCCTGGGGAACGCCGTGGCCCTCGTAGTACAAAACCCCAAGGTCATATTGCGCGTGGGCGTCGCCCTGTTCCGCCGCCTTGCGAAACCAGAGAACGGCCTGAGCGTCGTCCTCCGGTACTCCCTTACCCAGGGAGTACATTCGCCCCACGCCGCATTGCGCCGCAGCGTCGCCACTGGCAGCTTGCTGCTTGAGAGCGGAGAATTCCTGCTGCGAAAACACAGGCGGTTGACACCCTGCCGACGCGCTCAAAACACTAGTGCCGGAAACATTGGTTATCAACTGGGTCTCGGGAGTTGACGGTCGGGCTGCGATACTGCCGACGAAATTGAGGGCGAGAATCGTAAATGAGATCAGACAGACAGTTGTCGCAGCCTGTCTTGCGAAAGTTGTCATTCCGATTTTGGCCAAGACCTTGCGGATACCACTAGACGAGTCCTCTGCAGCCCATGCGAAACCACCAAATGCCAGGGCGAACACAATAATCTTCCCCAAAACGGTATCGGGCGCAGAGACGGCCAGAGAAAACCCTCCGCCCCACAATAGTTGTGAAAGCAGACACACTGTTGTCCAGGCAATGCTGTACAGCGTCGAATCCGTCCACCATCCTCTTGCGGGCGAAGTTCTCCTCGGACTTGCAGCCCTGGTGGCGGCAGATACTTGTTCCGCGACTTGATTTTGCAGCAGTTCCAGTTCCTCACGTTTTTGTGCGAGTTCTTCTTCTTCGGGCGACTTTCGGCGGACAAGAAGCTTGTCGAGATCTTTAACAAGTCCATCGAATTCGGCATCCAATTCGGCTTGTGTGCGCTTCCGCCCTGCCTTGCGCTCCTCCCTTGCTACCTCTTCCTTGATTCGATCAATTGCGCGTTGAGCCTCCTTCCAAGCCCGCTTTTCCTGGCGCTCCTCAAGTTTTTTGTTTACTTCATCCAATTGGAGAGAGAGCGTTTCCAATCGCTGCCTGGGGGCTGGAGAAACCTCGCCGGTGGGACTAGCAACCCCCTCCCGCTGCAGCAGACGGCTCCCTTGATCTTTTGTGCCCCGGAAAAGCCAATATCCTGACCAGGCGATCAAGAGAATGCCCAGACACAAATCAATCGGTTGCCACTGTGCCCGCTGCATATGTATCGGCAAGAACGGGTTCAAGAGAAGCGCAACTGCGACAAATATCCACGTCCAAGCTCGCTGGCCTACCTTGTACACTCTCCACGCCCAATAAACTGCGCCAACCGTGATCACAAGCCGGAGCACCATGTAAAAGCCGTAGGGATGCTTGCCGACCGCTGCAATGAGGAGGAACACCGCGCCGAGTATCGTTAGAACTACTTCCAAGATTCGTTCACGGCTCATGATCGTTCTCGTTGACCGGGATTCCCATTTGGCTTCCCGGTTGCGGCAAGTATATGCGCGCGTGCACCGCTCTTAAACTGGTAAGATTTGCGGTGCCAGATAGCTGCTGGCCGATCACCAGGGGCGAACGGGGTGGGGCGCATCGGTTGGATCGACCTTGACGGGATTTGACAGAAGATTGCGGGATTATTTGCTTGATACAGCAACTCTGCTAGGCTTGCGGGATGCATCGCCGCCATCTCTGCTTGTTCTGTGACAATCCGGCGGACAGCAAAGAAGATGTCCTTCCTGTGTGGATTCAAGAAAAAGTTAAGAGAGGCAAGAGGCCGATTCTCATTCATGGGTTTTCTGGTGATCGCCCGATAATCGCAGAAGGAATGAAATCAAACCTAAAGACGGCGTGCGTCTGCTACGACTGCAATACTGGATGGATGAGCCGACTAGAGGGAGAGAGCAGACTTATTCTTGGGCCTCTCATGGAAGATATAGGGCTCCAACTCGCTGGCGACCAGCAATTAACAATCGCAAAATGGGCAGTCAAAACGGCCATTACAGCAGAGTCATTCAATCGCAAGACACGCAAACTTTTCTACACTCGTGACGAATGCGCACGTTTCAAAGAGTCATGGGATTTTCCGCCGCACACGCAGGTTTGGCTTGGCCGCTACGTGGGCAGTTTTGACATCGGAATTTTTGGAATTGATGGATGGGATGAGCATCCCAAACATCCGGAAGTGACGCATAGTTACATAACCACTCTTACCTTCAAGCGAGTTGCCATCCAAGTTATTTCCATACACGCTAGGAAGAATTTGCAGGGAGGAATCATCAATATTAAGCTCGTTCCCGGGCGTTGGCGGGAATCCCTGCTTGAGCTTCGCCCTAGTGGGAGTCTTTTTTGGCCTCCCTCCCTGTCTTTTGTTGACGAGGGAGAGCTTTCGCTGAGATGGTTGGCTCAAAGATTCAGCATCGGAAGAAGCCCGCAGAGGCCGCTTAAACCTGACGAGAGGTGATTGCATTTGGGGCACAACTCCATATATCCTTGGATTGCGGCCCAAAGAGATTCGCACAAAGACCCGACTGGCATCGGGCCTTTTGCATTTTACGCGGTCTTTGTCAGTTCCTCAAAGGTGAGCGTCTTGCCGTCGACCAAGTTCCGCATTACATGAAGGCAATTTCGCCCTTTGCCATGTTCCTGAGCTTTTCGATTCGGTTGCTCTAACTTGAATCTCTGCGTAGCAGAAGGCCACATGCCAGCAACATCACTCCAACGGTTATCGCAATCTGGTTAAGCAGAGTCCAACCAGCGGAGATGTCCCAACCCTCAGGCTGTAGAAACCGCGTTCCCCCGGTCGCTTGCCAACCAGAGATGCCGAGAGCCGTCAACCCACTGCCAAGTATGATGAGGATGAACGCTAGTTTTTTCATGGGGGTCAAAGCAAACCAGAGGTGAAGAACAAGTCCTCTAGTGCTCGACGGCAGAACTGCCACATCTCCAACTCGCCTCCGTTAGTTTTAAGGCGACAGCGCCCGTCGTCCCCCAAGGAGACAGTTGCATCTAAAATAGGCTTACCCTCCTCATTGCTCACCAATATCTTAGGATGCGCGAGGGTAAATACAACGCTCTTGTGGACATATGGATTGAACCCATCTAGTGTGACGGTAAAGCTGCTAGCACTAGGAACGAAGGTAAGGGAAGGATTAGTTGGAGTGGAGGCGGTACATTCTTTGCGGGTCTTTACGTCACTATCTACTCGTTGCTTTAGCTGCTCGAATAGCTGCCCTACGTTACAATTTGCACGCTCTGTCACCCAATCGAGTTTTTCTGGAATCAAGTGGTTCATCTTAACACCTGTGTTGATAGTCGTTCGTTTTTCTTAATTAAAGCACAGGTGTCAAGCGATGAGCGTTTCGAGCGGCCAGATCGTATCTGTGATTCCTGCCGTCATTGCGGGCGTGATTCGCAAACTCTGATGGACGCGGCAGAAGTTGTGATTTGTAAGGGAGCTGCCGCCCCCCGCCTCTACGGGGCAAAAGCGGCCCAGAGCTAGAGTGACTAGAGAGCAGAATTATCTCCAATTGTTTCTGAGACTTGCTGCTCTGCTTAGTCTTGGAGTGCGCTAGAGCGCCTAGAGCACGGGATTTGTCCGCTTCCCCTCGGCACTCCAGTCCGACCGCCTACTCTCTACCTCTGCTCCAACAATCGGCGGAGCGGCAATTTCCTGAATACACGGCAGTTTACTGCGTTACTCTAGCTGCTCCAGCTTCCGGTAGTGTCCTAATTTGCCTGAGCCGTTCACGTATAAATCTTGGGTTTGGAGGGGTAATTGCGAGAGGTTCTGGCAAATACAGGACACCGAATCATGGACGTTTGGAGAGATTTGTTCCCTCGCGCAAACATCAATGGCCGGTATTTGAGGTGGAGGGGCGATTGTCGTGGTGTCTTTGGACTGCGGTTAACGATACAATGCCCAACCATGACAGCGATTGCCTCTGCGTATACCCCCGAAGGATTCGTTATTGGCGCGGATGGACAGCGCCAGAGTAATAACACGGGCGAGACGATCTCGTTAACCGCACAAAAGATTTTTCCGGTGAGGTTAGGAAGTTTTGTTGGAGCCTACGCTTGGGCTGGTGTGGCTCAGATTTGGTATCCCGATAAAACGTTTAGCTTTCCTCTAGAATCTCAGATCGCTATACGAGACATTTTCGACACCCCGCCTACCAGCCCTTACGAGTTTGTCCACAGACTGATAGATAGGCTTTATAAGCGGCTTATCGAATGCAATGGATCAATGATTGTTGTTAATCCGCATTCACTGCCTGATGCTGAAATCATCCGCGTTTTGTGCGTGGGATACGCAGACAGGACAACCCCGGTGCGCGTACAGGCGGTCTTTTCTCATACAGCGGGTGTGCTTTTTCATCCCAACATAATCGAACACGTTTCCGCTCCTAATGATTTCAACATATTTAGCGGTTCTGAAAAGGTATGGGACGGTTTCAAGTATTCGTTGGCTCGCCCCCTAACATTGGTAGAAGGCTCTACCGCGGTTCGGGAATACATTCAAACTTGTATAAACAACGCGGATCAGTATCCCGATTGCGTGGGGATGGGAGGCCGTATTCACATAGGAACAGTTACCGCCGATCAGTTCGTGTGGGTTGACCCTCCCCTTTAGGCGATGAATCGTGAAAAATTAAGTTTTTCCAGCAAACCGTTTAATCCGCTTCCAAATCAAAGAGGCCGCCCAAAGACACAGGCCGATCATTCCTAAGAACGGCACGGCAAGCAGCCAAGAAGGAATCCCTCGAATATCGACGATTTGGAGCTTGACTAACTCCATAAAACCGAGAAACAGGGAGATGCCGAGCACCATCGCTATCAGGAAAACAGGAATGTCGGAAAGGCGGATCACCGCAAGCTCGTACAGGTTGGAATCCCTGGTTTAGGCAGGGCGTCCAAGAGATGAAACGCTCCGGAGTCGGGCGAAGGCTTTGGTAGTGACGGATTGTTCTCTGGCGCACCTGCCCAGCATATCTGAGCGGTCTTGTTGTCGAACATGAATCCTGCCTGCGGGGGTTGCGTTGAAACAAAACGTGGCCCGGTAGATGCTGCTTGGTGCGCTCCGAGAAAGTACGCTCCGACAATGAGCGCTAGCGCCAATATCGCCGCGATTCCGATGGTTGTATTCGAGACTGTATGAGCCAACGTGGTCAACCTTTTGTTAAAAGCTTGCAGGCCGGGGCGTCGCTTCGGCGCGGTGTGAATAGCATTTCCCCGCCTACCTCCACGAGTTTATGGCTGGTGGGACTGCTGCGATAGCCCCAGCCGCAAAGATTCTACTCTCAGAAGGTCTGCCGCGTATGTGATTTAGAGCAGGTTTTCTAAGCCCCAGACGTTGGTCTGTTAAGCCCGCCGCCATCGCGGGTGTTACGCGCAAAGATGAATGAACCCGGCAGAAGTTGTAATGCGCGAAGTGCAGAGCGCAAGCCGCTTTCAGGTTCGTTAGCTTTTTGCTGAAAGCGTTCGTCAGCCGCAAAATTAGGACACTACCCAGCTTCCGGCCTCGTCCGTTGTCGCGGTCTTCCGATACCCCTTTTCAACTGGGACGGCGATTCCTAGCTGCACGCACTCAGTCAGAAAGTTGACTGTGGACGCTGCGCCCCGATTAAGTGCTTGCTTGGCGTCCGTGTACCTGAATTCGGCGGAGAGCTTTTCAAATGCAGCCCGACGCTCCGGACTGAGCAGGTTTATTCCTGTTGCTTGGCGATATCCGGCAGGCTCGCCGTCATCATCAAACACGCGCTCCAACAAAACAAGGGGCGAATCGCCATAGACCCGACGGGACCATTTCATCCCGAGAGCGGCAGGCTCGCCGTTGCCTGGCTCCAGAGCAATACGCACATCAGTCTGATTGACGAGGGCACGCGGGCCTTCCATTTCTAGCATCCACTCCGAAACTTTGCGGGAGGTGAGATCACAGTGGGTGCCCGCATCCTTTGGCTTCCGCACGTGGTGCACGATCACAAAGCAGACACCATGCTTCCGCGCCAGCCGCCTCAGGGCATTAAGCCATGCCGCAGCCGCCGGATTATCCCTTGTAGCCTCAGGTGCAAATGCCCGGAGCGAATCAATGATGACCAGGGATGGTTTGACCTCCGCGATTAGCGTCTCCAACGCCAGTGGTGGTTCTGTGGCAAGCAGGAAGTTCTCAGGCGCAACGCTCAAGCCCAGAAATCGCGCGAGTGCATCCCTTATGGCTCTGGAATCGTGGATTGAGTTTTCCAAGTCAAAGTAGACAACGCGCCCCTGTTTGGTGCTGCGGCCCAAGAATGGGACTCCGGCTGCGACGCATAACCCTAGCTGATACGCGAGCGGACTCTTGCCGATGGTGGAGTCACCCGCAGCGATGCCGATGCTCTTTGCTGGCAGAAATCCGTCAACCAAGAATTGCACTCGTGTGTCGTTATCACAGATGCGGTCAACCTCAGCAGGCCAAAGCACTCGGAGGGACAGCAGTTTTTGGTGTGTTAGTGGCTCTTCGGTTGGCGAAGGGTCACAGCGCAGACTTGTGCTCATCTGCTTCACCTCGGTTGCGTGGCCATCAGAAGTCGCGCTCGTGGCTTCCGGCACATTTGCGTGAGGTGTGAGCAGCCTCCAGCAACGATCAGCCTCTTCGTAGATGCCAGTGGTTGCTGGTGATGTGTGGGTGGCGGCCATTTTAGAAGCCGCGCGCAATGATGCGCTCAACTTCGGCCTTGGGGATCATTACCGATGCTCCCAGGCGGAGGGTTGTGATTTTCCCTTCGCGGATGCGGCGGTGAATCGTTCTGTAGCACTTGCCGGTTTTTTCGCATAGCTCCCGGATGCTGTAGAGTTCTTTCCCTGTTTCGGTCTGCTGCATTGTGTCTCCCTCCCGTAATGACAACAGAAAGCGAAATCATTACGAATTATCTAGACAATACCGTTCCAGTCTGTCATAGTCAATACATGCAAAGCCATTACGCAATCACGACCACGATTCGCTATTACAAGGGGACGTACGAGGTGGGCCTTTTGCCGGGCCCGCATCCCCGGTTGCGCGTAACGGGGAAAGGCGGCGGCGGGGCTGCCTTTGACGTGTCGAGCTGGAAAGACGCGCCTCACATTGCGCTGGCGAATTTGCGCGACGATCCCAAGGCTGTTTTATGGTTCACGCGCACTTATGGCGTGCTGGCGTGGGACAAAAGAAAAGCCGTTTCCATCCGAGGCGTGCTCAACTACCGGGACTTTCTGCGGCGTGCTTGGGAAGGGGACGGGGAACGGAATTGGACAGGCCCGTACAGCTTCTTTGGGATGCCATCGGTAAAGGACATATGGCTGATCGCACAGCCAACGGGGATGATAATCACCGTCAACGCCTTGTGGCCGCTGATTCAATTCCTATTCTCGCGGGACTGGGCGGAAAAGCGAATCAGGAAGTGCGAGAACCCGGACTGCGCCGTGCCTTACTTCCGCGCTGTCCGCCGGGGGCAAAAGTATTGCAGTCAGAAATGTGCGGTGCTGATCAACGTGCATCACTTCCGCGCAAGGGAAGCCGCTCGCAAAGCGAAAGGAGAAAGCCGTGCCAAAGCAAAGAAAGCGTGACGGGCTGTACTGGCGAAAAGATCGTAAGGCGTGGTGGGTGTCATTCATTGATGCCCAAGGTCGCCGCGTGCGTAAGGCGGCCCCGGATGTCCAGACCCACGATGAAGCTGTAACCTTCCGTGCCGATGAACGGCGACAGGTGCGCGAACAACGCAACCTGAAACCGGGTGAAGTGCTGGTGTGCCGGGATTCCTTTGCAGACATTGCCAACAGGTTCCTTGCCCACCAGAAGCCGCGTCTTACTCCCAAGGCTTATATCCGTGAAGCAGGCATCGTCGGGCATCTCAAAGATGCCTTCACTGGCAAGCTGGTGGATGTCACCTCTGCCCAAGTGTCGGATTACGTGACGGCACGGCTTGGAAAGGTGAGCAAGGGCAGTGTGCGCAAGGAACTGGTTAGCCTTAAGCATCTGTACAGGCTAGTCTGTGGCGAATGGAAGCTGTTGAAGCGCTTCGCCAATCCATGCTTGGACGTGACCGCTCCCAAGGTTCACGATGAACGAAGACAGCACCTCAGCCCCGATCAATTCCGCCGGGTGCTGGCAGCTTCCCCCGAACCCATGAAGCCGATCTTCGCCTTGCTCGTCTCAACAGGGATGCGCCGCAGTGAATTGCTCAACTGTAAGTGGAAGTACATCGTCGGCACGTGCATCCTGCTTCCCACCAGCAAGAATGACGAACCGAAGGAAGTGCACCTGAATGGCTTTGCTGGAAAGGTGCTGGCCTCCATTCCCCAAGGTCAGCCCGATGACCTGCTCTTCCCCGATGTTAGCCCGGAAGCCGTGAGCATGGCCTTCCATCGTGTCTGTGAAATCCTCAGCATCTCTGACATAAGGCTCCATGATTTGAGGCACACGTTTGCCACGTGGCTCCGCCAGAGTGGAACTGAGCTAGATGTGATTGCCAGCCAGCTAGGACACCGTGACTTGCGCATGACAAAGCGGTATGCCCGGATAGCGGCTTCTCAGGTTCATCAAGCTGTCGCCGGGTTGGATGCGCTTCTGTTACCGGCCACAGAAGAGAGTAAGGGCTTACAAGCACACTGCACAAGCAATGGCAATGGTAGCCAGGAGCAATAACACAGTATGGTACTGCACAGGTACAAGCACAGGCATAGGCAATGGCAGTGGCAATGGTAGGACGGTATGGTACTGCACAGGAGCAACAGCGAAAGGGGGCGGTAAGCCCATGCTCATGGAAAAAGACAAACACGTTCTCACACTACTGGCCACATTCGATGCCGAGACACGGCCAGAGCAACGCCGGAGAATACTGCGACAGCTTCGCACACATTTCGCTGGTAAGGGTGAGAGGCAACGAATCCTCAGACGATGCCTGCGGCTGCTCGCCCGAAATGAAACGCTCAGAAACCCCGCGTAGCGGGCCGATCCCCTCCCGGTGCCCCTGCAGCACCTTCCCCTCGCCGTTCGTTGGCCCTGAGGCCTGCAGCGGCCTCATTGCGGGGCATTCCTGGCCGGTTACCGTTCCCCCTTCCCATCCCTGACAGGCAGCGCCGGTAGAAAAAAGCGGTGACGATACGGTGACGAACGATGCGAAAAACGAGTCATAGGCTGTCTATAAGTGTCATTCTAGGTAGCCACCAAACCAGCATGGAACCTAGTGATTCTGGTAGGTTTGCCTATTGTAGTCTATGACTGTCTATCCTTTCTTTCGGGACTTTCACGGCGGTAACACGGGTTCAAATCCCGTCGGGGACGCCAAAT
>OBLU010004925.1_pt1 | contig 12020 bp, 17 predicted proteins | sample 1518681 | NCBI WGS metagenome assembly OBLU01 (sample SAMEA3539304, study PRJEB22396) | soil metagenome | biome: tundra; feature: field; material: soil | place: USA | collected 2010-05 | depth 0.15 m | reverse complement strand
GCTTGGGATCGTAGCCAAGGACTGGAATGCGCTTCTCCCGTACTTGCTCGAAATGCACACTCGGCTGAGCGCACCCGGCAAACGCACCGACCTGCGAAAGGGCGCACCCGCTGGTCTGACGTGGACCGCATGGGTCGAAACTAAACGCCACAAGCTGGGTCGCAGCCTGCGCACTATTCAGTACATGCTACGGGGCAAGACCGAGGCGTCGAGAGACCGCCAAATGCTGCTGGCGCAACGTCACGCAAGTCTGCGTTCGGAACCAGACTGGTCAATACCTGACACCCCTATGGAGATTGCGACCGAGATGTCTCGGCTAGTACTCGAAATGCGGGACACCAGCCGGAACGGAAAGCAAACGAAGCAAAGACTGGAACTGCTTGCTGAGCATTTCTTGAGGATCACCGGGCAGATTAGGGAGTCCGATTCCATCGACAGCATTGACATCGCCAATCGCACACCGGGTGGCGTGAGCTTGACGATGTGAAAACACCCTGACTTTCGGCTCTGACACCACTTTCCCCATTTGCTACACTACCGTTGTGACTAAACGTGTGCCGAAAACCAAGTCAGCCGTTCTGAATGCCGCCATCTCCTTGATGGAGGCTCGCAATGTCGGCATGGTGACTTCTGAAGAGTGGGAGAAACTAGCCAAGGCCGTCAAAGCCGAGTCCGGCCAGAAAATCGAATGGCGCACGCACGACGAAATTATGGACGCTGAAGATGCCACGAACCAAGAAGCATGAAGTAGTCTGGGCGCTTCTGTAAGACCTGCCTCATCTGCCCGCCTGTCGGCACGCTTGCCGAAATCTTGGCGCGGGTTTCGGCTCGATAACCGTGTGGCTCCCAACGATCCTTGGTTTTTCAGTGGGATCACTGGGCGTGGCGTCTGGAATCCTGCTTGCCAGCCTTTCTTGCTGTGATGCAGGAACGCCAAATACCAACTCTGACCGACACAACCTTGACCATCCGCTGCCCGTATTGCGTCGTTGGCATTGAGTTCAGACCGATGATCGCCTACAAGGACGGGCGGTTCGTCTGCCGGGACTGCGCCCACACGGTACGTCCCGGCGTGCCAGAGTACAGATGCACGTGCCGCTCCTGCTTGAGGCTCCATACCGATCTGCCATAATCTCCCAATGTGCAGACGCCACCTCGCTAGCATTTTTCTTTGCCTCTCTCTTGCTGTTCCCGCACATGCGCAGGGAGCGGATTCGAACAATCTCGAAATCTATAACGGTTGCGGGATGGAGGGTGATGCCCGGAGTTCCGGGGTTCAGGCATTGAACCGCCTAAAGAACCGTTATACCGCTCTACAGCAGATCGAGCCAGCGGTCACGCTCTCCGCCATCATTGCTCCCGGCAGGGACACGGGACGCTGGAAGGTGAAGCAGGGAGCGGAGATCGTAGGCTACGTATTCGATGTGAAGGTCGGCGGGATCGAGAGCACCAACTGCCATGCCCGTGCTGCTGAGCAACGCGATACGCACATCGAACTTATCCTCGATCCGATGGCAGGCTCCCCTAGCCAGCGCGTCATCGTGGAGGTTACCCCGCGCTGGCGGGCAATCATGGCTGCTCAAGGAGTGGACTGGTCAACGCGGGCGTTGCGCGACAGGCTGCTAGGACGATGGATCAAGGTCAGAGGTTGGATGCTTTTCGACGTAGAACACCAGAATGAATCCGAGAATACCGCTCCGGGTCGCGAGCGCAACTGGAGAGCGACCGCTTGGGAAGTTCACCCGATCACTTCCATTGAGGTCGTGCAGCGACCTGCCAGATAGGGATTCTGTGACCACTTGCGAACCGAAACTAAGCCTTAATACGGGGAACATCTGCTCGATGCTGGATGACACGACCGAATCCTCCGTTGTCTTGGATCGCGAACTTGAGCAAGAGCGTGATCCGTCTGATCCGCGCATCCGCTGCCCGCTGTGCGGCTGGTCGCCCCGCACAGAAGACCGGTGGTTTGTGACTGCGGACACGAATGGAACACGTTCGAGACGCGAGCTTCATAGACATCCTTGCATGTTCGCCGACTTCCGAAATCAAGTATGGGAAGGCAATTTCCCGCTCGAAGTGAACCAAGAAAAACGGAGATCAATGTGTTCGGAATAGACCTTGCAGTGAGCATCTTGGACGGACCTGAACTGTCTGAGCACAGGCGCAAGGAGCTTGCCCTTGCGTGGCTGATGGCTGAGGCAATCGGCATCATGCTGTATACAGGCGAGACCGACTTGGACATCCGAATCGAGACTGCGAAAGACATGATTCGGGAGTTCAAGCACGTTTACCTAGAGACTCGGGAACTTTAAGAAAGCACCCGCCTTGCGTTGCAGGACTCACCGTTTGGGTTTCTGCCGCCGCTTTTCCCAGTGCTTGTATCCCAGAACTTTCTTGATGTGCAACTGGTATTCACCAGCACGGCGGTCCTTCGTGATTTTGTGGATGAGGACTGTGACCTCGGGGACTGGCCGATTCATCCCATTGAGTAGACGTAGCTCAAAGGGCACCGAAACCTTCTCGAAGCGTTTCGTCCAATAGGGTTTGATCTGGCGATATTCGATCTTCTTGGTGCCCGCGATGATCTGAGCCAGCCACTCGCGTTCGATTGTCGTCGTTATCCGGTCGTAAGCTTGCATGTTCTTAGGATTTCGCCATCTCGGCAGCGTACCGAGCTATGAAATCCAACATAAACTCTCGTGTCGCTGGGAGCGCCTTGGCAATGCCAATCTCTGCGATCCTCCATCCATGGATACGGGCGTCCGCACTTGTAGCAGTAGAACGCAAGCGTGTAGTCCTTCGAGTACACCACCGCGCCAACGGATAGGTGCCTTGCAGCTTGGACAGCGGTCGATGCAGATGCAGACCGCGAGGGAACTGCTTTACCACGACGACAAGCTGACGCAGCAAATCTGCGCGGCGCAGTAACCTCCAGATGAGTTCATGTCGCGCCAGATGTCCGATTCGAGGTCGTGCTTCTCCAGTTCCTCGACCACCTGCTGGACAATGGAAGCGTAGCGCCCGTCTTCGACAGGGTTCTCGCCCATGCCGCTGTCGCTCGGCTGGCGCACGACAAAATGCTTGACCCATTCGAGCGCGTTCCCCGTCGCCTTCGCTGGAGCGGAGACGCGGTACTCGGTCTGATCGACGTATACTGTCGCCACTCTCTGTAAGAACTGTTCCTGACGCGATCCGCGCAAGACCGCGTACTCGATCACTACCTTTGCCGCCATGATGGAAATGATTCTATAAGATGAGAGCTATAATCCGCAGTTAGCTATGGTCGAATCAATCCTGAAACATCTCGCTGTCTATTGGGGTGCCATCCGCCAGTGGCTTTGGGTTAGTCCGTGGTGGCACGTGGCGTTTGTCATCGTCCCGCCTGTTGCAATCAGCACCATCTTGGCGCTGCGGGAACTTCACCACAGCAAGGAAGCCAACCGCCTTCGGGGAGAAGCCAATCGCATCGGCGAAGAACAGAAGACTTCCGTGGCGAAAATTGCGGAGCAGCAGGAAGAACTCACCAAGCTACAGGCTGCTCTGAATAAATTGCAGGCTGAACGCAACGAATCGCTTGGACAGATCGCTATCGGCGTGAAGAAAGACCCTACACTAGCCGAGAAAAACGCAGCCAAACTTCGGAAGTACATCGGGGAACGTGCGGCTGTCATCAACGGTGATAGTAGCCAATGGGATGCGATGGGTGCTGTGATCGCGGAAGTGAACGACGACAACATCCTCCAATTGTTTATCCCGGCTGGATACTCATCTTCCCGAGCAACGGGTACGTGCGTCCAATGTGACAAGTTGCACATCCTCGAAGTGGCAAAGGGGTCTTGTAAAGTGCAGATCACGGTTTTGGAACGCTATGGTCCAACGATTGATTATGGCGAAGCGAAGAGTTGGGAGGAGCGTAACGGCACGCTGGCTGCGCCTCGTCCGCGAGGGAACACTATATTTCACGGCAATTACCGCAAGGTCGGTGTAGCCGGTGATCGGGGCATCTATATTTACGCGCCGACTAACGGCAATCCAGATTACTCGCTTGTAACTTTCGACAAAAGCAACCAGCGGGAAATGGATGTGTTCTACTGTGACAAAGGGCAACTCGAAAGGAAGTTTGCGATTCTCCAGCTTGAATGGGCTGAGGATGGATGGCTGCACAACGGAGGATCGGGTCCCGGCAATTTGTTCCTGTTCACGAAATAGAAGGATTGATGAGAAATGACGCGTCATTACATCAAGACAATAAATCACGAAAATGACCACGACACCTACGAATTCACGCAGTCTATAGAGGGTGCTTGGCATTGGGAAACAAAGGGAGAGGCGGAACGCAATTGTTGCGCGATTGTCGAGCGTGGAGGAATCACCGCCGATGCGTCTCCTGCGGGAATTCCAACGCGCGGCTTTTGTACTGACTTTCGTGTTGAATCACGACCGCAGGGCGGGTTTGCCATCTCCTGTGAACCCAACATTTGAAAACATTGCTTGACCACGCCAGTGAGACCGACGACACTTCGAGTTACCTCTACGGCTCTTCTCCGCTGGATTCGCGACCATGATGGTGAGGATTTCAAACCGTCGATGGTGGTGATCGCCAACGACTGGACGACAAGGATTGTGTGGGCACAGCTTGACACACTCTGTCATTGCCCTCCTTTTCTGGACACTCCCCAACCCACTCCGAGCCAAGCTAGAATTCAACGCCCACCGGGACTGAGTTTCATTCATTGCTACCCGCTTAGCCCCCCGCTGCCGATGGATGGCAGCACACGGCGCTATGGTCTCACAGCCTGCGGCAAATACTACTTGGAGGCACTGGAAAACCCAGACGCCGCCTACGGGACGTACTTGCTGATGGCATCGAAACATCCTGAATTCGAATCCGCCGAAGCGCTAGCAATTCTTGATGCTGTTCCCGCATGGAAGAAAGCGTGGGCTCACCTTAGCGTAGTCAGGGTCATGTTGCAAAACGAGTGGGGAAGAACGACGCAGGCATGGTCGTGGCGAAACTTCATCTGGGGCACGCTACTGAAACTCATCCTTCTCGGAGGCAGCATCGGCGGCGTAGTCGGGCTCATTTGGTTGTTGATTCGTACAATGGCTTCAAAATAGGACTCGGACTCCTCAGTGTGGATGCGTCTACCAGCGGTTAGCGGGACACTGGGGGTTCGAACCCCAATCACCCCCTTCACAAATTCACAACACATCTCTGACCGTGGATGGAATGCGGTGAACTTGTGGAGAGGGGTGCTTTACCAATTAAGCTAGTGCCCCACTCAGCAGTATATCAACGACTTCAAGCCCCTCGGCTTCCGACAACCCGTACAGGTGCCGCAGAGACGCGAGTGTCGCGGTTCTAATCCTGCTGCTCGCCTTTTTTTGTTTTAGCGACACAAAACTGAAACCTTCGTCTTCGTCCACTTCTGTAAGCATTTGGGCGATTTCCGCTGGGGTCGGCTGACAGAGTTTCGAGATGCCAAGAGCACTGTCTTTAACTGCTCTTGAGAATAGTATGAAATCGTCGAAGGTGACTTCATTGTACGTGTTGGGAGCAGACAACTTTGCATATTTTGAAGCTGGCATTGCCATCCTAATCCGTGGCAAATTCTTGCTGAAACGAGCGGCGTCGAAGTCAGGATGAGCAAACTTGTTGCGAACACCTCTGTAGTACTCGACGACTAACACGGGCAGTTCGCCGACACGAGATTTCGCGGTATCAACATCGGGACCGATGTTGCGGAGAACAGAGGTCAGCCAGCTTTCCTTCGATGTTTTGCTCCAAATCTTTGCAGTTCCGTACTCTTTGCTGAGGTCTGCTAAGAAACGCTCGAATTGCTGATGAACAGTAACAAGATAGAGTTGACAGACATGGACTGGCAAGCTTGCCACATCTATGTCATCCACGCGAACGCTGAACTTTCGCGATAGTTCCTGAATGTGGCTGACTGGTGAACCAGATTTCAACGCGTTGTCTACAAGCTGTCGGATGGCGATCTCGATACATTCTGAGTAGCAATCCAACTCCCCCAATTCGGCTCTGAGACACCGAAATGCCCTGAATTCGAATGAAGATGGCATCGTTCACTCCTAAACATCTCTGGAAGACATTGGCAGTCCGAATCCAGTTTAGTATCCATGTTCCTCCCTTTCCACGTTGTCCCGCATCTTGTATTCGTGCTCCTCCTCTTGGCGGACTTCCACACCTCTGTATCACTGCAAGTTAATCACCTCCCGCCGTATTTGCAGTAGAATGTGCCGTTCTTCACATTGCGATGACTGAAGCATTCATCACTCCGAAAGTCGCTCAGTGGGCAAGAGAGCGCACAGGAATCTCTCCAGCCCAGTTAGCCAAATCTCTTGGGGCTGATCCAGCAGAAGTCGAGGCTTGGGAACACGGCGAAACCCGTCCACCTTTTGGGAAGGCGCAGGATTTAGCGAGGAGCCTTCGGATTCCATTTGGATTCCTGTTTCTTTCGGAACCGCCTGTCGAAAAGACCCCAATACCCGATCTCCGCACCGTGGTCGAAGGACGTCCCGCGAAGGTGAGCCCAGATTTTCTGGACTTGCTTAACGACGTCCTCGTGAAGCACCAATGGTACCGGGAGTATCTGGAAGCGCGTGACGCCAAGCGCCTTCCCTTTGTAGGGAAATTCCGGGTTGCGGACGGCGGTGACCGAGTTGCCGCAGACATGACCGCCGTGCTCTCGGTTGAGCAGATCAGGCGAACATCTCACACGTGGGATGAGTTCTTGCGTGAACTGACCCGGAGCGCGGAAGCCGTTGGGGTTCTGGTCATGCGCAGTGGAATCGTCGGGGGGAATACCCGTCGCAAGCTGTCGGTCAATGAATTTCGAGGTTTCGTCATAAGCGATGGCTTAGCACCATTGGTTTTCATAAATGGTCGGGATTCCAAAGCTGCGCAAATCTTCACTCTCGCGCATGAACTGGTGCATATCTGGATCGACAGGAGCGGTATTTCGAATCCAGACCCGAAGGACATTCCAGCCGAACTCAGGAATACCGTCGAGCCTTTCTGCAACAGCGTCGCTGCGGAGGTCTTAGTCCCGCACGCGGACTTTCTGAAATCCGTACCCGCCACATTCACTGAACAGACCGCTCAGAACCTTGCGGCAAAATACCGTGTCAGCACGATTGTGATTCTCCGAAGAGCTTACGAACTGAATGCGATCACCCGAAATCAATTCTTTACCCTGCTCGAAAGAGAACAGCAGAAGCAGAAAGAGCGCGAGGAAAGAGAAGCGGAAGAGCCGTCCGAAGGGGGAGGAAACTTTTACTTCACGCTGCCGATCCGCAACAGTCGAAGGTTGACGGAGACTGTACTCGGGGCACTCCAAGCTGAAGGCGTCTCATACCGTGAAGCAGCGAAATTGCTTGGCGTTAGGACGGGCACGCTGCCAAAACTGATTGAGGGGTTGCCAAGACGCTAAATGGCAGGAGCCCCCATCTACTGGCTCGACACGAACGTCTTCATACAGGCAAAGAACGGTCCGTACAAACTCAAAACATTCGGGGTGTTTTGGGCGTTTCTGCAAGAGCAAATCATCGCCGGAGCGATCCGCTGTCCCAAGATGGTTTACCAAGAGATTGTGACGAACGAGGAACCCGGTGATGATCTAGCCAAGTGGACGAAGACCCGTCGCCAGAGCGGGCTATTCGTAGAGCCGCATGCTGACGTGCAAAAAGCAATGCAAACGGTTGCCGACTACGTGATGGAGAACTACGAGCAACAGCATGCTGCTGAATTCTTGAGCGGAGCCGATGCGTGGCTGGTCGCGCACGCTATTCACACGAAGGGTGTCGTTGTTAGTCACGAGTCGAATAGGCATCCAAACGCAAAGAAGGTTCGCATTCCTGACGTGTGTGCTGCGTTTGGAGTGCCTTGCATTGATACCTACGAAATGCTCGATAGGCTTGGAGCAGACTTCAAGGCGACCGGGCAGAAGAAAACTAAATAGCGTAGTTCTGGTTGTCCACGCGAATTTCTCGAACGAAGCCATACCCGAGTGCCGGGATCAACCCACGGACGGACATCACGCGCCCAGATGGGAATCCTCAGGAGGGCGTGAACTCGGGATCGGCGGCACCGGAGAATCAACAAGCTGCGGCTGTGTTGCAGCAGCCATCTCCGCATTTGTGACGCGCTTGGGATATGGGAGCACTTCCCACCTCAAGGCGCGTTTCAGAATCCGCTTGATTCGCCGGTCACCATAAATTCCCACGTACCGATGCTTGCGCTCTCCGTCCTTGAAGAACTCGTAACCCGCTTCTACGAGCAATGCTTTCTGCTCGGCGCGGGTGCGTCTGTACTTCAAGGTTCCGCCAGTCCGGTCGCGAGAGTAGGCGGGCGATGATGCTCGGTTTGTTGCATGCTACAATCCCGCGATACCCAACCTAAGCGCAAACCGTGAAGCAGTTAGCAACGTGAAGAGCGTAGGTGTTAAATGAATGACAAGACGAGAGGAAGTTCCGCGCCGGGTTTCCTCGACAGCATCATCATCATCTTGGTCTCTGCTGCACTGGTGCTCTTTCTACTCTGGGCGACGTCCCGGACGCAGCGCATACCTGTATTCGAACAACTGCCTGATTGGCTCAAAAGCTCGTACAACGCGGTTTGGACTTCGGCTGTATCCGGCGCGACTGGCATAGGTCTTGCTATTGTCAAGGTCTTTACGCGCAAACCCGACGATCCGCGTCCCAACTACTTGCTTTGGATCATGGTCGTAACGGTGATCCTGTTGATCTTGATATTTTTGTTGCCGAAGGTTTTCGCCCAGCCGAACCGCAATTACGTTGAAGCGAAAGTAGTGTCAGGCGGGTTTAAGCCATGGGTTCCGGGTAGTCAATCGCCGGGAACCCAGTGCGGACAGCCGACCATCGTCTTTTCTGATGCGAACGTAGATGCGAAGGTTGAGGAATGGAAAGACGTTAAATGGGACGTAAGCTACATTTGCAGGCGGCAGGGACTCGGCGGCACGGATGGCACTGTTAAGTGGGACACACCAGATCGCGACATTAGCAAAGTTCCTATCGCTGCTCCAGAGTATGGCTTATGGGGAACGATGACATTTCGGTACCTCCAGCCGGGTCACTACACAGTCAGTATGGATGTAAACACAAGCTGCCTCGATATAAACATGCCTCCTAATCCGTGTAGATCGCACGGTGAGTTTCAAGTAAATGTGAGCGGAAAATGAGACGCTGGGCGGAGGCTGCTTTGTTCGCCGGTCGTCATTGACTGTAGCCTCAGAAGGTATACCCGCGTGACCACCCCGAACCCGAATTTCCCGCCCAATCAAATCATCCACTTGCGGCTGCTGCGGAGGAACCCTTTTTGACCACCGGGTAGGCAAGGGCTTGGGAAAGCCTGAAATGGTGGGACTTGGGTTCCCAACCACGTTTACAACGCCATCGTAAGGCTCATAGGCTGCGCTCGCGGCAAAGTCCACTGGGAGTCCCCAGCCTCACTCACGAGGGGGTCAATGAGCGTAATCGCGATATTTCAACAATTAGCGAAGATGGTAGTTCCTTCACGCAGTCAGTAGGAAAAGGCCGTCGCGACAAACCACAGAAACATCCAGACTGCTGCGGCTAAACCAAGTCGCCAATACCGATGCTGGTGCTTGTCACGTGTTGAGAAGCCTGAGACGAGACTCACGACAGAGAGCAAGAGCCCTGACACCTCCGTCCTATAATCGCGCCACGGGATGGGTCTGACAAAAACTTGCCAGAGCAGAGAGCCTAGGGCAACAAGCGTCGAGGCTGATGCGAACGCGAGGCACGCTGTTCCGGCAGTACTCTGGACAATCCCCTTCTGCCAATCGCCGACGAGCCTATTCCACGCGACTGCCAACATGACGGCTGGAACGGCGAGGATGAGCGAGTTTATTGCGAAAACAACCACGTTAGCAGTCGTCATTGTTGCATTTGTACGGCGCCGGACTGTTGGGACGATAGTACCAGCACGTCAGCTGGCGAAAACAGGCATTATCACTCATTGAGAACTGACCGATCCGGGTCAATGAGTGAGGTGGCGATCTTTCAACAGTGACCTCTTCGGGTGTTTGAAGAGACCCATCCTCCGCACCTCCTCGTCACTCTCCAATGAGTAGAACGATACTGAGTGATTTTCCCGCCCGTGGTATCCTTCCCGGTTCGTAAACTACGAAACGAGGGGGCAAGATGAGTCGGGAATCCATAATTCAGGAAATCAAAGCAGAGATCGGAACATTGACCCAGGTACTACATTTGCTCGAAGGCGGGAAAACGAGGGCGACGAAGCAGGCGAAGGCACCACGCAAAATTTCAGCGGCTGGCAGGCGGAGAATTGCGGCAGCTCAAAAGTTAAGGTGGAAGAAAATCAGGGAAGCCGCGAAGAAATAATCAAACGTAGAAGAGAAGGCCCCGCATTTCGGCGGGGCCATTCTTGTGTCCTAGATTTAGGAAGGGACCCGGGGTTTTGAGTGTAATCGAGATATTTCAACAGTTGACGTGCGAGAGCAGGGACCACGCTCGTCTCAAGCGATCCCGCCCCCGTAATCATCCCTTCGCCGAAGGGTCGTTCCCCTTATCTTTAATGGGGTAGTTAAATCGCTTCTGTATTTCCGGCTGGCCTAGTTTGCGCAAAGTTGCTACAGGATCATCAACAAACTTCTTTGCGGTCGAATGCTGAAGAGTCGCAAGAACCATCGATTCCTCGGGCACCAAAATCTCATAGTCCGCGGTCATCAGAACGCATCCCAGTTGCCTTGCCAGTATGCAAATTTGCTTGACCAATTCTGACGAGATCGAGCTGGCATCAATGCGGAACACGATCTCTACGACTTTGCTTTTCGTTTCGTCCACGTAGAACACGTGCGCATCATCGCGGTCCTCGTGCCCCCACATTCGCCCACTGGTAGACCATGAAGCCCTTCTGGGAAGAATCAGATCGATCCGGTCCTCGACTCCAGTCGGCGGTTGAACATCGGCCCACCATGAGAAATCCTCCGCCAGTTCCTGAGGAATTGCGGGCGGCAATATCTCGTATCTGCTGAGAAGGACTTTCTCAGGAAGAAGAACGAGCCTGAATTGCCAAACGGCCATATCGTCCCGACCTGTCGAGCGATTCTAGCTCAGGCCGGTCTGTTACTGTTGAAACCACGATTTCACTCAGAACCGGGTTGTGAGTGTAATGGGGATTTTGCAACAGTTACCAATTCGTTCAATTCACCAAGGCGAAGAACCAAACAAAAAATCCCCGGCAAACGAAAGGGCCGGACTCGGCTAGGCCGCACCTAAACCGTCGCGCCACCCCTCGACTTCACCTCAAAACCCCCGTCACTGGGTCAGTGTGCCAGTTAGACGCCGTTTGGAGCCGAGACCTTCGCCTCCCACCGTATGTTCTTCCGGTTCCACACAATGTCCTTGCGCCGCAGCCTTAGCATGATCCTGTTCCGCAGCAGCGCGTGCACATCTGTCTCGTCGGCGTGCTCGACCACCGCGATCCCGCGGCCGAGAACCGCCACGCGGTCGCCCCTCGTCAGGGTTCTGTCCCGTTGGCGGCGAACGTAATACTGCGTGCGCTTTCCAATCAGAAAATCCAGTCCTGCCGTATCGAACCCCGAGCCCCTCCGGCAGAGGCGGATGCTCTCCCTGCCGCCGCCGATGAAGATGTCGATGTCATACGCGGCAAGGGCCCCCAAGCGGACCTCCATTTCCTTCGTGTCAGATGGAATCAAGTCGGGTGACAGGAACAGCGTCTTGGGATAGGCGAACTGCGCACGCCACCCTAGCTCGTGCTCAACGACCGTGCCCCACAGGTGGACCTCCCCGCGGATACCGGAGCCCTCGTAGCCTAACTGGCGCAGGTGCTCAAGGTTCTTCGCCGCGTACACGCCGCAGGTGCAGTCGGTCTGCGGAACCTCGTGGGCGGCATCCGCTTTCCCGGCCCCGCATTTCGCCGCCAGCGGCTGGCGCGGAGACCATGGCTTGCCGTTGAGCGACCTCAGCCC
>OBLU010004923.1_pt1 | contig 12023 bp, 14 predicted proteins | sample 1518681 | NCBI WGS metagenome assembly OBLU01 (sample SAMEA3539304, study PRJEB22396) | soil metagenome | biome: tundra; feature: field; material: soil | place: USA | collected 2010-05 | depth 0.15 m | reverse complement strand
GCGGGAATGTCTCGGCGAAAAACGTAGCCCCTCATGGGCTCGAGGTGGAACTGCGCGTGCCGATCCTGTCGCCTTCACAATCCACCCACAGCGATACCTTCCGCCCACGGCAAGGCTTGCGGCAACCCGTGCGGCCTTAGGGTCCCAAGGTAAGTCGTACTGCAATTCTGAGCATCGGAGTCCCCCTTGAGCGTGGTCTTACCGTGCCAAAGGCATGAGTCTAGCGCATGGGCTTCACGCGAAGCTACCAAGCGCGCCGCCGGCCCGGTGGCGGGTGGACACACTGAAGGACCTCAAAGCGAATCAGTTGATCGTGGTGAAAGGGGGCAAGGGCATTTTGAAAACGCCAACGTTGCGTCAGCGAAGACGGTGAAAAGCGGCAGCTAAGGTCTTCCTTGTGCTTATCGGCTAATGAGTTACGTTATGGACCTTGTGGCTTCTAGAAAGACCGCAAATGCAACAAGTACGAAAGCCAGCGGTCTGCTTGAACGAATGTGGATTGTCCGACCCACGCCGAGACGGCTGCTCTCGCGCTACCTTTGCCTCTTCAATGTTGAGACTCTGCACTCTACAGCCTTCCTTTCTTTTCTAGCGACCCTAATGTCAGTAATGGACTTCTCGATCTTCACCTCTCGCCCAAACGGGAAAGTGCGCCCCATGGCAAAGTGAAAGATACCTATGCAGTTTTTTCGAGGGCAGGGAGAGAGATTCTATCCTCGAAGTCCTCTCAAAAACTTGCAAACTGCATTTGACGGTTTTCGACGTAAGTGTGCGTGATAAACATGCAGAATGCAATTGCCTAGACGTGTCAAAATAGCCCGCCACGTAAGAGCATGTTCGATCTGGCTCGCCTAGCGCTTTAGAGTTACGCATCTACTAGAGCAGTTCCGCAGTAGATGTGTCCGGTTTGCACGGATAGTGCGAGGCGCGTTTGGGCGCGGCGATCGCGGCGCTGAAGCGCCGCACTACCTGTGCGGGTGGATACTCTGATCCCGAAACCGCTCTAAACTGCGTGGATATATATATTTGGCACTCACGCGGAGCCAGAGAACATAGGACTGGAGCGTGATTTAAATGGGGAAAAAGTCGAAATGCAGGTTCCAACGATAGCCGTAAAGTGCTTCGTTGGATGCCACTCATCAATTAGCACGAGGGTTGAATAGGCGTAAGCAGAGGGGGGAAAATATGGCGGAGAGACAGGGATTCGAATGGTGAATAGCTCGACATTCACAGCAATCGGCAGAAGCTGGTGGCACCATCTGAAGCTGATTGCAGCCCATCGCAGAGTACTTTGACCGCGGCGTGACCGCATGACCGCGGAAGTTCGATGGCGAACATTTGAGGGCAATCAGTTGTATCGAGCAATCTCAAAACCATCTTGAGATCAAAGACCAGTCCCTACAAGAGGGTGATACCCATGCTGCTTGAACGCCGAACTGCGGCAAATGGCAAGTGTCGAGCGACCCATGAGGCAGCCCGTCATTGTGCCGCTCCAGTGGTTCGCGGCGGCATCTACTGCGCCCTTCATGCGGACCCCGAGCGAGCCGCGGAATACCTGCGTGAGGCGTCACGGCAGAACTCGCAACATTGATGACCAGAGGTTGAGTTCCGGGGAAGCACAAGGAATCCAGTCAGACCATCCTCAGATGACCGCCGGAAGGCGGTTTTCTTGTTTCGGGTGAATCCCGACAAGACCTACAACCATTGACCGCCCTTTCAACGGGCGGTTTTTCTTTGGACTCGATCCAAACGAATCTCAAGGGAGAAGCACATGGAATCCACGTATGGCAACGGTAGTCTCCTCGGAGCCGGCCAACTCGTAACCTGTCGCCTGGACGAACTCCGCCCGCACCCCAGCTACGTTCAGCACCGTCTGGCGGTTTCAGCCTCCCAATTGTCTACACTCGCCGAGCTAGGTGATCTCGCGTTTCGAGAACCTATTGTGATCACCCAGGACCGCACGATCATTGATGGGTATGCCCGCGTGAAATTTGCGCAATTGAAGGAGCGACAAACGCTCCCCTGCACCGTATAGGAGATGGCGCGGTACGCTCAGGTGTTCGACCAAGACCAGTCGAATGAGCTTCAAGTGGCTGCCCACCAACTAAACAGGTATCTGCTGAAGCCTCGCAAGGGTATGCTCTTCGAGCGGATCTCCGCCAAGGGACAGAGACGAATTGAGCGAATATTCTCTTGGGTCAAAGAGTTCTCGACGGCCGAAGATCTTTTGGTCGAGATAGATGCGATCACGACTGACTTACGCTTTGGCGTAGCGTCAGATGATTTTGAATTGGCCTTTGATCGACTGGGCAAAGCGTTGGGATTCGATGCAAACAGACCTGATAAGGAATTGCGCGAGGGCCCCGATAATCTCTGGGCGTTGAAAGATAATTTGTATTGGCTGATCGAATGCAAGAATCAGGTGGACGCTAATCGAAAAGAAATCAATAAGCATGAGACAGGGCAGATGAACAATTCTTGCGCCTGGTTCAAGAAGCAATATAAGGGTGCAACAAGTCGTAATTTAATGATCATTTGGACGAAAACGGTCGGGGCCGCCGCCGGTTTCACTCAAGATGTACAGATTATGAGGAGTAAGAAGCTGGAGTTGTTGGTGAAGAAGGTTAAGGCGTTTTTTGGTGAGCCAGGGGGGTGGATTTACAGGATATCTCTGAGGCCAAACTTCAGACCAATCTTGAACGGCATGGCCTTTCAGTTGACGCGCTCACATCGAACTATTCCGAGGCGCCAGTTCAACAGTGAAGCGCAAAGGCGCTACACACGTCAGGTTCAACCGTTCAACCCAATAAGCATGGCCGTCCGGTCGTCAAGTGAGCTTCGCCAGCTCTCTCTTCGCGGAGCTCGGCTTCCAAATCCCGAAAAACATTTGATGGTTTCGCTCAATTTCGGCATAATGGTTACCTTACAGGAGTTTGCGTTGCGGGTTGAGCGGGTCGCGCGTTTAGGTCTTGACAAGCCGTGGTGACACATGCCGATGACCTTGCATTAACCGGATTCAACGTTCGAGAATTCTGGCGAGTCCTGGTATTTCGCATGCTGCACGAGCGTTGTAATGCTGGCGATCCAATCGTGCGGCGTGGACGCTGGGGTGTCTGAGATCCCGCGCCCCTCTTCCTGGTGCTTCTGTTGTCACGATGATTCGCTTGCATTCATTCGTTGGCGTGGATCCTGACGTAACAGCGCTGCCGGCGTTCAAAAAATTTCTGCGTCACTACGCTGAGCTGGGTGTAACGGAGTTCGTGCTTGACTTCCACACCAACACCGACGACTTCGCAAGAGTCGCTCAGTTCTCAGACGCGGCGCGCGCCTTTCGCTGTACGGTTCGGAATGTGATTTCTGAGCCTTACTTGGCCACCGGAAACCATTTGCACCACGTAAATGCTTTCATCCGTGATTACTGCAGCGCGGGCGACTGGTGTTTGATGGCGGATACGGACGAGTTCATCAAGTTCCCGGTCCCGATACAGGAGTTCCTCGACGCCCGGGACGCTGCCGGCGATCGAGTTCTGGTGGGACACCTGATTGATCGGATCTCGGGGGAGGGAACCTTTCCTGAAATTACCGAACGAAGTGAGCTCGACGACCTGTTTCCTTTTCAGTATCCCTTGACGCTGCTCGTCCGGGGAGGATGGACACGTAAAGTTGTGGCGCTCAAAGCCATGAGTGAAACCACCGCTGGGCGCCACGCCTTGGTCGACGAGGGGCCGTCGGCCGCCGCCGCAGAACACGCATTCCTCCGCCGGGTCTACCGGACTGGGAGCCCGCTGTTCGTCAGGTGTGTTCGGCCGCTCTACCCTTGGATTGAGCGCAGACGGTCGGCGCTCCCTCGGTGGAGAGGCCGTGTCGAAGTGCACCATTTCGCGTGGGACCATTTACGGCATGCGAAAATGATGGCTCTCAGGTCCGATTTCAGATGCGAATATCCTTCGGAAGTGGAAAATGTCCTAAGGTTCCTCGACGCCCCGCTCCCGTTGACACTCTTGGACATGGCGTTTCTCCGGCGCATGACCAAGAGGGAATGAACGCGCCGGTGGATTCCCCACGTTGTCTGATGGCGGTTCTGAGTGCCAGGTCCGCGTGCATTCGCGCTAACTTCGCGTTCTCAATCTCGATCCCACGTGGCCGTCTAATATGTGCGGCCGACGCGCCCCCCGTCACTTGAAGGGCGTCGATTTACGGACCCGGACCTGGGAAGAAGGTTAGGGGGCCGGGACCCGCTCTCCGCCTCTTTTAGATTTCCGATGATTTGGCGTTTCGCTGAACTTGGATTTGCGTATGACCACCCCAGAGACGGAGCAGTCTACCCGCGACTATTCAGTGGATGGGGAAGCTTGCTCTGCCGCAGAACGCTGGGCCAGAGGCCGAGCAAGGAGATGGCCAATTTCCCCAGCGGTTCTGAGAGCGAAATTTCACTTCTTCCGTTACACTGACGTTCATCATGCAGTCTGCCCCCCCACGTCGAGACTCCGACGACGAGCGCGTCAAGCTTGCCATTGAAGTCCTGCGGCGACTTGCCGATGGAGATCGCTGCTCCGAAGACCTCAGCGAAGCGGAGGAGCTCGATGTTTTAGCTGCAACGGTGAGCGGGGCCCTGGTGGCCAATCGCATTCGAGCTCGAGAGCGCGAAGTACTGTTTCTCAGAGGTCGGCTATTGAACAGCCTCCTGTTTGGTCGATCTCGCGCAGCGTCAGGCGCTATCTCCCCGTTGATGGTCTTGGATGCACCTGGAGAATTTGATCTCTGCACAATCTTTGATCTTCCGGAACCCTGGGCGCTACTGAAGGTCTTGAGTCTTCTCACCACTTTTCCAGTCTTAACAGAGCAAGGCGCATCCCGCCGCGAAGCGTTGCTCGGCAATGCCAAACGACTGGAAGAGCTGGAACTACCGAAGACATGGCCGTCCGCCGTTCTACTTTCCTGGGCCTGGATGTTCTGCAGCTATGCTGCGAGGGCAGACCGGCATTCTATCAAGCCAGTGCTCAACGCAATCGCCAGACGATGGCTGACTCGAGCACACGTTCAGGTAGAGACATCGACGCGGCGATTTGTTGAACGTCCCCGACTAGTTGTGGTCGCAGAGGTGCTCAAGTCGGGCCATGTACAATACCGTTACTTCGCCAGATATCTGCGTCAGCTTCGTAGCCGCTTCGAAGTGGTCATCGCGGCTCCGGCTGAACAGCTGGATATCTCCAGCAGACAGCTGGCTGACAAAGTAGTGGAACTGCGCATTACAGAGCCCGGCGACGTCGCGTCGGCCGCTCGCGCGATTCAAAACGCGACGCCTGACATTGTATTTTGGCCAAGTGTTGGCATGGCCACCTGGGGCCCTTTTCTTGCGAATCTCCGGTTCGCCCCTATCCAGCTTTCAGCACTCGGGCACTCGGCATCGACTTTCAGCCCGATGATCGACTACTTCCTCACCGAGGAAGGATATGTGGCAGATTCCAGTTTATTCTCAGAGACTCTGCTTCTCGTTCCGGACGACAGCCTGAAGTTTGAACCCTCGCCAGCGGAGGTGCGCCCTGCTCCGCGCTTTCGGCCCCGGCCTTCACCGCTCCGCATTGCGGTGCCAAGCAACGCACTAAAACTAAACCCCCACTTCCTTGACGTACTTGGCACCATTGATCGGGCTGTATCCCGTTCGATCCGCTTCATATTCTTTCCAAACTGCCGCCCCACCCAGACGGACGCGTTGACGCGGGCGCTTACCGCAAGAGTGCGGCTCGCTGACGTAATCCCTCGCGTAGAGACGAATGCCTACCTCAATATCCTTGCCGACTGCGATGTGGCCCTAAGTTCCTTCCCATTCGGAGGACTTCACAGCACCATTGACGCGCTATTGCTCGGACTTCCAGTCGTGGCCCTCCAGGGCCAGGAGCCGCACGCGAGGACCGACAGCCTTGTTATTCGGCGGCTCGGATTACCCGATTGGCTCGTCGCGCAGACCGAGCAAGACTACGTGCGCGCGGCATTGCGAGTAATAACCGACGATGAGGAGCGGTTAAGCCTCGGACAGGCTGCCCTAGCAGCTAATCCTTGGGAGAAATTCTTCGGCTCATATCCGTCGGGCTTGGAAAGTGTTGTTTCAGACGCTATATGGGCCGCCTACCGCCATCACGAGGTCATCAAAGGCTCGGGACTCAGAGTGTGGCGGGTTAGTGATCTGCAGGCTCTCAACAGCGTTTGGATAACGCACTGCGGTAGCAGAAATCAAGCGCACTGGGCGGAGGACTTCAACGGAGCACAGACGAGATGAAGATATGCGTCGTCAGTCATGAATACGATCCGTTCTATGGCGGCGGCATCGCGACGTACCACAATAGTGCCGCACGGCGGTTGGCAGAAGCGGGTCACGAGGTTCACCTCGTGACTAATGCCGCTACGTTTGGCCGAGAAGAACCGTCTTGCACGGAACCGCAGTGGCAGGAGGGGAATCTAACGGTGCATCGGCTGCCGTACTTCGACGAAAACGGGGTGCCGCCCACTCTCTTCCATTTCTTCGATACTGTGCCTGACTCTTATCGAGACGAGCCCGCTAGTTGGGCGGGCCACATCTCGAATCACGCGGCGTACACCGCAGCGAATTATATCGAGCGGCTGCATGCCGATGTCGGCCTTGACGTGCTCGAATCACCTGAATACTTTGCCGAGGCGTTCTACGTGCTGCGCCGTCGCCTTTGCGGCGAGGGACAGAGGTGGCCAGCAGTGTGTATACATGGACACACGAGCACTCGACTCGCGCTTCGCTCGAATCGTGATGTGTGGAGCCTTGGGAACTACCCGCGACGGCAGATGATGGCGCGCGAAGAATACTGCCTGCGGGAAGCCGACGGTCTGGTTACTCCATCAGGGTCAATGCTGCGCCGGTACGAGACCGAGTTTCCGCATTCGTTGCCACGCGTCCGGGACGTCATTCCCCATTTCCTCGATCTCCCAGCCCAATTCGGCCCCTTGCCCGATGGACTAGCCGAAGGGCAGTACATCGCGGTCATCGGGCGAATTGAGGGCAGGAAAGGAACTGACACGGCGATCCGGGCGTTCTCTCGCCTCGCGGACGAGTATCCAGACCTGAAACTAGTCTTGGTCGGTGGCGATTCTTGGAGACCTGGAGAATCTGTTGACGAAATGATCGCTTCCTGTCTTCCCGCCAAGCACCGCGATCGCCTAGTGAGAACAGGCAGGGTACCTCGTCAGGCGGCGTTGCGCATCATTCGAGATTCACGCCTGGTCATCCATCCGTCGCTGTGGGATAACTACCCTTTCGCCGTGATGGAAGCCATGGCGCTAGGGACCGTCTGTGTCGTGTCGAACGGCGGTGGTCACAGTGAGATGATCGAGCACGGTCAGAGCGGCATCGTGTTTCAGGCCGGCAGCGCAGAAGATCTCGCCGATGCTGTTCGCGGCGTCCTACGGTCGTCCACGCTTTCCGCTCAGCTTCGGAGGGCCGCTCTGAGACGAATCGCTGATATCACATCAGCAGATCTCTTGGTGGATAGGAAGATTAGTCACTATGAGCGCGCGATCCGATCTGCTCGCAGACGCATCGGCTCTACGACTCGCCCCGCCGAGTATCGCAGGGAGACGGCTTCTCGAAGCCATATTCCCGGTTGCGGACTGGTCTTGTTGGATGCATGTGACGCAGATGACCGGGCGCTTGCCATCACGATGGAAAGTGTTCTTGATGACGTCGAATCGTCAGCGGGTTGGCGCGTTGCGACACTAACAGACTCTGATCGCCGTGATGTTGACTCCTGGTTCGTTGGTCTCTCGTCGAGCGATGTGCTCGTGTATGTCCTTGCGGGCGTGAGACTTGATGCCGGAGCGGTACGGAGCCTAGTTACTCAAATCCTTCACTCACGTACTGATTGTGGAAGCTTCGCATGGCTGCGGCCTGCATCGGGCACTAGATTCCCGTATCAGCCTGACCTCAACTGGGAAGATTTGCTCAGAACAGGACAAATTCTGCCCCCGGCATTCGCCGTTGCCGCAGCGCACTTGCCCAGGCTGCCGCTGAGTTTCCTAAGAAGTCGCGCTGAGCGAATAGGCGCAATAATGTCCGGCGCTTCGGCGATGACGGGCCTGGTTTTTCGGCATACTGGACGTGTGCTGGGAGGCTTCTACCAGGAACTGCCGGCGGTGGATACCGCCTGCCACCGGACGCTGACAGGCTTCCTGGACTGGTTGGAGGTCGCTTCGTGCCCCTGCCGTGCGATGACTTTTCACCGCTCGCCGCGGCTGGCAACGATTTCCAAAAAACGCCCGAGGACCTAGCAGGTCACTGAAAAGCAAGCTCCACTTCGATTGTGTAACAGGATCATGGACGCGGACTCTGGAGGAGCGACGTCTGTCGATCGCGTTACGCGGTCGCATAGGCGGAATTCCGGAATCTTGACCAGATTGAATGCCGCTGTTGTGAAGGCGAGATCCGGTCGAACCTTCGGGCAATCGCGGTGCCGCAGCCTGGGCGGCAGTAGTCGTATCTTTTTCATCCGCCCGAACGCTTGCTCGACCAACTTGCGTTTGCGGTGGCGAGGGCTTATCATGCGAAACGCGTTGTCCGGGGCTCTATAGAAGCAGACTGGATGAAAAGGAGGCTACTCATGTCTGTCGCAGTTGTTTCGGATTCGTTGGTTACTGAGTTTGCGTCGAGAATCACGTTCTCGCCGAAGGTCGGATTTCATCCGGGGTGGAACAAGATTTCGGGTCTATCAGTGGTAGACGGCCAACTCACGATCGACCCAATGCGGTATTTTGTCCGATGTGAAGACCCTTCCTGGACGTATGTCCCTTGGGAGCTTGTGCGCACGTGCTGGTCAGAGATTAAGGAGACGTCTGAGCAGGCGCTTGAGCAGTCAGCACTGCAATTCATAGCCAAACACAAGCACGTAACCCGCGACCCGCTGGTCGTGTTGACAAACGCCGAAGCCGTGTATTCCTACGTCTTCGATCGCGAGCGCTTGGCAATGTACGACGACTTACGCGATGTGAGCACGGCGGATCTTCGAATCCTTCGCGAAAGCTCTATTCTCTGTGCATTGAACAAGGTGGACCTGACTGGACGCATAACGGTCATTGGCCCTGCTTGGTACTTCGCGCAGTGCGCCCGAACAGTCTTTGAGTTGGACCAAATTGACGAATCGCGAGTTGATGAACTCTTCCACGGCAACTTCTTCAACGCAGCGCGACTCAGGGATCAGGTCAGGGCGCACGTTGCTTTGGGCGGAAAGCTCGTCCATGGCTGTCAGGGTACAGGCAACGGAGCTGGTGGGTGCGTCGTTGGTTACGGAACAGACGTGCAGAGGATGCAATCCGAATTGGTGGCGCTCCGCGAGCCAATCGTGAGAGCTTTCGAAGCCCACGCCCGGCGGTAGCTCTTGCGGTCTTCGCCTCTATATTGGGATCTTGCAGCCGCCGACTACGCGATCGGTCGTGTTACGTTCCCCGCCGACGCGGGAACACGTTGGTGTTCCCATGGAGACGAATCTGTAGGCATATGGGACTTGGGCGACCAAAACGGCAGGACGATGCTCGAACTCGGTTGCGGCCACGGTGTAGCGCTAGAAGCGCTCGCCGTGGCCTTTCCGAATGGGACCTTCAAGGGGATCGATTTCTCGCCGGGTCAGCTCCGACTTGCCAGCGAAAGAACGCGGCATCTGCCGAACGTTACGCTCTCCCTTGGCGACGCCCGTTTGGGTATCCCCGCTGGAGTTGGGCCGTATGATGATTTGCTTTCGATATATGGTGCGTTCGACTTTGTTCCCAGCCCTTCTCTGCTGTTGGACCTTTTTCTAGGCGGATTGGCCGCTAACGGCACTTGCACCCTCCTCACATCAGTTCTACCTGTGTTCGAGAGTGTTTTGCGCTGCCCGCGCCTAAAGATTTTGCGGACTTCAGCGATTGGACCCAGTTGGTTTGTAAGAGGCAAGGTCTTTATCATGGGGCCATGATTGACCCCAATGACCTGCCTAAATTCGATGCCGGCACATATCAAAAACCTCTTGCGGCGCTGGCAGAAGTTTTGGCCCAGAAGCTGAGACGTGAGGCCACGAAGTTTATTCAACCTCCCTACACAGCGATTGACATGCATGTGATGCTCCGCGTTGCGATGCGGGCTATGACCTCCTTCACTACATCAATGCCGATGAGCGGCGTGGCAAAGATACCGATTGGAGACTCACATACAGCATCTCAAGCTTGCCCCTGGTTCGGAACATGATCGACTGCCTGTATAACATTACGGCGATCCTTCAAGACCCAAGAGTAAACGGTCCCTGGTACCGTAGGAGTGGTTACAGGAAGGCTTTTCTGGCTCTCGAAGAAGACAAGGAACGTTATGGAGGTCAGCAACAATGGGATGATTGGATCGACGGTTCGCGCCGTGCGCTAGACTTTGCAATGCGCGACGCCGGACTGACCATCACCGAGGTGATGGCGCAGAAAGAGCCGTGGCCCACCTTGGGCAAGTATTTGAGTGACCGGCAGCCAGGCGGAGTGCTGACAACGCATCAACAGTTTCTGCGCACATTTACTTACGGCTTTTGGCGTGAGTATTCCGCGATCGCGCACAGTGGATTCGAAGGTCTCATGATCGTAGGAATGTATTACGTGCCAGACTCGTTTATTCACGAGGATAGAGAGAAGCTCGAGGCCCAGCACATCGGAGTTCTGTCTCTCCATATTCCTCGCGCCGCACTCATCCTTCTCTGCATCGTAACTGAGCTGCAAGCCTACTAGGGCGGGAAGGAAGACCCGTTTACTCGGCGCACAGCCGGCGCGGGACGGTGGCGTTGCTTCAAGCAGGCTGTGGAGCGGTTCGCGGCGTCCCACGCGCGAAGGAATGCGGTAACGACCGGTTCGGCTTGCACGCGCGCGGTGTATCCAGAATGGAAGCCTAGGATCATATCGACGATGTGCTGTGCGGCGGCGGTGGCTAAGGTGCCTTCGCCTCGCCGGTTTGTGGGGCTTCATGAAAGAGAGAGACAAGACGAAGCGAGCGCGGGGTAGACTAAGCGACGGGAATTGGCATGGGCGTCAAGCTGGCTTATCCGCAAGACATGCGCGATGCGCTGGATGTGTTTAGCCAGGGCGCCGGGAATCTTGTGGCCGGGTGGGTCAAGACATTGGGCGCGCCTGCGCCGGTTATCTATCACTATACGAATGACGTTGGCTTGCACGGGATTTTGGAAAGCGGTCAACTTTGGCTAACCGATATTTTCAGGCTAAACGATCCCTCGGAGGTCGATCACGGCTTTTCGCGCGCGATTGACGTTCTCAAGAGGAAGGTAGCGAGCGGTCCGCAAGAGAGAGAAAAATTCGCCGAGGGCTTGGCGGGTTTCGCTAAGCGATACGGAATCGAAAAGCTGGGGCAATTTTTCATTTGCTCGTTCAGTTCGCGAGCCGACGATCTTGGGCAGTGGCGCGCTTATGCGGATAACGGACGTGGCTATGCGCTCGGTTTCGACGCGGCGGCTTTGGAAGACGCTTACACGAGAGGAGCGGTGCCTCAGAACACGGAGGCGTTCGTGATGACATACAGCGACGCGGCGCTCGACAGGATGGTCGGCGAGATCATCGACCTTGTGCTTCCGCTCGCGTCCTTGCCGGTCGGAAGTAATTTGGACGAAACGGCCTGTCGCGCCTATCTGGCGGACCTGTACACACGGTTGAGTGTGTACGCTCTGCACATCGCCCTGTTTTTCAAGCACGAAGCTTATAACAACGAAATGGAATACAGGTTTCTGGAGTTCTATGGAGCAAACATGACGCCGCCCAATTTACGAATGCGGGCGCGGCACCATTCACTCGTCAGGTACAGAGCATTCGACTGGAGAAGGGTGAGCGGTGATGCTCTGAAAGAGATCGTGGTCGGGCCGGCCGCGGATCGCGAAAAGGCCGGTGCGTTTGCTAAGGAATGCCTGGATTTGTTTCATGCGGGGAGTGTCCCCATAACTTACTCTGCGATCCCTTACCGGGGGGTGTAAGCGCACGGAGACGGGCAGGGG
>OBLU010004921.1_pt1 | contig 12024 bp, 12 predicted proteins | sample 1518681 | NCBI WGS metagenome assembly OBLU01 (sample SAMEA3539304, study PRJEB22396) | soil metagenome | biome: tundra; feature: field; material: soil | place: USA | collected 2010-05 | depth 0.15 m | reverse complement strand
GATCGGAGCCGACGGCTCTGCCACGATGCTGAACGAGATCCACGCCGCATCGTCGAAGACAGGGCCATCGATGCTGACCAGCATGATGTCTCCTTATTATTCCCTTGTGTTCTTCGCCGTGCAGTTCATGTTGGCGCTGCTGGCGGCGATCGTTTCCGCCATCCTGGCCTACGGCGCAATTGCAGCGACGATCATCGGATTGCTCGGGCCAATTTTCATCCCGTTTCTCGTCTTTGACAAGCTCGATTGGCTGTTCTGGAGTTGGCTCAAAGCCTATCTCGGATTCAGCTTTTACAAGGTCGTTGCTGCAGCCACGATGAACGTTCTCTCCCACGTTCTGACGAACTATTACCTGCAACTCGGACAGAGCCTCTCAGACCCCTCATTGATGGTGCAAACACTGCCGTTGCTCGTGCTTCTGGTGCTGGTGAACATCTACACCCTTTTCAAAATTCCGACCATGACGCACAGCCTATTCACTGGCGGCACTGGGGGCCACGGCGGAGGCTTGGGCGCGGTCATGATGGTGATACGGGCCGCGATGTAGTGGCACCGGAAGACACAGGAAACGAGGCTTGAAATGAGCAGAGAAACGATGAGCGCAGAAACGACGAGCATTGAAGAGAAATCTTACGCCGCAAATCACTCGCGCCGCGGAGCGTTACCTGGAGCAGTACGGCGATCCACCGGTCATGAATACTTACCTCAAAGTGACCATTCTCGTGCTCGCTTTCGTTTGTTTCGTGTTGGCGATTCTCACCTTCCAAAGCCAGCAGGCGCCCGATGATCGTTCGGATCAACGACGTTGGGCACGCGGAAGCGATTGACTATCGAAACTTTCAGTACCGCCCGCAGGAAGCAGAGAACAAGTATTACCTCACCCGCTGGGCCGAACTGTATTTCAGCCGGAATCGCTTCACAATTGAGCGGGACCAAACGAACTCGCTCTACTTCCTCAATAGCGACGTTCAACGTGCCGTGATCGACCAGGAGCGCAAGGACAACAGCATTCAGACCTACGTCAAAGACAGCAGCTTGCCGTATGTCGATGTGGAGATCAAGAACGTCATCCTCGACGACCTGCGACAGTCCGACGTATTCGGCGCGCATCGAGTTCGAGAAGGTGTACACCAATCCGGCGGATCATAGCGAGCTCAAGCAGGAGCGATGGACCGCCAGCGTTACATATGTCTTCCGCGAGAGTGTGAAGAACAACGAGCTTGCCGTGAATCCTCTCGGTTTGACCATCGTGCGCTTCCGGGCCGATCAGGCATTCAGATAGAGATTGAGCGGTATTTCCAGATCCTTATTCATGTCCTTTTATGCTGACAATCCGGCTACCTTTCCTCACCTGTTCCCGCGCCCCAGAGAGCTGGCAAACGAGAGCCTTACGGCGCACAACTACGGTGGCGAATTGCTCCGTTCTTGTCCCGGACATGCCCGCTCGAATCAGGCTGCAATTGCAGCGAACTTCTTTTGCCAAGAAGCAGATGAGAACCTTGCTCTGTCGCGTGTCTGCCGTTTCCGTATCCCGCCTTTGTTCGGGCACCGCGTCGGTGCTTTTCATGCGCCCTGCGGCAGCTCGCTCTTCTGCTTCGGCTGCGCCGCCCTGCGGGTTACGGTTTCCCTCCAAATCTTGTTCGGAAAAAGCGCCCGAAAAGATTTCTCCGGACCCTCCGTAAATGCAGAGCTTCGGCACTGGGGAGCATGGCCCACTCGCACAACTGGTGCCCCGACCAAGATCGGGAGATTCCACAAACGGAGACACTCATGTACCAGAACAAAGTAACCCTCATCGGCTTCCTCGGCAGCAACGTAGAAGTTCGCAGCAACAGCAACGGCAGCTTCACCACTCTCTCGCTGGCAACCAAGTCGTCCTACAAGAAGGACGGCAAGTACATTTCGCACACCGAATGGCACCGTTGCATGGTCTTCGGCAAGCTCTCGGAGTTCGCGAAGACGCTCGCCAAGGGCGCACATATCCAGGTGCAAGGCGAGCTGCGCAGCCGGAAGTATGCCAGCAAGAAGACGGACACGAAGCAGCGGGTTTGGGAGATCCGAGTCGCTTCAATCCTGAAGCTGGATCGCGCTGAGAAGGCCGCCCCGGAAGATCAGGATCACGATGAATCGCCGCAGGAGGAAGCGGCCGCATAAGCCCGTGCTTTTCACTCTGGGGAAGCCTGAGGGCTTCCATAGCTGTGAGGTTCCCACTATGAGCTTTGAATTGATCCTTCCGTTTCTGAGACCAATCGAACCGCTACTGCTGGACGAAAGCATCAGCGAAATCATGGGCAATCCCGATGCCTCGTGGTGGTACGAACGCGACGGGGTCATGCGGCGAGAAGAGACCATTTCTTTCGATGCCGGCAAGCTCCGTACCGGCCTCGAAGTGATCGCCAATCAGCTTAGCAAGAAGCTCGATGAAGACAATCCGGTCCTGAACGCTCAGCTCCCTGATGGGAGCCGCTTAGCCGCGGTCATTCCGCCGGTTGTGCGCCCCTCTCCGGCGCTCACAATCAGGAAGTTCACCAGTCGCCATTACACCGTCGATGACCTTATTACTCGCGGTACGCTAACGCGCCCGCTCGCAGACTTCTTCGCAGAGCAAATCCGCAACGGAAAGACGCTGCTTATCAGTGGTGGAACCGGCACGGGCAAAACGACAGTGTTGCGGATTTTGGCTGACTTCATTCCGGAACAAGATCGCATTGTCGTTATCGAGGATACGTCCGAGCTTCACATCCAGAAGCCGAACATTCTGGCAGTCGAATGCCAGACTGATACGTTCAAGGCCAACATCTCTTTCGACGACCTTTTGAAGTCCGCTCTCCGCTGGAGACCCGACCGAATCATCTTGGGCGAAGTACGCGGAATCGAGGCGCGAACGCTTCTCGATTCCTTCAACACCGGCCACGCTGGATCGCTGGCCACGATCCACGCTAATTCGGCAGAAAAGGCCCTCCGTCGGTTCGCCAATCTGGTTATGCGGAACCATGCTCAAACCACCTTCTCCGACACGGAAGCCGAGATCGCAGAAGCGGTTGATTTCGTGGTCCATGTCGAGCGTCAGCCGGGTCGCCGCGTCATCCGCGAGGTACTGGCGCTTCGGGAATACGACCGCGATGCGAAACGCTTTCTGATCGAACCGGTATTCGAGGCTCAACATGCGAAACCCTAGAAACGGGTATCGCGCTGGATTTCGCCCTCAGTCCCACTTGCTTTGCTGAGACAAATTGCCTATTTCACGCCCATATAAAAGGAGAACGAATATGCCGTTAATCGAAGTCAATCAAATCCGCCATGTCAGTGCCTCGATTCGCCTGGACGAAATAACCGCCACTCAGGTCGATCAATACGCAGCTTACAACTGTTCTTGACCGACGTCCTTTCGCCTGTTGCGTGCGGTGAACACATGAGCGCCGAGCAATATCAGAAGTTGATGCGGAACGTTAAAACCAACAAATACCGCGCCGCGCGCGATGTCATCGCACAGTACGTCGCGGAAGACGAGGATTAACGCCATGCCTGAAACAAACTGGGGAAGAAAAGAGACCATCATCTGGCCGCCACACAGCCCGATTTATACGTTCGGCGCGGTCTTTCTCGCCTTGATCCTCACCGGATTGTTCGTCTACCTCCGCTTCGCGTTTGCACTCTCTGCGCTCGAACGGTTTTACCTACCGCTTTACGTCAAGACTTCGATCGCGCCGAGCCTTCGCCCGTCTGGCAAGTACAGAAAAGGTCGCGCCTGGTATGCCCGAGAAGTGGATGTCGCAGCTGGCTTGACGCCGCAAGCGAATGCCAAGCCCATCCCGCTTGTGCTATCCGACTCGGCTCGTCAGCACGGCATGATCTATGTCTATCGCAGCGCTCCGAGTGTCTACCAAAACAGTGCTCTTGGAAGCTACCTCAAGCAGCAGGTCTATGGCGGAGCAAGCATCGTTGATCTGTTCCAGTGGCCACTCATCTTCGGAGCACTCGCGTTGATCGGACAGCTTCCGCTGTCCATTCCAAAGGACATTCGCCGTCGCAAGCAGATGAAGTACGGGCGGCGCCTGAAGGGGCCGATTCTCGTGACGCCCAGGCAATTTAACAAAGCCTTCGAAGGGACGGGCATCGGCCTCAAAGTGGATCGATGCCGCAAGATGTTGCGTGTCCCGCAGCGCGCCGAGGATCAACATTTCGAGATCATCGGCGATACCGGCAGCGGCAAAACGACCATCATCCTGCAGATGCTGCGCCAGATTCAGGCGCGTGGACACTCCGCTATTGTCCATGACCCCGCCTGCGAATTCATCGAGCGTTTTTATGACGAAAGCCGCGGTGATATTGTGCTCAATCCGTTGGACCGCCGTTGCCCCTATTGGGGACCGTCGGAGGAGCTTGTCCGGCGCGCTGAAGCCCGAACGATCGCTGCCTCGCTCTTTCAACGAACCACCGACAGGAAGGACGAATTCTTCATCGATAGCCCTCAGAAGATATTTGCTCATCTGCTTCTCGAATTGCCCACGCCCCAGCAGTTGGTGCAATGGATGTCGCACCCCGAGGAGATCGACCGCCGCGTCAAAGGAACGGAGCTGGCCTTGCTGATCGAGCCATCCGCTCCCCATCAACGGATGGGCGTACTCGGCTCGTTGAGCCTCGTTGCCGACAGTTTCCGTCTACTGCCTACGAAGGCCGAAGCCAAAACCGAATGGACAGCACGCGAGTGGTCCAAGAATCGACAGGGATGGATCTTCATTACTTCGCAGCCCGCCGAACGCGAAGCTCTCCGTCCGCTGCACAGTCTTTGGATCGATATGCTCGTTCTCCGCCTGCTCAGCGTGCCCAAGAACAGCATCCGGTGTGGTTTGTGATCGACGAGTTGGCGAGCCTGCAAAAACTACCCCAGCTGCACACCGCCATCACCGAGAATCGCAAGTCCCGCAACCCACTCGTTCTGGGTTTCCAGGGCAAGGCCCAGTTGGAAGTCATCTATGGGCACTTGGCCGAGGTCATGCTCTCGCAGCCCGCCACTAAGATCTTCCTCAGAACGACGGAGCCCAATGCCGCCGAGTGGGTAAGCCGCGCCATCGGCAAGGTGGAGATCGAGCGGATGAAGGAGACGCACTTCGACGGCCACCGTAGTGGTCGAAACTTCGCGCTCGATAGGCAGACCGAGCCACTGGTGCTCGACTCCGAAATCACTGGATTGGGCGACCTTCACGCCTATCTCAAGTATGGGAACTACGTAGCGCAGTTCTCCTTCCCCCTGCTGGAGATTCCCCCGTCCAAGCCAAAGTTCATCGAGCGACTGGAAGATGACTACATTGTGCGGGAACCGCCCAAAGATTCTCCACAGGCTGCAAAGACTAAGGACCGTCCAGAATCCCCGGCACGCTCCGAATCCAAGCCCATAAGCGATGGACACAATGGGCAAAGCGCTGTGACGAAACCCGCCTGCTAGGCTCAAGAAGAGCGCCAAGGTGAACTCACCTTTGGTCCGAGGATTTGATTCATGCTGACGATTTCCAAGCCACTATCCGCAGGCCAGGCGCAGACCTACCACCAGAAGGAATTCACCGCGAAGGAGCAGAACTATTGGTCGCAACGCGGCGTCATAGCAGGCGAATGGCAAGGCCGACTCGCCGGGCAGTTCGGCCTTGCCGGAACGGTTTCTGCGGAGGACTTCGCGAAACTCAGCCAGGGCCAGCATCCACACACCGGCGAGCAGCTTGTGCGGCAACGGGCGTCGTATGAATATCAGGATGCCGACGGCAAGACGATCAAAACGATGGAGCACCGGGCCGGGTGGGATGCGACCTTTTCCGCGCCCAAATCTGTCTCGCTCACCGCGCTTGTCGGCGCCGATGAGCGTGTCCGCGAAGCGCACCGGGAGAGCGTTCGGGTTGCCCTCGACCAGCTCGAACGTTACACACACGCCTGGATCGGCGGTAATCATCCGCCAGAGACCACAGGTAGGTTTATTGCCGCCAAGTTTGAGCACGATACCGCCCGCCCGGTCGATGGCTATGTCGCGCCACAACTGCACACCCACGCGGTCGTTTTCAACGTCACCGAGCGCGACAATGGGCAGCCTCGCGCCATCCAGCCGCAGAGCCTCTTTGCCTCGCAGCAATTTGCCACGGCCATCTATCAATCCGAGTTGACGTACCGGCTGCGCCACCTGGGTTATGAGATTACAACAGGGCGGAGCGGCGCTCCGGAGATCAAGGGATATACACAGGAATACCTCGACACCTCCAGTCCCCGGAGCCAACAGATTCGCGAATACCTCGAACGCACGGGCCGTTCCGGGAAGGAAGCTGCCGAGATCGCCGCCCACTCGACGCGTGACCGCAAGGAGATCCATTCGCCGGGAGAGGTGATGGCCGCGCACCGGAAACTAGCGGCAGACTTTGGACACCAAGCCGAGGCGGTCGTACGCGCAGCGCGTGAACGGTCTCAACATCAGGAGAAGCCGGTCAACTCATTTGAGCGAGTTCGAGAATCTCTCACCTTTTCGCGCGACAAGAACTTCGAGCGCGAGGCTGTTGTGGATGAACGTGCGTTGATCCGCGACGGGCTCCGGCGCGGCATGGGCGAGATCACCCATGTTCAGGTCCGCGCCAACCTTGACGCTCGCTTGGCTTCCGGGGAATTTCAAATCGTCGAGCGACCTCAGAGCGTTCCGAGCCGTCAGTTCACCACAGCTAAAACCATCCAAGCGGAACATGAAATCCTCCGCCGAATGCGTGACGGACAAAACCAGATCGAACCGGTTCTTTCGCGTCCGCGGGCCATCGACGTTGCCGACCGGCACCCGCATCTCAACCGGGCACAAAAGACCGTGGTCGAGGATGTGCTCAGCTCGCCGGATCGCATCCAAGGAATCCAAGGGTTCGCCGGCGCGGGTAAGACCACCACGCTCACAGTCATCCGCGGCGCCGCGGAAAGGCAGGGCTATCAGGTCGAGGGCTTCGCTCCGACCTCCCGCGCCGCACGCCAACTGAATGAGGCAGGCATCGAGGCCGGAACCTTGCAAGGCTTCCTGGCCCGCACTGCAAATCCAGACGTACCAGAGCAAAAGCACTTCTACCTTATCGATGAATCGAGCCTTGCCAGCACCAACCAGATGCGCGAGTTCCTTACGCGGCTTGGTCCCGATGACCGTGTGCTTCTGATCGGCGATATCCGTCAGCATCAGGGCGTCGAAGCGGGCCGCCCTTTCGAGCAACTGCAGGAAGCCGGAATGCGCACCGCCAGACTTGATGAGATCGTTCGCCAGGAGGACCCGGCCCTGAAATCTGCCGTCGAACTGCTGGCGACTCGCCAAGTCTCCGCTGCGCTCGACGCACTCCAACAGCAGGGCCGCGTGAGGGAAATTCCCAGCGCAGAAGAGCGCGTCCGCGCCATTGCCAAGAGCTACGTCGAATCGCCCGAGAACACTCTCATCGTCTCCCCTGACAATGCTTCCCGTCGCGAGTTGAACGTGGCCGTTCGCCAGGAGTTGAAGGCCAACGGAACGCTCGCCCCGGAAGATCATACTTTCCGTGTCTTGGTTCAACGTCAGGACATGACCGGAGCCGAAAGATCCTGGGCAAGCCACTACGAAATCGACGACGTAGTTCGCTACACACGGGGCAGCAAAGCCATCGGAATCGGAGCTGGCGCCTATGCATTGGTAGTCGCGATCAACCCGCCCGCAAACCAGCTCACGGTCGAGAAAGGGAACGGAGAACTTGCGACCTACGATCCCCGCCGTCTCACAGGCGTCAGCGTCTACCGGGAGATCGAACGCGAGTTGTCCGTAGGCGACCGCATCCAGTTCACCGCGCCCGACAAATCGCTCGGCGTTGCCAATCGCGAACTGGCCACCATCGAGACCGTCCATCCCAATGGCCGTCTCTCCGCCCACCTTGCCAACAATTGCCAAATCGAGTTCAACCCCAGCGAGCATCGTCATTTCGACCACGGCTACGCCGTCACCAGTCACAGCTCCCAGGGCCTCACCGCCGAGCGCGTCCTCGTTCACGCCGATACCAGCGTCCACCCGGACCTGCTCAACTCCCGCTTCGCCTACGTCTCCATCTCCCGCGCCAGCCTCGACGCTGAGATCTACACAAACGATGCTACCAATCTCGGGCAAAGGCTGAGTGGTGAAGTTTCCAAGAGTTCTGCTGTTGAGTTTTCTCACTCGACAGCTAACGGGCTGACAGAGCTCAATCTGGCGCAGGGTATTTGAGCCAATACCCATAGTGTGTTGCACAACGTCATTAGATATGATTAAATAATGACGTATTGAGACATAAGCTATGGCAAAGCCTCTTCAAAGGATTATGCAGTATATCGGCGAACACGGAATGGTTAGGCCCCGCGATATCGAGGCCATCGGCCTACCGCGGGAATATCTTATTCGTCTCCACCGCCAGGGCAAGCTCGATCGCCCCGGACGTGGAATCTACACCGTGCCAGATGCCAACGTTACGGAACGCCACTCTTACGCTGAAGTGGCGAAACGTGTGCCGGAAGCTGTTGTTTGCCTGCTTTCTGCGCTTGCCTTTCACGAGATCACGACCCAGAGCCCTCCTTCTGTTTGGATCGCTCTCCGTAAGGGAGCAAGAAAGCCTGTGCTCCCTTCGCCTTCACTCAGGATCGTTCGCCTGTCAGGACCATCGCTGACCGAGGGAATCGACAATCATCAGGTGGAGGGCGTCCCAGTCCGCGTCTATTCAGCCGCGAAGACCGTCGCTGACTGTTTCAAATTTCGGAACAAAATCGGACTCGATGTCGCAATCGAAGCTCTAAAGGATTGTCTTCGCCAGAAAAAGGCCAGTGTCAATGAAATTTACCGCTACGCTAAAATCTGCCGGGTTAGCAATGTCATTCGCCCATATATGGAGGCGCTGTGACACGTGAGCCACGCAAGAACACAGCGGCATCCATCCGCACGCGCCTGCTTTCGCTCGCGCAGAGCAAAGGCGAGGACTACCAACGGGTGCTTGGCAGATATGCCATTGAACGCTTCTTGTATCGCCTGGGCCGGTCGCCATATCGGGACAAATTTGCTCTCAAGGGAGCCACGCTCTTTACGCTATGGACAGGCCAGACTCACCGTCCGACAAAGGACCTGGATCTGCTCGGACAAGGATCATCCACTATCGGCGAGGTTGAACAAACAATCCGGGCAATCTGCGAGATTCAGGAAAAAGACGGCCTTGTATTCGACAGCGAATCGGTCGAGGGCACGAAAATCAAAGAGGATGACGAGTACGATGGCGTCCGGATCAAGCTCCTGGCCGAATTGGCCGGAGCGCGGATTCCGATGCAGATCGACATCGGATTTGGCGATGCCGTTTACCCGGAACCCGAACTGGCTTCGTTTCCTGTCCTCTTGCCCATGGAAGCACCTCTCATTCGAGCATATCCGCGAGAAGCCAGCATCGCTGAGAAATTCCATGCAATGGTCCTGCTCGACATCCGCAACAGCCGCATGAAGGACTTCTACGACATCTGGTTCATCGCAAACACTTGGACATTCGATATGCCGTCCCTACGCAACGCCATCCTTGCTTCATTTGAAAGACGCGGCTCAACGATTCCAATAGGAGTCCCGTTTGCCCTAACGGACGACTTCCTAAACGACCCGCAGAAGACGCAGCAATGGAGTGCATTTGTGAACCGGCTGAACCCAGGAGAGAAAGCCCCATCTCTTGAAGAAGTCGGCGCCGTCCTTCGCGCCGTCCTCTTGCCATGTATCTCAGGCGACTCTCCGACAAAGGCCGAGATCCGTTCTTGGACTCCAAAACAGGGTTGGAGTAAAACCAAGGCGGATACTTCTTCGGACTCCGCGATCACTGAGTAAGGCACCACTGCGCGTGTGCGTTTCAAGCGGCGCGCCGGACCAAATCTATGTGGTTCAGACAAACCCCGAGATTATCAAGCGCTGCATTTTGATGACGACAGATCCAGGAGACCTTGTCCTCGACATCACGTGCGGAAGCGGAACGACGGCCGTCGTTGCGGAGGAGCGGGGACGCCGCTGGATCACATGTGACAGCTCCAGAGTTGCATTGACCCTTGCCGAGCAACGCCTCATGACATCGGTGTTCGATTACTACCGCCTTGCGCATGCCGATGAGGGCGTGGATAGCGGATTTTCGTATAAGACCGCTCCACACGTGACGTCGAGCACGATCGCGAACAACGAGCCGCCAATCACCGAACCGTTGTACGACGACCCGTTGAAGGACACGCGCACGACCCGCGTGTCCGGCCCCTTCACCGTCGAGGCTGTCCCCGCGCCCACCGTATACTCCCTGGACGAAATCGAGAAGGATTCAACCGAGCAGATCCCCGCCGATACGTCCGTCGCGCGCACGGGCGCGACGCTGCGCCACGCGGAGTGGCGAGAGGAACTCCTGAAAACCGGCATCCGGGGCAAGGGCGGCCAGATGATTCATTTCTCCCGTGTCGAGCCGCTAGCGGGCACTCGCTGGCTGCACGCCGATGCCGAAACGAAAGGAGCCAAACCCGAACGCGTAGTCATCTCCTTTGGTCCCGAGCACAGCCTTCTTGAACAGCGTCAAGTCGAACTAGCCTGGGAAGAAGCTCGAACCTTGAGTCCGAGACCCGCCATCCTTGTGTTCGCCGCTTTCGAATTCGATCCCGAAGCTGCCAAGGACATTGACGGAATGACCAGAGAAAAAACAGGCATGACTTTTCTGACAGTGCAAATGAACGCCGACATGCTCACGGAAGACCTGAAAAAGAAACGAGCCTCGAACCAAAGCTTCTGGCTTGTAGGACGTCCCGATGTCGATTTGCGACAAATTGCAAAGGGCGATCACAAAGGCAAGTGGGAGCTCGAGGTTCAGGGCTTCGACTACTACAACACGCGAACCGGAACCATAGAGTCAGGCGACACATCGAAGATCGCCATGTGGCTGCTGGATACAGACTACGACGGCCGCAGTCTGTACCCCCGCCAAGTGTTTTTCCCCATAGCGGACGAAGACGGAGGATGGGCCCGGCTGGCGCGCAACCTGAAAGCGGAAATCGATCCCGATTTGATCAAGGTTTATCGCAAGACGGTTTCCCTGCCCTTTGAACCGGGGGATTACAAACGCATCGCAGTCAAAGTCATCGACGACCGGGGAATCGAAAGCCTCAAGATCGTCGAGGTGAAGTAGATGGCGACACAGGCTGCTTCCGCGACCATCGACCAGCTCATCATAACCTCGCCCTACAACGAGCCTAGTGAGCATTGGAAATACGACCGTGAAACGCGCCGATTTACGCGCGAACCGGGACGCCGTCCGGCAGGATACATCCGTGCTTCCGACGCGTCCAAGTCCTTTGATGATCCAGGCGAGTTTGTCCAGTTGCCGCTGGTGAACAAGATTCGTCCACGGGTGGATGCTTGGCGAAGCGCCGATTATCCCGGAGCAAACGGCATCACGCGGCGCCTGCTCAAACACTGGCGAGACATCGAACAGCGAGAGGGCAGCCGCCGCTTCTTTTTCTGCCAGCTCGAAGCGATCGAAACGCTCATGTGGCTTGCCGAGGCCCCAGAGTCAGATCGGGTCGGGATGAAGATCCCCGGTGATGGCGGTGAGTTCACGCGCCTATGCTCGAAAATGGCCACGGGCTCGGGTAAGACCATCCTGATGTCCATGCTTATCGCGTGGCAGGTGCTGAACAAAGTCACTTATCCACAAGACAAACGCTTTTCCAAAAACATTCTGCTGATCGCGCCCGGCCTGACGGTGAGGAATCGGCTGGAGGTGCTGGTTCCCGGAAGCGCATCGTTCCAAGAAGGGTGAAGCGTAGCGCGGGGCGCACGGCGCGGTCTGTTCAATACTGCACACCTTTGAGGCAGCCTATGCGCTCACCGAGGAAATGCAGCAACTATCGCAATAGAACGCCCGCGCAGGTAAAGCCCACGATCTCTGCCGAACTCCTCGACCAAATCGCGTAACAATTTAAATGCAAATTTCACACCACGCAAGATCATGGACCCGGAAGGCGTTCCTCCAAGGTCTG
>OBLU010004918.1_pt1 | contig 12025 bp, 6 predicted proteins | sample 1518681 | NCBI WGS metagenome assembly OBLU01 (sample SAMEA3539304, study PRJEB22396) | soil metagenome | biome: tundra; feature: field; material: soil | place: USA | collected 2010-05 | depth 0.15 m | reverse complement strand
CCGGTTTCCAGAAAAATGGCGAACCGCCGCTGCTGTTCATGAGCCGCCTCAGCCATTTTGCCGCGGGCAAAGCGATTCGTGGCGGCGTACCGGTTTGTTTTCCGTGGTTTGGCCCGCGCGAAGGCGGCGGGGTGCACGGATTCGCACGGATCACGGAATGGGAATTGGTTGCAACCAACGTCACCCACGGTGGCGGTGCGGCGCTTCGCTTCCGCCTGCCGCCGACAGTCACGGGTGCCGCCTGGCCGCCGTTCAACACGGAATTTGCCGTCACCGTCACGGATCAACTGACGATGGAATTGGTCACCACCAACCGGTCACCGGACCGGAATTTTGATTTTGAGAATTGCCTGCACACCTATTTCGCCGTCGGCGACATCGCACAGGTTTCCATCACCGGCCTGAAAGGCACGCCCTTTCTCGACAAGACCGATGGCGGCGCGCGCAAAGTGGAACACGACGACGCGCTGCGCATCGCCGCCGTGACCAACCGGGTTTATCCCGATACTCCGGGCACGGTGGAAATCCGCGACGCGAAATTCCGCCGGACAATCCGGGTGGACAAAAGCGGCTCGGCGTCCACCGTGGTCTGGAATCCGTGGACGACGCAGCTCATGCCTGACTTCGACCCGGCGGAACACCGGCAAATGGTCTGCGTCGAATCCGGCAACGTGTCGCAAAATAAAATCGCGCTCGCACCGGGCGCGACGACGGCGACAAAAGTCGTATTAGGCAGCCACGCGGTTTGAAACGGTTCCCGTTGCCGGACCTCCGGCCGCCTTGATGCGTTTGAACGGCGTGGCCGAAGAAGCGTGGCCGGCTCAAATTTTTGTTTTGCCATTTTCAACCGAGGCATGGTCGAGGCATTGACGGACGGTGGCGAGCATTTGAGTGGGAGTAAAGGGCTTGGTCAGGAAGTTCCCGTTGTCCCGGAATTCGGTTTTGTTGACTTCGGGGGTGTAGCCCGAAGTGAACAGCACGGTCAGGGAGGGTTTGGTGGCGCGCAAGCGGGCGGCCAATTCATCGCCGAGAAGATTTCCGGGCATCATGACATCGGTGAACAACAAATCGATTTCAGAACTGTGGCCTTGGAAGACATCCAGGGCGTCCTTGCCGGAAGCCGCCTCCAGGACGCGATAGCCGTTTTTGCGCAGCACGGCGACCGTCAGGGTGCGTACGCGGTCTTCGTCTTCAACCACGAGCACACACTCCGTTCCTTTTTTAGCGGTTGTTTTTTGGGTTTGGGACGGGTCTTCCGGCTGGGAATTTTCCGTGCAGGTCGGCAGAAAAATCCGAAACGTCGTGCCTTTATTGGCGGCACTTTGGACATCAACCCAGCCATTATGTTGCTTGACGATGCCGTAAACCGTCGCCAGGCCCAGACCGGTGCCTTTGCCGATTTCTTTGGTTGTGAAAAACGGATCAAAGATGCGGGGCAGCAACTCTGGCGCAATGCCGCAGCCGGTGTCGGAGACGGAGAGACAGACGTGTTGACCGGGGCGGATTTCAGAGTTTTTTTGCACATCATCGTTGGTGATGGTAACGGCATCAATGCCGACGGTCAGCTTGCCGCCCTTTGGCATGGCGTCACGGGCGTTGACTGAAAGATTCAAGATGACTTGCTCCATCATGCCGAGATCGGCGTGGACGGGCGGCAGATCGGGAGCGGCCTTCACTTCAAAAGTGATGTGATCCCCAAGCAGTCGTTTCAACATTTCCTCCAGATTGTCGATCACCTGTCCGAGGTTGAGCACTTCGGGCTTGAGTACTTGTTTGCGGCTAAAAGCCAGCAGTTGTCGGACGAGCCGGGCGGCCCTTTCAGCGGCGATGGTTATGTCGTTTAGTGATTCGGCGCAGGACGGGTCTTGTCTGAGTTGCTCCTGCAGCAAAGATGCGTTGCCATGAATCACCGTCAAGATGTTGTTGAAATCATGGGCGACTCCGGCGGCGAGCTGCCCTACCGCTTCCATCTTTTGGGAATGGCGCAACTGGGACTCCAATTTCATCTGTTTGGTGATGTCCTGCAGGATCAACAACCAATGCGGGCCGGAACCCAATTCAAACGGTTCGGCCGAGAACAGCACCTGGCGCTCCTCTCCCGAAAGCGTGCGTAACTGGCAGGCGTGGTTGCGGACCGGGGAGTTTTTTTGCAAGGTTTGACGGACGAATTCCGCCAGCTGGGGATCCGCCCACAGGCCGAGTTCGACCGGGGTGCGGCCGACCACGTGTGGCCGTTCGCCTCCCAGCATGGCCAGAAACGCTTCATTAACATCAATGATGATTTCAGGATGCAGCGACTGGATGGCCAGCGGGATTGGGGTGGCGTGGAAAGCCTTGGAAAAGCGTTCTTCGGACAACCGCAACACTTCTTCGGCCTTGATGCGCGAGGCGATTTCGAGCTTCAGGTGCGCGTTCGCGGTTTCCAATTCTGAAGTCCGTTGGCGGACCAACGTGTCGAGATCATTCAACTGGGTTTGTACCTTGCGATTCAAGTGCCACTTCTCGGTGAGCGCGTGGGCGAGCTGTAACACCTCGATGTTGTCGAACGGTTTCTTGAGCACGACCAGATTGGGGGAGTGCCCCAGTTTGTGAATCATCTCCTCCCAGGAATAGTCCGAATAGGCGGTGCAGATGACAACCTGGATGTCCGGGCAGCATTCCCAAAGATGGCTGATGGTCTCCACGCCATCCCAGCCGGGCGGCATCCGGACATCCACAAACGCCAGTGCGTAAGGATTGCCCTCCGCGGCGGCCTGCTTGACCATCGCCAAACCCTCCTGACCCTGGAAGGCCGAATCAATCACAAAACCGGAGTGCGGCGCAGCGGCGATGCTCTCTCCAAACAGCAACGCCTTGGTGCGTTTTAGCGCGGTATCCTGGTCCGGATCCTGGCCAAGGATTTTCCGGAAATCCGCCTGGATTGAAACGTTGTCGTCAATGAGGAGTATCCGGTTGCCGGGTTTGGCGGGTGGAGTATTCATAAATTTTTGCCGGGTGGGGTCAGCGGTAAAATCAAGGTAAAGGTTGCGCCGCGGCCCGTGCCTTCGCTGGCGGCGGAGAGCGAGCCGCCCATTTCCCGGGCGTTCAGCGCGCCGAGGTGAAGGCCAAAACCATGGCCACTCGGGCGCGTGGTGAACCCATGGGAGAAAACGCGCGTCAAATTTTCCGGTGGAATGCCGATGCCGTTGTCCTCCACCCGGACCATGAGGCATTCCCCGTCCGTTTTGGCGATGGTGATGATGAACCGCTTTTCATCCTGGGTGCATTCATCCAGCGCATACTTGGCGTTGCGGATTAAGTTGATCAGAATCTGGAGGACTTTATGTTTGTCAATCATCAGGGGCGGCACTTCTTCAAACTGGCGGATGACCTTGACTTCATGGCGGGTAAGTGCCGCCGAATTGATTTGGAGGGCGTCTTCCACCAGGCTGGCCAGGGACACCTTTTCAACGACCCCGGCAACGCGCGCGTAGCTTTGCTGCATGGCGACGATTTCTTTGAGGTGATCGACGTTTTTGGCCAATTGCTCCAGTTCGCGCGAAGTGTTTTCCTGCTCTTTTTGGAGTTGCTCGGCGACTTGAACAATCAATTCCGGCATTAGTTTTCCCCTGGGATCGGAGACCAGGAAAGCCCCCGGGTCTCCATTATTCTGTTTCAGCAATTCGGCGGCTTTCAGGAGCGTGTGGACTTCCGACTTGCGAACTTGATCGCGGAGCAAGGTGGCGGAGACGTTGACACTGTTGAGGACGTTGCCAACGTTGTGCAGGACGCCGGTGGCCATTTCGGCCATGCCCGCCTGCCGGGAAGCCAGCATGAGGCTTCGTTGCGCTTGGGTCAGTTCGGTGCGGGCCCGTTCCTTGGCCGTGACCTGATCCTGAAGTTCCCGCGTCCGCTCTTCGACGCGGATTTCGAGCTGGTCGTTGGCCGTTTGCAGTTCTGCCTGCGCCTGATTCAGCAGCGCGTTTTTGCGCGCGATCAGGATGCCCCAGATCAACGCGATCAGGAACACGGCGAGAATCCCGACCAGCACCCACAACAGCCGCGCCAGCGTCCACCAGGGCGGTCGCTGCAACAATTGCACATCGTTCCAGGAACGGAGGTGGAGCAGGAATGAACGCGGCTGCCCGTATTCATCGCTCTGCACTTCGTAAACCCCGGTCAGGGTGAGCTGGCTGCCCAGTTTCAAGGCTTGCAGTTCTTTTTCAGTTTCAGCTGCGGCTGAATTGAGGCTGGCCTCGAAGGCGAAATCTTTGGTCTGGATGAGCAAATGCGTTTCGCCATCCTTTTCCACCTTGTTTAGCAAGGTCCCCTCGGCTTTCGCCAGGAGACCCTCTAAATTCACCTCGACGGAGTTCGTCGCTGACAATTGCGCAGGTTTTGGTTCTCCGCCGCCGGAGAGGCGACGATAAACCGCCTCCCGGAGGACAAATTTTTGGCCTTCCTCGCCGGGAAAACCCACCACCTCGACCCGGTCTCCGGGTTGAAGAGCATCTGGTTGCTGGCTCAAGGCAAAGACACTGTCCGCGCCGTCCTGCACATACAGGTAACGGCCCGGCACGTGAAGGACGACGGTGCCGGAGGTGCGGATTCGCTGATTGAGCGCGCGTTCCGTGTTGAACCGCCGCAGGTTGGCCAGCGGACGGAGCGGCACGGCGAACAGATCATCCGGCGCGGGTTCTTCGGTCTGGATGTATTTTACATCCGGCGTCCAAATCTGAATCCCTGTCAATTGATGCCGTGCGTTGGAAACAGCGGAGCACACCCCGCGCACGCGAATGATTGATCCTTTGAGCGAATCGAATGACTGCGAAGCCGGAGTCCACGCCTGGAATTCTCCGCTCGACGTGCTCAGGTCGAAACGCACCAGACCGTTGGTTTGCATTAGATCCCGGACAAATCCGCGCATTTCTATCCAATGGCCGTCCTCCACCCCTGTTAGCGCCTGTTCGAGGGTCACCAGGCGTCCTTCTTCCATGTTCCACCATCCCGCCCGGCGCAGGACGGCGTTGGTGACCATGGGCACAAAACCTCCCTCACTGGTCACACCTTCCAGAAGCACAATCGTTCCCGGGTTCGCCGTGTTGGGTTCGTCCCATTTTGGGTTGACCACACGGATTCCGCCACTGGCATCCAGCACGTACGCAAAGGGGGTTCCTGAATGTGACCAGGTGACCACTCCGTGAAGATTTACCGGCAAGTGGCGGCCGGCTTCTTCGGGGTTTAAGTCCCGAATTTGCTCGGCCAGACGCAAGGGCAAGGTATTGGTGGTAATCAACAAGGCGGAAGCGGTTGTGTTCGTCGAGGCTGCCAGCCGATACAAACCATCGTGCAAACACTGCTGTACGCCCAGCAAGTAAGGATAGCCAATGGCTTCGACTCGGTCCCCAAACCGCAGCGGTTGACTTTGTTTGCTCTGGACCATGATTTGTCCTGTGGCATCCCAGAGGATGACCCATTTGCCCGGTTCGTAGCTGCGCACGACGCCCTCCACCCGAAGCGCATTGCCCACGGGTGTGTCCGACTGTATGTCCTTGCTCAAAGTGATCGGAATGGCGAAGCGCGCATCTGTTTTCAACGAACCGATGACCTGGATGTCCGCCGGGCTGTTCACCCATAAAGAGAGATCGCTCAGATTTTCGTTTTTATCGAACTGGGGGGAGTAAACGCATTTCATGCGAACCAAATCGCCCTCCTTGAAATGAAGCGGCGAACTGTTTGTTCCCTTCAACACATAGGCCCGGGCCAAGGTGCTGCCGGACAGGAAATTGATTGTGCAATGCGTTGGATCATCCAGCTCCCTGTCAATCAGGCCGCTCACCGACACCAAATGATCTCTCAATTCCTGGGGGTTTTTGCCCAGGTCGGACACCGTTTCGGCTTTGAGTTCCACATTCTCTTCGAGGATGCGAATCTTGGTTTTGGCCCAAACAAACCGTTCTCGCTGGGGTACGATCACACCATCAATGGCGACCCGCTGGCCGGCTTTCAAGGCAATGGGTGAGGCGTCGATGGGCAGCCATCGGGGATTTCCCATGCATTCGCCCCAAGCGTTACCCCACTCGGCATCAAAGTAATAAATAACCACCTCGGTTCGAATCCGGTACTCTTCATTCCGATGCTCGTGCGACATGGTCCAAATCTCGCCAATGTTGGTTAGAACCCCGGTGGCCATGGGCAGTTGGTCCGAAACCTGGCCCCAAACCGCCGGCACCATGGCGAAAAGCAGGCACCCGACGGCGCCGACCAACCGCCGGCACAGCCTTCCTTGACCGGACAAGGATGAGAAAATCTGCGATCGCATGATGCTTGAATACATGCTATCAGCCGATTTTATCTGTGCGTGAGAATCCATATTTTGTATCGGTTCAATACCCGGCACTTTCTGTCGCGATTCGGTCCGGAATAGTCCATGCGACCCCAGATAAACAACAGCCAATCAACCACTCGGGACGAATACACCCGCTTTGAAGCATACGTAATACCATAATACCCGGCTGATTAAGAAAGTGATTTGTCTGATTATTGGCTTTTATTGACGAAAACCGTCTCTGTGGACTTCCTCATCAACCCAGGAACGAACCGGCGGCAAAATTGGGAATCCTGGAATTTTTTTGTTCGCCGGGGAACCAACCCATCGGCATATTCGCGCGCCGTGATTGCGCCCACCGAACATCAACCCGCCGGCGCAGACTTGGTTTCCCAGGTCGGAGAGATTTTTTCGCCAAACGGATTGCTTTCCCGGGCGAAGAATTTTGAGTTTCGCCCGCAGCAGCAACAAATGGCGGTGGCCGTGGCGCAGGCATTGCAGAACCGCGAACACCTCGCCGTGGAGGCGGGCACCGGCGTCGGCAAAAGCCTGGCCTATCTGATTCCGGCGATTTTGTTCGCGGTGGCGCAGAAAAAGAAAGCGGTTGTTTCCACTCACACCATCAATTTGCAGGAGCAGCTCACGGAAAAGGATTTGCCGATGCTCGCGCAGATTTTGCCGGGGAAATTCAACTTCACGATGCTCAAAGGCCGCGCGAATTATCTCTGCACGCGCCGTTTGCAAAAGGCGATGCAGCAGTCCGGCAATTTGTTCACGTCGTCCGAGGCCGAGGAACTCCAGCGCATTTACGAATGGTCGAAGGAAACCAAGGACGGCAGCCTGTCGGATTTCGACATCGAGCCGGACATGAAAGTGTGGGCGCAGGTCTGTTCCGAGCGCGGCCTGTGCTCGCCGAAAATATGCGGGCATCCGTCCGATTTCGCCAAAGACCACGGTGTTTGTTTTTTCCAGCGGGCGCGCAACCGCATTCTGTCATCGGACGTGCTGGTGTTGAATCACACGCTGTTTTTCACGCTGCTCGGCGGCGTGGACGAGGACATGGAGGGCGGCATTTTATTCAAGAACGACTTCGTGATTTTCGACGAGGCGCACCAGATGGAACACGTGGCGTCGCGGCACATCGGCCTGAGTGTGTCGAGCGGGCAGGTGCGTTACGCGCTGAACCGGCTCTGGAATCCGCGCACGGAAAAGGGGCTGCTGGCGACGCTGCACAAGGGCGCCGCGGTGAAACTCGCGGCTGATATTTTGAGCGAAGCCGACAAGTTTTTCGAAAACGTCGAGGCCGCGTGCGAAGAAATCCAGCAAAACGCCAGGCGCGACAGTTTCGGTGGCGGTGAAGGCAGCGGCCGCCGTCGCACATGGACCGAACTCCGCATCCGCCGCGCGGAACTGGTGAAGGACAACGTCACGCTGCCGATCCAGCGCCTGCGCGAGGCCGTGGGCGACTTGATTAAATTGAGCGCGGACAAGGACATCGGGCAGGAGCTGGTCGAGTGCAACCGCCGGCTGGCCGAGCTTCGTGACGAGGTGAAGGCGTTCCTCGAGCAGAGCGCCGCCGACCACGTCTATTGGGTCGAGCGCAGCGGCAAGGCGCACAAAAATCTAGCATTGAACGCCGCGCCGGTTGACGTGGCGGAATTTTTGCGCCGGCGCCTGTTCGAGAGCGACACCAGCATCATCATGACCAGCGCCACGCTGGCGACCAAAGTAGGGCAGGCGTCCCGCCTGCCCGGCGAGCGCGCCAGCGCGAGAGGAAAAGAAAAACAAGGATCTCCTGCGCCGACTGCGTCGGCGCGGGCAGGCGGGACGCCTGCCCTACTTTACTTCACCCGCCGCGTCGGCGCGGAATCCGCTGACCAATTGCAGGTCGGCACGCCGTTCGATTACGAGCGGCAAATGAAATTGTTCGTCGCCAGCAAAATGCCCGACCCGCGCGAAGCCGGTTACGCCGAGGCGCTCGAACATTGGATTGCCCATTTCGTGAAGCAGACGCACGGCAAGGCGTTTGTGTTGTTCACGAATTACAAGCTCATGCAGGAACTCGGCGAGCGGATGGAGCCGTTTTTCAATAAACTTGGGGTCGCGTGTTTTGTGCAGGGCAAGGGCACGCCGCGCTCGACGATGCTGGAAAAATTCAAGGATGACGTGGACTCGGTGTTGTTCGGCACGGACAGCTTCTGGCAGGGCGTGGACGTGCCGGGCGAGGCGTTGAGCAATGTCATCATCACGCGGCTGCCGTTCGCCGTGCCGGACCATCCGCTCATCGAGGCGCGCATCGAGGCGATTGAAGCGCGCGGCGGAAATTCCTTCAGCGAATTTTCATTGCCGGAGGCGATTTTGAAATTCCGTCAGGGGGTCGGCCGGTTGATCCGCACCAAAACCGACACTGGCATCATTGTGGTGCTGGATAATCGCGTGCTTACCAAGCAATACGGCCAGGCCTTTCTCGACGCGCTGCCGAAATGCCCGGTGGAGATTGTTTGAATTTCAGAACGTCCGCAGATTGCGCCGATTTTCGCAGACGAAGAAATTCAAAATAAAAAATCTGCGTTCATCCGCGCAATCTGCGGAAGAATGTCTGGTAGAAATGTTTGAAACGCTATTTGGAACCAGGCGATAGCAACTGAAACGCGGTGGGAATATTTGTGCTGATTGGATTGAAAAATGGATCGTATCGCACCACTTCTTTGAAATTGCCGTTGCTATCACCACCTCGCCAAATTTCCGTCAGCACGCCGTTTTGAAAAAATTCACGCGTCGTAGTGAATTTTGAGCCGTTGGGTCTCATGTCCTCCTGTTGAGGCACGCCGTATTTGAATATGTAAAACTCATCGGGGATGCCGTTGAAATCTGTATCCAATTCGAGAGTGGCCGTACAGCCATTGGAATATGTTACAAACATATCAGGTTTGCCGTCGAAATTATTATCATATTCCGAACGCGCCGCATGACCGTGTTCATAGTAAGTCCAACTATCCCAAGTCCCGTCCAGATTTCGGTCCTGTAAAAATTCGACCCAATGTCCATCGCGATATACCACCGCTTCATCGCATTTGCCGTCTTTGGTGTAATAATAATGCGTTTTCGTTCCGAGCTTGTTTGCCCATTGGTAAAGCAAACAAAGAATTACACCAATGACGATGCCGAATAGGATTTGACCCCAAGCCAGTTTTTTTAGTGGAACAGTTTCTGGTGGAGAAGAAGCAACGGCTTCAGCTTCAATTTGATCTATTTCTGCGGGCGATGCTTGTGCATTCAGCAAAGCAATAGCTGCCTCAGCAACCGAAGCGCGAACGAGCAAACGCACACCGCCCGCTGCCGTCAGATTTGGATACATCCCGCCGCAATCATCGGCATTAATCCAACACTCGATACCGTGAGCTTCAAGATTTGCCGCGGCCAGTTCTGCGGCTTCATGGCTGTTGAACGTGCGAATGGTTGCAGTTTTCACTTCGCCGTGAAGACCACCATTGGTTGGTTCGGAGGCCATGACTTTGCAAAAGAAATAGTCCTGATTCTCGAAACGTAAAGCCAAAACTCGACACGCACTTTTTGGCCATTAAACTGCCGGCCATGACGCGCATGGAAAAACTTCCGGCCGAATTCATCGCCGTCTCAAAATGCCTGGTGGAGATTGTCTGAGCTGCCATGGATTTTCATAATTTCCTAAAAATCGCCGGCGGCCTCGGCGCGCTAGTCCTGTTTGTGCCGATGGCGGTTGAAGCGATCAAGGACGGAGGAGCCGGTCAAAGTTTTGCCACCTGGCTGCTCTGGGCGGCGCTGGACACGATTTTAACCATCAGCCTTTTTCAACAGCACGGAAATTATCTTTTGCCGCTCGGCTTTGCCGTTGGCAGCGCAACCCTGACCTCGCTGCTGCTGTTTAAAGGCCGTTTCGCCTGGGGACACATGGAAAGCGTGATTTTGGCGCTCATGCTCGGCTGTCTGATTGGCTGGAAACTGGGAGGCGCAAAGACGGCCACGGTCGCCGCCGCGCTGGGGATTTGCCTGGCGGGAGTTCCCGGCCTGCTTGAGTTGTGGCGGAACCCGCAGCGGAAAGTGGGAAATATCTGGGGCTGGTATGTGCTGGCAAACGGGCTGGCCTTTCTGGGCGGAACCGCCATGACCTTGGAAGAACGCTTCGCGCCGGGAGTGTTTGCGGCCTATTCCCTGCTGCTGTTTTTTGCGAGCCGGAAACCGGGCGCCGCCAAGCCGTCACTTCCGGCCCAATGACACCAAAACGTCACTTGCCAATTCGCAAAATGGGGTTAGGTTCGAAGTGTTAGTTTCATCGGCGGGCGTTGGGCATAAATCGTGTGTTACCCAACGCCCGCTTTGATTTTCCAGCCAAACCTCGACACTTGCACGTCTAGCCGCTAAGCTGTTGGCGCATGACGCGCACGGAAAAACTCCTGGCTGAACTCATCGCGCTGCCCAGCGTGAATCCGGCCTTCGTTCCCAAAAGCGGAACTACGGCGCGACAAGCCCTCCATTATGGCGAAAAGAATGTGGCGGATTTTCTGGCATCGGTCGCTGCGCGTGCGGGACTCGAAGTCGAATTCCAGAAGGCTTTGCCCGACCGTTCCAATGTCATCGCGCGATTGCTGCCACGAAATAAAATCCGCCAGACCATCCTGTTCGCGCCGCACCTCGACACGGTCGGCGCCGATGAATCACAATTTATTCCGCGATGTAAAAATGGGCGGCTGTATGGACGCGGCGCGTGCGACACCAAAGGTTCCGTGGCCGCCATGCTCACCGCGCTTTGCGAACTGGCGAACACAAAATCGCGTCCGCAGGAAACTGAAATTGTCTTCGCCGGGCTGGTGGACGAGGAAAATGCCCAGGCCGGTTCACGTGCGCTGGTTCGGAGTTCCGCCTTCAGGCGGTTTGGGCAATCAACGGCTTCGGCTGGCCGCCTGAAGGCGGAACTCCAAACAACCCTGGCCATCGTCGGCGAGCCGACACGATTGCAGGTCGTCACCGCGCACAAGGGTAGTTTGTGGCTTCAACTCGAAACGCGGGGCAAGGCGGCGCACGGCGCGACGCCGCAGCTCGGTCAAAATGCCGTCCACGAAATGGCGCGCATTGTGGACGCGCTCGAAACCGATTACGCCGCGCGGTTGCGCCGCCGCCGGCATCCGCTGCTCGGCACGGCGACGGTGAACGTGGGCATGATTTGCGGGGGCACACAGCCGAATATCGTGCCCGACCATTGCGTCATCACCATTGACCGGCGCACGTTGCCGGGCGAAACGGAAACGAGCGTGCGGCGGGAAATTGCCGCGTTGCTGCGCGCGAAAAGATTGTCGGCGAAAATTTCCAGCACGAAGTTCGCGCCGTGCCTGCCGCTGGAAACAAGTCCGAAGCTGCCGTTGGTCCGGCGCTTCCTGTGGAGCGTCGGCCAGGCCCGGTCGGTGGGAGTGGATTTTTTCTGCGACGCGGCGGTGTTGTCGCGGGGCGGCATTCCGAGCGTGGTGTTTGGGCCGGGAGACATTGCGCAGGCGCACACGGCGGATGAATGGATTTCGCTGGATTCGCTGGAACGCGGCAAAAACCTGCTTCTGAACTTTCTAAAATCGCTTCCCTGAACGGGGCCGGCATCGTATTTTCCAACGCTCATGTCCACGGCAAAGACTGACACAATTCCGACGGTTGACCACAAGCCGCACGCGGCATTTTTCCGGCAGAGCGGCT
>OBLU010004912.1_pt1 | contig 12034 bp, 9 predicted proteins | sample 1518681 | NCBI WGS metagenome assembly OBLU01 (sample SAMEA3539304, study PRJEB22396) | soil metagenome | biome: tundra; feature: field; material: soil | place: USA | collected 2010-05 | depth 0.15 m | reverse complement strand
AGAACATGGAGATCGGCCACAACGTGATGCACGGGCAGTGGGACTGGATGAACGATCCGGACATCAACTCCCAGAACTGGGACTGGGACACGGCCTCCCCCGCCGACGCGTGGCGGCATTCGCACAACTACGAGCACCACACGTTTACGAACATCCGCGGCAAGGATCGCGACCTGGGCTACGAGATCATGCGCATCGACCCGCACCAGAAATGGCACCCGATCTACCTGCTGCAGCCGTTCTACAACCTCGTGCTGATGGGCTTCTTCGAGTGGGGCGTCGCGCTGCACGACCTCAACTTCGACGCGATCCGGGCCGGAGAGAAGTCAAAGGGGAAGGTCAACAGGGAGCTGAAGGCGATCGGCGTGAAGGCGCGCAAGCAGGTCGTGAAGGACTACATCGCCTTTCCCCTGCTCTCCGCCGCTGTCTCGGCGCTCGCCTCCGGGCAAGACGGAGGATCGCTCTCCGAGCGAGGGTCTTCCGCGACACGCGCCTTCAAGTCGACGCTCGCGGCGGACTTCACCGCGAACATCGTCCGCAACGTGTGGGCCTACTCGATCATCTTCTGCGGCCACTTCCCCGACCAGACCTATACGTTCAGCCAGGAGGAGGTAGAGAACGAGACCCGCGGCGGCTGGTATGTGCGCCAGTTGCTCGGCTCGGCGAACATCGACGGCAGCCCGCTGTTTCACTTGCTCGCGGGCAACCTCAGCTTCCAGGTCGAGCATCACCTCTACCCGGACTTGCCCTCCAGCCGCTACTCCGAGATCGCGCCCCGCGTGCGTGAGATCTGCCGCCGTTACGGGCTTCCGTACAACACCGGCCCGCTGGGCAAGCAGCTCGGCACCGTCCACCGCACGATTCTGCGCTTGGCATTCCCGGGTGGGAAGGTCCGCCCGAAGCCCGGCCCCTACCAGCCCGAGCGGGCCTGAGAACCTAAGGCTGGCCCGTCTAAACGGGCTGGCCGCCGCCGTCTTTGAGCAACTCGCGCCAGCGGGCCGCGTCGATCGTGGCCGGCTCGGTCGAGTCGATGAAATCGCTCAGCATGTCGCGGAGCTTCTCGGGCTCGTCGAGCTGCGGGAAGTGCCCCGAATCGGCGAACACCTCCAGCCGGCTGCCCGGCACCTGCTCGTGGGCGGCGCGGCCGTGAGCCACGGGGATGATCGAGTCGTGCTCCCCCCAGATCAGTAGGAAGGGAATGTGCCGGGCCAGGTACAGCCGGTCTGAGGCGTCGACTCGCTGGCCGCTGGGCTCGACGATCCCGCGCAACGTGTGCACGAACGCGGCGCGCGTCTCGCGATCCGACAGCGTGGCGTGTCCCCGTGCGATCTCCTCGAAGTCGGTTCCGGCCCTCAGTCCCAGCCGGCTGAGTAGACCGCCGGCGAGGCGCCCGGCATCGAGCACCCGCGTCGCCGCCAGGAAAGGCAGCACGAACTCCGAGCCGGGCAGCGTGGCCGCCCGTAAGAAGATACTGAGCTCGCGCCCCAGGCCGCCGCTGTCGACGAGCACCAGACGCTCGCACAGCTCAGGGAATTGGTAGGAGAACTGCATCGTGACCCCGCCGCCAAGAGAGTGTCCGACGAACGTCGCGCGGTCGTGGCCGAGGGCGAGCAGCAGGTCGCGCAGGCCACTGGCATAGGCGCCCAGCGAGTAGTCGCCCTTGGGCTTGGCCGACTCGCCGTGGCCGATCAGATCCGGGGCGATCACCGTAAAGCGGCGCGCCAAGTAGGGCATCACGCGACCCCATGTCGCCGAGTTCGACGTAATCCCATGGACGAGCATCAGTGCCGGGCCGCTGCCGGCGTGCCGGTAGGCCACCCGATGTCCATGCAGCAGCATGTGACGGATCTCCAGCTCGTCGTGGCGCTGGGCGGGCACTCTGGTTAACCCTATCGCCGTTCAGGGGGAGCCCCGCCGCGCTTCGGTGGCTCCCCTCAGAGACGGCGGCGCCAACTTCCGTCATGCTGAAAGCATGAGCACCCAAAATGTAGCCTCTCCAGCAGCCGGTTCCGCGCTGGTCGAGCCCGGCTCCTCCTCCGAGGAGCAGCTGGACGCCCAAGAAGCTGGCGCTGCCGACGGGCCGCTCGATGGTCCCGCTCCCGAGGAGATCCAGGAGCCGGTGCTGGAGAACCTCGACCGGTTTGTCACTGGCCTGATTACTGTGGTGCCGCTGGCGCTCGTCGTGCTTGCCGGCTGGCAGCTGTGGAACAGGGAGCTGCACTGGCGGGACATCGTGATCTTTTTCATCATGTACATACCGATCGGCCTCGGCGTGACGGTCGGCTTTCACCGGATGCTCACCCACCGCAGCTTCAAGACCTCGCCCTGGTTGCGTGGGCTGTTGGCGATCCTCGGCACGATGTCAGTCGAGGGACCCGTGATCTCGTGGGTGGCCGATCATCGCAAGCACCACGCCTACTCCGATCGCTTTGGCGACCCCCATAGTCCTCACGTCGACAGCGGCGGCGGCTGGCAGGGAGCGCTGCGGGGCCTCGCCCACGCGCACGTGGGGTGGCTGTTTGATCACACCCAGCGAGGATCGCGGGAGCGCTTCGCGCCTGACCTGCTGGCCGACCCAGTGATCAACTTCGTCGATAAGACCTTCATCCTGTGGTCGCTCGTCGGCCTGGCGATCCCCTTCGGGCTCGGAGCCCTGATCGGCGGGACGGTCTCTGCGGGACTCGAGGCAATGCTGTGGGCTGGGGCGGTCCGCATCTTCGTGCTGCACCACGTTACCTACAGCATCAACTCGCTGTGCCACTTCTTCGGCCGCCGGCGCTTCGCCACCGGCGATCACTCGCACAACCTCTCGTGGCTTGCGCCGCTGTCATTCGGGGAGGCGTGGCACAACAACCACCACGCGTTCCCGACCTCTGCGTTCCACGGCATGAGCCCTCGCGAGATCGACTTCTCGGGTCTCACGATCGCCGGCTTGGAGCGTCTCGGCCTGGTGTGGGACGTGCAGCGAATCAGCCCGGATCGCCAGGCCGCCAAGACCATCGCCTCCTAGCGGCGCCGCACTGCACGCGCATCGTGCGACCATGGGGGGATGAGCGAACGCGCTCGGCCTTCGCCGCTGCCGGTTCTGCCGGGATCTCCTCCCCGGCGATGGATGCCGGCGCTGGCCGCCGGACTGTCCTTGGGCGAATATGCCCGCTCGCTGGTGCGCCGCATGGCGGCCCTTGCCGCGGTGCTGCTGGTCGCGATCTGGGCGCTCGGCGGGCAGGGGTACTTCTGGCCCGCGTGGGCTTGGCTGGGCCTGGCGGTGCCCGTCCTGCTCGACTTCGCCGCCGCTTGGGCATGGCGACATCAAGCTGGCGCCGAGCGCCGCGTGGCATGCGTGTGGGCCCTGATCGGCGTCGCGGCGCTGATCGTGATGTTGACCTGGTTGCTCACCTGGCTGCTGGCCGGCGTCACCGAGTTTTGGCCGGCGTGGGCTCTATTTGGCCTGGCCACCGTGGGTAGCGGCTACTCGCTGATCGCGCTGCATGATCGGGTGCTCGTCGCCCGGGGTCGCCGGGCGCTGCGGGCGAGGATCGACCTGCTCACGCGCACGCGTCGCCAGGCGGTCGATGCCCAGGCGGCTGAGCTGCGCCGGATCGAGCGCGACCTACATGACGGGGCTCAAGCGCGCCTGGTAGCGCTCACGCTCCAGCTCGGGCGCGCGGAGCTGCGCCTGGAGGATCAGCCCGAGGTTCGCGGGCTGATCCACGACGCCCAGCGTGAGGCCCATACCGCGATCGCCGAGCTGCGTGACCTCGCGCGCGGGATCGTCCCGCCGCTGCTCGCCGATCGCGGGTTGACGGCCGCGGTGCAGTCGCTCGCGGCCCGTTACGGGCTCGGCACCACGATCCAGGCTGATACCCATCGCCGCGTCGCGCCGGCGGTGGAGAGCGCCGCGTACTTCGTGGTCGCCGAGGCGCTGACCAACACCGCCAAGCATGCCGGCGCCAAGCGCAGTTGGATTACCCTCACCGAGGATCGCCGTGAGCTGCACGTGCTCGTCGGAGACGACGGTCACGGTGGTGCCGATCCCAACGGGGGCTCCGGCCTGGCGGGGTTGTGCGCCCGCGTGGAGGCGCTCGACGGAACGCTGCGCTTACAGAGTCCGCGCGGTCAGGGCACCGTGGTCGAGGTCAGCCTGCCATGCGGGTAGTGATCGCCGAGGACCTCGCGCTGCTGCGCGAGGGGCTCGTGGCGCTGCTGCGCGAGAACGACATCGAGGTCGCGGCCCAAGTCGAAGATGGACCCGGGTTGCTGCGCGCGATCGCCGGGCACAAGCCAGACCTGGCGATCGTCGACGTGCGCTTGCCGCCGACGTTCAGCGATGAGGGGCTGCGCGCCGCGATCGAGGCGCGCCGTCGCCAGCCGGGGCTCGGTGTGCTCGTGCTCTCGCAATACGTGGAGACCGCCTACGCAAGTGAGCTGATCGGCGAGAACAGCGCCGGGATCGGGTATCTCCTGAAGGAGCGGATCGGCGACGTGCGAGCGTTCCTCGATGCGCTCCGGCGTGTCGCCGCGGGTGGCACGGTGCTCGATCGAGAGGTTGTCACCGAGCTGCTCGCCCCCCACCACGGGTCCGAGAACGCGCTCAGCTCGCTGACCGCGCGCGAGCGCTCCGTGCTCGAGCTGATGGCCGAGGGCCGTTCGAACACGGCGATCGCCGAGAGCCTCGTGGTCACGCCAGGCGCGGTCGAGAAGCACATCACGAGCATCTTCGCCAAGCTCGATCTGCCGGTCTGTGATGAGGACCACCGCCGCGTGCTCGCCGTGCTCGCCTTCTTGCGCGTCGCTCGCTGATCGGCCCGCGGCCGCGTCAGGCTACGCAGGCGGTTAGACGTCAGGCAAGTGCGGTTGCGCCCCGCGGTCTTCGCCTCATACAGCGCGGTGTCGGCACGAGCCATCAGCGCATCCGGACGCGCCCCGGGTTCGTGGCTGGCGATTCCGGCCGAGCAGGTCTCCTTGCCGGGTATGCGCAGGCGCAGACGCTCGACTACCTCCAGGGCGTTCGCTGCGTTGCAATCGGGCAGCAGTAGCGCGAACTCGTCTCCGCCGAGCCGCGCAACCAGGTCTCCAGCGCGCAGCTCCTCGCGCCAAGCGGCGGCCGTCTCTCTCAGCAGGCGATCTACGGCCGGATGGCCGTAGGTGTCGTTGAAGTCCTTGAAGTGATCGAGGTCGAGCATCGCGAGCGCGACGCGCTGGTCTTCGGCGAGCGCTTGCTCGAGGCTTGTCTCCCACGCGCGCCGGTTGGGCAGACCCGTCAGCGCATCGGTGCTCGCCATGTCGGTCAGCTGGCTGAGCATGTCGGCGCGTTCGATCACGGTGGCGACCTCGTGCGCCAGCAGCGCGATCGCGGTTGCACGCGCGCCGACGAACGGAATCAAGTGGCGAGCGGTTTGCCCGGTGGGACCGGTCTGCCGCGGGTTGCCGGTCTGCTCGGAGGCCTCAGAACCGCGACTCACGGCTCCCCATCGGCAGCTCGCCGTCGAAGCTGGACCCGATTCGCACAGTAGGATTCCCGCGATGAAAGCGATCCAGATCGTCGACCTGACCGGCCCCGACAGCGCACTCGAGCTCCTCGACCTTCCCGAGCCCGAGCCCACGCACATGTTGAGTCCCGGCTCAGGCGTCGTGATCGACGTGCACTGCGCCGGAGTCGCGTTCCCCGAGCTGCTGCAGACTCGCGGCGAATATCAGATCAAACCGCCGCTGCCGTTCGTGCCCGGCAGCGAGGTGGCCGGCGTCGTGCGCACTGCGCCGGTCGAGGCTGCGGTCAAAGCCGGCGACCGCGTGGCGGCGTTCTGCGCGCTCGGCGGGTTCGCGGAGACCGCGGTCGCGCCACCGTTCCTCACGTTTGCGCTGCCCGCGACGCTCGACTTCGCGCAGGGGGCCAGCCTGATCCTCAACTACCACACGGCCTACTTCTCGCTCGTCACACGCGGGCGGTTGCGCGAGGGAGAGACGGTGCTGGTCCATGGAGCCGCCGGCGGAGTGGGGACCGCGGCGCTGCAGGTCGCCAAGGGCTTGGGCGCCCGCACGATCGCCGTCGTCTCGAGCGAGGCCAAGCAACAGGTCGCGCTGGAGGCAGGCGCGGATCATGTGCTGCGCTCCGATGGTCCATGGAAGGACGAGGCAAAGGAGCTCTCGGGTGGCGGTGTGGAGATCGTGTTCGACCCGGTCGGGGGCGAGCGCTTTACCGACAGCTTGCGCTCGCTGCGTGAGGGTGGTCGTTTGGTCGTGGTGGGATTCGCCGGTGGGTCGATCCCGGAGGTGAAGGTCAATCGGCTGCTGCTCGGTAACACCGAGGTCGTCGGCGCCGGGTGGGGCGGCTACGCGATGAGTCGCCCCGAGGTCAACCTGGAGATCGGCGCTGCCATCAACGGTCTGATCGAGCAGGGTTTCGTGCGGCCGATCGTCGGCGAGCGCTTTCCCCTGGAGCGTGCCGCGGATGCGCTGCGCGCAATCGATGAGCGCCGCGCGACCGGCAAGATCGTCCTCGACGTGCGGTAGGCGTCGTGGACTTCGAGCACTCCGCGCGCACGCAGGAGTTACTCGAGCGTCTGACGTCCTTTCAGGAGCGCGAGCTCGAGCCGCGCGAGGAGGACTATCACCGCGAGTTGCTTGCCCGTGCGGACCCGTGGGTGGTGCTGCCGGTGATCGAGGAGCTGAAGGAGCGGGCTGAGGGAGAGGGGTTGTGGAACCTGTTCCTGCCTCCCGACACCGAGGTGAGCGGCCGCCCTTGTGGCGCGGGACTGTCGAACGTCGAGTACGCGCCCCTGGCCGAGCGGATGGGACGTTCGCTGATTGCAAGCGAGGTGTTCAACTGCAACGCGCCCGACACGGGCAACATGGAGCTGCTGCTGCACTTTGGCTCCGATGAGCAGCGCGAGCGCTGGCTGGTGCCCTACTCGACGGGAGTATCCGCTCGGCGTTTTGCATGACCGAGCCCGAGGTCGCCTCCTCGGACGCGACCAACATGCAGGCAACCGCGACGCTCGACGGCGAGGAGGTCGTGGTGAGCGGCCGCAAGTGGTGGAGCACGGGCATCGGGCACCCGCGCTGCGAGGTGATCATCTTCATGGGGCTGACCGATCCCGACGCGGACCGCTACCACCAGCACTCGATGGTGCTCGTCCCGCTCGACACTCCCGGGGTGAAGGTCGAGCGGATGCTCTCAACGATGGGCTTCCTGGATGCGCCCGGCGGTCATGGTGAGGTGTCCTTCACGGACGTGCGCCTACCGGCGAGCGCGATCATCGGTGGGTTGGGGCAGGCTTTTGCGATCGCCCAGGCGCGCCTGGGTCCGGGGCGCGTGCACCACTGCATGCGCTTGATCGGGATCGCCGACGCGCGGATCGCGATCGATCAGGCGCGGCTGCGGGTGCTGCACGCGGCTTGGCTGATCGACAAGCAGTCCCCCGATGCGCTCGGGGCGGTGTCGCAGATCAAGGTGGCTGTGCCGAACATGGCGCAGGCGGTCGTGGACATGCCGATGCAACTGCATGGCGGCGCCGGTCTCTCAGACGACCTACCGCTGGGAGCCGCTTGGACTACGGCCCGCGCGCTACGGCTGGCCGACGGCCCCGACGAGGTGCACCGCGGCGTGATCGCCCGTTTGGAGCTGGCCCGCCACGGCCACGGCAAGTGGTCCTCCTGAACGCCGCTTCTACAACCTAGCCGCTGCTCGCCGCGCCACCTTGGCCGCGTCCTTGGGCCCGAGGAACGGCGTCAGCGCCGCGTAGATCAGCTGTGGGGCGACATCGGGGAGCTCGCTGGTGCGCTCGGCCTCGATGTAGTGGTTGAGGATCTGCCAGACGCCTCCGGCGATCGCCTCGGGTGCGACGGCGGGCACCACGCGGTCCTGGGGCGCGTGGTCGTAGCCCGGTTGCAGGTAGGCGGCAAAGGCGTGCAGGCTCCTGTCACGGATCTCGGTCGCCTCGGGGCTGGCGGCGAACGTGTCGACGAGGATCAGGTGCGAGTGAGCCGGCTCGGAGGCGAGATAGGCAAGCAGCGCGTGTAGACCGGAGGCGACTCCCCGCGGCCAGTCGTCCTTGTGTGCGTCGTAAGCCCGCGCCGTCACGAGCAGCGCTTGATGCATGCCGATCTTCTGAGCGCCGAGGAAGGCATCGTCCTTGGTGGGGTACATCTCGTAGAAGGTGTGGTGAGAGATGTTCGCGCGCTTGGCGATCTCGGGGATCGTGAGACTGGCAAGGCCCTTCTCGGCGACGATCGAAGCGGTTGCGTCGACGATTCGCTCGCGTTGGTTTTGAACGATGAACTGGCGCGGCAGGTCGTGGCGCCCGCTCGGCAGGCGACCTTCGGCGCGCAGCGCCCGCTCGGATGGAGCTCCCGCCCGCCCCGCGATCTCCGCCCGCTCCTGCGCTCCCGATCCGTCCTTACGCGCGCTCGGCGGACACTCGAGGCCCGCGGGGATCCTCACCGGATAGCAGGCGGCCCAGGTGGCCAGCTCCTCCGCTAGCCCCGGCAGCTCGCGGGCGCGCCCTTGGCGCAGCCGCGCGGCGGTCACCTCGCGGATGCCGCCGAGGATGATCTTGACTGTGAGGTCGCACCCGCCGCTCGCCCCCACGCCACCGCCGTCGCGCCCGATCGGAGATCGGATCGCGTGGATGCTCTGCTCGAGCGCCTCCAGCGTGTGGTTGCGGCGTTCGATCGCCCGTGGTCCCGCGCCGAAGGCGCCGAGGACCATCAGCGACATCGCCTGCGGCGTGGCCGCCGCCAGCTCGGTGAAGGCGCCGATCGCGGCAGTCAGCCGCTCGCTCTGTGTGCCCTCCACCTGATATGCCGCGATCGCGGTCTTCGCGGTGCGCTGCGCGATCTCGTCGTAGGTGGCGAGCAGCAGCTCTTCCTTGTCTGTGTACAGGCCGTAGAAGGTCGGGCGTGAGATACGCGCGAGCTTGGTCAGGTCGACGATGCGGACTGCCTGGTATCCACGCTCGGCGATCAGCTCGACGAGCGCGCTCTGTAGGCGCTCGCGCTGGTCGCGCTTGACGTCCTCGGGGTCTAGCCCATGCACGCCCGCGGGTAGACGCCGGTAGCGATCGCCGGGCTTTGCCGACGATCTGCGTTCGGCCTCGGGCACGGACAAGCTTCAGAAACCCCCACTTGACATCGAGCCAACATAGAGTATCAACCCGCCGCTTTGATCGTGGGAGAGGTTCCGATAACCGCGCCCGAGGCTTCGAGCGCCGCCACCGCGACGTATGTTGTTGGGCCAACCCCCCCGGGCGTGGCGATCGCCGTCTCGAAGCCGGCGTCGGCGGCGCTGGCCACCGGTGCGAGCTGTTGCGGCGACGGGCCCGCGAGCACCTGCCAGCTGGCCACCTGGGTTGCGCCGTTCCAGCTCGCATAGACGGTTACCGATCCCCCCCCGCCCGCGCCCGCGTGGGCCGCGACTGCGGCAATCGCCGGTGCGCTCTGCGGCGTCCCCGTCCAAGGGAAGCGGTAGGTGCGGTAGGACTGGTAGGAGCCGTGCATGTGGCCGTCGAGCAGCAGCTGCCCGGTGGGGCTGAATTCGGAGAAGTAGGGCTTGGCGCCCCAGCCCACGAACACGTCGCCGCCGGCCAGCTCCTGGATGTTGCCCTGGCTGCCGGAGGACAGCGCGGGGGAGTGCTCGTACTGGGCCGCCACCGTCGCGGTCTTCGTTTGCGGGCTGACCGCCAGCACCAGCCCGCGCGACTGTGAGTGGACCTTGGGGACGCCCCCGTTGTCGAAGACGCTGATCGTCCCGTTTTCCTGCATCGTCGCGTCGTGCTGGAAGGCGGTGGCCGCGCCGGGCGGGAGCTTGATGTCTGAGTGCTTGCCCCCGATGCGCAGCAGCACCTGGCCGCTGAGCGTGTTCAGTTCGTAGAGCGTCGATGTGTTGCGCGCCGAGATCAATGTGTTTCCGTCGGCGAGCTGGTCGATCGAGTTGATGTGGAAGTAGTCGAACGGCCATCCTTTGCTGGTGGTCGTCGCCGTGCTGTAGGAGTCGCCCAGCGGGACGTGGTCGAGGCTGTGCCACTCGCGTCTGACGAGCCCGGTGCGCAGGTCGATTTCCTGGAAGATGCTGTCGGTCACCGCGCCGCCGCTGGGGCCGCCCACGGATGAGAGGTTGCAGTCGATCGGGTCGAACACCGTCAAGACCGCTGTACCTTGCGGCGTGATGTGGAAGTCGTGGAGGTCGGCTTTCAGGCCGTTGCCCGCGTAGACGCGCCCGACCTGCTCGTAGTCGCTGTTGAGGATCACCTCTTCGCCCTCGCCGAATCCCTGGGGCGGTACGTAGCCCTGCCACCAACTCAGCACCGGCTTGCCGTCGAGCTGCTGCACCTGCAGGTTGCTCGCCTCGTCACCGGACGGCAGCGGGTGAAACCACACCACGTTGCCGGCTTCGTTGAAGATCATCGGTCCCGACTGGCCCGGACCGGAGTAGGGGGCGGAGAAGATCTCGCCCGGGGCGCTCTGCGACGAGCGCGCCGTGATCACGAGCTCGGGTGGCTGCAGTTCCGGGCGGGAGCGGAAGTGCTGCACCTCCCCCGGGTCGTAGTGGACGTGTTCCGGGGGCGTGTACTTGAGGATGTCCGGCCGGGAGACGACGAAGTGGAAGGCGAACACCTGGGTCTTTGAGGCGATCGTCAGCTTTCCGCGCACGCTCACCGTCTCACCGGAGCGGAACGGCTTGGACGTCACGAAGCTCGCGCCGTCCCCCTGTGAGTAGGCCTTCAGGTGGCCGTTGTGCTTGTGCGTCTGGGAGCCTGAGACGCTGATATCGCTGAGCGCATCTGCGGGTGCTCCCAGGAGACTGATCTGCGTGTCGGTCGAGGCGTCGTAGGAGTCGGGCAGCGGCGAGACGGCGAGGCTGGTCCCAGGCAGCACCGCCGAGCGGTTCAGCGTGCTCGGGAAGCAGCGCGGCGCCGACGGCGCGCGGAACGCGGCTTGCTCGGCGACGATCCGCTTGGAGGCGAAGGCGAGCGTGGTGGCGCTTGACAACACCACCAGCGCACCCGCGCAGATCAGGAATTTGCGCAGACGATGCGAGTTGGGCGGGTTGGTGTCGTCGTCGTGATTGTCGGGCATCGTGGCCGAGCAGGGCTCGGCGAAGTTGGGGATCTTAACGTCCGGATAACACGGACCGACCTCGAAAGCTGCTCAACGTAGGTAAGAAGTTGCGAAGCGAAGCCCGCGCGCTGCGCAGGAAGCCCGCGCGCCGAAGCCCGCGCGCTGGCGCTCAGAAGACCGGTGTCTCCGTGTAGGAGCCGAAGACCTGCTGCAGGGACTCGACGATCTCGCCCTCCGAGGCATGCGCGCGGGCGCACTCCAGCAGCGGCTCCATCAGGTTGCTCCGCTCGTTGCCGGCCGCCGCGCGCAGCGCCGCCAGGGCGCGCTCTACCTCTGCCCCTTCGCGCCTGGCGCGCGCCGACTGCAGGCGGTCGGTCTGCTTGCGCTCGAGCGCGGGATCGACGCGCAGCGTGGGGATCGGCTCCTCGTCCTCGGCTACGTACCTGTTGACCCCGACCACGACGCGCTCCCCGGCGTCGATCTCCTGCTGGAGGCTGAACGCCGCGTCGGCGATCTCGCGCTGGGGATAGTTGCGCTTGACGGCCTCGACCATCCCGCCGAGCTCGTCGATCTTCGCGAAATACTCATAACAGCGCGCCTCCATCTCGTCGGTCAGCGCCTCGACGAAGTAGGAGCCGCCGAGCGGATCGGCGGTGGCGGCGACACCTGTCTCGTGCGCGATCACCTGCTGCGTGCGCAGCGCGATCGTGACCGCCTCCTCAGTCGGCAGCGCGAGCGCCTCGTCGTAGGAGTTGGTGTGCAGCGACTGCGTGCCGCCGAGCACGCCGGCGAGCGCCTCGATCGTCGTGCGCACGATGTTGTTGAGCGGCTGCTGCGCTGTGAGCGACACCCCGGCCGTCTGCGTGTGGAAGCGCATCTGCCACGAGCGCGGGCTCTTCGCGCCAAACGTCTCGCGCATCTCCCGCGCCCAGATCCGCCGCGCCGCGCGGTACTTGGCGATCTCCTCGAAGAAGTCGAT
>OBLU010004910.1_pt1 | contig 12037 bp, 12 predicted proteins | sample 1518681 | NCBI WGS metagenome assembly OBLU01 (sample SAMEA3539304, study PRJEB22396) | soil metagenome | biome: tundra; feature: field; material: soil | place: USA | collected 2010-05 | depth 0.15 m | reverse complement strand
AGTTGTCTTCGGGCCACAGGTTGCCCAGGGCGGCGGCGATGCCGCCCTCGGCCATCACCGTGTGGGCCTTGCCGAGGAGGCTGCGGCATATGAGCGCGGTGCGCGCCCCTGCCTCGTGGGCCGCCACCGCGGCGCGCAGCCCGGCCCCGCCCGCGCCGATCACGACCACGTCGTAGGAGTGGTGCTCGAATGTCTGTTCAGCGGGCATTTAGAAAATCCTCGGGTCGTGCACCCACCCGCTGGCCACCAGGCGGACGTAAAGATCGGTCAGAGCCACGAAAACCAGGCTCACCCATGCGATCTGCATGTGCCTGGCGTTGAGCTTCGACACAAAACCCCACAGTTTGAAGCGGACCGGGTGGCGGGAGAAGTGCTTGAGCCGGCCGCCGACGATATGGCGGCAGGAGTGACAGGACAGCGAATAAGTCCAGAGGAAGGCGGCGTTGAGGACGAGCATGAGCGTGCCGAAGCCCATATGCCCCCAGCCGTTGGCGAAATGGAACGCCTCGACGGCGTCCCAGGTGAGGATGCAGTTGAGGGCCAGGCCCAGGTAGAAAAACCAGCGGTGGACGTTTTGGAGGACCAAGGGGAACCGCGTCTCGCCGCTGTAGCGGGCGTGGGGCTCTTTCACAGCGCACGCCGGCGGCGACTGCCATATCGCCCGGTAGTAGGCCTTGCGGTAGTAGTAGCAGGTGAGACGGAAACCGAGGGGGACGATGAGCACGATGATCGCCGGCGATATCGCCCACCATGGGCCCAGCACTCCTACCATCGGCGGGTGGACGATGGTAGCCCCCGCCCGGGCGTGGCCGCAGACGGTCGCCAGGCAGGGTGAGTAGAAGGGGGACAGGTAAGGCCGGGCGTAGTAGTCGGCGTTTTGGAACGCCGCCCAGGTGGAGTAGATGATGAAGCTGACGAGGACGGCGCCCGTGACCGTGGGCTCGGCCCACCAGCGGTCGTTTCTCAGGGTGCGTTCGCGAATGGGTGCCCGCGCCCGGGGGCGGACATCGGCCGCCGGGGGCGCCGGGGGGGCCGGGGCCGCCGTCATGCCTGCGCAGGCGTAGCGTAGGAGTAAAGCATCGGACCTACGCTAACCGGACCAGGGCGCCATGAGCACGACCCTCGCGAACACTGACCCACGTGGTCACCACGAGCAACGAGCGGATCGACGCCGACCTCGTGGTTGGCGGCATCGGGATCATCCCGGCGGTGGAGCTGGCGGAGCGCTCAGCAACCGTACCGCTGCGTCACCTCGGTCGCCATCCGCGCCCACTCCCATAAACGTTGAGGTTGGTAGCGGACTGTGCTGATGTCCTTCATTATCACCTCGACCACGCAGCCGTGCGCCTGCGCCTTGCTCAGGAGCGATTCCAGTTCATGTTGGGCCTTGTCAAGATGCCACGTATCCTCGGCCAGCACGGCGGGGTTGGGCTTGTACGAGAAAACGTACCGGTCACCCACGTTGGCGACGGCCTCATCAGGGTTGATGAAGGGGCTCATCGACACCTTGCGCAGGTTCGGGATCCTGTCCATGATTTCCAACTTCCGGTGCAACACGTCACAGCAGCCGTAGTAGTTGAGGGCAAACCGGTTCATCCAGCGCAGCTCGTACTGCAGTGAAAACTCCCAGTGCATGCGCGGTGAAACATCAGAGAAGATCTGCGCCGCGCCGCTTCCCCAGAGGTCCTTGGCCCGCACGTGGGCCGGGTCATAGCCGGCGGGCGGCAACTCGTCGGTGTACCCGAAGCCACCCGAGCCGGTCTGGTGCTGCGCGTTGTTGAGGGTCAGCAGATCTTGTTGCTCGAACTGGTCGAGCATCCTCAAGTAGGCGTTGGTCAACTTGTCCACCGCCTTGTGGACAAGCTCGGGGCGGTCGTAGAGATCGATCATCGCCTCTTGGACGCCCCACCACCGGATCAACTCGTCCCAGGGCGCGAACCAGAAGAGGAACCCGTTGGCGCCGAGTTTCTGGACGTCGATGACCCCGTCCAGGATGTCCCGCAATTGTCGGTACTGCTCTTCCGACGCATTACTGTCATGCGTCACGACCGGGACCTTGATCTTTTCGAGGTCGTCCTCGTCGCGGATCTGGATGTTGAAGTGGCGGGACACGACCGAGTTCGCCTCGTCCGTAAGCGCCAGATCCACGTCTTCGCTGATGCCGAAGGCGGTGTTGTCAATGACCAACGGGGAGTACACGGCGGGCTCTATGACCATGTCCGCCGGCAGGTGCTCCCACTGATAGATCAGCTTGCGCATCTCCCACTCGTGAAAACGGCTCCATTCGCTGGTCGTTTGCAGGTGTAGTTCGCCGTCCACGTCCATCTCGTGCCACGGGATTTGGTCGGTCCAGATGTCTATCATCGGCTTGACCTGTTTCAATCCGTTGAGGGCACGCCATTTGGATGCGGTCTCGGCTTGCACCGGAAGCGCGGCAATGGCGGCCAGTCGCTCCCCCAGCGTGCGCAGGACCAACCCGTCGGGCCCCGTGACCCCTGTCGCGGGCAGGGCCAGGGTTATTCTCCGTGCCGGGTCTACCAACCAGTCATTTTGCACCCCAGCCCTCCTCCGTCCGTCGCCTCCACCCCGGTAGCCGGTGTCCTGGTGGGCGTCGGTACCGCCGAGCATATCCGGCCCCGGCGGAGCGGCTCCGCCCTCCCCCTTGTGCAATGGGCCATGTGCTGGTAAGACCGTGTCCAGCGACCGGGCGCCGAGGGGCGGCCAGCGACGAGGAGCCCGCGCCGCCCGACAGGAGAAATGGGGGCACCATGGGTGACAATCAGGGTGTGGCGTACATCGAGCCTGGCCAGGTCGGGTTGCGGTCCATTGATTTCCCGCGGCTGGCGCTGGGCGACCGCCGCTGCGACCACGGCGTCATCCTCAGGGTCGTCAGTACCAATATTTGCGGTAGCGACCAGCACATGGTGCGGGGTCGTACGACGGCTCCTTCGGGGCTCATCCTCGGGCACGAGATAACCGGCGAGGTCATCGAGGCGGGCCGCGACGTCGAGTTTGTGAAGGTGGGCGACCTCGTCTCTGTGCCCTTCAATATTGCCTGCGGCCGTTGCCGCAACTGCAAAGAGGGCAAGACCGGCATCTGCCTCAACGTAAACCCGGCCCGTCCCGGTGCGGCCTACGGCTATGTCGACATGGGAGGATGGGTCGGGGGGCAGGCTGAGTACGTCATGGTCCCCTACGCCGACTTCAACCTTTTGCGCTTTCCCGACAGGGACCAGGCGATGGCCAAGATCAGGGACCTCACCTGCTTGTCGGATATCTTCCCGACCGGCTTCCACGGGGCCGTGAGCGCAGGCGTCGGTCCCGGGTCGGTCGTATATGTTGCCGGCGCGGGGCCGGTAGGCCTGGCTTGTGCCGCGTCCTGCCACTTGCTTGGTGCCGCGGTGGTAATCGTCGGGGACCGGGTCCCAGAACGCCTGGCCCAGGCCCGCAGCTTCGGCTGCGAGACGGTCGACATCGCAAGGGCACCATTGGCTGACCAGATCGAGGCCATTGTCGGCGTCCCCGAGGTTGACTCGGCCGTTGACTGCGTCGGTTTCGAGGCCCGTGGTCACGGCGACGATGCCAAGCGCGAGGTCCCCGCGGCCGTGCTCAACTCCTTGATGGAAGTGACCCGTGCCGGCGGGGGGCTCGGCATCCCGGGCCTCTATGTCACCGGAGACCCCGGCGGGGTCGACGAGGCGGCCAAACGCGGCAGCCTCAGCATCCGCATCGGGCTCGGATGGGCGAAGTCGCACGTCTTCGTCACGGGCCAGTGCCCGGTCATGCGCTACCACCGCCAGCTCATGATGGCGGTCCTGCACGACAAGGTGCAGATCGCCAAAGCGGTCAACGTCGAGGTCATCCCCCTCGGCGAGGCGCAGCGGGGGTACCGGGACTTCGACCAGGGGGCAGCGAAGAAGTTCGTGCTGGATCCTCACGGCCTCATCGGCGCCTCGAACTGAGCGCGGATGAGCACCAGGGCGGGTGAAGGAAGTCAGGCCTATGACTGGCAGGAGGACTGGGCCGCGTTCCCAGCGCCGGAGAGGACGAGCGGCGGCTGGGCACATCACGGCCTCGCCGTGACCCGGTCAGGCGAGATCGTCGGTTTCCATCCCGAGCGGTCCGAGGTCGTGGTCTTCGATCGCGAAGGGCGGTTGCTCCGCTCCTGGGCGGTAGGGCTCAAGGAGGGCCACGGGATCACCCTCGTCGAGGAGGGCGGCGTGGAGTACCTCTGGCTCGCCGATCCCGGGTCGAAGATGCGCAGGACGCCCGATGGTGCCTACGAGCCGGATGTCGCCGCCGAGCAGGGCCAGGTCGTGAAGTTCGACATGGCCGGTTCGGAGGTCTCGCGCCTCCGCCGACCACCGCACCCTGCTTACCAGAGCGGGCGGTACGCCCCCACCTCGGTCGCGGTCGATGAGGTGCGCTACGGCGGGAGCGGGGACATCTGGGTCGCCGACGGTTACGGCGAGAGCCTCGTGCACCGTTATCGCCCCGATGGGACCTACGTGTCCAGCCTCGACGGCCAGGAAGGGGCGGGGCGTTTCAGCTGTCCCCACGGCGTCTTCGTCGATCGTCGCCACGCCGAGCGCGAGCTACTGGTGGCCGACCGGGGCAACGGCCGGGCCCAGGTTTATGGGCTGGACGGGTCGTTCCGGCGCGCGGTGGGCGAGTCGTTCTTGAACAGCCCGAGCGCCTTTGCAACGTCTGGGGCCAACCTGGTCGTCGCCGAGCTTCATGCTCGGCTCGCCGTCCTCGGCCCCGATGACCAGCTCGTCTGTTACCTGGGCGACAACGGCGAGGTTTGCCGGCAGCCTGGATGGCCCAACGGCGTCGACGAGCTCGGGCACCCCGTACGGGCACCGGACCTCCGCCACGGCCACTTCAATAGCCCGCATGGTCTCGCGGCGGACGTCGACGGGAGGCTCTATGTAGCCGAGTGGCTTATCGGCGGGCGGATGATCAAGCTGACGCCGGCGCCCGGCTAGCAACGGCTGGCGACGGGCTACATCTTCCCCGCTTCTTCGATGCTCACGGCCTTGAAGAGGGGGCGCCCAAACCTCTCGGTAGGGGCAACGCCAGCGGGATTATGGTGGTAACGATCGGTACCACGGACCAGGAAGGCCTTGAAGTACGGGTTGACGGATAGGTCGTTCTTGACTTCTGTCCCCGAATACCGTATGGCGAGGCCCGCTCTGGCACGCCCCGATCTGTTGGCCGGCGAACTGTGGACGGCGCGATCGTCGTGCATGGAGATCTCGCCCGCCCGAAGGCACAAGGGCACGGCGGAACCGGCTTGGAACGTGCCGTGGGCCAGCTCGAGCGTCAAGACGGAATCGGTCTCACCAGGATCGTGCCGCTGATGTTCGATGACACCACCGAAGGTGAGAACCGGGCACGATCTTCATGGCCCCGTTCTCTTCGTCCACGTCCGTAAAGGCAAGCCAAACTGTGACCGAGTGGTGTGGTGACATCGGCCAGTAGTACGCGTCCTGGTGCCACCCGACCGTGTCACGGGTGTTGGGTTCCTTGACGAAGAAATTGGAAGCCCAAACGTAAAAATCAGGGCCCAGGATACCTTCGACCAGGTCGAGGATCTTCGGGTTCATCACGATGTCGAACAGCCACCGGCTTGTCTCGTGCCATTCGCGCATGTCCTTATAGGATTCGCCCGGCTCGAGCAGCGCGGCCAGCTGGGCGAGCGCCTGGTTGTGCACGGCCATCTCGTCGGCTGTGTAGATCGGTGGCAAGCCGATCAGGTAGGCGTTGTCGTGAAAGAACTGCTGTTGCTCGGCGGTCAGTGAAGTCATGAAGTCGGCTCCTGTTGGTTGCGTTGCCTAATCCGCTTACCTTCGGACCAGCGCTGCGCCTGTGATCCACATGACGATGTCCTCCACGGTGGTCTCGTCCCGGGGCAGGTCAGCCACCATGCGGCCCCGCAGCAGCACCAGGATGCGGTCACAGAGCTGGTGGACCTGGGGCATGTTGTGGCTCACGAGGAGGACGCCGACCCCTTGGCGCGCCACCTCACCGATCAGTTTGGCGATCTTCTCGGCCTCCATCACGGCCAGCGCCGCGGTGGGCTCGTCCAACAGGAGGACCCGGGAACCCCACCTGACGGCGCGGGCGACAGCGACCGCCTGGCGCTGCCCGCCGGACAGTAGGCCGCACCGGGCCGAGACGTCGTGGATCTCGATGGCCAACGACTCTAGGGTCTTTTGGGCGTCCTCGGTCATGCGGCGCCGGTCGATCACGTGGGCGCGTCCCAAAAGGCCGTCGCGACGGCGCTCTCGGCCGAGGAAGATGTTTTCTGCTACTGACAGCTCCGTGGCGAGGGCCAGGTCCTGGTAGACGACCTCGATGCCACGCTCACGGGAGTCCTTCGGGGAGCGGAAGCTGGCCTCCCGCCCATCGACGATCAGCTGGCCCGACGAGGGCTGCAGTGCGCCGCAGAGGATCTTCAACAACGTCGATTTCCCGGCGCCGTTGTCACCGACCAGGCCCACTACCTCTCCCGGGTTGACCTGGATGTTCACGTCGTTGAGAGCGATCAGGCTCCCGAATGTCCGGGAGATGCCCCGGGCCTCCAGCAGCGGGCCGGGGGTGGCGGATCCGTCAGTCATCGCTTCACCTCCGATGGTGACGCTCATTGCTCGGCCCTCCTGACAAGTCTGTCCGTGAGGACAGCCATTATGAGCAGGCAACCGAGCACGGTGTCCTCGAGATAGGTGGAGAACTGCAGGAGGGCGAAGCCGTTTTGCAGCACGCCCAGGATGGCCACCGCCACGAGCGTCCCGAGCATCCTGCCGCGTCCCCCGCGCAGGCTGGCACCACCCAGGATCACAGCGGTCACCACCGCCAGCAGGTAGGGATCACCGATCTGCGGGGCCGACGCGCCGAGCTCGGAGGTGACGATGATCCCGGCCAGGCCGGAGCTCAGGGCTATGCCGACGAACAAACCGATCCGCAACGCGTCGGCCTGGATGCCCGAACGCACGGCGGCGTCGTAATTGTCGCCCGTGGCGTAGATGTGCCGCCCGAGCGCCGTCTGCCGAGCGATGCCGGCACCGACTATCCACACCCCCAGAAAAATGAAAACGGGGACCGGGACCGAGGCGATCGTGCCGCTCCCGAGGGAGCCGAACCCCTCTCCTCCGATAGACACGGTCGTCGTGTTGGACAAAGCGTAAGCCATCCCGAGGAAGATCGAATACGTCCCCAGCGTGGTGACCAGGGAGTTGACTTTGAAATAGACCGTGATGATGCCGTTCACGGCCCCGATTACGCCTGCGAACAGTAATGCGATGGCCGCTGACAGCCAGACGTCTATCCCGGCCCCTACCATCACGCCGATGAGCACGGAGGTGACGGCCATCACGCTGCCGACCGAGATGTCGATCTCCCCACCGATGACGAGCAGCGTCTCGAGCACCGCCATCACCCCGAGGATGCTCACCACGCTCGCCGCCGTGAGCAAGTTGGACACAGTGAGGAAATAGGGCGAGCTCGCCCACATGATTATGAAGACGACGGCGAACACGATGGCGAGGCCCTCGCCCTGGATGCGCTCCACGAAACGACGGCGGCGGGCCAGGCGCCTCTCCCGCTCGGCCGCTCGGCGTTCCTCTTCGAGATCCGCGCCCGTCTTCTTCCGTTCGGCACCGTCGGCCGGGTCACCCGGGCCGGGGGGGCCCGGCGGCCCCGGCGGCGCAACGGCGTACCCCTGTGTCATTTCGGACGCTCCTCCTCCCGCCGTCATACGGTAGCCCGGTACGCCCGTCGCGTACCGTAAAGCTCTGCCGGCCTGGCTTCCAACGCGAGCCCGTGGCGGCGAGCCTTACTCGCCGCCACGAAGCCACGTCCTCAAGTCAGATGGTCATCTTTGTGGAGCCGGTCCTGGGCTCGTCACCGAGCCCAGGACGCGAACTCTGTTATTTGCAACCCGTGATCGGGGTCGTCTTGGTCACTTCCTCGCCGATGACGCCGATCGTCCCCGGCACCTTGACGCCGTTGATCTGGTCCAGGATGGCGGTCAGGGCGTCCTGGCCCCACACCGCGGGCTCCAGGTACCAGGCACCCACGTAGTGGGAGCTGGTGCAGACCTGGTTGAAGCCGTAGGAGTCGCCACCGTAGGAGTTGACTAGGTAGTTTTTGACGTGGCGGGTCTGGGCGGCATGGGCCATGCCCCCTGTGACCTCGTCGTTGACCCCCGTCAACAGCACGACGCTGCCGCTCGGGACGGTCGAGAGGGCGGACAGGGTGTTGTTGTAGGCCGTAGTGGCCGTGCCGTCGTTCTGGACCTCTACGATGTGGCTGGCCGGAAGGCCCGGGAAGACCGACTTCTCACCGGCCACGGCACCGTTGTAGCGCTCCATGATGAGCGCCCCGGACGTGGGCTCGGCGCCCCCCAGGACATAGGGGACCTGGCTCGGGAACCGTGCCTTCGACTGTTTCGCGAGGTACACGCCGTCGTTATAGGAAGAGTTGTAGTTGTCTGCACCTACGTCGGGCGAGCCGGGCAGGTTGGCGCCGACAATGGCCACACCCGGGATCTTGGCGTTGGCGAGCAGTTTTGTGATCGGCGGCTGGAAGGCGGCCAGCACCTGGAAGTCCACGAACCCCTGGATGCCCTCGTTGAGGAGCGTCTTCAGGTTGCCGATGGCAACGGGCCCGTTCAGGTTGTCGGTGGTGGTCAGGATCGTTACGCAGCCGATGCTTTTGGCGGCGTTTTTCAGGCCCTGGCTGACGGTTACGGCGAAGGGCTGGGACTCGGAAAAGACGTCATAACCGAGCTTATAGCTGGCCTTCTTGCACAGTGCCTTGGTGGGCGCCGGGATGGGTGGCGTCATCACGGCCTCGACGCCGGTCGACCGGGCTGTCGCGCTGGATAACCCCGGAGCACCCAGCACGAGCGTCGTCGCCACGCCTGTGATGCTCATCAAACGGAGCCCTATATGCCTATTGTATTTTTTCGACACGTTTGCACCTCCCAGTGCTTCCCCATGGTTTGGGGCCATCATTTTGTTTTTGGGTCTATTCAATTGCCCCACAATCATCTCCCCCCTGATCGGACTTCACAGTGCCTGTGGTTGTCTTCTCAGTGTCTCTTGGTGCTTTTTAGCGTTTCTTCGGTACCCACGCCGGCGCCAGAGGAGCCTCCCGTGCCAGGGCGTGGGGATGGGCCCGGAGCGCGCCCTGGATCTGCTCCCGACGTGCCGTCCCTCTCCATCCCCCGGACCACCATGATACGGTCCCCCTGTTTAGCACTCGCTTGTGCTGACTGCCAGCCGCCGCTCGGCTGACGTCGGGGGGCAAACGGGGGAGGGTAAACGGGGGAGGGTGGTACCCGGGCCTGCCTGGCCGCAGGGTCTTTTGCAAGATGCTTTCCAGAGCGTGATGGACGAAGTCCGGCTCGTCGTAGGTCAGGTAGATCGCCTTCTCGGTGTCGACCATCGTGCAAAAGTTCTGCCACGGACTGCCCTGGCCCGGGCTCCACGGGCTGCCGGGACCGAAGGGATGACTGCGGATGATGCCCTTCTCGCCCAGGCGTCGCTTGGCCTCGTGCACCGGAGCCAAGTCGACGGCTATGGGTACGGGGCAAAACTCGTCCCAGAGCTCGAAGTCGCGCTGGGTCTTCACCAGGACCTCAGTAGTCCAGGGCGTGAACTCGTTTATGGCCCCGGCCTGGTGCAGCTGGCCTTTCGGCGTCGTGATCGTGTCGGCCCACCGGGCGTTACTGGCCCGTCGGCTCCTAAGTCGCGGTGCTCCACACGCCAGTTGTCGCTGTCCTGGGCGCCGTACTCGTACACGGGCTCAACGTAAATGGCGAAATCGAGACCAAAACGTTCGAATACCTGCCACCAGTCCATCCCGCCCAGGTAGTGGTCAAGGTAGTAATCCATCCACCCGTGCACTTGGCAGGGCAGGCGGTCGGGTCGACCGTTGGCGAGGGCAGTCAGCATGCGCTCTCTCGAGGTCATCGTCATAAGAACTCGTTTCTAGTACCCCCAGGCCCGTGCCGAAGCCTGGGACACGTAGTAATTTGGGCCTGTAATGAAGCCCAGGCAGTGGAGAAAGCGATGAGCCAACGCCCCAACCGGCCCACCAACCGGCCCACCAACCGGGCGGTCCGGCGCGACTATAGCCTCACGGGGCCCGAGGCCAAGGCGGCCGTCGCGGCAGGGTTCGACAACGCCGAGTGGTACCAGGTCCCTGTCGACCCCGAGCGCCTCAAGGTGCTCATGGCCCGGCGCAACGCTCGCCCCGCGGCCGACGCCGTATTGTGGGCAGTGCTCGTGGTCGGCGCCGGCGCGCTGGCGTTCATAAGCCTCGGCACCTGGTGGGCCATCCCCGCCTTTGCCGCGTTCGGCACCATGTGGGGAGGGTCGGCTGACTCCCGGTGGCACGAAAACGGGCACGGCACGGTCTTCCGTACGTCCTGGGCCAACGATGTCCTGTACAACATCGCCGCCTTCATGATGCTCAGGGAGCCGACGCTGTGGCGGTGGCAGCACGTATGCCACCACTCCAACACCCAGATCGTCGGTCTCGACCCCGAGGTGACCATCAAGCGCCCGACGTCGTTCGTCTACGTCGCGCTCAACTACCTCAACTTGGTCAACGGGCCCAAGATGCTGTGGAAAATCGTCGTCCATGCCGCGGGGCACTGCGAGGAGTACACGCGGATCATCGTCCCCGCGGCGAAGTTCCGCCGGGTTGTGTGGGAGGCGAGGATTTTCCTCTTGCTGCTCGTCGGTGCCCTCGTGGCGGCCGTAGAGCTGGGCACGATCTGGCCTCTGCTGTTTGTCGGTTTGCCGTCGTTCTACGGCGCCTGGTTCATGTGGTTCTGCGCCGTCACCCAGCACGCGGGGCTGCGCGAGGACGTGCTCGACCACCGGATGAGCACCCGGACGGTGTACATGAACCCCGTGTTCCGGTTCCTGTACCTAAACATGAACTACCACATTGAGCACCACATGTTCCCGTCCGTCCCGTACTACAACCTCCCCGACCTGCACGAGGAGATCAAGGCCTACCTCCCGCCCCCCAAGACATCGCTGCTCGCCGCGTACCGGGAGGTCTTCCACGCCGTAAGGATGCAGCAGAAGGACACTGCATGGGAGATCGACAGGGGTTGGGCGCCCCCCGTGGAGCCCTCGGCGGTCGACCGCGAGCGGGCCGCCCGCTCGGTCACGATCGCCCTCGGGCCGGGGGAGACCGAGCTGGGTGACGCCGGGATGCTGGCGCCCGGCCAGCTGGTGCCTGTCGAAGTCGGTGGGGCGAATTACGTGCTGTGCCGGATGCTGGACGGCAGTTACGCCTTCTTCGACGGCATATGCACCCATGGAAAGGCCCGGCTGGCGGGCGGCTATCTCGACGACTGCGTCATCGAGTGCCCGAAGCACAACGGGCGCTTCGACGTCAGGACCGGCCAGGCCGTCCGTCCGCCGGCCGTAAAGCCCTTGTGCACTTATCCCGTCCGGATACAAGGAGGCCGCCTGTTGGTCGCCCTGCCGCCAAGGGAGGCCCTGGCGGCACCCGCGCTCTCCTCTGACCTCGCCATCTGACGCCGCGGCTGGATCTACCTAGGGCGGCAAACCCTGGTCAGCCCAGTTCGGCTCGGGCTTCGGCAAAGGCAGTGGTGGCTCGCTCGAGGTCGTCACGTGTGTGCGCGGCGGAGAGCTGAGCGCGGATGCGCGCTTTGCCGATGGGCACGACCGGGTAGCTGAAACCGATGACATAGACGCCCTTTTTAAGGAGCAGGTCGGCCATGCGGGCCGCCAGTGCGGCGTCGCCGAGCATGACCGGGACGATCGGGTGGTCGCCGGGCAGGATGTCGAAGCCGAGGCCGGTCATCCGCTCCCGGAACCAAGCCGTGTTCTCCGCCAGCTTCGCCCGCAGGTCGTGGCTGTCGTCCAACAGGTCGAGCACGACAAGCGAGGCGGCCGCGATCGCCGGAGCCACGGAATTGGAAAACAGGTAGGGCCGCGACCGCTGCCGCAAGAGGTCGATGATCTCCTGGCGGCCGCTCGCGTAC
>OBLU010004908.1_pt1 | contig 12040 bp, 7 predicted proteins | sample 1518681 | NCBI WGS metagenome assembly OBLU01 (sample SAMEA3539304, study PRJEB22396) | soil metagenome | biome: tundra; feature: field; material: soil | place: USA | collected 2010-05 | depth 0.15 m | reverse complement strand
CCCAGTGATTCCGAGTACCCAGTCGGGGCTCCGCCCCGTACCCCGCGGGGGCTTCGCCCCTGCGACCCGGCTGAAAACCAAAGTCAAAACCTTTCTAAGAAGGAAAACCATGAGGCAGTCTGCGCCCTTCCGTTGGTCGGGACCGAGCCGGACACGTCAGGCAGAGACAGAATAAAACTTGCAAGAACTGGCACCGTCGCGGTAAAACAACTTCATGTTCTGGGCGCGGCTTCGTTGGCCGGTTTTGAAGTGATCATTGATGGCCGGTTTTGAGGTGATCACCGAGGCTTTCTCGGGCCGAACCTCCACAGTTTGGCCCACCGAGGTATGGATCTGGACTACTAGCGTCTTGAGCGATTTATCGGACACGTCCTTGACGAAGCTTGTGGCAGTGGTGCTCATGCGCGTTCTGCTTGATGCCGGGCAACTCTTGAGATTTGTCGATGAACTCCTGCAATACGCCGCGAATGCGCACCAGCAATTCGTGGAGCAACTGGTTCTTGGAACACTGGGCGATGGCCACAGTTGGGGTTTGATGCCGAGCGAGCGAAGGTGGTTTTAGGCGAGATTCTCGCCAACGATTTGCACCTTCGTGAATGTTATCCTACTGCCCTTCAACTGGCTAGCTACTTCGACGCGCACTTTCTGACGTCCGCGGCGGTGACATCCGGATCGAGCGCATGAACGCAGGTGCCATACCCGCGGTTCTAGGCGAATCCAGTTTTCAAGCTTTTCTTCATCCACCGGGTATAGGTAATTGCTTCGTGTTCGAGGAAGATGGTGCGTCCGATGTAGATGACGTTCGGTGGCTTTCCGAAAAGCGGCAGAAGGCCTGTACTTCGCTCAGGTCCTCCAGTACTACAAGGATGGCGTTGTTCACATCGGCTACTCCGCGCCGGTATTCCTTCCGGAATGGGCAGGACAGGTTAGACGCTCTGGCGTGTTCTTTCTCGGCGAATTGCGTCGTGTCGCGTACGAGGGTGGGGACAAGCCCTACCTTATTAACGCTGCGACCAAGGATCAACTCACGGTGTGGCGGGAAGGCGGCCACAGCTCGACCGACCATCGAGGCTCTCGCTGACCGGAAAGGCAGGCTTCGACAGGCGACTTGGAGGGGAGGCGAATACTACGAATCTAGTCACGTCAGAACTGATCCGGTCGATCGATTAATTGCGATTGCCATAGGCTTCGAGTCACTGTTTTCGCCCAGCGATCAAGGTGACCTAAATTTCCGGACGCGCCGCCCGTTGCCCGCGCCCAAACCGGCTGTGGCCGTCTCCGAGATCTTCCCCAGAAGAGTAAATGCCTTTTCACAGATCTGCAGATGCGCTCGCATTTCCCGCCTGGCTTTCTCCGGATTCCGTTGGCGAAGCGCGGCAAGTATTTTGGCGTGGTGCTCATGCGCGTTCTGCTTGATGCCGGGCAACTCTTGAGATTTGTCGATGAACTCCTGCAATACGCCGCGAATGCGCACCAGCAATTCGTGGAGCAACTGGTTCTTGGAACACTGGGCGATGGCCAGATGGAAATCGACGTCCAATGCGGAATACTTGCGTCCGTCTCCGTCCAGACAAAGCTTCATATCCTTGAGAATCTCTTCCAGCCTCTCCAAGTCGGCGGGTTCCAAACGTTCGGCCGCCAAGGCGGCGAGTTCCGTCTCCAAGATGAGGCGGGCTTCACTGACATCCTCCAGCTCTTTCTCGGTTCTTAGCATGCCGCCGCTACGAATCCGGTCCACGAGCAACTGCGTGCCTTCGAGCACGTATGTTCCTTCGCCGGGGCGCATCTGCACCAGACCGACGTATGCCAGCGACTTCAGCGCTTCGCGCAGGGTGGAGCGGCCGATACGCAAAGTGGCGCAGAGCTCGGTTTCGGACGGCAGTTTATCGCCCGGGAGCCAGTGGCCCTCGGATATCTGTTCGGCGAGTTGGGCTGCGACCTGCTCTCCCAAGGTCACTCGCGAAACCGGCTTGAGTTTTGGTGTTGACATCGCTTTCCGACCCCATTATACTACAATCGAAGATATGAACATCTGCTTGTCTGATGTACTGGATGTTTGCAAATCATGAAGTAGAAAAGGTGTCGAAATGAAAACCACGAAGCTTTTTGTTTCCCTCTCCCGCTCTCTTGGACTTTGCCTCCTGCTTGCCCTGGGAATTCCCCTTTGGGGCCAGTTCAACAGCAGCGTCCGGGGTGTGGTCACCGATCCGAGCAATTCTCCAGTGCCTGCCGCAAAGGTCGCGATCAAGAACGTCGACACGGGAATATCCTCTTCTATGACGTGCGACAGCGGCGGCAACTACATTTTTACAAGCCTGGCTCCAGGCGACTATTCGCTGGCCGTCGAAGCCAGCGGCTTCCGCGCTTTCTCGCTTCGTGCCACCCTGCAGACCGCGCAGACCCTGGACGTGCCAGTCAAATTGTCTCTGCTGACAGCAACCGAGTCGGTGGAGGTTACCGGTCAGGCGCCGATTCTCGATACGGCGGACAGTCGGGTTCAGACGACACTGGCGGCCCGCGACCTGGCGGCTCTTCCTCTGCAAGGCCGAACCCTCTTCGGTCTGATGGGCATGGCGCCGGGCGTCACGGGCCTGGGCAACCTTTCCGGGGGAATTCCGGACAACTTTCAGGTCGAGATCTACAATTACTACACTGCCAATGGCCGGAGTTTCGATGCCAATTTATACGTTGTGGACGGTCTGGATATCACCAGTAGCGTCAGGCCCGGCGTGATGAATCTGTCGCCTAACCCGGATTCCGTACAGGAGACTTCCATCCAAACTGACACCTACTCCGTGGAATACGGAAGGGCCAGTTCGATCGTTACATCAATGACCACCAAGTCGGGGACCAATGCGTTCCACGGGGTTCTCAGCGACTATTTCACGTCCCAGCAGCTGTGGGCCCGCACGGAGTTTACCACCAAGTACCATCCATTCCACGACGACAATTTCGGAGCGGCTCTGGGTGGCCCGATCCGCAAGGATCACACGTTCTTCTTTTTTTCCGCGGAGCCTTTACGTTCCCTGGCAAGCACCAGCGGCTCAACCACTTACGAAGCGCCCGAATTCGTGCAATGGGCGCAGACGAACTTTCCCGCGTCGATCGGCACCTCCTTGCTGGAAAAGTACCCCGTGACTGGCGCGGTAACGAATACGGGCGTTGCGAAAACCGCGCAGAGCGTCTTGGGAAGCACGTGCGGGACGGCCGCCACGTTCAACATTCCGTGCACCCTCCCGATGATCGATAGCGGAAACTACAATTACGCCGCATACCACGACGGAACGCAGTGGAGCGCGCGTCTCGACCAGTATTTCAAGAAGGATCGCGTCTACGGCAATTTTTACAACATGGTCCTAAGTAACCTGAATCCCTCGGTGAGGTCTGCGATGACTTCCGACACTCACTATATTTCCGAATCGCTTCAACTCAACGAAACCCATACGATTTCGCCAACTATGCTCAATGAGGCCTCGTTCGGCTACCTGAAAATGGAAGGACTGGTGGACATAACGGGACCATTCCATATTCCCGATATTTCAATCACCGGCCAATCCGCCGGCATCGGAGTCGCCGATCCTCACGAGGACTACAGGCAGCACAATTTTCATGCACGGGATGTTTTCAGCGTCATCCATCATGCCCATACCCTCAAGTTCGGTTTTGAAGCTTTCGAGGGCGACGAATTGACGCTGTTTGGCCAGTGGTACAGCGTGCCCAGCTTCTCATTTACGAATCTTCTGACGTTTGTTCAGGGTCAACCCTTGACGGAAAGCCAAGTCTACTATAACCCGGTGACTGGACAGCCCAACTTGTTCACCTTAGGCGTAGCCAGCACGACTTGGGGCGCATTCGCTCAGGACGAATGGAAGATCACGCCGCATCTTACCGCGACCTTTGGATTGCGATTTGACAATTTCGGCAATACGCACCCGTCCCAGGCTCTGCATTCTGTAATCAACAATTTCATCCTGGGCTCCGGTGCGACTCAGGCACAGCAAGTTGCCAACGGTCAGTTGGAACAGACCAATCACATCCTGAACCGCGAACCAACAGCCTTCGACCCGAGAATTGGCATTGCATGGGATCCGACCGGAAAGGGCGTATGGTCCGTTCGAGGCGGTTTTGGCGTCTACCACGACTGGCTGACGAACGGAGAGTTGAGTGTTCCGCTACGGCCGAATCCTCCGGCATACGCTCAACCGACGTTCCGTCCCGGGACGAACGCGGCGCCTATCTTCTCTCTGGGCACGAGCGATGTCTTTCCCTTCGGCTACACTTTGCCCATCTTGCCGTCTTCGCCTCTCGACAGTCACGGGGGCATTGTCGGGGATCAGCTTGGGATCGGAGGAACAGATCCGAACGTAAAGGAGCCGATTATTTACAACTACACCATCGGCGTGCAAAGACTACTTGGGTCGCACTTCGTGGTGGGCGCCCTCTATTCCGGAAATCAGTCGCCAGACCTTGTGTTGGGCAACGTAACCTCGATAAGCCCCAACTACGATATCAACCGGTACGCCGGCGATCTGATCGCCAATGATAACGTTTTGCATCGCCTGCTCCCGAGTTTCGGCGCCATCAATTACACCAAGAACGGGGACAAGTCCGGGTACAATGCGTTCATCGCCACGGTCACGGGAAGGTTCGGATCCAGGGACTCTTTCCAGGCCTCTTATACCAGGTCGAACGTGCACGATTACGGGTATCAATTCCCCGATGCCAACGTTAGCCCTTCAACCTACGAGGGCCCCACCAGCTTCAACGTGCCCAACCGTCTCTCCATCACGGAAAACATGGGCTTGCCGCTGCTCAGCAACGCCAACGCGGTTCTCCGCACGGTTGTGGGCGACTGGCAATTGTCCGGAACCTTTATCGCCGAAACCGGCTTCCCGTTTACCGTCTACACCAGTGCGGCATTTCTCCCCGTAACCACTAACGGGGTTGTCACCGGCCTGGCGACGGGCAGCGGCGACTACAACGGCGACGGGTACAATTACGATTTCCCGAATGTCCCCTCCACCGGGTATTCGCAGCCCACGGACCGCCAATCCTTCTTGCACGGCTTATTTCCCGCGTCGGCGTTCGGAATTCCGCAACTCGGGACCGAAGGGAACGAACAGCGGAACCGGTTCACTGGTCCTGGACTGGTCCAGTGGGATACATCGCTCATGAAGAACTTTTCGTTTACGGAGCGCCTCAAGTTGCAGTTGCGCTTCGAGTTCTTCAATGTCCTCAATCACCCGAACCTGAATGGCATTGTCAGCGATCTTTCGAGCGCAAGCTTCGGGAAGTCCACCTCCACGCTGGTGCCGCGCTACCTGCAAATAGGGGCGAAGATCCAGTTTTGAGCTGATTGCGAATCAAGGGGACACAGCCAACATGAAGAAACTTTCGCGAAGAGAGACACTCTCACGCTTAGGCGGAGCCGCCGCACTGTGCCTGACAGTCCGGTCAGCCGAGGCCGCAGATTCACTTGCCATAGGGGGAAAGCCGATAGAACTGGTGCTGACCCCAACCAGCAGCCGCACCCTGCGCGTAAGCCTGCTGCTTTTAGCCGCCGACGGACAAGCGGAGCCCATTGCCGCGGACCCGGCGATTGTTGCCCAGTCTTCCGCGCCGCCAATTCTCCGGACGCGCGCGATCGCCGGCTCGCAATCTTTCAACTGGGGCCAGTTGCGTGTGAAGGTTTCGACTGGACCACTGGCGATTTCCATCGAGGACGGGAGTGGCAAGTCCATTCAGCGGCTGCAGTTCGATTCCGCCACTGGCGCCATCTCTTTCCGTAACAGCGCGGGGCCGGTATTCGGCCTGGGCGAGGGCGGTCCGCAGTTCGACCGCCGCAACCAGCAGTACACCATGCGGAACGGTCAATATATGCCCGACCGGCGGACCGAAGGCGCCCGCATGCCGGTTCCGTGGCTGATCGCCTCCGATGGTTGGGCGTTGTTCTTTCACCAGCCGTTCGGAAAGATTGGCCTCACCGGCAAGGAAGGCCATTTCGAAGCTGAGGAAGCTTCAGGCGCGCTGCCAGTGGATCTCTTTTTGGTGGCCAGCCATGAACCCGCGGAAATCTTGAGAGAGTACGCGGAACTGACCGGCTTCCCGCACATGCCGCCGCTCTGGTCGCTTGGCTATCAGCAGTCGCATCGGACGTTGGAAAGCCGTGATGAGGTGATGAGTGAAGCCAAGGAATTCCGTGACAAGAGCTTGCCATGCGACACCCTGATCTATCTGGGAACCGGTTTCTGCCCCTCGGGCTGGAACACCGGGCATGGTTCTTTCACCTTTAACGAGAAGGTGTTTCCGGACCCCGCCAAGATGATCCAGGAACTCCATCAGGAGCACTTTCACGTAATTCTTCACCTCACAAGACCGCCCGCAAAACTCTATGGCAGGGCCACGGATACTGGTCTGGAGGCCACGGAAGTCAACGACGCGGCAAACTATTGGGCCACGCACCGGGACGTTTTCGGATTGGGCGTGGACGGCTGGTGGCCGGATGAGGGTGATCCACTAAGCCCTGCATCCAGGCTGGTGCGAGACCGCATGTACTGGGAAGGCCCGCTGAAAGAACGTCCCAACGAACGTCCATGGGCTTTGCACAGAAACGGTTACGCGGGCTTACAGAGATACGGTTGGCTTTGGTCTGGCGATATCGATTCCAACTGGAAGGCCTTTGCCGCGCAGATCCCGGTCGGACTCAACACCGGTTTGACGGGGATTCCTTACTGGGGCACGGATACGGGCGGTTTTGTGCCAACCAAGGAATATACCGGCGAACTCTATGTGCGGTGGTTTCAGTTCAGCGCTTTCTGTCCGCTGTTCCGCAGTCACGGGCGCACGTGGAAACTGCATCTGCCGTGGGGATGGAACACCGGCGAGTACGGGCCGATCGAGGAGACAGAACTCCCAGACAAAAAGGAACTTCACAATGCCCAGGTCGAACCAATCTGCCAGAAATACCTCGATCTGCGCTATCAGTTGATGCCCTATCTGTACTCGTCGGTTCGGGAGTCCCACGACACGGGTATGCCGATCATGCGGGCGCTGTGGCTCCATTATCCCGACGATCCGCAGGCGGTGGCGCGCGGAGACCAGTACCTTTGGGGGCGCGACATGCTGGTGGCGCCGGTAATTGAGCCAGGCGCCGCGTCACGCCAGGTTTACCTCCCCAAGGGAGGCTGGTACGATTTCTGGACCGGCGAACACGCAGAGGGAGGCCGCCAGATCGAACGTAAAGTCGATTTGGCTACTATGCCGCTCTATGTGCGTTCGGGGGCCATCCTGCCGTTGGGCCCGGTGAAACAATACGTTAGCCAGCCGGTGGACAAACCGCTGGCCATCCGCGTTTATCCAGGCAATGACGGCGACTTTGTCATGTATGAAGACGACGGCGCCAGCTTTGCTTATGATAGGGGCCAGTTCACCCGGATTGGAATGCACTGGAGCGATAAGACGCGCCAGTTGAAGCTGTCGCTCGTGCCGGGATCGAGAATGTTGGATGCGGCAGTGCGGCAGATCGAGGTCGAACTGGCTACCGGCGGCGGCAAAAAGAACGTCCGGTTCAGTGGAGCGCCCGTCGTCGTACAGCTCTGAAGGGATTGCATGAAATTGGGATGTGTTTTCCTCTTTTCCGTTTGCTGGTGTGGGCTGCCTGCGACTCCTCCGCCGGCGCTCAAAGTGGCCGGACGTCCGGTTGAGCTCTCTCTGACGGCCATATCCGCCCACACTGTGCGGATTACCGTGGCGCCGCTCGACTTGTACCGTACGCCCCAGCCGGTGGTGGAGGATCCGGTTCTGGTTCCACGCCTCTGGCCGGCTCCGACACTCCGGTTGCGCTCGGTGCTGCCCGCGGAAACGGTTCGCGTTGGCGGAATGGAAGTAACTGTCAATCCGGAAACGCTGAGTCTCCGCCTGGCGCGTGGCAACGGGAGCGACTTCCAGGAGATTGGCATCAATCCGAATGACGGCTCGGTCTCCTTTCGTATCGGCACCGAGCTTCTTTTCGGGCTCGGCGAAGGCGGCCCGCAACTGGATCGGCACGGTCTTTACGCCGGCAACGATCTGAATGGCAGCCCGCACGACTCAATGGTGTTCATCGACCATCTGCGCGTCCCCCTGCTGATCGGCGGTTCGGGATGGGCGATCTTCGCGCACACACCGGTAGGAACGTTCGACCTCCGCGGCACGGAAGGCCGCTTCCGCGCGACGGAGTCCCAACCGGCGCTCCCTCTGGATCTGTTCGTCATGGTCGCCGATGAGCCGGCGGCTCTCATGACCGAATACGCCGGGCTGACCGGTTTCCCATCCCTGCCGCCGTTGTGGGCGTTGGGATACCAGCAGTCGCATCGCGTCCTGCTGAGCGAGGAGCGGATGCTGGCCATCGCGCGCAAGCTTCGCGACGACAAGCTGCCGTGCGACGTTCTGATCTATCTGGGAACAGGTTTTGCGCCTTTGGGCTGGAACTTGGCCCACGGCTCATTCGAATTCAATCCTGCTATATTCCCGAATCCGCGATCGGATCTGGAGAAGCTGAAAAGCCAAAACTTTCGCGTCGTGCTGCACACCATGAACCCTCCGGCGCGCCTCTTTGGACATGCCGGAGACCCGCCATCGCCGGATCGGGATCCGAACGAAGCGGCTGTGTACTGGGCGCAGCACCAGGGGGTGGAGAAGTTGGGCATCGACGGCTGGTGGCCCGATGGGCGTGTGGACAGCCGCCGCGTGCAGCTTTATTGGGACGGCCCGCGGGCCGACTATCCCGACCAGCGGCCCTACACGCTTTTCCAGGACGGCTTTCCCGGTATGCAGCACTACGGCAATTTCATCTGGTCCGGCGACGTCCATTCGGATTGGGACACCCTGCGCATGCACATTCCGGTAGCCATCAATACCGGGCTGAGCGGACTGCCGTATTGGGGAAGCGACATCGGCGGATTCTGGATGACCAAGGAATTGACCGGCGAACTGTTCGTCCGCTGGTTTCAGTTTGGAGCGTTCTGCCCGCTGTTCCGCTCGCACGGCCGGCCGTCGCAAACTCGTCTGCCCTGGGGCTGGAACACCGGGGAAATTGGGCCGCCCGAGATGGAGAGTGCGCCGGCGTTCGCTGTCGAGCCCGATCCGGCCGAGCTGCACAATCCCGACGTGGAGCCAATCTGCCGGGAATACCTGGAACTACGCTACCGAATGCTGCCTTATATCTACTCGGCTGCGCGCGAAACGCACGAGACGGGCGTTCCCATGATGCGCGCGCTGTGGCTGTATTACAGCGATGATCCGCTGGCGGCTGCGCGAGGAGACGAATACCTGTGGGGGCGCGATATTCTGGTGGCGCCGGTGGTCGAAAAGGGAGCCACGTCACGCACGCTGTATCTCCCCAGGGGGACCTGGTACGACTTCTGGACCGGGGCACGAGTGGAGGGCGGCCGCGAGATTGCACGCCCTGTAGACTTGCGAACCATGCCGCTTTACGTTCGCGCCGGCGCGGTCATTCCCACCGGCCCGGTGAAGCAGTTCACCTCCGAGAAAGTGGATGGACCCCTCAAGCTCTCGATCTACCCCGGCAGCGATGGCGCGTTTACCATCTACGACGACGACGGCACGAGTTTCCAGTTCGAGAAAGGCGAGTACGCGAAGATTCGCGGTGCGTGGAAAGATAGTACTCGCGAACTGACCCTCAGCCTGGAAAAAGGCTCAAAGCTGCTGCCGGCTACTCCGCGGGCCATTGAAGCGCAAATGATTGGGGGCGGTACCCGGCAACTCCGCTTCGACGGCAAGCCACTGACCGTGCACTTCTGAGGTGTGACTCGATTTAACCTAGTGAACATGGGACCCTTCGATATCATGGTTGGCGGTTCGTCTGGGGACATGCGCCGCAAGAATATCCTGCGGGTGAACGGACCGGCGAAATGATCGGGACCCTACGCTGGAGACTTGCTCTGCTGATCGGCGCGGCGATCGCCATCAGCTACTTCGACCGCCAGACGCTGCCGGTGGCCATCCGGGCAATCCAACGCGAAATCCCTATCTCGAACACACAATTCTCCCAGCTCCAGGCTGCCTTCCTGGTGGCATATGCGCTGATGTACGCCGGCGGCGGGAAACTGATCGACGTGCTGGGCACGCGTAAAGGATTCCTCCTGATCATGCTGTGGTGGTCCTTCGCCTGTGCCAGCCAGGGCCTCGCCAGCAGCTTCGGATTCCTTGCAACCAGCCTGTTCCTGCTCGGTATGGGAGAAGGCGGGGGCTTCCCGGCAGCAACCAAAGCTATCGCCGAGTGGTTTCCTGCCGGCGAGCGTTCGACCGCCATGGGAATCGTGAATGCCGGGACGTCGGTGGGAGCGGTGGTCGCGCCACCTTTGATCGCATTGACTCTTGCCACCCTCAATTGGCGCTGGGTGTTCTTCCTTTCCGGGACCGTCGGGCTCGGTTGGGCGGTAGCGTGGCTGCGGGGCTACTTCCCGCCTGCGACACACCCCCGGTTGAGTCCCGAAGAGCGTGACGAAATTGCCGAGGTTCTGAAACCACGGCCCCGGACCGAACAGGGCACGCGCTGGATCAGCCTGTTTCGCTTACCGCAGGTCTGGGGTTTGGTGTTCGCCAAGTTCCTGAGCGATGCGGCCTGGTATTTCTACTTGTTCTGGCTCCCCAAGTACCTGTATGAAATGCGCCATTTCGACACGAAGCAGGTCGGCTACTTTGCCTGGATCCCATATGCAGCGGCAGGAGTGGGCAGTCTGCTCGGCGGATGGTTTTCGAGCCGCCTCATCCAGCGCGGCCACTCCCTCAACTTCTCTCGTAAAGTAGCGCTTGGTGCCAGCGCGGCGGTAATGCCGCTGATCTTCTTCGTCACTCGGGCACCGGTCCAGATTGCGATTGTGCTGTTCAGCATCGCGTTCGCCGGGCAGCAATCTTGGTCCACCCTGGTGATGATTCTGCCCGCGGACATCTTCCCGCGGGCCGTGGTGGGCTCAGTGGCCGGATTGGTGGGTTTCGGCGGGGCGATGGGGGGCGTGGTGTTCGGGCTGGTCGTCGGCTACCTGCTCGATCACGGATTTGGCTACGGTTTAGTGTTCGGACTGGTGAGCACCTTTCATGTACTGGCATTCTGTGTGATCCTCTTGACAGTCCGAAGGATCCGGCCGATTGAAGCAATAACTTGAGCGAAACAGGAAACGACTATGAACGATTCAAAAAAGACCCTTGGCATCATACATGCCTCGAACCTGACGATCCGCGCGATGCAGCCCTTCCTGGAACGGTACATTCCGGATATCGAGGCGGTGCACCTCTGTGACGACACAATTCAACGAGACAACATTCGTGCGGGCGTGGGTGTGATCCCGAAGACCAATTACTTCAAGTTCGCCCAATATGCGCACAACCTGCAGGAAGCGGGAGCCGACATGATCCTGCTGGCCTGCTCCACCTTCAACTACGCAGCCGAGTTGGCGCGTCCGATGATCGATATCCCTATTATGCAAATCGATCGGCCGATGATGGAAGCGGCGGTTTCGCAAGGCGCCCGGGTCGGCCTGCTGGCCACACTCGCCACCACGGTTCCCTCTTCGGAGCGTCTGCTGCGCATCGTGGCCGCCGAACAGCATAAGGAAATCGAGATCACGACCGTGCTGCGGGAAGAGGCGTTCCAGGCGATTCAAAAGGGGGACACCGACAGGCACAACGCTATCCTCCTGGAAGAGATCGAGAAGCTGTCGGGGAAGGTGGATTCCATCGCTATGGCGCAATTGTCGATGTCGGCCCTGGCGCCCCACTTGCCTAAGACCCGGGTACCTGTCTATGACAGCGGCACTACCGGATTCGGCCGCATCCGGCAGATGCTGGCGGCATAAGCGGGTTCGAGCGAAGGAGGCATGCATGATGAGCGGATGTGTAACCCCGGAATTATCGGCGCGGGTGTATCCATACGGCACCGGACATACACCGGAGATGATCGCCGATCTGTCCCGGCGTGCGTACGAATACCGGGAGCAGGTTCTGCGGATGATTTACGAGCGAAAGAGCGGACACCTCGGCG
>OBLU010004907.1_pt1 | contig 12041 bp, 11 predicted proteins | sample 1518681 | NCBI WGS metagenome assembly OBLU01 (sample SAMEA3539304, study PRJEB22396) | soil metagenome | biome: tundra; feature: field; material: soil | place: USA | collected 2010-05 | depth 0.15 m | reverse complement strand
AGGAGGTGCCAGACGCGGCGGGCGAGGTGGCGTTTGAGGCAGCGGAGTGCTTCGCGGCGGCTTTTGCCTTCGGCTTGTTTGCGGGTGAGGTAGGCGGCGGTGTCGGGGTCGAGGCGGCCTTTGGTGACGGCGAGTCGGTGCAGCGCGCAGTTGAGCTGGCGGTTGCCGCCGCGGTCGAGGCGGTGGCGGTCGGTGCGCCCAGAGGATGCGGCGATCGGTGCTGATCCGGCGATTCGTGCGAGTTTCGCGTCGGTCGCGAAGCGGCCAATGCCGGCGATCTCGCCGACGAGTTTGGCGGCGATGAGGACGCCGCAGCCGCGTTCGGCGAGCAGCGCCGGCGCGACTTGGGCAACGAGCAGGGCCAGCTCCTGCTCGAGTGCGTTGATAGCGCGGGTCAGCTCGCGGATGCGACGCACCTCGTCGCGCGCAACCCGCACGCGCGCGGTCTGCTCGGTGCGGGCGAGACGGCCCGCGAGACGCTCCGGCCAGTGCACGGCGATCAGGCCGCCGGAAGGGATCTCGAGCTCGGGCCAAAGGTCGTGGAGGTTCCAACGCAGATCGTTGATCAACCTGGTGCGCGTCGCGACCAGGCGCTCGCGATGGTCGACGAGGAGCCGGATATCAAGCTCGACACCGGCGAGCTGCGCGACCGGCAGCGTCTCGATCCCGTGGCGGATCGCCGCCCTGGCGATCGCGACCGCGTCGATCGCGTCGGACTTGCCGCGCTCGCGTGCGCTGTCCCTAGCGCCCGCGGTCAGCTTCGGCGCGACGCGCAGCACGCGCTCGCCCCTTGCGAGCAAGAAACGCTCGAGCGCCCCGGACACGTGGCGGCAGTCCTCGATCGCCCACACCCGCTCAGCGCCCACACGCCGAGCCCAGCGCAACACGTCCTCAAACGAGCGGCGCCTCGCCCGCACCGTCCGATCCGCGAGGACCTGACCCGTCGCCCCGTCCACAGCCGCGGCGGTGTGCGAGGCCTTGTGCGTGTCCCAACGCCCCAAGACGCAGAAAAGCCCCGATTTGCGGGGCTTTCCCAGTGCGCCCGAGAGGACTCGAACCTCCACGAGCTAAGCGCTCACAAGGCCCTCAACCTTGCGCGTCTACCAATTCCGCCACAGGCGCAGGGGACGCGAGTATAGGCGCTTGATTCCGTCGCCGCCCGGCGCTAATGTACGAACACGTGTTCGGTAGGTGGGCTGTCCCTCCAAGGAGGCCGGTATGGACCTGACTAAGCGCCAGCAGGAGATCTTCGACTTCATCAAGCGGTACTCGGCGCGGCATGGCTATCCGCCGACGGTCCGCGACATCGGCAAGGCAGTTGGTCTCGCCTCCTCTTCGACCGTGCACCAGCACCTCGCGAATCTCGAGCGGATCGGCCTGCTCAAGCGCGACCCGTCGAAGCCGCGCGCGATCGAGCTGCTCGATCGAGCCGTGCAGGAGGTCCGGAGGGTCGTGCGGCCGGACGGACTGCCGCTGCTCGGCGCCGTCGCCGCCGGCCAGCCGATACTCGCCGAGGAGAACATCGAGGAGTACGTGCCGGTGCCGGCTGCGGCGGGCGGGGACGACGGGGCCTACCTGCTGCGCGTGCGCGGGGAGTCGATGAAGAACGTCGGCATCATCGAGGGAGACCTCGTCGTCGTGCGCCCGCAGGAATCGGCTGTGGACGGCGACATCGTCGTCGCGCTGGTCGGCGAGGACGCGACCGTGAAGCGGTATTTCCGCGAGAGCGACCATGTGCGCCTGCAGCCCGAGAACGACGAGATGGAGCCGATTCGCAGTCGCGAGGTGCGCGTTCTGGGGAAGGTCGTCGGCCTGATGCGCTCGCTGTAGGCGCCGTCGCCTTGCTGGGTCCCCAAGGCGCCGCCTGCGCGCGGGTGCCGACCGCGTCCGTGGTTCGATCGGCTCGGCGCGGCTCGCGGACGCTTGCCGACAGCGCTGGCGTGCGCGACGCCGACGCGCTACTGTCGAGAGGCGAGCCAAGCAGCCGCGGAGGTTTCGCCTTCGAGGAAAGTCCGGACATCACAGGGCAGGGTGGTCGCTGACAACGACCCGGGGAAACCCGCGGGAAAGTGCCACAGAAATACACCGCCTCAGCGCGCGGCCACACGTGAGCCGCGTGCCGGTAAGGGTGCAATGGTGCGGTAAGAGCGCACCGGCGTCGCGGCGACGCGGCGGCCAGGCAAACCCCACCCGATGCAAGGCCAAGCAGGACCGTTTGCAGGCTGCCCGCCGAGGTCCAGGTAGGCCGCTCAGATAGATGGCTGCTCACGACAGAATCCGGCTTACCGGCTCGCTAAGGAAAAGGCCCTGTTCATCAGGGCCTTTTCTATGCCCACGTGGATCCACCGCAGTGCCATTGGACGCGCGAGCGATCGGGCCCATCGGGTATGTTGCGCCCCGTGCTCTACTTCGCGCTGGCGTTCTGGCTGCTCGTCGGGGGCGGCGTGTTCCTGGTGGCGCTCGGCGGCGGTCCCCGCGGGGCGCGCTCCCAACTGCATTCCGAGAGCTCGCTCGCGAATCGTCTGCGCACGCTCGGCTTCGTGGCCGTCCTCGTCGTCGGCCTCGCCGTGCCGATCGCGGTCGCCGTTGCCAACGGTCACGACAAGGCCCGCCAGGGCCCATCGGGTATCACGCTGACGCCGAACGAAGCGCTCGGCCGTCAGCTGTTTGCCCGCTCCTGTGCGACCTGCCACACGCTCGCGGCGGCGGCGGCGGTTGGACATGTCGGCCCGGATCTCGACCTTGACGGGTCGGTTGTCGGCTCGTCCCCGGGGTTCGTGCTCAACGCCATCGAGCTTGGCCGAGCCAGAGGGAACGGTGACATGCCGGCAGCGATCTACACCGGCCAGCAGGCTCGCGACGTGGCCGAGTTCGTCTCGGCGGTCGCCGGGCACTGAAAGCCTGACGCTGCGGGCGCTGCGCAGCACGATGCGGCGCCAGCGCGCGCATCGTTGGGGTTGCGGACCGCGGTGCTCGTGCGCAACTGTGGCCGCCACGGCGCGTTGACGCTTGAGACACGGTCGCTCGGTGGGTTTTCCCGTCGGCAGGGCCCTGCTTGGTGGCCGTCGAACATAGCCGGGACGGGGGCCGTCGCGACAAACGCGATGGCGCGGGAAGACCCGCCGGTGATCCGCGGCGCGATCCGCGGCGCACTTGCTTACAACCGGTGAAACAGGGCTTGCGGAATCCCGACAGTGGCGGTATCCTTACCAATCGTAAGTTGTAAGCAGAAGGTAAAGCGATAAGCAGAAGGTAAAGCGATGGAGAGCACGAAAGTCGTGATGCGATGAAGACGACGATGAGCAGGTTCCAGATCCACGACGACCTGACCGCCCCCGATGGCTCGCTGCCGGTCTTGCGTGGCGCGCTCGCGACGGGTGGGCAGCTGCCGAACTTCCTCGGCGTGCTTGCGGGATCGCCGGCCGCATTGCGCGGCTACGCCCGTTTCCGCGCTGAGCTGAAGCGCGGCACGCTGGGCCGTGCGACGCTCGAGCGGATTTCGCTCGCCGTCGCAGAGCAATACGGCTCGGCCCCGGGGATCGCTCTGCACAGCAGGACGGCTCGCTCGGCCGGCCTTGGTCTCGACGAGGTCGCCAAGGCGCGCGAGTTCGATTCCGGCGACGCCAAGCAGGCCGCACTAATGCGCTACCTGAAGGCGGTGCTGCATGCCGAGGGCGGACCGCCGATGCACCTGCACGAGGAAGCACGCGAGCTGGGCTGGGACGACGAGCAGTTGATCGAGGCGATCGCCTACGCGTCGCTCGAGGTATTCACGGCCATGGTCAACGTGGCCGGCGATGTCCCGATCGATGGGTCCGTCGAGGATTCGAGGACGCTGCGCGCGGCGTAGGATGCCGTCGCGATGGCGCCCGGAACGAGCACAGCAGCCCCAGCGCAGACCGAGCCGGCCTGCATGGTGACGCCAGCGCAGGCGAAGCCGGCCTGCTGTCCCTACTTCCATCAGGCGGTCGAGCTGATCGGTCGCCGCTGGACGGGCGCGATCCTCGAGATCCTCATGCAGGGCGGGTCTCTGCGTTTCTCGACGATCGCCGCGGCAGTGCCCGATCTGTCAGACCGAATGCTCTCCGACCGGCTCAAGGAGCTGGAGTCCTACGCCCTGGTCGAGCGCACGGTCTTTCCCGGACCACCCGTGCGTGTGCAGTACGCGCTCACCGCCAAAGGCCAGGAGCTCGAGCCGGCACTGAGTGAGCTCAAGCGGTGGGCACGCCGCTGGCTTGGCGCATCGGCATAGTTCCGCACGTGGCCGATTCGCAGATCACAGCGCAGGATGTCAGGGCGATCGTCGCCGACCGCGAGATCCGCTTCATCCGGCTGTGGTTCACCGACGTGATCGGCCAGCTGAAGTCGTTCTCGATCAACGCGGCCGAGCTCGACGGTGCGCTCGAGGCCGGCATGGGCTTCGACGGCTCCTCGATCACGGGCTTCAACGCGATCGAGGAGTCCGACATGATCGCGATGCCCGACCCCGCGACCTTCGCGGTGCTGCCCTGGCGCCCTGAGGAGCAGGGCGTCGGGCGGATGTTCTGCGACGTGCTGACGCCCGAGCGAACCCCCTACGAAGGCGATCCGCGCCACATCCTCCGCCGCGCCATCAAGCGGGCCGCCGAGATGGGCTTCGACACCTTCAACGTCGGACCGGAGCTCGAATACTTCCTTTTCCGCGACAGCTCGGGCACCGAGCCGCTCGACAGCGGCGGCTACTTCGACCTCACGACACTCGACGCCGGCTCCGACGTGCGACGCGAGACCTCGATTGCGCTCGAGGCGCTCGGCATCCACGTCGAGTACAGCCACCACGAGGTCGGACCGTCCCAGCACGAGATCGACATACGCTACGCGGACGCCTTGAAGATGGCTGACGACTGCATGACCTATCGGATCACCGTCAAGGAGGTGGCGCTGAAGTACGGCTGGCATGCGACCTTCATGCCCAAGCCGATGTTCGGCGAGAACGGCTCCGGGATGCACACCCACCAGTCGCTGTTCGCGAACGGGCGCAACGCCTTCTTCGACCCCGAGGACCACTACTTCCTCTCCGACGTCGGCAAGGCGTTCATCGCCGGCCAGCTGCGACACGCCCGCGAGATCTGCTCGATCTTCGCCCAGTGGGTCAACTCCTACAAGCGGCTGGTGCCGGGTTACGAGGCGCCGGTCTACGTCGCCTGGTCGCGGCGCAACCGCTCGGCGCTCGTTCGGGTGCCGCTCTATCACCCGGGCTCGGAGGGGGCCACGCGGATGGAGCTGCGCTGCCCTGACCCGGCGTGCAACCCCTACCTGACCTTTGCCGCGCTGCTGCAGGCAGGGCTCGAAGGCATCGAGAAGGGATACGAGCTGCCCGAGCCGATGGAGAAGAACCTCTACCACCTCTCACCCGAGGAACGTCGCCGCCTGGGCATCGAGCAGCTGCCCGAGACGCTCGGTGCGGCGATCGAGCTGACCGCCGACTCGGAGATCGCGCTGCGCACGCTCGGCGAGCACACCTTCAACCGCTACGTGGAGATCAAGCGCCGCGAATGGGAGGAGTACCGCATGCAGGTGACCCGCTGGGAGCTCGACCGCTACCTGCCGATCCTATGAGGCTGCCTCGATGAGCGCCGCGGGCACGATCACGATCGGCGATTTGGCGGTCGATCGCCTCGGCTTCGGCGCGATGCGGATCACCGGCCCCGGGATCTGGGGTCCACCGATCGCGCCGGCCGATGGTGCCGACGGCGCGATCGCGCTGCTGCGCCGCGCGGTCGAGCTGGGTGTGAACTTCATCGACACGGCCGACGCCTACGGTCCGAACGTCAGCGAGGAGTTGATCGCCGCGGCGCTCGCCCCCTACGACGGTGTCGTCGTGGCGACCAAGGCCGGGCTGACGCGCAGCGGGCCGGGCGTGTGGAACGCAGACGGACGCCCGGAGTACCTGCGGGAGGCGCTGGAGGGCAGCCTGCGGCGCCTCGGTGTCGAGCAGATCGACCTCTACCAGTTTCATCGACCGGACCCGAACGTGCCCTTCGAGGAGTCACTGGGTTTCTTCGTCGAAGCCCAGCAGGCCGGCAAGATCCGCCATATCGGCCTGTCCAACGTCACGCTCGAACAGCTCGAACAGGCGCTCGCGATGGCCGACATCGTCTCCGTGCAGAACCGCTACAGCGCGCTCAATCGCGAAAGCCAGCAGGTCCTCGACGCGTGCACGCAGCGCTCGATCGCGTTCATCCCGTGGTTCCCGCTCGCGGCCGGTCAGGCGACCGGCGCCGATGGCGCGCTGGAGCAGATCGCGCGCGCCCACGCCGCAACGAGCGGGCAGATCGCGCTCGCCTGGCTGCTGGCGGTCTCGCCGGTCATTGTCCCGATCCCCGGCACCTCCCAGATCGACCACCTCGAGGAGAACATCGCCGCAGCCGAGATCTCACTCAGTGCGGCTGACCTCCAGGCGCTCAGTTCAGCAGGGAGCGCAGCGCCGCCGGATCGCTGACCGGCGCCTGGCAGGCGAAACGCTCGCAGACGTAGGCGGTAGCGTGGCCCGCCGGCGCGCTTCGCCCCTCGAGCAGCCCGACAGCAGTGCCGGCCGTGTCCTCCGCTGCGGCGAGCACGACGTGCGGCCGGTGGCGCTCGCGTAGCACGGCCAGCAACGGGCCCAGATCGGGTCCGACGAGCGCGACCTCGCGCACGGCTGAGCTGTGGAGGTCAACGGCGCACAGCAGATGACCGAAGGCGCCGGGGAAGCGCGGTGCGACGTCCACGGCCAGACGGATCGCGCCGAGCGCCGCCTGCTCGTAGGCTGACTCGCCGCTCAGCGCAGCGAGTCGCAGCATCCCCAGCGCGGCACTCGAGGAGCCTGACGGAATCGGATGGTCCTCCAGGTCCTTGCGGCGCGTGATCAGCCGCTCACCGTCGAGCGCGGTGACGAAGAAGCCGCCGCGCTCGGCGTCGGCGAAGCGCGCGAGGATCTCATCGGCGAGCGTTCGCGCCCAGCGGAAGAAGCGCTCCTCAAACGTCGCCTCATAGAGCGTGAGCAGCGCCTCGAGCAGGAAAGCGTGGTCTTCGAGGTAGGCGGGCAGGCGCGCCGCGCCGTGGTTGTAGGACCGCAGCAGGCGCCCGTCGCCGTCGCGCATCTGCTGCCAGATGAACTCAGCGGCGCCGAGCGCCGCCTTCAGGTAGGCAGGATCGCCGAGCACGGCGCCGGCGTCGGCCAGCGCGGCGATGATCAGCGCGTTCCAGGCACACAGGCGCTTGTCATCGAGCGCCGGACGCGCGCGTCGAGCTCGCGCAGCGAGCAGCCGCGAGCGGATCTGCTCGCGTTCGGCAGGCTCCGGTCCGTGCGCCGTGAGCACGTTCGCCCCCTCGAAGTTACCCCGCTCGCTGGCGCCGAAGTACGCTTCTGCCGCCGGCGCGAGCTTGCCGAGCTCCGCGGTCAGATCGGCTAGGCTCCAGACGTAGAAGCGACCTTCGACGCCCTCGGAGTCAGCGTCGAGCGAGGAGTAGAAGCCGCCGTCGCCATCGCGCAGCTCGCGTAGGCAGAAATCCAAGGTCTCGCGACACGTGCGCTCGAACAGCGGCTCGCCCGTGGACTGAAAGGCTCGCAGGTAGGCGCGGGCTAGCAGGGCGTTGTCGTAGAGCATCTTCTCGAAGTGGGGCACCGTCCAGCTTGCATCGACGGCGTAGCGCGAAAAGCCGCCGGCGATCTGGTCGCAGATCCCGCCCAGCGCCATTCCGCGCAGGGTGGCCGTTGACATCTCGTGCTCGCCGGTTGCCGCGAGCAGCTCGAGTGCGCAGTGCGGTGGGAACTTGGGCGAGCTGCCGAAGCCGCCATTGATCCCGTCGTAGCTCCGGCGCAGGCTGCCGAGCGCGGCATCGATCACCGTGCGCCCGATTGGCTGCGTGGAGGGCTCGAGCCCGGCGGCTCCGCCCAGCCTCGCGGCCAGCTGAGCGCCGGCGCTGCGCGCCTCCTCGCGGCGCTCGCGCCAGAGTTCGGCGATCGCTTCGAGCACCTGGGTGAAGCTCGCCATGCCGCCGCGCGGCGTGGGCGGCCAGTAGGTGCCGCCAAAGAACGGCTCCTGGGCGGGGGTGAGGAACACGGTCAGCGGCCAACCGCCGTGGCCGGTCATGGCCTGAACGGCCTCCATGTAGATGCCGTCGATGTCCGGGCGCTCCTCACGGTCGACCTTGACCGCGACGAAATGCTCGTTCATTAGTGCCGCGGTCGCCTCGTCCTCGAACGATTCGCGCTCCATCACGTGGCACCAGTGGCAGGCGGCGTAGCCGATCGACACCAACAGCGGGCGATCCAGCGTGCGCGCGCGAGTCAACGCCGTCTCGCCCCACGGCAGCCAATCGACGGGATTGTCGGCGTGTGCGCGCAGATACGGCGAGCTCTCCTGCGCGAGCGCGTTTGCCACAGCACGCGCCCGTCAGCGCGCGAACGACGCGGCGAACGCCGTGACCGACGCCGTCAACGCCGTGAGTTTCGCGGTCGAGATCGCGAAATGCACCGCCACGCCGCCGAGCTTGCCCGAGAAGTCGTTGGCTTTGGTGGCGACGAGCGCGCCGGCGGCGGCGCGCGAGCCGCCGATTGTCAGCCGGCCCACACCGTTGGAGATCGAGCCGGAGATTGTGAGGCCGGGAATGTAGGAGAAGTGGTGGAACTTGATCGTGCTCCGGAGCGTCGTCGTGGCAGTGGCGAGTTTGGCGAAGCCGCCGTGCAGACCACCGAGTCCGCTGCCGTAGGCCGGGTTGTAGCTGCCGATCAAGGTCTCGAACAGGCTCTCCGACAGCTCGCGTGAGGTCCACGCAAGGGTCAGCTCGAAGGCCCTCGCCGTGCGTCCGGCGCTGCCCTGAATGCCGCTCAGTGGATTGAGGACCGCCAGCGAGGCCGGGGCGGCGGCCGCCGTCTTCAGATAGGCCGGCATTGCTCGCGGCGCGCAGGTGGTCGCGATCGCGGTCCCGCCGAGGAACGCGTCTACCGCATTCTTGGCGCACGAGCCGAACTCGGTGGTGAGCACGGAGTGGCCGGTCTGCGGCACCACGACGACCGTCGCATCGGGGATCATCGCCGCGACCGCGAGCGCGTTGGAGGTCGGCGTGCGCAGGTCGTCGGCGCCGCTGATGATCAGCGTCGGCACGTTTGGCAGGGCGGTGATCTGGGTTTCGGGAGCCGCGCTTAGGAACGGCCAGTAGGCACAGGCGCCGGCGGAGCTCTCCTGGTAGGCGGTCAGGTAGCTGAACGGCCCGAACGTGCCGGCCGGCAGCGACTTCGCGTAGGCGAGCGCCTCAGCGGCGCGTTGCGCCGGCTGATCGGTGCGGGTCCACGGGAACGGCAGCTCCTCGCACTCAGTGTTGAAGAACAGCGGGTTGTCGACCGTCGTGTTCGGCACGGCGCCGTAGACGGCGTGGGCGACAAGGACCGCGAGCAATGCGTATTGGCCTCCCGCGGCCGATGAGATGGCGGCCGGGAAGTCGGCTCTCAGCGAGGGGTCCTCGTCCCCGGCGAGCAGAACCGACGCGATGTCGTCGGCGGTGATCGGCAGCTTGAACTTCTTGCCCGAGCCGTCGATGTAGGTCGCCTTGACCGGCGAGCTGGCGAGTCGTGTCAGCACCTTCTGCAGGTCCGAGGTGGGGTCGGGGATCGCGGGGCACGCGTGAGTCGAGCAGAGCTGGGCAAGGATCCCCGGTACGGCTGCGTAGGTGGACTGATCGAAGATGTCCGGCCCGTTCGGGGTCACGGTCGAGTCGAGGATCAGGCCGGCGACATTGTTCGGGTATTGGGCGGCGTAGCGCAGCGCGACCTTCGTGCCGTAGGAGGTGCCGTAGAGGATCAGCTTGGTATAGCCGAGCGCCACGCGAATCGCTTCGATGTCGGCGACGCTGTCGTCGGTCGTGTAGAGCCCCCGGGTCCCGCCGATCTGCATGGCGCATTGCGGGATCACGTCGCTGACCGGGGAGGTGAGGGAGCTCAGTGCCGAGCATTTCAGCGCCCCCGAGTAGCCGGTTCCGCGCTGGTCGAAGACGACCAGGTCGTCGTTCGCGAGCGCCGGGGCGAGGATCTGTGCATCGTCAGCGGCGAACGGCAGCGCCGCCTGGCCGGGTCCGCCGGCGAGCGCGACCACAGCGGTGCTTGCGGCGCCGGTCGCCGACAACTCACGCCGGATCGCGAGCGAGACATCGCCGGGGACGACGTGGGCCGGGTCCAGCGGCACGCTCAGGTGGCCGCAGCCGAAGGTGGGTGCGTCGGCGCAGGTCGTGAATACGACGGCACTCGTGGCCGCCAGTGCGCTCGGCGCCGTGGAAGCGATCACGACGGCACCGGCGACCGCGGTCACCAACGCGAGCAAGCTGCCCTGGCGGCGCATCGCTTGGACCTTACAAGATCGACCTGGACTGGCGCCAAGATCACACTCGCGGGCGAAACGCGGGCATCGCGAGGGCGCTCGGTCGATCGGCCCGCCCGCGCGCGCGGGCGACGCGAGATATCGTGTGGCTCGATGAGCGCCGAACGCGAGACCGTGCATGCCCAAGACGCGCCGGCTGCGATCGGCCCCTACAGCCATGCCGTGCGCTCGGGCGGCTTGTTGTTCTGCTCGGGGCAGATACCTCTCGACCCGGTCAGCGGCGAGCTGGTGACCGGCGCCGTGTCAGCACAGGCACGCCGCGCTCTGGCGAACTTGGAGGCCGTGGCCGTCGCGGCGGGAACGACACTCACGCGGGCGCTGCGGATCACGATCTACATGGTCGACCTGGGCGCGTTCGCCGAGGTCAACGAGGCGTGCGAAGAGTACTTCTCCGTCGATCCGCCGGCGCGCGCGACCGTCGGCGTGGCCGCTCTGCCGCGCGGCGCCGCTGTCGAGATCGACGCGATCATCGCTGTCTAGCGACCGTAGCGCGGCCTTGCGCCGCATTGCGCCGGGTAGACTCGAGGGGTGAGCGAGACCACCGACGCGAAGACGCAGATCGTGGCGGCCCTGGCGGGCATCGCCGAAGAGGTGCCGGCGCTCGCGCCGCTGAAGCTCGTCTTCGCCGTCGTGCTGCGCGGCCGCGGCGACGTGCAGCAGTTTCGCGTCGAGTTGCCCGAGCGCAAGGTCACCAAGGAGGTGGCGACGGACGCGCGTGTGACGATCGAGATGCCACGTGCGTTCTTCAATGTGATGGTGTCCGAGGGCGCGCGCGTCGCCGACTGGCGCGAGGCGTTCCACTACGGACAGGCTAAGGCGACGGGCGTGGCGCCGCTGCTCAAGCTGATCGAACGGGTCGTGGACATGCACGAGGAGCGTTCGCGGCTGCGCCGGGCCAAGCAGCACTGAGCGCTCCGGCCAGGCAGCACCGCCCCGCCCGCTGATGGCCGCTGCGGGCGCTCAGATTGCGAGGGCCGGCAGCGCGTCGAGGACGCGGGCGACGGCGGCAACGACGTCGAGGTCCTCGGTCAGCTCGACGTCGGGCGCGCTCGGAGTCTCGTACGGAGCACCAACGCCGGTGAGGTTGGCAAGCGCGCCGCCACGGGCCTGAGCGTAGAGGCCCTTGACGTCGCGCCTGGAACACTCCTCGAGGCTCGTGTTGACGAAGACCTCGATGAAGTCGACGCCCGCGTCCTGGTGCAGCTTGCGCGCATGCGCCCGGTCAGCCGCGTAGGGCGAGACCAGGCACACGAGCGCGACCGAGCCGGCGTCGGCGAACAGCACGGCCAGCTCCGCGACGCGGCGAGCATTCTCGGCGCGGTCGTCGCGGGTGAAGCCGAGATCGCTGCAGACGCCGTGGCGAAGGTTGTCGCCGTCGAGCCGGTATGCCCAGCGACCGGCGGAGATCAGCTGCTCCTCGACCACCGAGGCGACCGTCGACTTTCCGGAGCCCGAGAGCCCGGTGAACCAGATCGTGGCCCCGCGCTGGCCCAGGCGCTTCCAGCGGGCGGCGCGATCGACGTTGCCCTCATGCCAGCAGACGTTGTGCTCAGGCGCCATCGCGGGCCTTGGATCCCACAGCGGGGTCTGCGCCATGTTTAGAAGTATCCGGCTTTTTTGCGGTCTTCCATGGCTGCTTCTGAGGTT
>OBLU010004906.1_pt1 | contig 12041 bp, 13 predicted proteins | sample 1518681 | NCBI WGS metagenome assembly OBLU01 (sample SAMEA3539304, study PRJEB22396) | soil metagenome | biome: tundra; feature: field; material: soil | place: USA | collected 2010-05 | depth 0.15 m | reverse complement strand
GCCGGCGGCGCACGACGCGCCGGCGCCGGCGCGCAAGGCGGATCGGGTCGCCCCCGGTGCGCAGGCTCGCGCGCAGGGTTCGCCGCATGTCGATGCGCGCCCCGTGGCGGCCCCGCTCGTGGCGGCGCGTGCGGCGTACCGGCGTCGCCAGCTCCAGGCGCGACATCAGCCGGTAGAGCTGCGCAAGCTCGTGCGGCTCGAGGGCGTCGAAGCGCTTGCTGGCCAGCAACTCCTGCTCGCTGGCCATCGCCAGTGGCACCTCGACCTCGTTCGCGTCGTCGTCCTCGTCGCGTTCGCCGGGCGGCGCGGACGACACGCTCACCCGCTGGTCCTGCTCCTCGGAGCGGGCGCTCGAGCTCTGGTGATCGGGCCGCGGGCGGTCATCCGCCGGGGAGGCGACCGTGGGCTCGTCCTCGGGATCGATGTCCTGAGCTTCCCGGGCACCGCCGAACACCGAGAAGAAGACCGCATCGAACGCCCGCACCTGCGTCCGGTCGGAGACCGTCAGGGCGCGCGCCGTCCAGTACAGCCGCCGGCGGGTCATCGGCTCCACGAGCGTGAGCGCCCGGGCGAGATCGGCCGAGCGCTCAGGAGTCATCGGCACCCCGGCATCGTGCAGGCGGCGGCTCAGCGCCCCGACCAGCGGCGGCAGGTCGAGGTGGATCGTCTCGACCCCGAACGCGGCGCGCGAGCCGCCCGCGTCAGTCACCGGCGCGCACGAGCTGCTCGAGGCCGGCCGCCCTGATCAGCTCCTGGTCCTCGCCGTACTTGAGCACCGACCCGAGCGAGTTCTCGATTGCCGCCACGTCCAGCTGCTCGACGCCGAGCAGGCTCAGCGCGGCCAGCCAGTCGATCGCCTCGGCGACCCCGGGCGGCTTCTGCACGTCGCTCTCGCGCATCCGTGAGACGGCGTTCGCGACCGCCACCGCGAGCGTCTCGGAGGCGCCCTTGACCCGCAGGCGCACGATCTCGACCTCGCGCGCGGGCGTCGGGTAGTCGATCCAGTGGTAGAGGCAGCGGCGCTTGACGGCGTCATGCAGGTCGCGTGTCCGGTTCGAGGTCAGCACGATGATCGGCGGATGCGTGGCTCGGATCGTGCCGATCTCGGGGATCGTCACGCTGGCCTCGGCGAGCAACTCGAGCAGGAACGCCTCGAAGTCGTCGTCGGCGCGGTCGATCTCGTCGATCAGCAGCACCGCGGGCCGCGGACCCGGGTGCTCGAGCGCGCGCAGCAGCGGGCGGCGGATGAGATAGTCCGGGCCGAACAGCTCCTCCTCGCCGAGCGTCGCGCCGCTCGCGTCGGCGAGGCGGATGCTCAGCAGCTGGCGCGGGTAGTTCCATTCGTAGAGCGCCTCGGCCGCGTCGATCCCGTCGTAGCACTGCAGGCGGATCAGCGGCGTGTCCAGGACCAGCGCCAGCGACTTGGCCGCCTCGGTCTTGCCGACGCCCGCCTCCCCCTCGAGCAGCAAGGGCTGCGGCAGGCGCACGCTCAGGAACATCGACGTCGCGAGACCCTCGTCGACGAGGTAGTCGACCTCGGCGAGACGCCGCGCGAGCGTCTCGACATCCGGGACGAGCCGGCGGATCTCGCCCTCGGCCTCGCCCGTCACCTCGCGCGGGCTCATCGAAGCGGCTGGTCCGGGCCGCCCGCGCCGGCGGCGACCGCCGCGCCCGCCATGTCCAGGACCGCCCGGTAGTCCTCCGGCGTGTCGACATCGAGCGGAATCGGGCCGGGAACCGGCACCTCGATCAGCTCGGCGGCGGACCGCTCGAGCAGTCGCCAGACGCCCTTGTCTCCGTGCAGGCCGGCGAGCTCCGCGAACAGGCTGCGTGCGAACGCGAGCGGATGCCCGCGCCCGTCGTCGTATCGGCACACGGCTGCTGGCGCCTCGCCGCGTCCGGCGAGCAGCGCGGCGACCGTGTCCGCGCTCACGCCCGGCTGGTCGCCGAGCATCAGCACGATGAGGTCGCAACGGGGGTCGAGCGCTGCCAGCGCCGCAGCGATCGATGACGAGCAGCCCTCGCCGTGGGCGTCGTTGACCACGACATCCACCTCCGCCAACTCGACGTTCGCGCGGACCTCGTCCGCGGCCCCGCCGATCGCGACGATGATCTGGTCGAGGTGGCAGCTGCGAGCGACGCCGACGACGTGACCGAGCAGCGTGCCGTCGCCGTAGGGGAGCAGCTGCTTGGGAGGACCGAACCGCGTCGAGGCGCCGGCGCCGAGCACCAGGCCGCTGACGAACGGATCACGAGGTGCTGCGTGCATGCGTGTGCTGCGCCTCGAACTTGGCCTTGCAGCCCTCGCAGCAGAAGTAGACCGTCTCCCCGGCGTGCTCCAGCGACGCCGTCCCGGGCACCGCGGCCACGGTCATCCCGCAGATCGGGTCGATCGCGATCGCCGGCGCGGTCGAGGTCGAGGCGGCCACCGGCGCAGCGGCATCCTCGGGGCCGCCGGCGCGCTCCTGGCGCCGCGTCGCGACGACCTTGGCGAGGATCGAGACCGCTACCTCGGCGGGGGTGCGGGCACCGATGTCGATCCCGGCGGGCACGTCGATCAGGGCGAGCAGCCGATCGGAGACCCCGTCGCCGCGCAGCTCGCCGATCACGCCGTCGCCGCGCGCGCGGCTGGCGACGAGGCCGACGTAGGGCACGCCCACTTCGAGACCCCGGCGCAGCATGTGAAGCTCGTCGCGCCCGTGGCTCGCGACGACGAGCGCAAGGTCTCCCGCGGCGGGTTCCGGGACGCCGTCCGCAACCTCGACGATGTCGAGCCCCAGCTGCGCGCCGAGCTGCCGGACCGCGGCCGCGATCGGCGTGTCCCCGACGACCAGCACCCGCGGCGCCGGCAGGACCGGCTCGAGGAAGACCTCGATCGAACCGCCCGACAGGCACGGGTTCTGGACCGTCACGGCGCCCTCCTCCTTCGCGACCTCATGACCGGTGCCCGCCGCGTCTCCGGGCCCCTCGCCTTCGAACGGAAGGATCCGCAGCAGCATCGCCTCACCGGTCTCGATCGTCTGGAGCGAGTACGCGCGAACGCTGTGCTCGGCACACGCGCCGCCGACGAACCCCTCGATCGTGCCATCGCCGAGCACGAGCGCGACGTTGCCCGCATGGGCGCTGGTCGGACGCTGGGCCCGCACGACGGTCGCCGTCACGAATGCGACGCCGCGCCCGGCGAGCTCCTGCGCCCGCCGCGACACTGCCGCGTCGATCATTGCGGCGGCTCGGGACGCCCCTGCATCGCCGCCCAGACGCGCGCCGGGGTGCAGGGCATATCGATGTGGTCGACACCGTGAGTCTGGTGCAGCGCATCGATGACCGCGTTGACGATCGCCGGCGGCGACCCGACGTTCGGTGACTCGCCGACGCCCTTCGCGCCCAGCGGGTGGTGCGGACACGGCGTGACGGTCTCGCCGAGCTCGAAATCGGGACACTCGAGCGCGGTCGGGATCAGGTAGTCCATGAACGAGGAGTTCAGGCAGTTGCCCTCCTCGTCGAACGTGATGACCTCCATCAGCGCGATGCCGACGCCCTCCGCGAGCCCGCCGTGGATCTGGCCGTCGACGATCATCGGGTTGATCCGCACACCGCAGTCGTCGACCGCGATGAAGCGCCGCACCGTGACCTGGGCGGTGTCGGGGTCGATGTCGACGACGGCGATGTAGGCGCCGTAGGGGTAGGTGAGGTTCGGCGGGTCATAGATCACCTGCGCGTCGAGTCCCCCCTCCATCCCGGCCGGCATCGCCTCGCCGCTGTAGGCCCGCATCGCGATGTCCTCGATCAGCGCACCCTTCTCGGGGTCGCCCTTGACGTACCAGCGCCCCTTCTCCCAGGCGAGGTCCTCGGGCCTTGCTTCGAGCATCGTCGCCGCGATCAGGCGCGCCTTGTCGCGCACCTTGCGCGACACGACCGCGACCGCGGCGCCCGAGACCGGTGTCGAGCGGCTGCCGTAGGTTCCGAGCCCGTAGGGCGAGCGGTCGGTGTCGCCGTGGCGGACCTCGACGTCCTCGGGCGGGATGCCGAGCTCCTCGGCGACGATCTGCGCGAAGGTCGTCTCGTGTCCCTGGCCCTGCGTCTGGGCGCTGATGCTGACGACCGCCTTGCCGGAGGGGTGCACCCGCAGGTCGGCGCCGTCATTCATCGCGAGCCCGAGGATGTCCATGTGCTTGCGTGGCCCCGCGCCGACCCCCTCGGTGAAGAACGACACGCCGATCCCCATCAGCTCGCCGCGGGCGCGCTTCTCGGCCTGTTCGCGGCGCAGATCCTCGTAGCCCGCGATGTCCATCGCCACGCGCATCGTCTCGGCGTAGTTCCCGGAGTCGTAGGTCCAGCCGGTCGTGGTCTCATAGGGAAACTGCTCGGGGGCGATGAAGCTGCTCATCCGCAGCTCGATCGGGTCGACCTTCATCTCGAGCGCCAGCGCGTCGACCATCCGCTCGACGAGATACACGGCCTCGGTGATCCGGAACGAGCAGCGGTAGGCGACGCCGCCCGGGGCCTTGTTCGTGTAGACCGCCTTGACCTTGACGTGTGCGGCCTCGAGGTCGTAGGAGCCGCAGACGATGTGGAAGAAGCCGGCCGGGAACTTCGTCGGCTGCGCCGTGCTGTCGAACGCCCCGTGGTCGGCGATCACATCGACGCGCAGACCGGTGATCTTGCCCGCCTTCGAGCACATCTCGGCGTGCATCACGTAGTCGCGGGCAAAACCCGTGGACATCAGGTTCTCCGAGCGGTTCTCGACCCACTTGACCGGCACGCCGGCGACGATCGAACCGGCGATCGCACAGACGTAGCCGGGGTAGACCGGAACCTTGTTGCCGAACCCGCCGCCGATGTCCGAGCAGCGGATCCGGATCATGTGCTCGGCGAGCCCGGCGACGTGCGCGTAGACCGTGCGATGGGCGTGCGGCGCTTGGTTGCCGTTCCAGATGTCGAGCTGGCCGGTCTGCGGGTTGAAGTCAGCGATCATGCCGCAGGTCTCCAGCGGCGCCGGATGGCAGCGCGGGTAGATGATGTCGCGCACGACGACCGTGTCGGCCTCGGCGAACGCGCGGTCCGTCGCCGCCTGATCGCCCGCCTCCCACGTCGGGCTCGCGAGGTTGTCGCGCTGTCCGATCTTGTCGTCGCGGATCAGCGGCGCGTCGGGGTCCAGCGCCTTGCGGGCGTTGACGATCGCCGGCAGCGGCTCGTACTCGACGTCGATCAGCTCGAGGGCGTCGTTCGCCGAGTACTCATCGGTCGCGATCACGAACGCGACCTCCTGGCCCTGAAAGCGGACCTTGTCCCCGGCGAGCACGGCCTGCGTGTCGTAGGAGATCGTCGGCATCCATGCCAGGCCGAGCGTTTCGAGGTCCTTCGCCGTCACGACGGCGGCCACCTTCGGGTGCGCGAGCGCCCTGGAGGTGTCGATCGAGACGATCCGCGCGTGCGCGTACGGGCTGCGCAGGATCGCGCCGTAGACCATCCCGGGCAGCCGGATGTCGTCGAGGTAGGTGCCCTTGCCGCGGATGAAGCGCGCGTCCTCCTTGCGCTTGAGGCGACCGAAGCCGATCGGTCGCTCGGTCTCGGCGCTCGGGAGGTTCTCGGTCGTGGCCATGCTCAGACCTCCTGTTTCGCGGCTTCGTACTCGGCCGCCCAGCGGATCGCGCTGACGATGTTCTTGTACCCGGTGCAGCGGCAGATCGCACCTGATATGGCGGTACGGATCTCGAGGTCCGTTGGATCAGGGTTCTCGTCCAGCAGGGCGCGAGCCGTCATCAGCATCCCCGGCGTGCAGAATCCGCACTGCAGGGCGTGGCGCTCGTGAAAGCCCATCTGGACCGGGTCGAGGCGGCCGTCGACCTCGAGCGACTCGACCGTGCGGATCTCGTGCCCCTCGCACATCACCGCCAGGGTCGTGCACGACTTGACCGGCTTGCCGTCCATCAGCACCACACAGGCGCCGCAGTTGGAGGTGTCGCAACCCCAGTGCGTCCCGGTCAGGCCCGGGGTGTCGCGGATGAAGTGAACGAGCAGCTGCCGCGGCTCGATGTCCCGGGAGACCTGCTCGTCGTTGATGGTTATCGAGACTTGCATGTCAGGCCTCCTGGTGAAGTGCGCGGGACGCCGCGCGGCGCAGGGCGCGTGTCGTGAGCACGCCGGCGAGATGGCGCTTGTAGTCGATCGGGCCGCGGCCGTCCGCGCCCGGAGAGCAGTCCTCGGATGCGATCTCGCCCGCCTGCGCGAACAGCTCCTCCGACGGCGCCTGGCCGCGCAGCAGCTCCTCGGCGCGCGACAGGTGGATCGTCGTCAGCCCCACCGCGCTGAGCGCGACGCCCGCCTCGGCGATCGTGCCGCCGTCGATCCACAGCGCGGCGGACGCGGCGGCGATGGCCCAGTCACCGGCCCGGCGCTCGACCTTCTCGTGCGCGCTGCCGGCGCCCGCTCGCAGCGGAAGCCGAACCTCGGTGAGCATCTCGCCGTCGCCGACCGCGGTCATGTACGGGCCGAGGTGAAAGTTCTCCATTTCGACGACGCGCTCTCCGTCGGCGCCGCGAATCACCGCCCTGGCTTTGACCGCCGAGCAGACCGCGGAGAGGTCCTCGGCCGCATCCGCCTGACAGAGCGACCCGCCGATCGTGCCGCGGTTGCGCACGACCGGGTCGGCGATCACGCTCTCGGCGTCGCGAAACAGCGGGAAGCGCTCGGCGAGCAGCTCGGACTTCAACAGGTCGACGTGCCTGGTCAGCGCACCGATCCGGATCTCACCGTCCTGCTCGCGGATGAAGTCGAGCTCGCTCAGGTCGTTGATGTCGATCAGGTGCCCGGGATTGGCCAGTCGCAGCTTCATCATCGGCAGCAGGCTGTGGCCGCCGGCGATGATCCGGGCTTCCGAGCCAAGCCTCTGCAGCGACGCGATGGCACCCTCGACGCTGGTCGCGCGCTCGTATTCGAATGGCGCAGGGGTCTGCAACGCGGGCTCCTATCCTCTCAAGGAAACGGCTCGAAACTTCCCATTAGCAAGGGTAGCAGCCGGTTTTCCAGGGCCAGGCGAGCGCCGGCGGCGGCATGCGGTGGCAAGATTCATCGCTCGCGGCCCGCCATGATCGCCTTCCACGGAACGACAATCGACTGTCTGGCCTCGATCGAACGCGACGGTCTGTGGCCGAATTCGTTCGTGTCGCGCAGTCGCGCGCTGGCGGGGCAGTATGCGTGGCTTCGGGCGATGACGCTTGGTGCCGACGCCGCCGTGGTCATCGAACTGGACGTGCCGCGCGCCGCCGTCGTGGACGCGGAGAGCTGGTGGTGGGCCAGCGAACAGCTGACACTGCCGGTCGGCTGCCCTCCGTCATGCATCGTCTCCGTCGATCGCTCGATCCCACGGCAGTCCTCGGTTGACTGAGCACGGTCCGCACCGCCGGATCAGCGACTGGGCATCCGCTTGCGCGGGGCCCCGATGTCGTCGCGCTGTTCGTACTGCACGGGCGCGTCGGTGCCGATCACCGGCGAGCGCGGCAGGCTCTCCGGATGCGTCTGACGGACCTCGGGGTACAGTTGCCGCGCGGCGAGGCTTCCCGCCTCGATGTTGCGGAGCACCGGACCGGCCGGGTTCGCGGCGGCGATCGGCGCTTCGCGACCGAGCCGCGCGAGCGTCAGGGTGCCCTTCGTGTAGACCTCGGCGATCCGCGGCGCGGTGATCGCCGCGCTTTCGGGAAAGTTCCTGAAGCCGGACGCGGCGGCGCCGGCGTAGAGCCCCTCGACGAGCCCGACGGCGTCCGCCATCCCGGCCTTCTTCACCAGCAGGCCCTCGAGCGCGTCGACTCCCGCGTCGAGTTGCTGATTGATCGTCGTCACGATCCCGTTCACCGGCGCGCTCTTTTCGACGATCTCGCTGACCCCGGCGATCACCTCGTCGAGTCCGACGGTGATCGCGCGCAGCGCCAGGATCACCGAGACGAGGTAGTAGACGAGGGCGGCGACGATCAGTACGACGGCGACGATCATCACCGCGCCGACCGCTGCGAATGCGAGGACTGGGACCACTGCTCCTCCTATCCGGCGTCGTCGAGGATCACGTCGAGGGAGCCGCCGTAGTTGGCGACTCCGGCGATCGTCTGGGTTGCCTGGTCCTGCGTGGTCAGCAGCAGCGCGGCGGCGTCGAGGTCCTTCGACCCCCTGGCCGCCACGGCCGCGATCGCCTGGACGCTCGGGACGATGCTCCTGGCGACCTCCAGGACGCCGCGCAGCAGGTACACGACGATCGGCAGGACGACCACGAGCAGAACCACGTCACCGATCCACCAGAGGGTCATCGTGGCCTCCGCTCGGCAACGATCGCGGCCTTGCTGGCGATCCCCGGCAGCGCGCCGAGGATGATGTCGAACTGCTCGTTGATCGCCGTGACCGCTCCCTCGAGCGGGCGCAGGTGCTCCGCCTCGACTCCCTCGAGCGCCGAGGCCAGCGTCGCGAGGCCGGTCGAGATCCGCTTCAGACCGAGGCGGACCTCGATCAGCGCGACGGCGAGCACGAGCACGACGCCCGCCGCCAGCACGACGCTCAGCAGGACCAGGACATGCGTGCTGCTCACGCGCCACCGTACCCGTCGGTGAGCGCGTTCATGTAGCCGTCCTGCACGACGGCCTCCTCGACGATCAGCGAGAGCACGGGCGCCGTCGCCTCGAGCTGCGGAATGTAGGCGGTGTTGGAGGCGACCTTGCCGGCGGTCTCGAGCAGGCCGTCGACCGACCGCTCGATGCTGCCGACGGACTGCAAGAGCAGCGTCAGCAGGATCGCGACGATCACGGCCGCGCCGAAACCGATGCTCAGGGCGATCGCCCAGTAGGTGTGAGCGGACGTTGCGAGCGGGATTGTCACTTTCCGACCGCCACCTTCCGCAGCGAGCGGGCGGCGTGCAGGATTCTCACGCCCGAGTCATTGATCCGCGCGACGCCGCCGAGCTCGGCGGTCTGGTTGCGGACCACCTCGACAGCCTGCTCGGCCGCCCTCGCCTGTTTGGCGATCCGCATCGCGAGCGCGACGATCGTGATCACGATCACCGCGGTCACCGCGATCGCGACGATGCCGAGCACGAGCCCGACCGTCCATCCGGTGGAGGCAGCCGTCAACGTGAACACGGCACACCGCGATGCTCTGAAGCCCGGGCGTCGGCCCGTCTGGTCATCTGGCTCTCCTCCAACCGCCTCTTGAAGACGCCCAGCCGACCCGGCTGGGCCCGTCGTTGAGCGCGGCGCAAGGATACTGCGCGACCTCGGCGCTGTCCAGCCGGGGCGCCGAAGGCGCACCCCTCCGATCGGCGTTGTTGTGCATATACTCCGGCTCGTAGGCTCGGTTTCGGAGGAGAGGCCGGAGCCCGATACGGGCGCGAGCGCGAGCACGGCCCCGAGGCTTCCCGACCGGCGTCCGCCGACAGCCATCGCGCGGGGAGGTCCGATGCACAGCAGGAGCGAGAGCCGGTCCGCAGTACTGCAGTGGGTGGTCGTGCTCGTGGTCGGGGTGCTGGTCGTGACCCTCGTCCTCGGCCTGGGGCTGATCTCACGCCTGAACGACGGGCAGAAGGTCCTCGACGCGGCCAAACCGGCCTTCACGGCCACGCGCGTCGCCGGTGACCGGGCCGGCATCAACATCATCTCCGAGGACGTCGACATGGCGGATCCGATCGTCACCGCCCAGGGCGGCGCCGCGGCCGAGGTGCCGAAGCTGGTCGCCTTCGTCTCGCAGAAGACCGGGCTCTCACAGGCCGCCGTGCTCGGCGCACTGCAGAAGAACTTCCCGCACACCACCGCGCTGCTGCAGACGCTGCCGCTGTCCTCGGTCACCGCCGAGCTGCCCGGCCTGCTCGGATTCCTCGAAAAGGCGCTGCATCTCTCCCAGACCCAGCTGGTCGCGGCACTGGAAGCGAACTTCCCGGCGCTGACCCAGGCGATCATCAACCTGCCGACGGTGACCGCCGGCTGGGAGAACATCCAGAACATCAACGGGCTGACCCGCTTCGACGGCGCCCCCGTCCAGAGCGTGCCGCAGTTGCGGACGTACTTCAGCTCCGACCTGATCCCCGTGCTCGAGACCCAGCGGAGCAACTTCGCGAGCCTCGACGGCACCTCGTCGGTCAACTGGGTCGCGCCGCTGCTGTTGATCGTCGGGCTCGTCGTGATTCTGTTCGCGCTGGTGATGATCGGGCTGAACCTGAGGGGCCCGCTGTCGCGTGCGGTGGCCATCGCCAGCTCGTCGGTCGTCGTCGTCGTCGGCGTCGGCGTCGTCGTGCTCGTGCTGGTCATCTCACTCGTCCCGAGGGTCAGCAACGGACAGAAGCTGCTCGACGGCCTGGGCCCGGTGAACGTCGCCGCACGCGTTCACGGCGACCGCGCCGGAATCACGATGGTCTCCGCGATCACCGCCATGGAGGACCCGCTCATGACCGCCCAGGGCGGCGCCGCGGCCGAGGTGCCGAAGCTGGTCGCCTTCGTCTCGCAGAAGACCGGGCTCTCACAGGCCGCCGTGCTCGGCGCACTGCAGAAGAACTTCCCGCACACCACCGCGCTGCTGCAGACGCTGCCGCTGTCCTCGGTCACCGCCGAGCTGCCCGGCCTGCTCGGATTCCTCGAAAAGGCGCTGCATCTCTCCCAGACCCAGCTGGTCGCGGCACTGGAAGCGAACTTCCCGGCGCTGACCCAGGCGATCACCAACCTGCCGGCGGTGACCAGCGGCTGGGACGCCGTTCCGGGCGCAACCGGCTTCACGCGCTTCAACGGATCGCCGATCAAGACGGTCCCGGGGGTGGCGACATATTTCAGCGCGGACCTGATCCCGGTCCTCGAGACCCAGCGAGTCCACTACGACCACCTCGTGTCGACCTCGAAGATCAACTTCATCGGGCCCCTCGTGCTGATCATCGGCCTGATCGTGATCATCTATGGGCTGCTGATGCTGCTCCTGGCAGCGCGGGTGGAGCCGAGCCCGAGCGGCGGCGCCGCCGCCAGGCCCGTGGCGCAGCCGTCCACGTAGGTCCGCCGCCGCCGGCAGGCCCGCTACGCGGGCGCTGCCGGCCGGCGGATGCGCGTGCCGATGCCCCAGGCTGCCAGCGCGGCGCTCGCGAACAGCGGGCCTAACGCCGGGATCACGAAGCGGTAGTCATAGCCCTTCGTGAACAGCGGGAAGAACAGCAGGACCAGCGTCGTCACCGACAGCAGCCGGGCACCGGCGCGCGGCTCGCCGGCGACGACCCACGGCGCCGCGAGGCACAGGAGCAGCAGCGCAACCATCCAGGGCCCGTCGAAGCGGGTGAGCTTCTCCCAGGCCTTGAGCGGTGCGATCGCGCCGCGATGGATCGAGTCGTGCGGGTACTCGCGCTGTTGCCAATAGGTGACGAACTCGTTCTGCCCGCTGTGGTAGTCGGGCCCGCCCAGCAGGAACGCGATGAACTGGTCGGCCGAGAGGTCGCCGTAGGAGGGGTGGTTGGGGTCGATCAGCCGAATCGTGTCCTGCCACACGGCATTGACGTAGTCCAGCGGCTGGCCCCAGATCGCCGAGAGCGAGAACTCCCACAGGCGGGACATCGCATAGCGGTCGGCCGAGATCTCATACGGCGGCCCGATCAGCCGCTGGGCGGGAGAGTCGGGGCTGTAGATGTAGTACTCCGCGCTGTGCCCGACGCGCTCGGCCGGTGGTGTCGGATCGCAGAGCTGCTGCGTGCCCGGCGGCGGCGTGAACTTGGTGCAGTCGGCCCAGGGGGCGACGCGACCGTAGAGATTCCAGTTTCCGTTCGTCGTGAGGCCGCTGAGCCCGCTCGCGAGGTGGCGCCACTCGATGTAGGCGCCGACGCTGCCGAGCGCGATGACGAGCGATAGCGCGCCCATGGCAACGGTGCGCCGGGTCGGTCGCCGGCGGCTCAGCAGCAGCCACAGCGGCGCGATCGGCAGCAGCGAGATCGCCGCGCCCCTGTCCCAGACGCCGAGCCCGGCGCACAGCCCGGCGGCGGCGGCCCACGCGAGGCGACCGTCCGCGGCTGCGCGCACGGAGCAGTAGAGCATCAGGCTGAG
>OBLU010004905.1_pt1 | contig 12041 bp, 11 predicted proteins | sample 1518681 | NCBI WGS metagenome assembly OBLU01 (sample SAMEA3539304, study PRJEB22396) | soil metagenome | biome: tundra; feature: field; material: soil | place: USA | collected 2010-05 | depth 0.15 m | reverse complement strand
GCGTTTACCCGTGGGACGGCGTGCCGAGCATGCCACCGGAGCTGGTGCGACTCCCTTCCTGGGCGCCGCTCAACCTCTACGACTTCGCGTGCTGGGCGCGGGGCACCATCGCGCCGCTGTTGATCGTCATCTCGCGCCGCCCGGTGCGCGACCTCGGGGTCAGCGTCAACGAGGTGATCGCGCCCGGAAGCGAGCGACGGATGCACCGCGTGCCGGGGTCGGGCATGTTCCTGTGGCTCGACCACGCGCTGAAGCTCTACGACCGTCTGCCCCGCCAGCCGGGTCGTGCGGCATCGCGGGGCAAGCTCGTCGAGTGGATCACCGAACGGCAAGAGGCTGACGGCGGCTGGGGCGGTATCCAGCCCCCGTGGGTGTACTCGCTGATCGCCCTGAACCTCGAGGGCATGTCGATCGACCATCCCGTCATGCGCCGCGGGCTCGAGGGTTTTCGTCGATTCGCCATCGACGACGAGCACGGGTGGCGACTCCAGGCGTGCATGTCGCCGGTGTGGGACACGGCATGGGCGATGCTCGCGCTGCGCAAGGCGGGCATCCCGCGCGAGCATGACGCGCTGCGCCGCGCGGTGGACTGGCTGCTCGCCGAGCAGATCCGGGGCGGCGGCGACTGGCAGGTCAAGGTCCCCCTCGACGGACGCGGCGGATGGGCATTCGAGTTCGACAACGACATCTATCCAGACGTCGACGACACCGCGGTGGTCGTCCTCGCACTGCTGGAGTCCGCCGATCCGGACCACGTGTCACAACCGGTCGCCGACGCCGTGCGGTGGTGCCGAGCGATGCGCTCCCGCAACGGTGCGTGGGCGGCCTTCGACAAGGACAACACGCGCGCCCTCGTGTACAGGCTGCCGTTCGCGGATTTCGGCGCGATGCTCGACCCGCCCTCCGAGGATGTGACCGCGCATGTGATCGAGATGCTCGCGGCGGTGGGGTGCGCGTCCGACGAAGCCGAGGTCCCGCAGGCCCTGGCCTACCTGCGCGCCACGCAGCGTCCGTGGGGATCGTGGTACGGCAGATGGGGTGTCAACCACATCTACGGCACCTGGTGCGTGGTCAGTGCCCTGGTCGCGCTGAGCGCCGGCGACGACATGGTCCGGGAGGCGGCGGCGTGGATGCGCAGCGTGCAGAACCCGGACGGTGGCTGGGGTGAAAGCTGCCAGTCGTACGTCGATGAGTCGTTCGCGGGTGTGGGCACGAGCACGCCGTCGCAGACGGCGTGGGCGATGCTCACCTTGCAGCTCGCGGGTGTGGGCGACGACGACGCATGCGCACGCGGCCGGGCGTTTCTCCTGGAACGTCAGCGCGACGGCACCTGGGATGAGCCCGAGCACACCGGCACCGGGTTTCCGGGCGATTTCTACATCAACTACCACCTCTATCGGCACGTGTTTCCGACCCTCGCGCTCGCCGGCGGCGAGCCCACCGCGACCGCACGGTGGGCTGACGAGCGCGAGCTGGTCGCCCAGCGATAAGTTCAAGAAGAGTAAGGAGAGAAAACATGGCGGTGCCCCTGCGACAGGCGATGCGCGTTGGAAGCTACGTGGCGCGGCAACGGCTGCGCCGCAACGAGAAGTTCGCGCTGGTCCTGCAGCTCGAACCGCTGTATCAGTGCAACCTGGCATGCGCCGGCTGCGGCAAGATCCAGCACGAGGACGCGATCCTCCAGCGGCGGCTCAGCGTGCAGCAGTGCATCGACGCGGTCGAGGAATGCCAGGCGCCTATGGTGTCGATCGCGGGCGGGGAACCGCTGGTGCACAAGGAGATCGACCAGATCGTCGCGGCGCTGGTCGCACGCAAGCGCTACGTGTACCTCTGCACCAACGCGCTTCTGCTCGAGAAGAAGCTGCATCTCTTCACGCCGTCGCCGTATTTCTCGTTCTCGATACATATCGACGGCCTGCGTGAGCGCCACGACGAGTCGGTGTGCCGCACCGGCGTGTTCGACAAGGCGATCGCCGCCATCGCCGCGGCCAAGGCGCGCGGTTTCCGGGTCACCACCAACACCACGTTCTTCGACCAGGATGACGCGCGATCGATTCGCGGCGTGCTCGACTTCCTCAACGACGAAGTGAAGGTCGACAGCATGCAGATCTCGCCCGGCTACGCTTACGAGAAGGCGCCCGACCAGGAGCACTGGCTCAACGTCGAGCGCACTCACGCCATCTTCCGCGACGCGTTCGCGGATGGCCGCCGGAAGAAGTGGCGCCTCAACCACTCCCCGCTCTTCCTCGACTTCCTCGAGGGTAAAGTGGACTTCAGCTGCACCGCATGGGGCATCCCGAGCTACTCGGTGCTCGGCTGGCAGCGCCCCTGCTATCTGATGTCAGACGGCTACGCGTCCTCGTACCGCGAACTCCTCGAGACCACAGAGTGGGAGAAGTACGGTCGGGGCCGGGACGAACGCTGCGCCAACTGCATGGCGCACTGCGGCTACGAGCCGACGGCGGTCGTCGCCACGTCGGCGTCGCTGCGCGAATCGCTGCGCGCCGCGAGCGACAGCCTCCGTCCCCGTGGAACCAAAGCGCACCTGAACTGAGCATGAACGCGGCGCAGGCAGCGCCCAGTGGGGGTGACGTCTTTCTCACCGGCGCATCGGGGTTCGTGGGCTCGCACGTGCTCAGCGCACTGCTCGCCCGCGGGTACCGCGTGCGCGCGCTGGCCCGGGGCCGATGGGAGCCACCGCCCGGCGTCGTCAGCGTGACCGGTGATCTCCTGGAACCGGGCGCCCTGGTCGCGGCGCTCCGCGAGAGCCGATATGTGATCCACACCGCCGCGCTCTACTCGTTCTCACCGCGGGATCGGGCAGCGATCGCGGCCGTGAACATCCGCGGAACCGCCGGCATCCTCGAGGCTGCGCGGATGGCAGGCGTCGAGCGCTGCGTGGTCACATCGAGCTCGGCTGCACTGCCGCCCGCCGGGGCCGATCGCCCGGCAACCGAGTCCGACTGGGCGAGCCCCGACCACCAGGGCTGGTCGTATCACGCCTCCAAGCTCGCCGGTGAGCGAGCCGCGCTGAGCGCCCAGGTGCCGGTGGTCACCGTGCTGCCGACCGCGCCGATCGGACCGGGGGATCACCGGCCGACGCCGACCGGCAAGATCATCGTCGACCTGCTGCGGGGTCGAATCCCGGCGACGCTCGGCGGCGGGATGAACATCGTCCCCGTCGAAGACGTCGCAGGGGCGCACGTGCTGGCCCTCGAGCGCGGGCGTTCAGGCGAGCGCTATATCGCCGGGGGCGTCAATCTCACGCTCGCCGAGCTGTGGCGGCTCATCGCGCGCGCCGCGGGCAGACCCCCGCGCACGTTGCGACCCCCCTCCGCGATCGCCGCCGCGGCGGCTCGCGTGGACTCCCCTCGCGTCAGGGTCACCGGCGGGCAGCCGGCGGTTCCGCTCGAGGGCGTGCGCATGGGCAGGCTCGAGATGTACGCCTCGAGCGCGAAGGCGGCTGTGGAGCTGGGATATCGCGCCTCGAGCGCGGACGATGCGATCGAACGCGCTGTGCGCTGGTATCGCGACAACGGCTATGCCGCCTGAGGCGCCGGTTCACGCCGTCTGCGCGATGGGCGTGGAAGCCTGGGGCGTGCGCCGCAGGGCCCGGCATCTCCGCGTCGTCCAGATCGGCATCGGCGGCAAACCACCGGCTGGGATGCGGGGAATCGTGATCAGCGCCGGGCTCTGCGGCGGCCTGCTGGCCGAGCACGCGCCGGGCACCGTCGTCATCGCGACCCAGGTCGTCGACGAGCAAGGGGTGGCCCATGCCTGCGACCCCGGTGTGGTGGCCGCGCTCGAGCGAGCCGCACACTACCTGCGCCTCCCGTTCGTCGGCGGATCGCTGATCTCGACCTCGGGAATGGTGACCGGCGCCGCCAGGGAGACGTGGGCGGGGCGCGGTCATGTCGCCGTCGACATGGAGTCGGCTGGAGCCGCCGAATCCGCCCAGCGCTTCGGAGTCCTCCGCGTGATCCTCGACACTCCGTCGCGCGAGCTCTCGGCGGCGTGGGCCGAGCCGGCGCGAGCGATCCGTCAGCCTGCGAACTGGGGGGAGGCGATCTGGCTCGGTATCAACGCCCCGCGTTACTCGCTCCGCGTCGGCGCGGTGCTAGAGGCGGCCTTCCTCGGCAATATCGACCCCGAGGTATAGCTGGACCGCTCCGCGGAGCATCTGCGCGACGCCGGGCACGTCGAAGTCCTGGGCCAGCTCGTGGAGGGCCGCACGCTGGGCATGGAGCGCAGCTTCGACAACACGGCAGCCGGCCTCGGTGAGTCCGACGCGAACCATGCGCCGGTCCGGGGCGGACCGGAGCGTGCGAACCAGACGACGGGCGTTCAGGTCGTGAACCATCAGGGAGACCCGCGCCTCCGGCGCCTGGATGAGCTCGGCGAGATCACCCTGGACGCAGCCCTCGGTACCGGCGGCGCCGGCCTCGAGGAGCAGGTGATACTGAAGGGGGCTCAGGTCGTGTTGCGCCAGCGACCGGTTGATCTGGATCATCGCCTGACGGAACCCGCGCCGGAACATCGCCGCAAGCCGCAGGTCATGGATCGTGGCGTCCTCAAAGAAGTCGCTTTTCCCGGCTTCCGGCTTCGGTTTCGCAGCCAACATCACACTTCCGACTTTACTCGCGCAGACCGGGGCAGCCAAAGGGCTGAGGGGCGGCCTTTGGCAAATGTTTATTTGCAGATGGTAAATATCGGTGAAGCCGACGCATGGCAGTTGCCGCGCCTCAGCTGGCCATTGTCACGATGCTCGGCCAGGGGCCACATCTGAGGGGGGTTGCCGACCAGGGGGATGGTGCCTAGAGGGCGGGTCCTACCGGACGGGAGCGCAGCCCGCGCGAGCGGGCTACGTCTCTCTCCTCCCACCGCACCGCAGGCTGGCGCGCACGCTCATGCCGGCGTCGTGTCAGGGATGTCGTGGCCGAGCGCCCGGAGTGCGCGAACGTACTTCGGCGTGCTGTCGGGATCGCCGGCACCGGCGGCTCGCAGCCGTGCAATGACCGCCTCGATCAGGGCATCGTCGGCGTCGAAGAGTTCGACCTCGACCTCGCGAAATGTGTCGACGATGGCTTGGCCGGAGCGGACTGACACGTTGTCGTCAGCGACCTCGGCGCGGCGCGCGCCGCCGGCCACGAGGTCGACGGTGCGGCGGTCGGTCACCAGCTGCGCGACCGGATGGAGGTCGACCTCGCCGACCTCGGCGCGAATCACGTCCATGGCAGCCTGAGGAGGCTGTTCCGGCGGACCCGGGAAGTTGGTCTCCTCGCGAGAGACGGCGTCCCCGATCATGCGAGCACCCGCCTTGAGCGTCCACTTCCCGGTCTCGCCCGGAGCGCTGCGATGGCGAAGTCCGAGCTTGGCGTGGAGCAGCGTGAGCTCGTCGGTGTCCCAGTAGGTCGCCGACAGCTCGACCAGGCCGCGCTCCACGGCCGCGGTCCCCTCGATCACACCGTCCAAGTCGGGCAGCGTGAAGTCTGTGCCGACCGGGATCTTGATCTCTCGTTCTTCGGGCATCAGCTCCACTCTAGGGGTAGCGCATGCGCGTACGGCAGGCTCACGATGTCTCGATTGCTCTGTCGAGGCCACCGGGTCCGCGCAGAACCGGCAGCGTTCAGCGCGCGGTAGAGGTCGCGCAGCAACGCGATCTCCGCGCAGTGCTGGGCGAGGCGGGCCGGGTGGTCACAGGAACTCCTCGAATCCAGGCCACGCGGCCACCATCTGCTCACGCAACTCGTCCGACAGTGGGAGGTACGTGCCCGTCGCCTCGGCCACGACACCGCCGTCGGGCAGGAGCACTCGGCCCTCGGTTTGAAGAGCTCGCCGCATGAGCCGGGTGATCCGGCCCTCGACACGGAGCCGGGTTCCGAGCGGCGCGGCACGACGGAAGCGCACCTCGAGGCGCCCGGTCACCACCCAGTGGCGGTGGAGCGCCGAGCAGCGGCCCATCACATCATCGAGAACCGCGCTGATGATCCCGCCATGCGCGAAACCGGGAAACCCGGCGTGATCGTCACCCGGCGTCCAGTGCGTGAAGACGAGGGCTCCGTCCAACTCGTACTGCAGGTGCAGTCCCGAAGGGTTGCGAAGCCCGTGCACCCAGTTCTGCTGGAACTCGCTGCGATCGTTGAGCCAGGCCGGGTCGATCTCGTGGCTGATCACGGCGCCGTCAAACGCTCGAGGCCGCCGAGATACGGGCGCAGGGGCTCCGGGATGACAACGCTTCCGTCGTCCTGCTGGTAGGTCTCGAGCAGCGCATCGAAGGTCCGCGGCACCCCGAGCGCGCTGCCGTTCAATGTGTGCACGTGGCGTGGCTTCTCACCGGGCGCGGGCCGATACCGAATGTTGGCCCGCCGTGCCTGGAAGTCCGCGAACACCGAGCACGATGAGACCTCGAGCCATTGCCGCAGTCCGGGTGCCCACACCTCGACGTCGTATTTCTTCCACTGCGCGAACCCCAGATCGCCCGTGCACATGAGCAGGACGCGATAGTGCAGGCCGAGGCGTTGCAGGACGTGCTCCGCGTGCGACGTGATCAGCTCGAGCTCCTCCAATGACGCCTCAGGGGTTGTGAAGCGAACCATCTCCACCTTCTCGAACTGGTGCAGGCGGATGTAGCCACGGGTGTCCTTCCCGGCAGCGCCGGCCTCGCGACGCCAGCACGGTGTGAGCGCGACGTGCGCGATCGGCAGTTGCGCCGCTTCGAGAATCTCCCCGGAGTACAGATTGGTCACCGGCACTTCAGCGGTGGGAATGAGGAAGAGCCCGTCGTCGGCGTGGTATGCCTCGTCCTCGAACTTCGGCAGCTGCGCGGTCCCCACCATCGCCTCACGCCGCACCAGGAACGGTGGCGCCACCTCGGTGTAGCCGTGCTCGCGCGCGACGTCGAGCATGAACGACGTCAACGCGCGCTGCAGGCGGGCGCCGTCGCCGCGCAGCACCACGAAGCGCGAGCCGCTGATCTTCACTGCGCGCTCGAAGTCGAAGACGCCGAGCCGTTCGCCGAGCTCATAGTGCGGCAGCGGGTCGAACCCGAATGTCGGCGCCTCACCCCACGTCCGTGCAACCACATTGTCCTCAGGGCCACCGCCCAACGGAACGCTTTCGTGCGGTGGATTCGGCACCTCGAGCAGGAGTGTCTCGACACGCTGATCGAGCTCCGCGAGACGGGCCTCGTCCTCCTGAATGCGCTGCTTGAGCGCGGTCAGCGATCCGAGCTGCTCGTCCGACGGTTTGCCACGCACCGCGGCCGACGCGGAGCGCTGCTCGGCGCGTGCCTGCTCGACCGTGGTCCGCAGACTGCGGGCCTCGGCGTCGAGCGCAAGCAGCTCATCGATCGGGGCGCTCTCGCCTTTCCGGCGCGCGCCGTCGCGAACAGACTCGGGGTCCTCGCGGATGCGCTGGATCGGCAGCATCAGGACGCACCGCCCCGCTGCTGAGGACGCATGGTTGGAAACAGCAACACATCGCGGATGGTCGCAGAGTCGGTGAGCAGCATCACCAGCCGGTCGACGCCGACACCAAGGCCGCCTGCGGGCGGCATGCCCACCTCGATGGCTTCGAGGAAGTCCTCATCGATCGGCGGGATCTCCGCGTCGCCGGCGGCGCGCAGTCGCGCCTGCTCCTCGAAGCGCGCCCGCTGGTCGAGCGGGTCATTCAGCTCGCTGAACGCATTGGCGAGCTCGCGACCGGCGACGATCAGCTCGAAACGCTCCACGAAACGAGGATCGTCGCGACGCCGTCGCGCCAGCGGGCTCACCTCGGCCGGATAGTCGAGCACGAATGTCGGATCCCACAAATCGCTCTCCACACGCTGCTCGTAGACCTCGAGCAGCACTGCTCCCGGTCCAAGCGCGCCGCCCACCTCGACGCCGATCGCCGCAGCGGCGGCATGCATGCCGCCCCATGACGCACGCGCGTCGATGCCCGTGTGCTCGAGGACGAGATCGACCATGGTCGCGGCGCGATACGGCGGTCGGAGGTCGAGCGACCGTCCGAATGCGGTGCGCAGGAGTGGATCTTCACAGGGTGCGCTTCCCCCCTCCTCGTCCTCCGCGACCTGCGGTCCGGCGGCGTTGGCGGCCGCGGTGATCAGCGCCTCGGTGAGCTCGCGCATATCGTCATATGTCGCATACGCCTGATATGCCTCGAGCATCGTGAACTCGGGGTTGTGGCGCGGCGAAAGACCCTCATTGCGAAACACGCGGCCGATCTCATACACGCGCGCGAACCCGCCGACGATCAGACGCTTCAGGTGCAGCTCGATCGCGATGCGCAGGTACACATCGGTGTGGAGTGCGTTCCAGTGGGTCTCGAAAGGAAGCGCGTGCCCGCCGCCGGGAATCGGCTGCAGGATCGGTGTCTCGACCTCGAGGAAGCCGCGCTGATCGAGCGTCGCTCGCAACGCGCGAAGCAGCCGAGTGCGTGTGGCGAAATGGCGTCGCTGCGCGGCGTTGCTCAGCAGGTCGAGGTAGCGCTTGCGGTATCGCGTCTCCTGGTCCTGGAGTCCGTGGAACTTCTCGGGCGGTGCATGCAGCGCCTTGACGAGCAGCGTCACGGTGTCCACGAGCACGCTCGGTTCGCCGCGTCGCGTGCGCGTCATCGGGCCGGTGATCCCCACGATGTCGCCGAGGTCGAGCAGACCGACCATCGCGTGCGCGCCGCCATCGCGGTCCGCTCGGAACCACGCCTGCAGACGCCCGGACTCGTCCTCGACATGCGCGAATGCCGCGCCACCGAGGTCGCGGAGCTGCATGATGCGACCGGCAACCGCAACCACCGGACGATCCGCGGCGTCGACGTCCGCGCCGGGATGCTCCGCCTCGTAGGTGTTGAGCCGCAGGCGCGCCTCGTCCATGGTCGCGCTCGGCACGAAGTCGACACCGTAGGACGGGATCCCGCGCGCGGCGAGCTCGTCGATCTTTCGCCTGCGTTCAGCGAAGAGGTCGTCAGATGGCATGCGGCCTATCTTCCCCGGCAGGGCTCGCCGCGTGCGCGAGACGCGCCGGAGCGCGCCCTAGTTGATCTTGACGATCTTGATCTGGCGGGAGCCCCCCGGACTGACCACGTCGACCGTGTCACCGACGCTGTGACCGAGCAACGCCTTGCCGACGGGCGACTCCATCGAGATCCGGCCTTCGGCAACGTCGACCTCAGCAGGTCCGACAATCGTGAGGGTCTGCTTCCCGAAGTCGTCCTTGACGTCGACCGTGGTGCCGACGCTCACGATGCCGCTTTCGCTGCCCTCTTCGATGATGACGGCATTGCGGAGCATGTTCTCGATGACGAGGATGCGACCCTCGAGCATTCCCTGCTCGTTCTTCGCCTCATCGTATTCGGCATTCTCCGAGATGTCGCCGAAGTCCTTGGCGTACTTGATGCGCTCGGCCACCTCGGAGCGACGCACCGTGCGCAATTCTTCCAATTCGTTCTCAAGCTTGACGAGACCGTCTCGCGTGAGCAACACAGGTTTGTCCATTCAATTCCCTGTACGAGGAGATTTGGGCGGGGTATCCAGCGACCTCCGCTCTGCGGAGCCCGGAGTATAGGCGAGCAATGTAGAACGCGGCGTAACAACTTGTCGTTATTCCTTGACGGAAATGGCTCCGGTTCATATGATCCGTCGCGAGGTCACTGCGGGGATCTCTATTACTGCCCCCCCTCTCGGGGCGTCTCTGGTTTCCAGAGGCGCCCTTCTTCTTTGCCGGCCTAGCCTTCGCCGCTGACGAACACCGGGCGGAACCATCCCTCGGGTCGCGGCCCCGCCGCCAGTGCGCGGTCGAGCAGCGCGTCGAGTCGCTCGCGCGTGTCCATGGTCTGGACCTCCGCCCGAAGACGCGCTGCACCGGCGCATCCGCGAATCGTCCACGCCACGTACTTGCGGCCGATTCGCAGCGCCCGGGTCTCGCCGTGGTACGCGCAGAGCATGTCGAGATGGCGTCGGGCGAGTGCGATGCGATCGGCGAAATCGAGATCGGGAAGCCGGCTCCCGGTCGCCAGGCGGTGAACCGCCTGGCGCACGAACCAGAAGTTGCCGAGCATCCCGCGGGCGATCACCACCCCGTCGACCGTCCCGGACTCGATGCGATCGGCCAGCGTCTCGACGTCCTCGACGTCGCCGCTCCCGAAGACCGGAACGCCGACCGCCTCCTTGACCCGGGCGATCTCGGCCCAGTCGGCGGTCCCTTCGTACTTCTGGCCGCGGGTCCGGCCGTGCACGGTCACCGCCGCCACGCCCGCCTCCTCGAGCGCGTGGGCGAGCTCAGGTGCATTGATGGTGGATGCATCCCAGCCGAGGCGCATCTTCACGGTCACCGGCACCCGGACCGCATCGACCATCGCCGACACCACCCGAGCGGTCGCGCGCACATCTCGAGCGAGGGCCGCCCCGCTCCCGCGGCTCACGACCTTTGACACCGGGCAGCCCAGATTGACGTCGACGAGGACCGCTCCGCGCTCGACACAGACCTGCGCAGCGTCGGCCATGACCGCGGGATCGCAGCCGACGAGCTGGGCTGCCACCGGCGACACGCCACCCGGGAAATCGAGGAGGTGGAGCGCCGCGTCGGTGCTGCGGACGATCGCCTCAGCGGCGACCATCTCGGTCGAGACGAGGCCGGCGCCGAACTCCCTGCAGAGCGCTCGGCACGGCGCGTCGGTGATGCCGACCATCGGGGCCACGAGCACCGGCGAGGAGAGCTCGAGCCGGCCGATCCGAAGCGAGCGGAGTGCGGTCGCCGCGACTGCCATCGCCTCATGGTACGGGGCGGGTCTGCCCCGTCTAGCGATTCTGCTCGTGGATGAGCCGCAGCCCGTGGAGGGTGAGCAGCTCGTCCACGATGTCGATCGCCGGGATCAGCGGAGCCAGCGACGGCGCAAGCCCGCCGGTGGCGATCACCTTGGGCTCGCCCTCCATCTCCTTCCGGAAACGGGCAACCAGGCCCTCGACGAGTCCGACGTAGCCGAAGACGATCCCCGACTGCATGCTCCCCGTGGTCGAGTGGCCGATCGCCTCCGCCGGCGCCGTGAGCTCCACCCGGATCAGCATCGCCGCGTGGCTCACCAGCGCATCGTGGCTGAGCTGGATCCCCGGCGCGATCGCACCTCCCAGGTAGTCCCCCCGGGCGTCGATGGCGTCGAACGTCGTGGCCGTGCCGAAGTCAACCAGGATGGCGGGCCCCTTGTAGAGATGGTGCGCAGCGATCGCGTTCGCGATCCGGTCGGCACCCACCCGGCGGGGGTCGTCGTACTGGATGCGGATCCCTGTCCGGGTGCCAGGACCGACCATCATCGGCGGTGTGTCGAAGTAGGTGTGGGACAGTTCGTCGATGCTCCGTGCGAGTGTGGGAACCACGCTGCTCACCACCACGGCGGTGACCTGTGCCGGCGCCAGGTCGCGGCGGGCCAGGAGATCGATGAGCACGAGACCCAGCTCGTCCCCCGTGAACCGGTCATCGGTGTGGATCCGGAAGTCCGCGGTCAGCCGGTCGCCCTCGAAGACGCCGACCACGATGTTGGTGTTTCCGACATCGATCGCGAGCAGCATGGCGGCGAGTGTAGGCATCATCGCCACGTGATCGCGCTGCTCGACATCGGCGGCACCAAGATCGCGGCTTCCGCCGGGCGCGGCGCCGCGATCGGGACGGTGCGGCGGATCCCGACACCCGTCGACGCGCCGCTCGCCACGCTGCGCGGGCTTGTCGAGGGCGTGATGGGCGGCGTCCTTCCCGAGGCGATCGCGATCTCGGCCCCAGGGCCCTTCGACCGCGCCGCGGGCGCGCTGCTCAACCCTCCTGGCATGCCGGCGTCATGGCATGGGCTGGAGATGGCGTATCTGCTCGGCCAGCGCTTCGACTGCCCGGTGGTGGTCGAGAACGACGCCAATTGCGCGGCGCTCGCCGAGGCGCGCCTCGGCGCCGGGGCGGGCCACCGGACGGTCGTGTACTGGACGGTATCGACCGGCATCGGTTGCGGCATCGTGCGCGACGGGCGGATCGTGGTCGGCAGGCACGACACCGAAGGGGGCCACA
>OBLU010004904.1_pt1 | contig 12042 bp, 12 predicted proteins | sample 1518681 | NCBI WGS metagenome assembly OBLU01 (sample SAMEA3539304, study PRJEB22396) | soil metagenome | biome: tundra; feature: field; material: soil | place: USA | collected 2010-05 | depth 0.15 m | reverse complement strand
GATGTTCCTGAGCAAGCGAAATGGCATACGACGCAGCCGCCACGGATTCGGCGCCGAAGTCGGTAGCGAAAAGAATCTGATTGAATTCGGCCACACTCTTCTGCTGGGACACAACCTTGGGTCCAACCGTGAGGACAGGGCAAGAGGCCTGGCGGAAGATTTTCTCGGCGATCGAGCCCAGGAGGAGCTTACGGGCGCCCGTACGTCCGTGAGTGCCGACCACAACCAGATCAATTTCATGCTCGCCGGTAAGCTGGCAGAGCACGTCCCAGACATCGCCTTCGCCGCACAGGGCATGGTGCGGCACCCCGCGGAGCTGTTCCTCAAGACGCTCGATTGCCTCTTTCTGCAACTCTTCTTCTCGTTGCACTCGAGCCGGCCAGGTTTCCGGCGCAACGAACATGTAGTCGTCCGCAGCGAGGACATGGACGCCGTATAAACGCGCTCCGTACTGATGGGCGATGGCCAAGGCATAGGGAAGCGCTGCGTTGGAATATGGAGAAAAATCCGTAGCAAACAGGATGTTTTTAAGGGCGATCCTCCCACCCGCTTCCACTGTCTGCATAACCTCACCCCCGAAGAAAGATCTCTGCGGAGAGGTGACCGCATTATGGAGGCTGTCTCCCTCTCCGTTATGAGCAGGTGACGCCGGCGCTGGTAAGCTCCCAGCTATTGGGGCTTGGTATTTTGCCGGCGACCCTCCTCTTTGCAGGAAACGGTCAAAGGTGGTCCTGCTTCCTCTCGTGAATCACCCACCTGGACATGGGGCTCGAATTTCTGTTCGACGGAGAGCGCCCGCGACACCAGACATAGCCCCTTGGCCTTGTGCAGGAGTTTGCTGGCCCGTGCCTCGTCTGCCGGTTGTGGAATCGTCAGATTGGCTCGAATGAGCACCTCGCCGAAGTTGTAGCCTGCATCTCCCCTGCTGATGGCGCTTTCCACTTCCACCTGCAGGTCGGTGTACTCAAATTTGGAATTCTCGGCAAGTGCTCTGAAGGTGGTCGTATAACAACTGGCGACCGCGCAGAGCAGCAAGTCCTCCGGTGTCCACCTGCCGTCCAAACCGCCAAAGGCGGGCGGCGAAGTGAAATGGATGGCGTTCGGAGCGGAACTGGATTTGGCAATCCCAGTCCGGCCCGAGGACCACCAGGCGTCGACTCGAAACCGATGTACTTCTTCCATCGCTAATTACCTCTTCTCCCCGCAGCTTAAAGTTATGCGGTTATCAAGCCTTAATAGGAAAGAACAAAATTTACGGTGATGGTCGTTTCCACTTCCACCGGTTCCCCATTCAGCAGGTACGGACGGTAACGCCACTTTCTAACTGCTTCCAGCGCGGCCGGCACCAGCAAGGGGTGTCCGCTTACCAGCACCAGGTTCTCGATCTCGCCACTCTTGGAGATAATGGCGGCGAGCACTACCTGTCCCTGAATGCGGGCCGATTTCGCGAGCGGCGGGTACTGCGGCTCAATCTTCTGAATGATCCGCCCCTCGGTTACGCCCTGAGAAATCCGAATGCGTTTCGTGGGCACAGGGGAAACCAGCCTTGGAACGGCGACGGCATTCGAATTCGAACTGAGAATTCCGCCAATTACTCCACCCAGCTGTCCTCCCGGAATTCCACCGGGCACTCCTCCCGCAACTCCTCCACCGGAGAGGTCGGGCGGCGGTTCGTCCTCTCGAATCATCTGTACGTTTTGGGGGATTTTGCTGGGTGCGCGCAAGCGTCCATTCAGCAGGTCACTTTCCACCACCCGTACGACTTTCGCCGCCGCAACGGATGCAGCCGGAGGTGGAGGCGGCGGCGGCGCCATCAGAAACGTCAGCAACTGCTGTTGCGGCAGAACATCGGTGAACATTAACGGCACGATCAGCAAGACTCCCAGCAGCAGGCATTGAACAACAAAGGACAATAGTGCGGACCACGTGCGGCGGTGACGCTGCAGGTCGCTCGTCTCCAGCAGAACGTCGCCAAACAAACGATCAGTTAGCACTTGCAGGCCCGGCGGAGTCACTTGCCGCGGACGTTCTACCACCACTAATTTTCGGACTTCCGGCTCTCTGGTTTCGGTTGCGGTGCTCATTGGAGACCCCCAATCCGCACAGCTTCCTGGGACTTCCGTGCATCTCTATTTTTCCTCGCGGAGCGCCCTGGAGACCATGCGTGAGGTCACCATATTTCGTGATCCTGATCACAAGATGATCGGTGATACAATTTCCGCGGAAAGTCTTAACGAATGCGGGCTCCCTACGGGTTGAATATCATCGACAACTGTCTTACCTGCCCCGCGCGGGAAGAGCATCTATTCTGCAATCTGCCGCCGGCGGCAGTCCAAAGATTGAATGAGATCCGGTCGACCGCCGTCTACCCAAAATCCGCCATGCTTTTTATCGAGGGACAGCAGCCGCGTGGGGTTTTTGTGCTGTGCACGGGGAAGGCAAAACTGTCGACGTCCTCGGCTGGGGGTAAAACGGTCATTACAAAGATCTCGGAAGCGGGGGACGTTCTGGGCCTGAGCGCCACGATTTCAAATCGGCCTTATGAAGTGACCGCCGAGATGATTGAGCCGGGCCAGGCAAACTTCATCACCCGGGATGCTCTACTCCATTTTCTGCGGGAACATGGGGAAGTGGCTCTGCGGGTGGCGGAGCAACTGAGCCGCCATTACTACACGGCGTATCAAGGGATCCGAACCCTTGGACTCACCAATTCTCCTTCAGAAAGATTCGCACACTTACTGCTCGGATGGTCTAATGCGTCCGGGAATGGCGATCCCCTGCATATAAAGTTGACCATGACGCATGAGGAAATCGCTGAAATGATCGGCACCACGCGGGAGACTGTCAGCCGCCTTTTCTCGCAGTTTAAGAAGAAACAACTCCTGCAATTGAAGGGCTCGACCCTGATCATCCGTAACAAGGCTGCGCTGGAAAGAATGGCCAACTCCGCCAGCTAGCCTTCTTATATTTTCCGCGATAGTGGGGTAACGGATTCCGCGACCGCCTGCTCGTAACCGACCGAGGCATGGTAGATGGCCCGGTCGAAGAACTGTTCCAGCAACTGCAGCATTTCCAGTTCGCCGAATACCTCCACTGGACGCTCCAAAACCGATTCCTTCTTGATGAACTCCCACAGATTGTCTTTGGTTAGAATAATTACCCAAATCAGCTCGCTCAGGGGCACCTGCTGCCCGGCCCGCCGCGACCCGATCTTCAGGTAGCGCTGCTCCAGTTGCGATTCATCTTTGCCCATGAGCCACTCGCCCAGATGCCGGTAGATTTCGCCCACCGTTTCTTTCAGCTCTTCGCTGGGGACATGTTGCTGGTAGCTTTGGGTCAGGCTGGAACTTTGCACTCGATCAAGAAGGCAGGCGGCGAGTGCCTGGGAGTGGGTCTCGATCAGCCGAACGAGACGATACAGGATCATCATAACGCCCTCCCCATCCTCAACTTAGTCAAGTCTAGACGTTTGCAACATCTGCAAACATGACGGCTAGTACCGTCGTGTGTGACGAGCGTCACCGAGGCAACCGTGGACCGGGATAAGGTGCCGGAGCAGCAAACATTGCTGCTCCGGCCCGGTCCGTCAGGCCTCCGCCTTCAGGCCGTCAGGGCCGCTACGAAGTGCTGGCAAAGGGATGTTTCCACGTTGTAGTGCTTCCAGGCAGCCGGGGTCATCAGATAAGGCTTGAGGATGCCTTCGACTTTGGGATACACCTCGCGCTCATAACGCTCCGCATCCCGCTTTTCCGCCCACAGCGTGACCGTGATCAGTTTTTCCATTTTGACCTCGGGCACGAAGGGCAGGATTTCCAGGAATCCCTGCTGGTTCTTTAGAATCGGCAGGACTTCTTTGCGGAGGACGTTGACGATTTCCTCTCTCTTTTCCTGCTTCGGAGTAAATTCAACGATGCGTGCAAACATGATGCATTTTCTCCTTAGGCTCGTTGATTGGTCCGATCTTGGATTGCATACGAGTCAAATCATTGAGCGATGCCAGACTAGGCCGTCGAGGATGAAAATCAGTGATTCCACATACACCGTGAAGTGATTCGCAGCACTCAGCTATGAACAATGATCGCAACGATTTCCAGTGATCGTTGCCCTGGGCCCCTTCAATAACGCGTCATTCCGCCGCAAAGCCAGAGAATTGATTTCAAGATCGCGGTGCTTGCAGTCAGGGTTTAGGTTCCATGGCAATGGCGCGCGGAAACAGGATATTGTTTTCCAGATGAATATGCTGGTGCAGGTCGGCTTCAAATCCAGCCAGAGCCTGGTAGAGGGTCTGGTAGCTGACGCAGACGTCGGGCGGAGGAGCGTAACCTTGGCTGGCCTCGCGCATGGCGCGCAGTGCCTTGCCGGCGGATTCGTGCTCAGATTCCATCATGGAAATGGGATTGCCCACACTGCCAAACGGGGGCGGCAAAACCGGCTCGCGTTGAATGACCGCTTCCTCCATACGCACGATGTAGGGAAAGAGCACCATCTCTTCCTTCATCATGTGCATGACAAGTTCACCAGCCAAACCCTGAAAGCTGGTGCAAACATCCAGCAATTCGGGATGGTTCTTGCCATGAACCGCGCAAACTTTGTCGAATAGCGGACCCAGGCGGGCAATCTCTTCGCGCGTGTATTTGTGATGAGTGGTCTTGATGTGTGCCACCAAGTCGGCGAGCGGCGCGGTTTGCCAGTCACGGTCTGACTGGGTTGCGCGCACGGATTGCTCCGCGAGTTCCAGAGAATTCAAGACCTGCTCGATGGGGAGGTTCGCGGCGCGGCAGGCCGCTTCGAGCGATTGGTTGCCGCCGCAGCAATAGTCGATACCCAGTTTTTCAAAGACCCGGGTTGCAGCCGGATTTTCCAGGGCCAATTCGCGGACAGTTTTCTCGATCAAGACACTCATTGTTTTCTCCTTGCGGTTCCGGCTTCTGCCTCTAGCCGCATGTGATGGACTGAGGTTAGTGGAGCCGTGGAGATAGGCCAATGACTTTAGTCACGGCGGTCATAAGGGCCGAGATCGATCGATGTTCGCGTCCACCTCGGTGTTCAACACCCGCGTCAATCGGTGGAGCGCGTTTCGGCTTCCAGGCCAGGCAAACTGCAGACGACCATCCTGCGGCCATCGATCTTTATGATTCCGTCGGCTTGCAGCCGGGAGAGGTTGCGGGAGACGAGCTCGCGCACGGTGCCGATCTGCGATGCCAGTTCCTGGTTACTCACGGTCAAAATGATTTCGATCCCTTCCTCCGTCGGCCTCCCTTCTTTTTGTGCGAGACGGAACAGGAGGGAGGCGAGCCGATGACGGACAGTGGTGAATGAGAGTTCTTCGATAATGCCAACCAGCCGTCGCAAGCGGGCTCCGACCACGCGCAAAACCTTAAGCGCGACTTGCGGATGCGCAACGCAGAGCCCATGAAAATCCTGCTTGCTGACAAACAGCAGGGTGACTTCGTCGATGGCGACCGCCGATGCCGGATAAGTCCCGCCATCGAAGACGGGCAACTCCGCAATCGAACTGCCCGGTCCGTCGATGCTGAGCACCTGTTCCCGTCCGCCTGCCGAACTTTTGAAAATGCGTACGTGTCCAGACTCGATCACATACAGTCCCGCACATGTTTCGCCCGCGCTGAAAACAGTTTCGCCCGCCGAAAAATGACGCGGCACCGCTCGCTGGGCCAGAAAACTCAACTCGGCCTCTGCCAGCCCGGAGAAGATGGCGACCTTCGTTAATGTCTGACTATGATTGATTTGACTATGATTGACCTTGATTTCCGGCACGAGCGTGATTGTAACGGATCAGACGGGGGCAAAATTAAGAGGTATGCCTTTTCGGGTGCTGGCGGAGTGGCTGCAGGAAACTTAAAATAGGGGAGAGCAGAAAATGAAAGGCAGGATTCGATGACTCCCCCAGCCGCGATAGACTCCACGCCGCATCGCATTTCACCCCAGCCCGACACCTCCCAACCTCTGACTGCGGAGGAATTGCGCAAGATCAATGCCTACTGGCGGGCGGCCAACTATCTATCTGTCGGCCAGATTTATCTGTACGCCAATCCGCTGCTGCGCGAGCCGCTGAAGATCGAGCACGTGAAGCCGCGCTTGCTCGGTCACTTTGGGACCACGCCCGGTCTGAACTTTATCTACGCCCATTTCAATCGCCTGATCAAGAACTACGATTTGAATGTCATCTACTTGGCCGGCCCCGGCCATGGCGGGCCCGGAATGGTGGCCAATACCTATTTGGAGGGCACCTACAGCGAGTTCTATCCCAACATCACCCAAAACGAAGACGGGCTGCAGAAACTGTTCAAACAGTTTTCCTTTCCGGGCGGGATTCCGAGCCACGCCGCGCCCGAAACTCCGGGTTCGATCCACGAAGGTGGAGAGCTGGGATATTCAATCATGCACGCTTGTGGCGCCGTCTTCGACAACCCGGACCTGCTGGCATGTTGCGTGGTGGGAGACGGCGAGGCGGAAACCGGGCCGCTGGCGACGAGCTGGCATGGCAACAAATTTCTGAATCCGGCGCGCGACGGCGCCGTGTTGCCGATTCTTCATCTCAACGGCTACAAGATCGCCAATCCCACAGTTCTTGGCCGTATGGATGACGAAGAACTCACCCGGCTTTTTACCGGCTACGGCTGGAAGCCATACTTCGTCGAAGGGCACGAACCGGAGGCCATGCACCAGTTGATGGCCGCAACATTAGACACCATTGTGAAAGAAATTCGATTGATCCAGGACAAGGCCCGAAAAGGTGGGAATTCAAGTATGCCAGCCTGGCCGATGATCGTGCTGCGCAGCCCGAAGGGTTGGACGGGACCGAAAGTGGTCGATGGAAAACAGGTTGAGGGTACATGGCGCGCCCACCAGGTGCCGGTGGCCGACCTGCAGTCGAAGCCCGCACACTTGAAGATCCTCGAAGAATGGATGAGAAGTTACCGGCCCGAGGAATTGTTTGACAAGAACGGAAAGTTGATTGCGGAACTGGCGGAATTGGCTCCCCAGGGCGATCGCAGGATGGGGGCGAATCCGCATGCGAATGGCGGCGTGTTGCTGCGCGATCTGGTCATGCCGGACTTTCGCAATTATGCGGTCAAGGTTCCGAAACCCGGCACGGAGAATGCGGAAGCCACGCGCGTGCTCGGCGGATTCTTGCGCGACGTGATGAAGCTGAACGCCGACGCGAACAATTTCCGCGTCTTCGGTCCGGATGAGACCGCTTCGAACCGGCTCGAGGCGCTTTATGACGCGACCGACAAGCTGTGGATGGAGCCCATGCTTCCAGTGGACGAACATCTCTCGCAGAATGGCCGCGTGCTGGAGATGCTTAGTGAACACATGTGCCAGGGCTGGCTGGAGGGTTATTTACTGACCGGCCGCCACGGCTTCTTCTCCTGCTACGAAGCGTTCATACACATCATTGACTCGATGTTCAACCAGCATGCCAAGTGGCTGAAGGTTACAAGGGAGATCGAGTGGCGGCGTCCGATCGCGTCGCTTAACTATTTGTTGACTTCGCACGTATGGCGGCAGGACCACAATGGATTCACGCATCAGGATCCCGGATTCATCGACCATGTGGTGAACAAAAAAGCGGACATCGTCCGCGTCTATCTGCCCCCCGACGCCAATTGCCTCCTATCCGTTGCCGATCATTGCCTGCGCAGCCGCCATTACGTCAATGTGATCGTCGCCGGCAAACAGCCCGCGTTGCAGTTTCTCGACATGGAGTCGGCCATCGAACACTGCACTACCGGGATCGGCATTTGGGAGTGGGCCAGCACCGATAAAGGAGCCGAACCCGATGTCGTGATGGCCTGCGCTGGTGACGTGCCCACGCTGGAAACATTGGCGGCGGTCGATCTGTTACGGCAGCATTTTCCCGACATCAAGATCCGCGTGGTGAATGTCGTCGATCTGATGACCATCCAGCCCTCGAGCGAGCACCCGCATGGTCTCTCGGATGTGGAGTTCGATTCCATGTTCACGGTGGATAAGCCGGTGATCTTCGCCTATCACGGCTATCCCTGGTTGATTCACCGGCTCACCTATCGTCGCCACAATCATGACAATCTTCATGTGCGCGGCTATAAAGAGGAAGGGACAACCACCACGCCGTTTGATATCACGGTCATGAATGATCTGGATCGCTTTCACCTGGCGGGCGATGTGGTGGACCGTGTTCCCAAACTGCAGAAAGTTGGCGCCCACTTCAAGCAACTACTGCGCAACAAACTGGTCGAGCATAAGCAATACATCCGCGAACGAGGAGACGACTTGCCGGAAATTCGGGACTGGACGTGGCCTTACTGATGAACGTCCTTGTTCTCAATTCCGGCTCCAGCAGCCAGAAGAGTTGTCTGTACGAAATTGGGGATACGCTTCCTGACGATCCGCCGGATTGGATTTGGGGAGGTAAGATCGAGTGGGCCGAGGGCAAGGCTGAATCCTCGATCAAGAACTCCCGCGGAGCTTCGCGAAAGGAAGTTCTACCATCGGCGGGTTCTCGCGGGGACGCCATTGAGCGCTTGCTGCTGAGTTTGTGGAGCGGCGAAACGCATGCAATTTCCAGCCCTTCCGAGATCGACGTTGTAGGACACCGGGTGGTGCACGGCGGTCCGCAACATTTCGAGCCGGCCATGGTTACCCCCGAAGTCAAGTCGGCCATCGAAAGCGTCTCCGTTTTTGCGCCACTCCACAATCGGGCTGAACTGCAAGGCATGGAGATTGTCGCGAAACTGCTGGGGCCAGTGCCGCAGATTGCTGTCTTCGACACCGGTTTTCATCGCACCATGCCTTTAGCGGCCAAGACTTATCCTGGCCCTTACGAATGGTTTGAGCAGGGAATTCGCCGCTACGGATTCCACGGGATCAATCATCAGTATTGCGCTCATCGAGCCGCGCAATTATTGGGCAAGGATTTGAATTCGCTGAAGCTGGTCACTTGCCATCTCGGCAATGGCTGCTCCCTGGCGGCGATTCGCGAGGGGCGGAGCGTGGACACGACCATGGGATTCACTCCACTGGAGGGTCTGATGATGGGTACGCGTTCCGGCTCGGTTGATCCCGGCATCCTTACTTATCTGATGCGACAGCAGCACTTGTCAGGCGAACAACTTGACGGTGTTCTGAACCAGAAGTCGGGGCTGTTGGGGATATCGGGAATTTCGAGCGATATGCGGGAGATTCTTGCCGCCAGCAAGAACGGCAACGAGCCCGTGAAAATGGCACGCGCAAAACTGGCGCTGGAAATTTATATCCATCGCCTGCGCTCGGGAATTGGGGCCATGATCGCTGTGTTGGGCGGAATTGACGCTTTGGTGTTCACTGCGGGAGTCGGCGAGAATTCACACGAAGTTCGCGCCGCGGTGTGCGACAGTTTTGCGTTTCTAGGCCTGAAACTTGACTCGGGGAAGAACGCACAAACGCCCATGCACAACGATCAAGTCATCTCTGCTTCGGATTCGGCCGTTCGCGTTCTGGTGATTCATGCACAGGAAGACTGGATGATCGCCAGGGAATGCTGGCATCTGAAGCGGGCGCATTGATCGCTGTGCGATGACAATTCATTAGTCATTAATCTTGATCATTCTTCACGGCGCAGCGCTTGCGTGCGTGATTTCTGGAGCAACTTCTACGGGAAAGTTCACAGAGTTGGCAATAAAGCAGTAACGATGGGCCTCGTGGTGGAGAGCAATCGCTTTGACTTGATCGCCGCCGGCAAGAATTGTCACCATCGGCCTCAACACCACCCGGACGAACGCCCCCGAACCATCTTCGTTTTCCTGCAACACTCCCGAAGCTGCGTCGCTGTAGTCGACCACGGTGATCTGGTTCACCGAGCACAGATGCAGATACCAGAGCATGTGGCAGGAGGAAAGGCTGGCGACCAACAGTTCTTCCGGATTGTACCGGGTTGCGTCGCCGCGAAATCCAGGATCGCTGGAGCATGGGATCTGTGGCTTGCCTTCGCACGCAATCGTGTGATCGCGTCGATAGCCCGTGTAGGTTCTTGTGCCCTCGCCATCGTTGCCCGTCCAATTGATCAGGACCTGATAGTTGTGATGCTTCAACGTTGTGTCCTCCTGCTCTTGCTATCGCCTGGTCGAGATGCCTGACTATCGGTGGTTGCTGTTTTTCTGTGGGAGATCCATCTCGTGTTCGCGCGTCCACTGGTCAGACACGGCTTGACCTTTGGCAAAGTCATCGACGACGAGAATCAGTTGATGTTCGTGGTCGGTGTAGAGAACTTCGATATTTACGCCCGCCTCGGCCATCCGGCGCGAAATCTTCCCCAGTTGGCCGGGCTCAGATTGGTTCAATCGTTGGATCAGCACGTCCCGCTCCTCCAGAACTCGAATGCCTGCCCGCTCGAGTGCCGCGCGAGCGGCCATGCCATCCTTGAAGAGGAAGTGTCCCACGCCTTGGCCGTTGACAACCCATGCGCCACCACCCTCGACGCTCGCTCCCGCGCATCCCAGAGCGTCGCCCATGTCGGCTAATGCGCCGGGCCGATTCTCGAGTGCAATCGTCAGATCTTTCACAGTCCTCCCTCCAACTGCTCCGTCAGAAAGTAGACTAGCGCAAGAGCGCGCACCTATGTTTAAATGGACATCGAAGTATGGATGTGAAGTCGATTACTCGTGTTGCCGCCCTGATCGGCGAAGCAGGGCGGATTCAGATGCTCACCGTCCTGCTCGACAGCGGCGGCCATTCCGCATCGGAGCTCGCCATGGCAGCAGCGGTGTCTCCCCAGACCGCAAGTTCGCATCTTGCGAAGCTCCTGACCGGTGGTCTTGTCGTCTCTGAACGCAGTGGCCGCCAGCGGCTATTTCGCCTTACGAATGCAGATGTTGCCGCAGCCATCGAGGCGCTGGGGGCTCTCGCTCAAGACGATCGTCTTCCACCTGTGCCCGAGCTGCGTTTTGCCAGAACGTGCTACGACCACCTTGCCGGCATGCTTGCGATTGCTGTGCGGGACGAACTGCTGAAGAGAGATGTCCTCAGAATTCATGGAGACTCATTCACGCTTACGGGGTCGGGAGAGCGCTTCCTGCGCCCTCTCGATATCGATGCCGAAGCGCTGCGCGGATTAAGGCGTTCCTTTGCTCGCAAATGCCTGGACTGGACCGAGCGGCACCACCACATTGGAGGTTCTCTGGGAGCCGCATTGCTTTCCCGCTTTCTGGAAATGAAGTGGCTGGCGCGAACGCGCCAGACGCGCGCTGTCCGGCTTGCACAAGCAGGTGAACGTGGGTTTGAGCGAGTTTTTGGTATCCATCGTGGAAGTCTTAGGTCTTAATCGGATGTTGTGCGGGAGCCATAGTCCGGCCCGAAAGAATAAGGGAGAGCCGGACCCGTGATCGAAATCACGGCGGATCCGCTTGCGTTGGCCTATCGTATAGAAGGTCAAGGTGGCACCCATGATGGCTTCGTCTGTCGTCAGTTCGTCGATCGGTGATTCAGCTGCCGCCAATCCACCAACCGCTGGTCTATCAACCGTGGGTCCTTCAGTCATCGAACAGGGTTTGCGTCAGCTGGCTCCGGAACAATTGCGCGAAACGCTTGCGAATTTCCTCCCAAAAGGGGCGACCACCGCTGAGCGGACACAGGCCATCGAGACTGCGCTGCAGAGTCCGGTGGGCCAGGCCATGCGGGACACGATGGCGCGCTGGATCGTCGACTCGGTCGTTCCGGTGAATCGGTTGGTCCCAAAAGCCTACGAAAAGTGGCGGCCTCCGGTGCGGGACGCCATGATGTTCGTGGTCACCCGGCTCTCGCCCGCTCGCCTCGCCCCCAAGCTCCTCGAGCAACTGGAGCTTCCGCCGAAAACTTCAGCAGAAGATCGCCTGCTGCGGTTGATTGCCAAAGTACCTGGCCTGCAGAAACTAGGACAAGTCATCGCCCGCAACCAGCACCTGCGTCCGGCTCTGCGGAATGCGCTGGCCCGGCTGGAGAACGGAATTCGCGATGTCCGGCCGGAAGAGGTGGTTGCGATCATTCGAAAAGAGCTGGGGCCACGAATCGAGAAATACTCGG
>OBLU010004903.1_pt1 | contig 12042 bp, 8 predicted proteins | sample 1518681 | NCBI WGS metagenome assembly OBLU01 (sample SAMEA3539304, study PRJEB22396) | soil metagenome | biome: tundra; feature: field; material: soil | place: USA | collected 2010-05 | depth 0.15 m | reverse complement strand
ACTCAGCGACGTTCCGGGAGGCATCGTGCCGGCGGAAAGGTTCCAACTGTAAGGCGGAGTTCCTCCGGTGGCGGCGAAGCCCACGTTATAAGGATTGCCTTCCGCACCCTGGGGAAGATTCCCAATGGTGGTGATTTGCAGGGGCTGGTTATTCGCGGGGTTAATGGTGATGCCCGCGCGGGCTGATTTCGTGGGATCCGCATGGCTGGTAGCGGTCACAGTCACGCCCGTCTGCGAGGTTACCTTCGGGGCGGTGTAAACACCGTTGGCATCGACCGAGCCCGCGGTCGCGGACCAGGAGACTGCGGTGTCGGCGGATCCGCTGATGGTGGCGGTGAACTGCTGTTTCGAAGTCGAGGACAAGGTGGTGCTGGCTGGAGACACGGTGACCTGGACAGCAGAGCCGGCGTTTCCACCATTGACGCCAATGGCGAAGAACTGGATGCCGGGAGCGCGCAGCCGGGAGTCGGTAACACTGACTTCAAATTTGAAAATGCCCGCCGATACTGGTTTCCCGGAGATCCCTCCGGTTGCTGGATTCAGGCTGACGCCGGGCGGCAGTGTGCCGCTTTTCACCGAAAAATTATAGGGAGAGCTTCCGCCAAGGACTGCCAGCGCGGCGTTGTAAGGCCGATTGACCGTTCCAAGGGGAAGAGTTCCGTAGACGATCAAGCTGTCCGAACCGTTTGGATTACCGGCAGCATGTGCGGGCATACCACACGAGGTGGTCATCAGCGCGACCACCAACATAACGATCAAGACGTTTACGCGCTGTATGTTTATGCGCTGTCTCAGCGCGGGAAAGAATCGGGAATGACTGTTTAAAAGAGCGTTTTCTGCTTCAAGCATTTCGAGCCCTCGACTTCGCTAGATTGGGGGACCAGTCGAATGTCCTCACGTTGAATCTATCGGCACGGGGCAGGGGGCTCCCAGATGCCAGAAGTTCATCGACGACGCGTTAGTACATGCGCGCGTGGCATGTACGGATTCGCATGCGGGCACTGTCCGCCGGTTCTCCGAATGGGAAATCGATGAAAACAGGCGCGGGGAGGGCGATTTGGCGGAATGGCCGGAGAGAGTGGCGGGACCATGAACGTGAGGGCGGCGAAATAGTGGTTAGGGGGCGGAACCGAGATTACCTGCGAGACGTTACTGGCGGGGTTCTCCCAGCAAAACTGTGCGCATGCGATCGTAGACGCGGTTCCCGAGCAGGTGCTGGGCGGAGCGGCGTATTTGATGCTGAAGGCGCTTCTTCCACAATCCTCGGCCGCCGCAGGTATCGCCGAATTGGTCGAGGGTCAGGTCGCGCAGTATGGCTACGCGCGCGAGTTCGTAAGGGCTGGTGCGGGAAGAGTTCGCATCAAACTGGCTGTTGGCAACAGTTGCGAAGCCCGCCTGGCGGGCCATGTGGAGGGTGCGCTGGTCGTAGCGTCCGCCGGGACAGGAAAAGTGTTCGATCGGGTGACCGAGGATTTGTTCGATGTGCAGCTTCGCATCCACTACTTCGCGCTTCAGTTCCGGCTCGGTGAGATCGGAGAGGTAGGAGTGGGTCATCGAATGGCAGCCGATCTGGAAGCCCTGTTGATCGAGTTCGCGCACCTGGCTGGCGGTGAGGTAGCCGGGCGTGCCCAGGAATCCGGCGGTGAGGTAGAAGGTTGCACTGAAACCGAATTGGCGGAGCACAGGCGCGGCGGCAATCAGGTCGGTTTCGCAGCCATCGTCAAAAGTAATACAAACGCTGGGCTGGGCAGGATTGGAAAGCGCTTGGCTGACATTGAGACCTTGCCAGCCGTTTTCCTTTAGCCAGGCCATCTGGCGTTGGAAGAGTTGGAGGGGCAGAATGTAGCGCACATAGCCGGGTTCGGACTGGCAGAGCTTCCGGCCGGGGAGCTCGATTTCGTGGTACATCAGAAAGATTGTGCGGGCCGCTGACATGGTTGTTCTATTTAGATTCTGTCATGGTGAGCGAAGCGAAGGACCCCTACGTCCGGCAGACATTTTCGATCGAGTAGGGGTCCTTCGCTTCGCTCAGGATGACAGGTCATTTATAGTTTTTACGATTATAGTTTTTACGATTGCTTCGCTGTGCCGATTGTCTGCGAGTGCTGGTCGAGCATGGCGAGCAATGGGGCGCGCAGGAATGGGCCTCCTGCCAGCAGGCCCGAGATCAGTGGATTTTTCTGATTGCAGCGCAGTGGAGAATTGTCGAGCTTCAGCACCCAGCCTCCGGCGCTTTCGACCAGCGCTGCGCCGGCGGCCACGTCCCACTCATTTTTGGGGACTAGCGTGAAGGTGAGATCGGCGCGGCCGGCGGCGACGAGTCCGAGTTTGTAGGCTACCGATCCCATGGGACGAATGTTGAATTCGGCGGACTCGAACTGCTTCCACTCGCCACGCTTGACTTCGCTGCGGCTGGCGAGCACGAGCGCGCCGTGCAGGTCGTGGCGCTGGCTCGGTTGTGCGGGCTGGCCGTTGTAGGAGACGCCGGTATCGCGCGATCCCAGGATGAGTTCGTTGGTAGCCGGATTGCAGATTCCGCCAGCGACGGGAATTCCGTTCTCCACCATGGCGATGGAAATACAGAACTCGGGAATGCCTTGCACGAACTCGCGCGTACCATCGAGCGGATCGACAACCCAGACGCGCGTTTTGTCGAGGCGAGTGAAGTCGTCGACGGTCTCTTCCGAGAGCCAGCCCTCGCCGGCGCGCAGCAAGGTCTGGCGCAGAATGGTGTCGACGGCGCGGTCGGCCTCGGTGACGGGATCGTGTCCTACCTTGTATTCAGCTTCAATCGCGCCGGGAGTGAAGCGGTTGAGCACGGCGCGAGCCGATTCGAGGGCGGCGTGAATGCGTTCGAGAGTTTCTTTGGAATTAAAAGAAGACATTCAATCTCCGTTGCAAACTGTTCTCCAACATCCTGTAGAGACGCGGCTTGCCGCGTCTCGCGCCTGGTCAAGCAAGACGGGGCAAGCCCGTCTCTACACTAGGCCCACAACATTCTGGCTCCGGTCATCAACAAGACGGTGCATAGGATTCTCCGCAGCCAGAGGACGGGGACGCGTGTGCTCAGATGGGAGCCGAGAATTCCGCCGGGGATCGAGCCGATGAGCAGAGAGACGACCAGATGAGGGTCGACGTTGCCCGCCCTCCAGTGCAAGAGGCTGGTGACACCGGTCAGAATCACGGCATGAGTAATGTCGGTGCCGACCATAATTTTGGGCGGGAAGGAATAGAACAGAAGGAGCATCATCATGATGATGCTGCCCGAGCCCACCGAAGTGATGCCGACCAGAAAGCCGCCGACTAATCCGATGACACTCATGCCGAAAAACGATTTCATGGTGGGATTGCGGTTGGCGAGATGTTCTTCGATCCGGCCCTGAAACAGAAGCAGGGTGGGAATGAGGACGAGCAGCAGTCCGACAGCGGACTTGATGAAGTCGTTGACGCCGTTGCCATAGACGTGGCGCAGATGCACAAGAAAAGTCACGCCCAGGTAAGAGCCGGGAACACTGCCGACGGCCATTGCCAGGACCACTTTTCTGCGCACCGTGCCTTTGCGCAAGTGCATGATGCTGGCTGGAATCTTGGTGAAGAAGTTGAACAATGCGTCGGTGCCGACGGCAATGATGGCGGGCACACGCAGGCCGAAGATGAGCATGGGCAGCAGCAAAACGCCGCCACCCAGACCCGTCAAACCGATCAGCGTTCCGACAATGAAGCCGATCAGTATTTTGAGGAGCAAGAATTCCATATTAGTTGTCAGTCGTCAGTTGTCAGTTTTCAGTAAAAGCAAAAACCAGTTACCGAACTGAGAACCGGGAACTGAGAACTGCGTTTTAGCCGTTGCCGTTGGCGCCGACGAAGCCCTCCCGTTCGAGATGCAGAATGATGGTCTGCGCTGCTTCCTCGGGGCTGAGCTTGGCGGTGTCAATTACGACTTCGGCATCGGTGGGAGCCTCGTACGGATCCGAGATGCCGGTAAATTCCTTGACGATACCGGCGCGGGCCTTGGCGTACAGGCCTTTGCGGTCGCGCTGTTCACAGACTTCGATCGAAGTGGCTGCGTGCACGAGAATAAATCCGCCGAAGGGCTCAATCAACTGGCGGACCGCCTTGCGGGTGGCTTCATAGGGAGCGATGGGGGCGCATACTGCGATGCCGCCATTTTTTGTGATCTCCGACGCGACGTAACCGATGCGGCGAATATTAATGTCGCGATGCTCCTTGGAGAAGCCGAGTTCGGAAGACAGGTTCTTGCGCACCAGATCGCCATCGAGAAGCGTGACCGGACGTCCGCCCATCTCCAGGAACTTGGTGATGAGGGCGTTGGCGATGGTGGATTTGCCCGATCCGGAAAGCCCGGTAAAGAAAATGGTGACTCCCTGCTTATGCCGTGGCGGATAGCTGCGGCGGAGTTCCTGCACGACCTCGGGATAGGTGAACCAGGATGGGATGTCGCGGCCTTCATTGAGACGCTGGCGCAGTTCGGTGCCCGAGACGTCCAGTACCTTGGCGCCCGCCGGCACTTCATCGGCGGGAACGTAGCGGTCTTCGTTCTGCAGGTAGACCATCATCTGGAAGGGAACCATGGTGACGCCCATTTCCTGCTCATGCTTCTTGAACAGAGTCTGGGCGTCATAAGGACCGTAAAAGTTCTTGCCGTCGGTATCTTTTCCGGGACCGGCATGGTCGCGGCCGACGATGAAGTGGGTACAACCGTGGTTCTTGCGGATCAGGCCGTGCCAGATGGCTTCGCGCGGTCCACCCATGCGCATGGCTAGCGGCAGCATGGCGAGAGTCACTGTGCCATGCGGGTATTTCGCGAGCAGTAACTGATAGCAGCGGGTGCGGACGAAGTAATCCACATCTCCCGGTTTAGTCATGCCGACCGAGGGATGGATGAGCAGATTGGCCTCGACTTGCTTGGCGGCGCGCATGGTGAGTTCGACGTGGGCACGATGCATGGGATTGCGCGTCTGGAAAGCGACAACCGTGGTCCAACCCAAGCGGGCGAATTCGGCGCGCAAATCGGCTGGGGTCAGGCGTAGCGATCGAAAATCATAGTGCGAAGGCGGTTGAAATTCTTCGATCTTGCCCCCGACGTACCAGGGATTGGATTTGTTGATGGCATAATCGGCGCCGGGATGGGCGGCACTGGTGGAACCGAAGACGGACTGGGCTTCGGCTTTGCGGTCGGGTTGCCAGACGTCCTCTACGTGGAGGACGGCGAGCATGACGCCTTCGGGATCGCGCAGCGCGATCTTGCTGCTGCCCGGCGTCAGTTTTTTGGCAAAGTCTTCGCTGACGTCGAGGGTGATGGGCATGGGCCACAAGGTGCCGTTCGCGAGGCGCATGTTGTGGCAAACGCCGTCATAATCGGCGCGATTCATGAAGCCGCGCAAGGGCGAAAATCCACCGCTCATCAGCAGTTCCAGATCGCAAAGCTGGCGGGCCGTCAGGTCCCATGAGGGCCAATCTTTGGAGTGCGCTTTTAATTCCGCGGCGCGCGCGGCCGGCACTTGCAGTTGAACAAGGTCTCCCCCGTGGGGGGCGATAAGGTGACTGGTCATTGCGTTCAAAGCGGTAATCCTCCAGATTTCTAATCAAAATTTATGCTGAAAACAAAATAACTTGGGGGTCTCTTCTCTCTAAGGTCGCCCTATTCGCAGCGCGTCGTCAAGCGACTTGCTGTCCCTGAGGTAACCACCGGAACCTGGGATCAAGGCATGAATTCAGACTGGCATGCCGTTGGTGAAATTTGTCTTCATGTCAATGGAACCACAGGAAGGAGCAATTCGGCTTCCAAAACCATCCGGGGACTGCTCCTAAGTAACTAGAAAGAATAGCTGTTTGTCATTTTACCTGATTATCTGCTGACCAATGGGACGAGGGTGAAATAGATTGCACACGTGCCCCCACGAATGGGAAGGGATTCATCCCGTGGGTCCTACGGGTGCTGAGGGGCCGTTTTGAGGCCGGCTTACAGAATCAGGTTGCGGCCTCGGGGCCCCTAAAGTGTGTGCGTGAGAACTCGGTCGTCCCTCCGGGACTTGAATCTTTCTTGCCACTCTTCCCAGCGCTGAAGCGCTGGGCTAAGCTCGGTCGCCCCTCCGGGGCTGGGTTTCCCGCCAATCGATTCCACTTGGTTGCGCGAAAGCGAGTTCTCACGCACACACTCAAGGAGGCCCTCTAGTCGAAGACACTCCCGGCATCGCTAAAGCGATGCCCTGATACGAACCTGGACTACCTTTCGTGGGTTACTGTTCGCCCTGATATTCGACCGAGACTACGGCTTGGGGCGGTTGCTCGGCGGGAAGCGAGTGAGGCAATCCCGCGATCTCCGCCACATGAAAGGCGCGGTTGGTGCGGTAGGCCCAAAGCAGGCCGGCTCCATAAATGAAACACACGGCCAGAATTTCGAGCGTCAACTGGACCAGATTACGGGGGTAAAAGAACCGGTTGGCGAGCCAGAGCACTGCCACCAGCGGCAGGGTCAAAAGAATGGGCAGCGTGTAGGCGCCGCGGAGGAAGGTCCCGATGGGGACTCCGATCTGCTTGCGCAAGTGGCGGGGCAGGAACCAAAGGCAGGTAAAGCTGAGCGGGATGGCCGTGCCCATGGCGTCGCCAATAATTCCGAGCGGCGGGACGAGGGCGACGCTGAGGATGAGGTTGGCGATCCCTTCGATCACAATGATGGCGGCCAGCGTCTGATGTCTGCCGAGGCCGAACAGAACGCGCGCGCCCGCTCCCTGGGACAGCATGAGCGCGTAAGGAATGATGATGATTACCAGCACGGGATAGCTGTGGGGAACGTAGCGGGCTCCGACCCAGATGCGGATGATGTGCTTGCCGAGGATGATGAGGATGGCGGTGATGGGAAGAATCAGGAAGGCGCAGGCCCGGTTTCCGGCAATATAGATTTTGCGCACGCGATCGAGATTGCCGGTGGCCTCCGATTGGCTCGACATGGGCACAAAGACCTGAGCCATGCTGGAGACGAATTCCTGAGCGTAGTCAACGATGCGGGAGCCGATGTTGAAATAGGTGACGGCGACGGTGGACATCATGGTGCCCAGGACGATGGCGTCGGTGCGGAAGCGGAGGCGGACCGCGACCATCACCAGCAACGTGGTGCCACCGTAATTGGCCATGTCGCGGAACGAAGCACGATCAAAATGCCGAAGGCCAAGCGGCACCGGACACAAGCGCAACACGATAATGCCGCGGAGAATGGAGGAAAGAACCGGCAAGGCAACCGTGATCAAAGCGACGGTGAGCAGCCCGTATCCGCGGTTGAGGAAATAAACGATTAAGGCGGCGCGAACCAGGGTGGCGCCGATGCTGGTCCAGTTGAGAATGTAGAAGCGGCTTAGCCCTTCGAGCATGCCTCCAAAAACCCCCAGCGGAAAACCGAGGCTCACCGACGCGCCCACCATTAACAGCAAGAGGCGGGCCTGGGAGTGCATTTCCGGCGGAATCTTGAAGAGGTGTTCGACGGAGGAACTCAGCAGGGCAGTCAGGGCCATGCTGACCACGCCAATGCTGGTATAGCTGAATAAGGCGGTGTTGACGAAGGCGGTGAGCTTTTCGTGGTCGCCCGTGGCCGTGTGTTTGGAAACGTAGCGAATGATGGAGGAGCGGATTCCGAGATCGAACAGGCCGTAGTAGCCGGTCACGGAGAAGATCACCACCCAGACGCCGAAGGCGGCATCGCCCAGACGGTGCAGAATAAACGGAGAAAGAAAGATCCCGACGGCAACATTGATGGCCAGCGCCGACCAACTGGAGCCGACGTTTTTGAGGATCTGCCGTTTTTCGTTCTTCCGCATGATGATTAATAAGGGTGATGATTCATATTAGTGATAAATGGTGATTTGATGGTGAATCGCGCGAGACGATGGTTCGCGGTGACTGGTGTTGTCCTGGGGATCAGCGTTGCGGTAAGCTCCCGGCCTCCAGCGGCGCCGTCCATTGCATCTCCGCACTTTCCGTTTTGCGTGTGACCAGCTCATAACCCAGTTGTGACATGATATTGCCCCACGCCGACTCGATCATGGCCACCAGTTCGGGCTGTAGCTTGCTCTTCCATTCCCCAGCCACCGCGGTGCGCACAAAGGGAATGTCGTCGCGCTTGTTTTTGGTCGAAACCCAGTCTTTGCCTTGAGTTTTTTCGAGGTCGCGCATGCGTTTGGCCGAGCTGCGCTCGAGAATGGTTTGCAATCGTTCGGGAGTCGCCTCGATCCCAAAGAACTCCGCGATCCGGGCCAGCTCCTGCTCGGGACGCGCCTTCATGTCCTCGTAGCGCAGCAGCAGAAAACCTGGGCGCGCGCCGCGGGCGAAGGCCCAACTGGCCACATTTTCTCCCCAGGTGCCCCAGTCGGCCGAAGTCAAGCGTCCGGCCACGAAACCTTCAATGTATCGCTCCAGTGGATAGCCATCTTCAAAGTGGCGGTATTTGCGCGAAAAATCGTAGTAGGAAAGCGCGACGTCGCGCGGATCGCGCACGATGTAGAGGACGCGGGGAAAGCGGTGATCGAAATAGGAGTGGCTTTTGATGATGCGGGGGCTGGGAACCGCGCGCATGTGGCGACTGGACAGCGCCTCCGCATCCGGCACCAACTTTTCGATATTTGCGAACGTGACCGGTTCTTCTGGATGGAGGAGGTTGGCCACGAGAAAACGCGTCCAGCTGTTGCCCGATCGGGGATAGGAGACGATGAACGTATCGTCGGGGCGGACGGCCAGGACGCGTCCGGCAATGTCCAGGCCTAACGCGTTTTTCAATAATCGCTTGACGCTGTACATCATCGCGACGGTCCGTTGAGTATGGTTTCCACAAATCGCGAATCGGGATTCGTCGTTCCCGCCGGCGAAAGGAGTTCGTATCCCAGATGGGCCATGAGATGTCCCCACGCTGCTTCCAATTGCAATGCTGCCTCTTCCGGCAGTTCCGTTCTCCAGCCACCGGCCTTGGCGGCGCGCACAAAAGGAACATCCTGGCGGGTGCTCTTGGTGGTCGACCACAGATGGGCCTGAGATTTCTCCAGTTTGCGCATCTCGTCGGCTGCACTGCGCCGCACTGCGGTCGCGATGCGCTCCGCATCCGGCGGGATTTGAAGGAAGGCCGCCACTTTGTTCAGTTCGCGGGCAGCATCTTCCAGCATGTCTTCGTAGCGCAGCAGAAGAAAGCCGGGGCGGCCTTGGCGGGTCACCAGCCAGGAGGCCACGTTGTCGCCCCAGGAGCCGTAGGGGCTGGTTTTTCCAGCGATGAACTGGCCTGCGTATTCTTTCAGCGGATAGTGGTCATCGATGACCCGGCGCTTGCGTTGGAAGTGATAGGTAGACAGGAGTACGTCCCGCGGATCTCGCGCGATGAAGATGATTCTTGGGTAACGGGGATCGAAATACTGGTGGCTCTTGATAATGCGAGGCCGAGGCATTTTCGCCAAATCACGTTTCGACATCGCCTCCGGGTCGGGGATCAGGTGGTTGATGTTGGAAAAATCCGCTGGAGTTTCCGGGTAGATGAGGTTGGCGATCAGGAAGCGGGTCCAGGTATTGCCCGACTTTGGAAAAGAAAGAATGAAGACGTCATCGGGCAATACGTCCAGATTGCGTCCGGGATGGTGTAAACCGAGTGCCCGCTTAGCTCCGCGAATCAGCCGCTGCATCATACGTCGATCGTCTCCATGCTCAGCTCAACCGGCTGGGGAAAACTCAGTTTTCGGCGTGCAGCCCCTAAAGGGGCATTTGAATTCTAAATTCTTGCGGCATCGCTAAAGCGATGCCCTGATACGAAGCTTGACGGCGCGGCTGAAGCCGCGCCCTTTCAAAACGCCCTTTCAAAATGCCCTTTCAAAACCTCTTTCAAAATGCTCCTTCAAAAATGCTCCTTCAAAAATGCTCTTTCAAGCGGGCGCTCCAGTGTGGCGCTGCGTCCAGAAGGAATACAGGCGACTGGTCGCGTTGGGCGCTACTTTTAGTCCGAACAGCACCAGGCTTAACTTCGCTCGATGCAAATACTGGTTCGCTTCGGAGAAGCGTTCACGGGCCTTCGGAAAATCGCGCGCGGAGAGCAGGACTTTTCCGTCCTCGAGCAGATAGTGCGCGTGAATCTCGGCGGCCCGTCCGCGTACGAGATCGTGCTGTGCCGGGGTCAAAGGCAGATTCTGGCCGGCTTTTTCCAGGATCATCCAATATGCCTCGGCCATACGGGCACGCGACAAGCCGAGCGACCCCGGACGTCCATCGGCCAGGCGTGCCTGCACTTGCCGATTGTAGCCGACCTTGCCACCGTAAAACGCGGTGCGCAGCCACATGTTGTAGTCGTCGCAGCGGGTCAGGGTTTCGTCGAATCCTCCCGCCTTTATGATTGCCGACTTGCGGGCGACCACGGTGGAAACCGGGATCTGGCAGCGTTCCACCACCAGGGCCTCAAAACCGGCCTCGCCCTGGGAAGGACAACGGGTCATGAATTCGACATGCCGCGCCGGATCTCCCACCATGACGGCGTTGGCATAGGCGAGGCAGAGTGCGGGATCAGCCTGGAATTGCTTCATCTGCGATTCCAGATGGTTGGGAAGCCAGGTGTCGTCGCTGTCGAGGAAGGCGAGAAACTCGCCACGGGCCTTCGCGATCGCGGTGTTTCTTGCGCCGGCCGCGCGCTTGTTGGTCTGCTTGATATATACGAAGCGGCCTGGGCTCCGATCGAGGTAGGGCTGCAGTACTTTCTCGAGGTCCGTGGTATCCGGCGAACCATCGTTGACCACGATGGCCTCGAAATCCCGGAAGGTCTGGGCAAACACAGAATCCAGACAGGCCGCGATCAGATGGGCGGTGTTGTACGACGGGATGATGACGCTGACCATGGGATTTGCTTGCGCGCTTGCCATCGTGGTTAAGAAGCCGTCCTTCAAAATGGGTTGCTGAGCAGTCGTCCCTCCGGGACTTGAACCATTTCTTCCCATTTACCCCGCGCTGAAGCGCTGGCCTATTTTCGTTCGTCCCTCCGGGACTGGATTCCGGGACATTTCGTCCCACTGAATTGTCCAAAGTGCGTTCTCAAGCAGACGCTTAAGAACTGTGAAACACCAGCTCCTTTTCTCCACTTACCACGTGGTTGGCCGCTTCCACGCCCATCAGCACGGAATGATCCATATTGCCGATTTCGTAGCGCCAGGCGCCAAAGCGTCCGCGGGAATAAATGTCTTGCTTCATCAATTCCGGTTGCAGAATGGCTAGCCCGCGATCGCGATCGAGGGTCGGAATCGGGTAGGAATACCTGACCAGGCGGTGGTAGCGCGAGATGATGAGCGAGCGATCGGACTCCTCGAGTATTTTCGAGCGTATGAGACCGGCCAGCATCTGTTCGTAAGTGCGCTCGATATCCAGCGTTTGACCTAAGGGCACCGACATCTCGCACATCAGCGAACTGTAGTGCTCGGTGTCGCCCTTAGGGACGTTGAAGGGCGAGTAGTGGGAGAAGAATGTTGCCCGGTAGCAGGGCATCTCGGGCTCCGCGAAATACACCCAGCATTTGCCGGTGTCTATCTTCTTCTGCATTCCGATTCCGAGGACGAGCAGATCGTTGTGTTCGAGCAAGGCCGCGGCATCGCGCAGTTTCGAGTCGGCGGGCTTCATCATACCGGCGAGCAGATCGAGCGGCGCGGTGGAGATGAGCACGTCATAGCTGTCGCCGGTGCCGTCGGCGAACGATACTCTGCGTTGCGCCGAATCTACCTCGGCTAGCTGTTTGCCGGTGCGTACCTTGTCGGGAAAACGCCGCGCCATGCGCCGGTAGATTTCTCCCGTGCCGCCGTGGAGCGGGAAGCGGAATTTATTGTTTGGGCCCCAGGCGACGTCATCTTTTTCGTACAGGACATTCTCCAGAAGCCGCTTGAAGTCGACCACGGACACGCGCTCGGCAATCCATCCTTTTGACATGCGCTCCAGCGGGGTGGTCCAGACCTTGGAGTTGTACGGGAACATGAAGGTCTCAGCGATCCCCTCGCCGAAGGTGCTCAGCGTCCAATCGCGGAA
>OBLU010004902.1_pt1 | contig 12042 bp, 17 predicted proteins | sample 1518681 | NCBI WGS metagenome assembly OBLU01 (sample SAMEA3539304, study PRJEB22396) | soil metagenome | biome: tundra; feature: field; material: soil | place: USA | collected 2010-05 | depth 0.15 m | reverse complement strand
GCTATGCGGACATTTCACTTGCTACGAATACCGGACACATTATTAGCTAACGACATAGGCAACCGCGACGGCGGATTTACCGGCGACGTGGAGCGGTCGATAGTCGGTTTGGGCGCCGGCCATCACAGAACTCAATCGGCCCACTTCCGATTGATCGCTGACCGGGTGCGAGGGCGTGTCTTCAAAGTGGATTGTTTCGCGCGTGGCCATGAAGTTAGGCAGCGCGCGGATGGTCTTACTGGCGTAGTCGACGGTGCGGGATAACATTTGTCGCTCGGCTTCCCGATCAGGAGGCGCGGTGGGAGGTATGTCGGCGGGCGGCAGGTCGAGAAAAGACGATGTGTCAGCCAATTCGAGGAGAGCTTCGCGGGTGCGGGGTCCGGGGAAGTCGGATTACCAGCGGGCGAGGCGGGCGGCGCTGGCCCGTTCGGTCAGTTCGACACCGGCGAACTGGTCCGCGAGCTTCGCGTCGGATTCACCGTGGTCTGCGAACAGTAGCTGCTCGAATTGAGCGACAGTGAGCCGGCGAGCGGCAAAGGCGGGCGGCAGGGTCGCGAGCAGTAACAGCGAGAGGACGGTGAGTTGACGCATGCGAAACCGCCAGACCGATGGATGAACCATTGTAGACGGTTGTCCGGAGGCTCGGAGGTGCTTCGCTCAGGGGCGATTACGGCGAGAATTGACAGCTCGTACTACTGTTCCAGTGGGAGTTCGGGAAGCTCTTCCTGGTTCCGGATATGTGGTGGACAACCCGGCAGCGCGCAGCCCTGCCGATCGACCTGTGCGACTTGCGTTCTGAAGCCTTCGACGTAGTGCCAGGGACTCGTGAAGCCGAGCAGGTCAACGTAAAACTGAAGCGAGGCCGCGACGTCCTTGACGTGTAGGACGGGGCGCGCGAACCAGTCTGTCATAGATCATGGATCCTCGAATTAAGATCGCTTTCCCCAATAAGATGAATCTAGACGTAGGCCTGCACAGCAAACCTATTAGCGGATGCCCTTACCATCTGCACCTGACCATGTCCCGGGTTGGCGCTCTTTCGCGTCTTGACGAATCCATAGCGATTTAGGATCTTCACATCCCGTTGCACCGCGGTCCTGGGCCTCGCCAAATTGTGTGCGAGTTCAGTGATCGACATTTCCTTCTTCCGCGCAGCCGCCAGCAGGTGCACGCGGCCAGGAGTAAGGCACTCGAGCATATCTTCGGCTCGTTCGAACATGATCCGGGTTTCAGGCTCGATCGCCACGCCTTTGTCGATAAGGCGAGCCCTGGCAAGCTTGCGCTTGCGCATTTCATCCAAGCTTTCGACGCCGATATTCCTTTTCATGATTCCTCCTCAAGGCTTGCACTTCATCAAGAAACTGCTCAAGCGTGTCTTCGTAGCTGACAAACTCGGTCTTCTCGGCCTCTCCCATGTAGTGCCGTTCGTGAAAGCCGTGCGCATTGTCGTAGCCAAGCACGCGGCCATTGTCCTTGCGACACAGCGGGAAGTGAATAAACGCCAGGTTGTATTTCACGGTTCTGTCGAAGAAGTCCTGGAACACTTCTTCGCGGATGACCATCTCAACTCCGCATTTGCAGTCGAGCACGTTCGTCTCGTCTACCACCTTGCGAAGCTGGCGACTCGGGCCCACGCACTAAGTATGATGCAGGTGTATCATAAAAAGCAACACCTGATAGCGCACAGAAGCACAGAGAAGTGCGTTAAAGTTTTTCCTTGTGTTTCACCGTAGGGGCTGTTACATTATCAACATCGAACGTAGAGGATAATGTAACGGAGGCTATAGGCCATGGCGAATGGTAAGTTTGTGAGCTACCTTAGGGTTTCAACAGCGCGGCAGGGAGCGAGCGGCCTTGGACTCGAAGCCCAGAGGGAAGCGGTAACGAGCTACCTAAACGGCGGTTCTTGGCAGCTTGTACAGGAGTTGATTGAGGTGGAGTCCGGAAAGAGCAAGGACCGCCCCAGGTTGATCGAGGCGTTGCGGCTTTGCCGCATCTACAACGCCACCCTGTTGGTTGCCAAACTTGATCGGCTTGCTCGTAACGTCGCATTCGTCAGTACGCTCATGGAGGCTGGCGTCAAGTTCGTTGCCGTTGATCTGCCACAGGCCAATGAACTGACAGTGCACATCATGGCCGCCATGGCAGAGTATGAGGCTAAGGCTATCTCTGCCCGTACAAAAGCCGCTCTTGCGGCGGCAAAAGCTCGCGGCGTGAAGCTCGGTGGGCTGCGCGGGCCAGCTAACGAGTTTGCGGCACTCAGCAAGAAGGGGAGTGCTGCGGGCGCTGCCGTCCGGACTGCTAAAGCGACAAAGCGAAGCGATGACCTGTTGCCCGTAATTGAGCACATCCGTCAGGAGGGTGCCGCATCACTACGCGCCATAGCTTCGGAACTGAATACCCTCGGAATTCCAACCCCCCGCGGCGGAGAATGGTCAGCCGTCCAAGTGCAAAGAACATTGAAATCCGCCGCATCACAGGGGGCCTGAGTGTGCCAAGAGCTGATGTTTCTAAGGAAAAACAGCCCGATTCTTACCAGAGGAGGGTTGTTTTCTTTTCAGATTGCGAATTTCGCTTGACAACTTTTCAAAATGAAAAGAATCTATATAAAGTAGCCCGGATAGCACCACCTTCTCCCACATTCCCCCCATGAACGTTGTCACAAAACGGCACTTGACTGAAGCGGGTGATCAGTATCCGGACGCGGCCAATGAGATTCATGCGTGGCACACTATCGCTAAAAATGCTCGTTGGCGAAACTTCAACGAAGTCTTGCAGGTATTCAAGGATGCTGATGATGTCCACGGTTATGTCATCTTCAACATTCGCCACAACCGATATCGACTGGTTACCGTCATCCACTATGCGCGCGAAAAAGACGGCAGAGTCACAGAGGGCCATATTTACATTCGGTCCTTTCTGACGCACAGAGAGTACGACAATCCAAGCAACTGGGACAAGGGAGTGAGACGATGAGCACAACATTGGCAAATCCGACCGAAATGATCCGGAGAGGGGCCCCTCACGTCATCCACTCAGACGCCGAATTGGAGGAGTATACCCAAGCTCTGTTCGAGCTTACGGCGGAGACTGACCCGACTCGTGAGCAAGAGGAGGCTATCGAGCTCCTAACTTTGTTGATCGAACGGTATGAGACCGATCATTACCCCGTGCCTAAGGCGGATCCGGCAGAGGTGCTCAGGTTTCTGATTGAGCAAAATGGCCTTTCGCAACGAGATCTTGTGCCGGAGCTAGGCGCTGAAAGCACTGTCTCTCTAGTGCTCACCGGAAAGCGAAAACTTACCCGAGAGCACATCGAGCGTCTTAGCCAGCGCTTTCATGTTTCGCCGGCTGTTTTTTTTGATCACGCAGCCTAGCACAGCGGCCCGAAGGCCGCCGCACGTTGGTAGTGTCTGAAATCTGCGTTGAAGTGGAAAAATGAGATCATGCCAGCTTTTGAGCGATGGTTTCATCCACGATCTCTCTAACGGTCAACGGCACAATCGAGATGTGCTCACGAACGAAGAATTGGCCGATCTCTCGTAGAGCATCGCCGCTGAAGTCAAACCCAACGAAGAATCCCTTTTTGCGCCTGGTCCGCATCATGGCCGCTTCAAAATTGTCGATGTCGGGGCATCCGACCTTATCCATCTGCTTGACCTGGATTGGATACCAGTCATCCATGAAGTCAAGATGACCAGTTTCCTTCCCCGTTTCGGAAGGCACGGAACCAATGGGATATATGCGGCCATCTATCCCCATATCGCCGACCTGCGTCTTGTTCGGGATACCACCCAACGCAATCACAGCCCAGTTCTCAAACTCAAATGGCGGAATCTTGCGAAGCTGCTGTTCGGTCCATGGCAGATCGCGGACTACGAACCCGCGTCCGACTTGCCATAATTTTTCGTTCTCAGGAAGTCGGCAGATGTCTCGCAGGCGCTTCGCCATCACTCTGCAAGCCGTTGGGGAAATGTCTATTCCTATCCATTGACGGTTGAGGTTCTGAGCGCCGACAAGAGCAGTCCCACCGCCGCAAAAGGCATCGAGGACGATGTCGTTCTCGTTGGACGATGACTTGATGATCCGCTCCAACAATGGAAGCGGCTTTTGAGTCGGATAGCCAAGGCGTTCTGTCGAGAGATTGTGTAAGGGTCTTATGTCAGTCCAGACCGTTTGAAGTGGAACACCCGGCATTTGGTCGGCGTACTGTTTGAGGCGTGGGACGCCATCGTTCTTCTTTGGCCAGTGAATCATCCCAGCCGCGTCGAGTGCATCCAGTCGCTCTAAGACTCCTAACTTCTCATCGAGTTTCAGCCTCTCGCACGCTTCTTTTGGAATAGCCCAGTGTCGTGACTTCGCAGTCACGTTGATTCCCCTCCACGTCAACCCGCTTTCGCCGTATCGAACGCCATCTCCGGTTAGGTCCATTCGTTTCCATCTGCGTCCATCCGGGTCCCGTTGCTCGAAGAATGTTTCGAGATAAACAGGGTCGTAAGGCTGGAAGAGTTCATTCCATGTGTATGCGTCTGAGCCTGTGTAGAAGAAAATCGTATCGTGCACCGCACCATAACGCCGCGCACCGCCGTGGGCGCTCGTCCGCTTCCAAACAATCTCGTTCTGAAATAGGTTCTCACCAAAAATCTGGTCGAGCATCACCTTGACGTAATGGCTTGCGTGCCAATCACAGTGATAGTAGAAGCTGCCTGTTTTCTTGAGAACTCGCGCCAATTGAACGCAGCGAGGGCGCATGAACTCAATGTATGCCTGGGTCGATTCGTGGCGGTCTTCAAACGCTCGCTTCTCTTTGGTCTCACCCCAAAACACTTCATAGTTTCGATTCGAGTTGAATGGCGGGTCGATATAGATGAGATCAACGCTCGCATCTGGCAGCTTTCGTAGCTGCTCAAGATTGTCTCCGCAGTAGATAACGCGAGTATCAAGCAGCGAGGATGGTCTGCCGGCCGGGGTGGGAGGGGCGACTGGACTTGTTGCCAGCCCAGCGGCCTCGGAGGCGCGGCGCTTCCGTGTCAGGGCCGCTTTCTGCCCTGCCGTCAGTTCGTTTGGCATGGCGGCCTGCCGCCGCCCAGAGTCTTCCGCTTGGCTGCCATCTGGCGATAATGTTCGGGTCCATGTCGTAGAGAGGTCGCGTTGCCTCCCTTGCGTCCCAAGGTCACAGCAGCAGCGGCAGGACGGTCTTGCCTGAGACAATCATCTGTAAGCGCCAACGCAGCGCCCAAAAGCTCCCGGCAGGCTGCCGTCCGGTTCTCCGGCAGGTCGGGAGCGGTGGCGAGAATGCGATCCGCCTGGGAGATGAGGTTTTTTAGGGTGCGGAGTTCGGCTTGATTCGATGGCATGAGTTGACGATACGAGCGGAGAAAACAAAAAGCAACCGTTAGCTGTTTTCTTTCAACGCAGATTTAAGACACTACCCGCACGTTCTTTGAGTGATCAACCCACGGCCTATTATTTTTTCCACAAGTATTAGCCACAGCCTCGATTATTCGAGGAAAACTATGTCGCGAAATTCGCGTCTCAGCCATTATGAGATTGATATTTCCCATGTCTTTGATGGATGTTATCGCGGCCATTATCCGGCCCAATCCGAAACGGAGCCGTTGACTTAACGCACCAAGCGGCCTAGGGTAGCCAGCGCGCCCCCTCTGACTCTCCCAAGCAAAGTCGGATTTCCCCCGGTAGGCGTGTAAAAACTGAGCAGGGTCCCCACAAAATCCCCCACAGTCCCAGTCTCGAACCTTTCAGTGATTCTGTAAGAGATTGATTTCAATGGTCGGGACGGGCAGATTTGAACTGCCGACCCCTCGCACCCCAAGCGAGTGCTCTACCAGGCTGAGCCACGTCCCGACACGATCAAGCCGGCTCGGAGGAGCCGGCTCTGGGGTCTCAAAACAGTTTACACGACAATCGCTCTCTTCGGTCCGAGTTGCCGCTGTGGCTATCGCCAGGGCTGTTCCCAAAGCACCTCAACGCAATCGTGCCACAGGGTACCGATGACCGATGTTGCGCTTCCCCCACTGAAGCCGCTCTGGCTCCCGCCATTCCAGAGTCCGCAGACCGGCACTCAGCTGCTCGCAAATTAGTGCGTGGGGGGAACGAATTCCGAGGGTAGAGCCGACCCGGATCCAAAGAAGAATTCGTCCATCTGCTCCACCAGGAACTGTTGCGCCTGCGGAGTCCATGGCTGCAATCGATATTCATTCAACAGCATCTTCTGCCGGTCGACCCACTCTAGCCAGGCCGCCTGCGACACGTTCTTGTAGATCTTCTGACCAAACTCTGAGTCGAAGGGAGGTTCTTCCAGCCCTTCCATCTCCTTCTTGTTGCGAACGCAAAAAACCATGTGCGCCATCGTAGCTTCGGCTCCTTCTCTGCCACTCCTATTGTAGGGGATTCAAGTCCTGGCAAATTCCTCCCTGAGCTCTGAATGTCCTCCGTGATCGCTGTCCATATGGCGAAAAACTCCTGCAGCCGGAAACATTGCTCAGCCTCTTTATCCTTGACAACCGCGCCTGCTGGCGCTCTTATGGAGGTGCTTCAAGTCCACGTCCCTCACACACGTCATCTCCCCGGGTTTCGGTCCAGTTGGTTCGTGGACTTCCTCTCCCAGATTTCCGCTCAACTTCAAAGGAGAACGTATGCCTGAAGAAACGGTACAAACGGGTCTGAGCGATAATGCCGCGGGTGGCCTCGCCTATGTGACGATCATCCCGGCCATCATCTTTCTGGCCATCGCGCCCTACAACCGCAGTTCATTCGTTCGATTCCACGCGTGGCAATCGATCTTCTTGACCATCTTCTACATCGTGATCGATGTGGCATTGCATGTGTTCCTGCGGGTCATCCCATTCATGGGCCTGATGGCTTTGGCTCTATATCCGCTACTCGCGCTGGCGATGTTCATCATCTGGGTATTTGTGATGCTGAAAGCCTTCAACGGTCAGCGCGTCAGGCTCCCGATCATCGGCCAACTGGCAGAGAAACAAGCCAACGCCTAAGCAGCCGGCGACGCACTTCGGTTTTAAAGATTCAACTGCACAAGGTCCATTCGCTGTTTTGGGCGCTGATCGACCTTGCTTCTGAAACGCGCTTAACCGGCCGGACACAATCAAGAAAGATCGGTTCGCCTTGGTCTTGATCTCATCTCCGAAGGAGTTACCATGTCCGAACTTCCGCCCACAGAGTCGCTTCCACCGCAACCAGCGCAAGCCGGCCTGTCTACCAATGCGGCTGGCGCCTTGGCTTATGTCACCATCATCCCGGCGATTATTTTTCTCGTCGTCGAGCCGTACAACAAAAGCTCCTTTGTGCGCTTTCACGCCTGGCAATCGATCTTTTTCTGTATCGCCGCTGTTGCCATCCAGGTAGTCCTGTCGGTCATCCCTGTCATCGGGTGGATCATCCTTCCATTCGCGATGCTCGGGTTTCTGCTGGTCTGGGTATGGGTCTTGCTCAAAGCCATGAAGGGGGAGCGTTATCAATTGCCCGTCATCGGCAAGTTTGCGGAGCAACAGGCAGGCGTCTAGCTCTCAGGCGGGGAACGAAGAGCCGCGTGCAGCGATTAAGAGCGGGGCGATCCGTCGATACAATCAGGAGCGCTAATCGAGTGAGTCGTCAGGCTTAGCGCTTCTTTCCCTTCTTGCCGAATTTCCTTTTTCCTTTGGCTGAGGTCTTGGGCGTACCACTGCGGCCGTTCCGTTTCGGCTTCGGCGAGGACTTCGGGACTTTCTTGCCCAGGGCAGGAAGTGGATGCCCCTCCTCCACTATCGAGAACTGCAGCCTGCGTTCCTGGGCCAGAATGCGGTCCAGAACCACCTGCACCCGGTCGCCAGCGCAGAAGCGACGGCCCCAACGCTCGCCCACGATTTCGTGTGTATTCTCGCGCCAGGTGTAGCGGTCATCGCGCAGGGTGTCGATGGGAACAAGTCCCTCAACGAATAGGTCCGTCAACTCCACAAATAGCCCGTATTTAGCTGGATTTAACACCAGTGCGGCGAATTCCTCACCTACGCGGTCTTCCATGAAGCGAACTTTCTTCCACTCCACTAGCTCTCGCTCGGCCTCTGCGGCACGGCGTTCCGTCTGACTGGTTTCTTCGGCAATTTGTGCCAACTCCGACTCCGGAATGGGTGGCCCGCCGGCGAAGCCCTGCTCCCCAGGCTTCTTACGGCTCACGACAATTCCAGCCAGGCCTTCGTTTGGATGGGTCCAGGGTGAACTGTGCCGGCCTTCCGCGATGACGCCTTCTCCGCGCACTCCCTGGCGCAAAAGCGCCTTGGTAATGCGGTGAACGATCAGATCTGGATAACGTCGGATGGGAGAAGTGAAATGGCTATAACTGGGCGCAGCCAGGGCGAAGTGACCTTCATTGACTTCGGAGTAGCGAGCCTGCCGCAGCGAACGAAGCATGAGGTAGCTGAGGATCCGTTCTTCGGGCTTGCCTTCGATACGGGCGGCAAGCTTTTGATACATCCTGGGTGTCACTGCAATGTCCTCAGCCACCTCATGGCCGCGCGGATTGCGTCCCCGGCCATGCGAATCTCGCCGCTCACCGCGCGTCTCAAAGCGCTTGACGGGCAACGCGCCTAAGCCGAGTGAGTAGCCGAAGCTCGCCGCCAGCTCTTCAAATTGCACGACCCGGCGCGGTTCCGGTTTCTCGTGAATGCGGTAGATGGATGGCACCCCGAGATCCTCGAGCCACGTGGCCACGCATTCGTTGGCTGCGAGCATGAATTCCTCAATAAGACGGTTCGCCCAGGTGCGCTCCGCGCGGGTCACGCCTCGCATGCGTCCTTGCTCGTCAAACTCGATCACCGGCTCCGGCAGATCAAAATCGATGCTGCCGCGCTCTTCGCGGCGCTTGTTCATCAGAACCGCAAGCCGTTGCATGCGTTCAAAAGCGGGCGTGAGATCGCGGTAGCGATCGCGAGTCGCGATATCGCCTTCAAGGATTGCGTGAACGTCGGTGTAGGTCATCCGAGCCGTCGATCGAATCACGCCTTCTAGAATTTCGTAGCTCTCCAGTCGGCCGTGCGAATCGAGTTGCATCAAGCAGCTCAACACAAGCCGATCTTCTTGGGGACGCAGGCTGCAGATGTTGGTGGAGAGCTCGTGCGGCAGCATGGGAATCGCACGGTCTGGAAAGTAAACGCTGGTACCTCGCAGACGCGCCTCAAGGTCGAGGTCGGTCGCGGGCCGCACATACTCCGCCACATCCGCGATATGCACTTGCAATTCGTAGCCGCCATCCTTGCGCTCGGCGACCAGCACAGCATCGTCGAAATCCCGCGCCGTTTCGCCGTCAATCGTCACGATGGTGAGATCTCGAAAATCACGCCGCCTGCTGACTTCCTTCTCATCCAATTGCGCAACCCTACGGGCCTCGGCCAGGACGTTTTCCGGGAAGACCCGCGGCAACTGGTGCTTCCGAATCATCATTTCGACATCGACGCCGAAGTCGTCGGGATCGCCCAGGACCTCGACTACGCGTCCGACCGGGGGCCGGGTCGGGGTTGGCCAAGTGGTGATCTCAACGTCCACCACGAGGCCCTCCAAGTTGTCCCAATCCTGCGCTGCCATGGCCTCGTTGCCCAGCACGCGATGAGCGGTTGCGGTCTCGCTTTCCTCTGGCAACTCTTGCCCCGGGGGAATCAGGATGGCTTGCGACATGCGGTCATCGAAGGGAACGACCGTGTTTCCGGATGCGCGGTCCGCGCGTGCGTAGTGAAAGATGCCGACGACGGTCGGATTGCGGCGCTCCAGGACGCGCGCGATGCGGCCCAGACGCCGCCCGTCGGCACGCGGAGGCTCCAACTCCACAAGCACCTGGTCGCCCTGCATGGCCCCATTCATCTCATTCGGAGGAATGAAGATGTCTTCATCCTGCCCGCTGGCTTGACGCCGGTTGGGACGCACGAATCCGTAGCCATCACGATGCAGGTCCAGCCGCCCTGCGGCGAGATTGTCGCGGGTACCCGTCTTGGCGGACGGCAAGCGCGGAATGCTCCATATTTCGCGACCCAGCTTGGCAAGATCGCCGCGCGCGGTCATGCGGGCCAGCTGCTCAAGTAGAAGGCGCCGCTCGCGCCCCCCGCCCAGCCCCAGCTCGCGCACAAGCTGCTTGTACCCTGCTTTCCCCCCGGCAGATCGTGCGATGCGCGTCAGCAACTCGCGGTCGGTCATGGCTCAAGGTTATCGCGTGCTCCAGCCGTTAGTGGAAAACCCAGATAGTTTTGTGTTGCCCACAATTTCGCCCGAATTGAGAAAGCCACGTTCATTTCGCAACGCCCCCGCTTTTCCTGTGGATTGAACGCGCGCTGATCGCGACAACATGCGAAGATCGTTGCAGCCAATCTTTTTAGACCAATGCTCGCGATCGCTCACGCATTTGAGCTGACCGATTTGCCTGTGTGCGAAATATGCGCAACCCGGGCTGGTTCATGAGTGCTTCTGTCGATACGGCATGAAAGGACGTTCGCTGATCCAATGTGGAAAACAAAGCAGTCCGCCCCTGTTGATAATGCATCTGCCCCTACTTCACCTGATCCCCATGGGACGACATCTGTAGTCTCGCGCGATGGCGCACCGCGACCCTCCGCGATGCCTTCTTCAACCGGGGAGGCAGTTATCGGCAAAGACCTGACGATCGTAGGACAAATAACCGGAGATTCGCCTCTTTTCGCCGATGGCAGAGTCGAAGGAAGCATCCAGTTACCGGGGGCCCGGGTCACCATTGGCGTGAATGGCCACGTGAAATCGGCTGGAATTCCAAGTGGAGACGCTTGTATTTCGGCGGGGGAGGTCATCATCCTGGGACACATTGTTGGTAACGTTTTGGCATCGGATCGAGTTGAAATCCGGGCCCAGGGATCACTGCGAGGCGACTTGCGGACTGCACGCTTAGCGATCGCCGACGGAGCCTATTTTCAGGGCAGCATTGAAATTACCAAGGCCGATTAGTTACCGACTTAGCCAATTTAGACCCGACTTAACAACCATCCAGGGCGCACGCCGGGCTCGCGCAGCTCAATTCCGCGCCCTACTTACCCAGTCTAAGCTGCCCGTCTCAGACTCGCCTTCCCGTCTTCAACCGATGTACAGTTGTTCTTTACGACACCCATGGCTTGATTATGGGGGGTTTGTGCGAGAATCATTGCAGCGCACGTTGTCGCTGCTTTGTTGCCCTTCTGCACGCATCTAGACCAGGGTGGCAGGAGCAACAGTTTGACTAAAATAACTGCAGCCGCGAGCGATCGAATTCGCCTGCTTTGAAACCCCCAATTCCGGAGTCGGACAAGGAAAGGAAACATTAAACCGTATGTGGAAACCAAGCCAAACTGAACCCCCCATTTCCACCCCTGTACCGGAGCCGGTACGCCCTGCGCCCGCCGCATCCCCTCTAGACTCTTCAAACCGAGCCGGGGTTGCTGCAGGCGATCAGGCCACCATCAGCAAAGGTCTCTTCATCAAGGGAGAGATCACCGGTTCAGAATCACTCTTCATCGACGGCAAGGTTGAGGGCAGCATCAATCTCAACGGCAATCGCGTGACCGTAGGCCGCAACGGCCAGGTCGCCGCCAGCATTACCGCACGAGAGGTCGTCGTTTTGGGCAAAGTGCGCGGCAACGTTACCGCTGCCGATCGCGTGGATATTCGTGCTGAGGGAGCCCTCACCGGCGATGTTGCCGCGGCTCGCATCAGCATCGAAGATGGCGCCTTCTTCAAGGGCGGCATCGACATCCGCAAGCCCGACGCCAAGTCTCCTGCCGCAGCGCCCGCGACGCCCGAGGCTGCAAAGCCGGTTCACTCGTAACTGGCTGACGAACTTGCTCGCAGAAAAGCCCCGCTCGAATGCGGGGCTTTTGCGCGTGTCGAAATGCGCGTACGATTCTCAGTCAGAAGGCCCGCGCTAGCCCTAATACTGTTCACTTAATGATCCTGATGGCTTTGCGAATGTCGATCTTGGGCAAGGGCTTGACGTGGCGCGGGCGGAGCGGGAAGTTGCTCATCTTGCGCTTGACGCCG
>OBLU010004901.1_pt1 | contig 12043 bp, 8 predicted proteins | sample 1518681 | NCBI WGS metagenome assembly OBLU01 (sample SAMEA3539304, study PRJEB22396) | soil metagenome | biome: tundra; feature: field; material: soil | place: USA | collected 2010-05 | depth 0.15 m | reverse complement strand
TTCGCGTCACCTCCGGCGGCCGGACTCTGACGAAATACAACGATGGCAAGTCCGGTTACCTGTCGCAGAGTTCGCTTCCTCTGTACTTTGGCCTGGGAGACGCGCAGAGAGTCGATCGCGTCGAGATCGATTGGCCTTCGGGACGGAAGCAGGCAATTACCCAGGATCTCCGCGTTAATGACGTTCTGCAGATCAAGGAAACAAGATGAATGGCAAGACCGTCAGTTTCGCGGTCGCGGCGCTTGCGATTTGGTCCGTCTGCTGCGACGCTCAAACATCGGCTGCGCCCGGGCCAGCCGGAGCCCCTCGGAAGCAGATCGATATCGGAGCGGCCGAGGCCCCTCTCAGCGACACTGAGCGTACGGATCTCGACAAAGCCGTCCGGAAGCACGACTATTCCGCGGAAAAGGCCGTCATCGACAAGGCCAGGGGGGAGCATCCGGATTCTTTCGATCTCCTGGTCATGTGGGGCCGTCTCGCCTATCTCGAGAAACAGCCAAAAGACGCAGTGGACGCGCTCGAGCGTGCGGACAAGATCAAAGCTCTTTCGGAGCCGGACCGCATGACACTCGCGATCGCATACCAATTCTCGGCAAAGCCGGCGCAATCCCGAGTTGAGTTATTAAAGCTGGTCAAGCTGGCGCCCACTAACGCCGAGTATCTATACCTGTTAGGACGGATGGACCGGGAGAACCAACACATCGAAGATGCTATGGACGACTTTACGAAGGCGATCCGGGTCGATCCGAATTTCGTCCGGGCATATGAGGAACTCGGCCAGGCCCAGGAGGCCCTGGGCCGCCTGGACGAGGCGCGGAGGACTTACGAAACAGGCGCCGCCGTCAATCGACGGCTAAGCGTCCACTGGGAATGGTCGCCACTGGACCTCGGGGTTGTGTTGCTGCAAGCGGACGACGTCGCGGAAGCGGAGAAGCTGTTCCGGGAAGCTCTGCAATACAATCCCCGGTTTGCGTGGGGCCATTACTATATGGGTCAACTCTTCCACAGGCAGGGCCGGGACAACGAGGCCATGGGCGAATACAAGGCGGCAGTCGTCGACGATCCCCGGCTCCGGCAGGCGTGGCTCGCGCTTGGACGGGACCTCAAGCGCCAGGGAAACGACGTCGAGGGCGATCGGGCCCTTGCGATCTTCAAGAAACTGGAAGATCGGGAGAACGCCGTCAAGGGTAAGAAGAACTGATTACCGGCGGCGGGTGTGACACTTTGGAATCCGAGGGCCGTTTGAAGACCACTTTGTGCTTGTGGAGCGAGCCTCCGGCTTGCCATGCCGCCATTCCCGGCAGTATCGTCTCAATGGCTGGCAGATGCCCGCAGGAAAGCGGGCATGGCAGGCCGGAGGCCCACTCCACGGGGGCTGACCGCCCGAAGGGCGGCTGGTTCGAACCTGGAGGTAGAGTCTGAAGCGCACCGCCGGAATTGTCATAGCGGGGATCTGCGCACTATTGCTACTGGCTCTTGCGCCCGGAGAACCTGCCTCGCCGGCCAAGCGCCCGCGTTTTGTGGACGCAGCTTCCCGATCGCGGATTACTTACAAATCCAACAACAGCTTCACGGGCCGGAAGTACTTTCCGCAGTCGATGTGCGGCGGGGTCGCCGTCTTCGATTTCGATAACGACGGCAGGATGGATATTTTCTTCACGAACGGCGCGCAATTGCCCGATCTGAAGAAGACCGATTCCTCATACTACAACTGCCTGCTGCACCAGAGACGCGACGGGACTTTTGAAGACGTCACGGCCAAGGCCGGGCTGGCCGGAGAGCGCCTCGATTTTAACTTCGGAGTCGCGGTGGGAGACTACGACAACGACGGCTACGAAGATCTGTTCCTATGCGGCGCCGGAAGAAACGCCCTCTACCATAACAACGGAGACGGCACGTTCACCGATGTCACAGCGGCTTCCGGTATCGGCGGCAAGCCGGCCAATACGCTCAGCGTGGCAGCCGCCTGGTTCGATTACGACAACGACGGGCTGCTGGATCTGATCGTTTCCAACTACACCATCTGGACTCCGCAGACGGACATCCATTGCGCCATGGGCGGCCGCGACTACTACTGCGATCCGCGCCGGTACACCAGCGTTCCGCACCGGCTGTACCACAACCTGGGGCACGGTAAGTTCGCCGACGTCACGGAGAAGTCGGGGTTCGCCGCCTCGCCCGGCAAAGGTATGGGCATCTCGATCGCGGACTTCAACGACGACGGCTGGCCGGACGTATTCATCGCCAATGACACCGATCCCAATTCTTTGTTCCTCAACCGGGGCGACGGCACGTTCGAGGAGAAGGGACTGGAGTGGCAAGTCGCTTACAACGACGACGCGAACACCAGTTCTTCCATGGGATGCGACGCCAAGGACTTCGACAACGACGGCAAGGTGGACATCTTCTACAACGACCTGATGGGCGAGATCTGGGGGCTGCTGCGAAATCGCGGAAACGTGTTCGAGTTCTATTCGTATGCATCCAAGGTCCGGAAGCTGAGCAGTTCTTACTCAGGCTGGAGCAACGGGTTTATCGACTATAACAACGACGGGTGGAAGGATATCTATTCCTCGAACGGCGACGTCAACCAAGGGAGCGAAAAGTCTCCGCAGCATGACACGATGTTCGAAAACGTGGATGGGAAGTCGTTCTTGGACGTCTCCGAGGAGCTGGGAAAGGACTTTCTGCACAAGGGGTACCAGCGCGGTTCGGCCTTCGGAGACTTGAATAACGATGGCTCGCTCGATATCGTAGTGACCTCGCTGAACGAATCGCCGCGCATCTTGATGAACACCGCCGACAGCGGCAACCACTGGCTGATTTTGAGCCTGACGGGGCACAAGAGCGCGCGCGATGCCATCGGCGCAAAGGTGAAGCTGACGACGGCCTCCGGCCGGGTTCTGTACAACCATGTCGCCATCAGCGTGGGATTCATGTCTTCCAGCGACAAGCGCGTCCACTTCGGTCTGGGGCCGGAAAGCAGGATCGGTTCCCTGGAAATCCGCTGGCCCAGTGGGATAGTGCAAACTCTGAAGAATGTTGCCGCCGACCAGTTTCTAAAGATCGACGAGCCCCAAAGCAAGCAGTAGCGGTGGGGGCGCGATCGGATCATGCTACCCTCTGAAGGAAGAGACGGACGCGATTGTGCCTGAAGACCAAAAACCAACCCGGTCCGGCAGGTTGCCGGGGCGTTGGCTGGCCGCGCTGATGATTCTACTTGCAACGGAGGCGTCGGGCCAAACAGCGGACGAACTCTATCGCCAGGGGAAGTATGCGGAGGCCGCATCCGCCTATCGTCAACGGATCAACGGCGATCCCAATTCAGCCGATGCCCTGGCCGGCTTGGGCCGGTGCTTGCTGCGGCTGCATCGTGCCGGTGAGGCGGTTGCCTATCTTAGCAAGGCTGTGCAGTTGAAACCGGCGGATGCCGGCATGAAACAGGCGCTGGCGCGTTCTTATCTGGATGCCGGAAATGCCGGAGGCGCGCAGAATCTGATCGAATTCCTCTACGAATCGGACCCGCACAACGCCGAGACTCTGTTCTTGCTGGGCGAGTCGATGTACCGGAGCGGCTTTTACGAGCGCGCCGCACAGGCCCTTAAAGAATCGCTCGCGCTTCAGGCGGATAATCCCGCTGCGAAGAACTTCTACGCCGTTTCGCTCGCAAAATCCGGCCATCTGGCGGAGGCGGAGGCGGCCTGCAAACAACTTCTGGAAGACCGCACGAAACCGCTGGACCTCGACGTGTTGCTAACGTACGTTCAGCTTCTGGATGAAGATGGCCGCATAGCCGAGGCGCAGCCGTATGCGGAGAGGGCCGTTCGCGAACAATCCGATAACCCGATCTCCCACTATTGGCAGGCGCGTCTGCTGTTTCAGGCCGGCCGATTGGAGGGCGCGGCTAAGGAGGCGGAGCAAAGTGTCGCCTTGTCTCCGAGCCTGCCGTTCGCCAGGAATCTTCTGCTGCAGATCTACCGGAAGCTGGGCCGCCAGGAGGACGCGGAACGTCAGGCCGAATGGCTGCGCGAGTACAACGATCGGCTGGTGACGCGAGGCCGCCAATGAAGTTTGCGCTGGCGCTGCTTCCCCTCTTGCTTTCCGCTCAGATTCGATTTGAGGACGTCGCCCAGCGAGCGGGCATTTCATTCAAGCTCAGCAACGGCGCCACCGGCCGCGCCCACCAGATCGAGCTTATGCCCGGTGGCGTAGCTGCGCTCGATTTCAACAACGACGGCTGCATGGATATCTTCTTCACGAACGGCGCCATGTCTCCATCGCTAGACAAGAGCCGGCCCGAATTCCACAATCGCCTGTTCAAGAACAATTGCGACGGCACATTTACGGACGTGACGGACCGCGCAGGCGTCGCCGGCTATGGTTACTCGATGGCGGTGGCCGTCGCGGACTACGACAATGACGGGTTCCCGGACATTTTTGTGGCCGGCGTGGACCACAACATCCTCTACCACAACCTGCGGAATGGGTCGTTTGAAGATGTCACTCGAAAGGCCGGATTGGAGGGCGTCGATCCGAAGTACGGGAAGATGTGGTCGATTTCGGCGGGGTGGTTTGACGCCGATAATGACGGTTTCCTCGACTTGTTCGTGTCGAACTACGTAGCTTGGGATCCGAAGACTGAGCTGTTCTGTGGAACGCCATCGACCCCGCTCTATTGCCATCCGGACAACTATCATGGCCGGCCCAACCAGTTGTTCCGTAACAACCACGACGGGACCTTCACCGACATTTCTCAGAGCTCCGGCATCGCCAAAAGCATCGGCAAGGGTATGGGAGTGGCGTTCGGCGACTTTAATCGCGACGGCCTGGTGGACGTCTTTGTCGCCAACGATTCGACCAGGAATCTCCTGTTTCAGAACCAAGGCAACGGCCGATTCCGCGAGGTCGGCCTGGAAATGGGTGTTTCGTATGGCGATAGCGGCCGGCCGGTGGCCGGGATGGGCGCCGACTTCCGCGACTACAACAACGATGGCCTGCCCGACATCGTTCTTACAGGGATGGTCAACGATTCCTTTCTTCTTTTCCGCAATCAGGGAAAGCCATTCTTCTTTGAGGATTACGGCATTCAGTCGGGGCTTACAGCCGTCACCCGGCAACTCACCGGTTGGGGTATGGGGCTGTTCGATTTCGACAACGACGGCTGGAAGGATCTGTTCTCCGCCAACGCGCACTTTCCCTATATGGACAAGCTGTTGGGCCTGCCGACTGGTCTCGCGTGCAGCGTGTTCCGGAATGGGAACGGCCGCTTCCGCGACGTGTCCGCGGAGGCTGGACAGTCTTTCCGCATCACGGGGTACAATCGCGGAGCTGCGTTCGCGGATTTTGACGGCGACGGCAAGGTGGACGTGGTGGTGAGCGTCTTGAATGGACAGGCCCACCTCTTCCGGAACATCACCGCCGATGCCGGACACTGGTTAGCCGTCAAACTGGTGGGCACGCGAAGCAACCGGGATGGCATTGGCGCGGAGTTACAAGCCGTGCTGCCGGATGGAGCTGTGCTATATAACCACGCCACAACCAGCGTCGGCTACGCCTCGTCAAGCGAACCGCTGGTGCGCTTTGGTCTCGGAAAGTACGCCACACTGCGCGAACTTCGGATCTCATGGCCGAGCGGCCAGACACAGATTGTGCAGAATGTCGCTGCGGATAGGGTCGTCGAGATTCGGGAAACTATTACCCAGCCCTGAGCGGCTTTGAGATCGAACGGTCCTAGCGGGCGCCTGATGCGCCCGCTGGCGCGCCGGCTGTTTCCTTTGATCCGATGCGCAATGGAGCCGGTTTGAAACTCCACGAGTTGCCTTGATCGGTAATCGGCGTGTTCTTCGGGAACATGAAGCTGGACCGGGAGGTCAGCGTGACGGCATTCACCGCAAGACTCTTGTCCGGAGACGGATCGAGATAAGCCTGCGCCATCAGGCGCAGGAATTGGGCGGCATTCAAACGAAACGAGCCCACCGGAATGGTGGCTGGAACGGCATTGGCGGGAACGCGCTTCCATTCCGTGTCCGCAAGCGTTGGGGCTATTTGAGCGGCCGCCTGAATCACCGCCGAAACAGGCACAGATCCAGTCGTTGGGCCCATGTCGTTCGGAAGAGTCAGCGGGCCGCACAGGGGCGTGAGCGCCACGGATTTCGGTACCGAACCGGTCTTGTCGACGCCGGCCAGCGCCTGAGCGAGAAGTTCGAAGCTTTCCGCCAGCGTGAAAAAGCTGGCGCCCGCTCGTCCGAAGTCGGGTGGCTCCATCGGCCTCTTAACAAATTGCTGGTTCAGGTCGGCGGCCAATGCCTTCAGTTGCTCGGCGCCGATTTCGGAATCGCCGGGGACCGGCAGTTGGGCGAGTTCGCGGACCGAAATAAAACGGCTCCCGGGATTGGCCGGAAGATACTCTTCAAGCAGCCACTTCAGCGTCGCTTCGTCCTGCTTGTAACCCGCCTCTATGGCGGTCTGCGAAGCCATCGCATGCAGTTGCGAGGGGATTACCGGATCGTCCGGATGATAGTAGAGCCACTCAAGAGGATCGGCGACGACCGATCCGTCGGCCCGCCTTGTCAGATACCGCCGATAGGCCGCTACCTCTAGTTTGACGACCCGGACATGGCTGCGGTCAAGCTTCTCGAAAGCCTTCTTCAGGGCCTCGGGGCCCTCATCCGTGGAATGCGGTTTGTTGTCGGGCAGGCTCACGTCGGAAAGGCGGAGAAGGTTGTCTTCCCAGAAGACCTCGGGCGACTCCACCGGATCGGGACTCATAAACCGAGAGAATCTGTCTGCGGAAACGTCGAAGCCTGTGATGCCGAGCCTTGGATCAGCCGGAGGAATGCCACCCATGACGGCGGCTGGAATCATCTTGCGGACTTCGTGCGTCGAGGGTGAGTCGCCACCGAGCGTAGTGGTGACGCCAGTGAGGAACGCCACGTTGCCGAACACCTCTTGGGTCCGTTTCAATCCTCCGCTCAATCCTGGGACTGGGAGCCCGGTGATGGGATTCTTGAAGTCGGTCAAAAAGCGCTCGGCGGCTTCGGCTTTGGCCGCCCACCTGGCCTCGGGTGTTTCGGCAAGAAGCAGGTTGGGTTTGGGACGATACAAATAAGATGGTTCGTCTTCGCCCGTATAGCCTATGTCCACGAGGTTGCGGCGGGAATAATCCTTGAGCTGATCGACAAGATGGAGACCGGCGTTCTCCTCGTCCAGCAACTGGCTGACCGTACCGGAAAATTGGAACAAGGCCGAAATTCCCGACTGCGGGTACTGTTTGTGCAACTTGTCCAGCATGGGCAGCAACCGTTGCAGCCGTTCATCGGTTGTGTGCTGGTGGCTGTGATCGTAGAAGCGAGAATAGAGAACAATCAATACGGGCTGCGGCGCCGGCGCCGGTTCCGCAGCGAACAGTCCGGAAATTGCGAGCAATAGGAGAGCGGCGCGTTTAAGCATACGAAACCATCCTAAAACGAAAGTAGTGCCGACGGCAAATACCATCGGCACTACTGGGGGGCCAATCCGGATCGGGTCTGGCGCTAAACGCTTGATTCTGATTTCTCTCTCACTGTTTTGTGAACACGATGTCGAGGATTTGCCCCTTACTCGATGTAAGCTTTCCCTGCAGTTGCGAGCCACTTTGGGTCAACGTCGCGGTGCCACCGGTGCCCACGGCAAACGTAATCGTGCTGCCCGATACAGTGCCAGACGCGATTTTAAGGATCGATCCGTTCCCTATTTTCATTGTTCCGGAAACCGACGATCCCGATTGCAGCAACGTCATCTGCGCTGTTTGAGGGACCGACCCGTATTTGGCGCTCGCCTGTCCGCCCTTGCCGTTCCAGATCCCCGAGTAATTCGCCGCTGTAAGGGAAGCCGCCAGACTCAGCAGTACAACAACCAGTTTATTCATTCTTATGCTCCTGATTCGATTTAAGACTATAGGTTAAGATGCGCGCTCCGGAAACGGTTTCCGGAGCGCGCGGCTCTTCTCAGCGGCCTTTCGCTATCGCAATCGTCAACGTAGACAGGTTACCCTGGCAGGTTTCGGTATCGCTCGCAGTCGCCGGAGCGACGCGGTAATAGTAGGTCGTTCCGCCGACGACGTTATTGTCCTGGTAGGTCAACTTGCCGCCAGCCGGAACCGCAACCTTGATAGCGGGAACGAAGGGACTTGAAGCCGCCCCCACGATCTGCGTGAACGGAGTAAAGGTCGCGCTCAGGCTCCGGTAGATGTTGTAGTGGTCAATCGTGAATGCCGCGGAAGTGTTGGTGTCCGTCCAGTAAAGCTGGATGTTCCCGGGTACGCCGGGCGTTGGAGCCTTGGCGACTCCACCCAAATTCTGGACGCAGTGCGTGCAAACCTCGTCCGTTGGCTGGTGAATCGAAACCCCTGCCGAAGCGACGCTCGACAAACCTGCCAACAAGCCGGCGGTCGGGAATGCGAGATTGTCGTTGTTTGTGACCTGCAGGCAAACGTTGAAGTTCGTCCCAAAGAATGCCGGTTTGTCGAACACACTGGTCGCGTCAACTTGGGCGCCGCTCGCCGAGGTGAACGTCCCGGCGCAGGCATAATCCCATTTGTAGGCCGTGATGGTGCTCGGCGGCGCACCCGCTGTGCCGTCGGTGTTGCCTTGGTCCGGGTTTGTGGATTTCGAACCATCCAGCATGAACGGCGCGTAGATCACCTTGCCCGCAAGGGTCGTATTCGGGCAGAAGTTGTAAGGCCCACCCGCGTTTGCATTGGGCGGGTTTGGCGGACTGGCGATCACCACATCGCCGGTCACATCTGCCGTCAGGGGGGGAGTGGCGCTGTCAGTCACCCGCAGACGAACCTGGTAGCTGTACGGCAAGGACTTGCCAAGAGGGAGCGTGAAATTGGCGATCATCTTCGAGCAACTGGGAGTCAGACAGTGAGGGTCTCCGGGTCCGATCGTGAAGCCGGCGCCGGTTCCGCTGATATCCCATTGCCAGCTCACCAGGTGATTGGCGGGATTTTGCTCCACCGAGCAGCCGCCGTCGAGGGTCACAGGCCCGCCCGAAGCCACGTGGCTCGGATTAGATGTGAAGCACGCTACCGGAACTGGCTGGAACACCGTCTTGTTCAGCATGATTATCGCGCTGGCGGTCTCCAAGTAATACTGGTTACCAGTGACATTGTGCCCGAACCATGAGCCGTCAGCGTTTTGAGTTCCAACGAGTGTGCGCGCCACCCCTTCGGTAGGATCGGTGCCGCCGTACGTAGGGGATTGAGCGGCATACCAGTCTATCGGCGGGAAGCAGGGGCCTGAACCACTGCCCGGAGAAGTGACTGGTACCCCTGGGGCAGCGCAGGTGCCCGGGTCGTCCATCGATTGCAGATGGGTGAGCGGCGAACTCCCAAGTCCGCTGCCGGAGTTGTCATGCAGCAGCATCGCCTTGGTGAACGAGAACATCCCGTAGTAATAATCTTTCAGGTCGTCGTACCCACTCCCGTCTTGGTTTGCGAAACCGTCGCGAAGAAACGTTTCCGCGCTGTCCCAAAGACTGTTGCCAGCGGGTGACGTAGTACCACGGCCTAAACCGTTCATCGCCAATTGCACCATCCCGGAGGGCGTGTCGGCAAAGGGGCCCCAGAGTGGACTGTTGCTCGTATAGCCGAAATAACCGTTGAGCGGGCTGGCTTGAGTGAACGAGTTATCGAGCCACGCCTTATCGGCCGTGTGGAGCTCCGGGTCGACTGTTGCGCCGAATTGGCGCAGCGCCGGAATGACGCCGATCGCCGCCCACTGGCTCACCGAATTGTCGCCCGTAAGCTCCTGACAAGTGTAGTGCCAACCGCCACCGACGCCCCAACCAGCCTCGGTCGGCGCCTGACAATAGGCATAATCGTCCACCATATCTACAACTGCGTCTTTGTACGTGTAGGATCCGCCCGTTAAGATCGCCAGATTTGTGTTCGGGGTGACTAGCGTGCCAGGAGTCCCCGACGCGACAATCGCGTCTATCATCATGCCGGTTTGGTAATTCTCGGGGGAGCCGTTGTGCTCAACTCCAATGCCATTGCCGTTGGAGTCGGGGTTGAGCGGACCAAACGCGGCGTCGTTCAGGCTGCCGATAGCGATCGTCGTGAGTTGATCGAAAACCCCGTTCAGGCAAAGGCGAACATCATCGGAGTAGGGGTTCAGCGGACTGTTCGTCTGCAGGAATCCACTATTTTCAAAGGCGGCGCAATCCAATGCGTTCACGCCCGTACCTCCGGCGCCGTCCGCGTCCGCGTTTCCGCCAACGCCATTCCAGTCTCCCACCTGCGCTCCGCCACCCGTGATGTAACGCCGCATGTATATGTGCAGATACCACAGGCCGTTGTCGATCGCATTGTTGACCTCAACCGGCAAATTTGGCGGAGGGGGATTGATCGAAGTGTAATAGCAGGCGCCCTGGGTGATCGAGGGTGGGCAGTTCGAAGGGGGACTCACTTGGCTGGTCGTGGTGTCGGTAATGGTCAAAACCGCCACGTAGACCGGGCCAACACCGGTATAGGTGACCGGACATTCGATGTCGTATTGGTTCGACACCACACCGGTACAGTGCGGAGAGACACCATCACCGGGATCCCAGTCGTACGTGAACGTATCCGTACCGAAGGCCGGGCTGGTGAGCGTACCCTTCAGCGTGACCGGATTGCCGCTCCAACTGGTGTGCGGCGCAGTCGGGTTCGACGCCACGAAAGGTATGGCGTTGGCTTGGGGTTGCGCCGCCATCGGAGTAGTTTGTACCAGCGCTGGTATGACCAGCGCCGCCAATGTACAAGAGCGAGCTAACAGATTCTTCATTTTTGGATAACCTCCTTGGGTAACCCCCAAGTGCTGTCCTCTACTTGGAAAACTCTAAGAAAGCCCCCGCTATCGGGCCGCGCGGAAACGTTTCCACGCCACCAGAAAGCTGCCCGTTAATAAAACCATACCGAATGTGGAAGGCTCGGGCACCGCCGGTGTCGGGCCCAGACCGCTAACATTGCCCTGCAGGTAAATCGACGCGTTCGTGTCCTGATTCGTCTGCTGGATGTAGAAACCGCTGGCCGGAGCGGGATCGCTAACGACAAACGTGGCAGTTGCCGAATCGCCAGCCGCTACGTTGATATTGCCAAGGGAGAGAGCGAATACCACGTCGCAGCAGTTGGTCGGAGGGCCAGAGGGCGTAGCCACCCAGTTCATGCCGTCCAGGGTATTGTTGGCGAACTGGTCGAATAGAACGAAACCTGTAGGGCTCGAAGTGATACTGCTAACGTTAGGGTCGTTCACGCTAAAGCTCAAACCGGCCGGCAGGGCGCCGCTCGTGCTGGCAAAATCGTCAAACGATCCGTATAGGCTGTAGCTAACGTCATAGTCCGCGTAGAACGAGACGAACTGGTTCGCTCCGGGTCCGAGCGCAATAGTTATTGTGCCAAGAGTGTTCACCCCGGGCTCAAGCGTCGTATCGAAGCCGGCCAAACTGATTGTGCTCTGGAGGTCGGCCGCGGTGCCGCCGAGTCCGAGGCCGCCAGTGCCGCCGGTACCGCCATTACAGGCGGTGTTGGTGTCGCCATTCACATTCACGCACCAGTCGGCCAAACTACTCACCGACCCCGCCTTCGCGCCTTGCGGCAAGGCCGCCATCGCAGCCGCGGCAACCAGTAGTGCAAATAAGCCCTTCATTTTGTCCTCCGAATGTTCCGTTAATAAATACGCTTTCGTCGAATCTTCCCGGCACTCATTTTACGCCGGCCGGAGGCGAGTGATGAGAATCGCTCTCACAAAGTCATTTCGCAACCTGGAGCCTATTATGCGCGCGGCGCCCGTTCAGAGTCAAGACCCTTTTCCGCTAGAATTCAGTGTGTAAGTGCTAGTACCCTCATGCTTTGGCGCCTACTGGCGAAGACGCGTTCTTCTTACGGGCATTAGAAATTTAAAGGGCTTTCAGAATCCGCATAGTAGGTATAGTACTTTCGTCCTAGATTCCTAGGGCATGGTACGCCGATTCCAGGCCAACTGGTACGGACCGGTTGGAGGAATGTTACCGTTGGGTCTTT
>OBLU010004900.1_pt1 | contig 12044 bp, 9 predicted proteins | sample 1518681 | NCBI WGS metagenome assembly OBLU01 (sample SAMEA3539304, study PRJEB22396) | soil metagenome | biome: tundra; feature: field; material: soil | place: USA | collected 2010-05 | depth 0.15 m | reverse complement strand
GAACCCGAAGCGCCGCGGCGGCGGCGTGTTGAGCGCCGAGCTCGATGGAGCGCCCTCCAACCCCGCCGCGATACCGCTCGTGGACGACGGCGGCGTACACCGGGTGCGGGTCGTGCTGGGAGCGGCGCCGAAGGCGGTCTCCGGCACCGCGCTGACGCCGGTGCCGGAGGCGACCCCCGCGACGCGGTGAGCCGCGGCAGCCATGAACACGTTCCTCCACAACAACGGGGACGGCACGTACTCGGACCTCACCGAGGACGGAGTCGCCCGGCTCCGGATCTACTCCGTCCCGAGGAGCTCCGACCCGGCCAGGACCGGACTGAGCAGCCCGCGCCGGAGGGCGGCCTCCGATTCGGCCCGGGCAACGATCGACGCCAACTCGTCCGGTACGATCCCCTGCTCGCCGTCGCACTTCACCTTGGTCCGGTCGGCTCCCGGCTGCACGACCTCGATGAGGAGCCCATCGACGCCGAGCGACAGCGCCGCGGCCGCGAGGTCGGGGACGAGGTCGGCGTGCCCGGCGGCATGCGACGGGTCGACGATCACCGGGAACGGGGTGAGCCGACGGAGCGCGTGGACGGCGGCGAGGTCGAGCGTCGCGCGGTCGTATGCGCCGTTCGCGAAAGTCCGGATGCCGCGCTCGCAGAAGATGATCTCCAGGTTGCCGCCGAGGGCCACGTACTCGGCGGCGTACAGCCACTCCTCGAGCGTGGCGCCGAAGCCTCTCTTCAGGAGAACGGGCTTGCCGTACCGGCCCACCTCGGTGAGGAGCGGAAAGTTCTGCATGCTGCGCGAGCCGACCTGGATCACGTCCGCATACGAGCCGACGAGCTCGACGAGGCGCGGGTCGAGGACCTCGGTGACGATCGGGAGCCCCGTCTCGGCACGGGCCTCGGCGAGGATCTCGAGGCCTTCCTTCCCCATCCCCTGGAACGAATAGGGACTCGTCCTCGGCTTGAAGGCGCCGCCCCGAAGCATGCGAGCGCCGGCTGTCTTGCACGCGCGGGCGATCGAAAGCGTCTGCTCGCGGCTCTCGACCGTGCAGGGACCCGCGATCACGACCGGACGCTCCCCTCCCACCGTGACGCCCCCCGCCATCACGGGTCGCGTGCTGAACGGCGCCGCGTGCTCGGGGTGCGAGGAGCGGGTGACCCGAAGGGGAGGAAGAGCGGGGATCATTCCCGTGATCTCCTCAACCGCGAACCAGATGTCCGTCGCGGTAGCGCCGGACCTGAAGTGTAACAAGCCGATTGCCGTTTCTGTCGAAGGCGAGGAGTCCCGTCGCTCCCCGGATGCGCTCCGCCGGCGGGAAGGCGCGACGGGCTCCCTTCGCACCCCCCCTCCTCAGCGCGTCGAACAGGAGCTTCGCCGCGTCGTTCGCGATGGCGGCGGCCGGGCCGGGGGCAGCCCCGAAGAGCCGCCGGTAGCGCGATTCGAACGCGGCCCTCACTCCGTCCCCTTCGGGCGCGACGACGGGGACGAATAACCCTTCGGCAAAGGAGCCCGCCTCGGCCGCGAAGGCCGGCGAGGCGAGCCGCATCGGGCCGGCGAGCGAACCCGCGAACCCCGCCGTGCGAAGCGAGCGGGCGAGGCGGCCGGCCGGAACCGGGTCGAGCCAGATGAGGACCGCGTCGGGATGAACCGAGGAGACGAGATCCCGCAGGGCCGCGCCCGTCACGCTGCCGTCCGTCTCGATCGATCTCTCTATCGATCGCTTCCCCGCCGCCGCGGCAGCAGCCGCCGAGAGATCGCGCGAAGCCTCGCGTCCGGCGCGTCCCGCCGGCACGAAGACGAGCCACCGGGAGGCAGCCGCCCCCTCGAAAAGAGCCCGGGCCTCGTCGAGGGTCGACGGGGCGACCCGGACCATCCAGGGGATGGAGGCCCGTGTCACCGAGGCGTCGGGGCAGAGGGAGGCCACCGGGACCCCCGTCCTCCCGGAGACCTGGAGCACCAGGTGGGAGGCCGCCCCCGAAGGTGGGGCGATGAGCGCCCCCGCGCCGTCGTCCATGACGAGGAGAGCCGCCTCGGAGGCGTCGCTTCCCCAGGCCCCCATTCTCCCCCTCACGGCCACCTTCACTCGCGGGCCGGGGCCTTCGTTCGCCTCCTCGGCCGCCGCGAGGGTCCCCTGCCGGATGCTGACGGCTTCCGGCTCGTCGGGTGGGAGGAGGAGGCCCACGACCAGGGACGGGCCGTCCGCTGCGCACGCCGCCGGCGCGCCGAACAGGAGGGCGGCGGCCGCCAGGACGGAGAGTACGGGGCGGATCAAGACGCTACTTCCCTCCCGCCAGGGCCTTCTCGAAATGGAAGGTGTTCCCCTTCACCCGCACGATCCTCAGGGGAGCCAAGTTGTTGAAAGTCGGATCGAAGACCATTGTGCCGGTGACACCTTCGTATCGCCTGACGGCCGCGATGGCGTCGCGGATCCTGAAGCGGTTGGGGCCCGCGGTCCGGATGGCGTCGAGGAGGATGCGCGTTCCGTCGTAGGCGTACGCTGCGAACGCCTCGGGCGCGGTCGCGTAGCGCTTCCGGAACCTCTCGACGAAGCCGGTCCAGGCCTCGTCCGTCCGCGTTGGGTCGAACGGGTACGTGATCGTCATCCCCTCGGCGGCCTGGCCGGCTGCCGCGAGGAACGCGGGCCCGAAGAGCCGCTCGGGGCCGTAGAGCGGCACCGTGACACCGCCCTTGCGGAGGGCCGCGGCGGCACGCCCGGCGTCCTCCGGCTCTCCCCAGAGGACCACCGCGTCGGGCTCGGCCGCCTTGATGCGGGCCACCTGTGTTTCGAACGACGTCGCGCCCGGCAGGAAGCGCATCTCCTGGAGCACGGGGTGGCCGAGGCGGCGGACCGAGTCGACGAAGGTCTTCACGCCGACCCGTCCGTTCCGGTCGTTTGTTCTCAGCATCGCGATCCGCCGGTGCCCCTGCTCCTTGACGACCAGCTCCGCAAGACGGTAGCCGTGCTGGCGGTCGTCGGGCCACGTGCGCAGGAGCCACGGGATGGAGGTCTCGGTGACGGTCTGGTCGCACGAGCCCGTGTTCACCATGAAGATCTCGGCCTTCAGCGCGACCCGGAGTGCCACGTGCGTCGCGGTGGAATCGATGGACCCGACGACCGCGAGACACTCGTCGGTGAAGGCGAGGTCGACGAGGATGTTCGCCGCGCTTCCCCATAGGGGTGAGTCCTCCCGCACGACCAACTCGAACGGGAGCTCACCCGGCTTCGCGGAGGCGTTCGCCTCGTCGATCGCCATCTCGACGCCCTTGCGCATCATGGCGCCCCGGAAGGCGTCCGAGGAGCCTGGCGAGGGCGCGAGGAGGCCCACACGAAGGGTCTTGAGCCCGGGCGGGTCGGGATAATCCCGGCCGGGCCCGTAGAACGGCAACGGTTCGGTGAAATACCTCTGATAGGGCTCCACGCGCCGGAAGGGGACCAGCTCCTCGGGCGCGTTCGCGTACCGCGGCGGCCACAGGGCCGGAGCGTTCGACGGGGCCGGGGCTTCGGCCGCCGCGAGGCGCGGCGACGGCACGAGGAGGAGCGCGAGAAGAGCGAGCGGCGCCGCCCTCATCGTCAGCCTCCGCCGCTCTCCAGGATCGCGTGCGCCTCGATCTCCACGAGGAGGTCGCTCCGGCAGAGACGCACCTGGATGCCGGTCGAAGCCGGGAGCGGGTCGAGCCCGAGGGCCTGGAAGAACTCCGTCCTGATTTCGTTGAAGTCGGCGTAGTCGCGCTCGATGTCCCGCAGGTAGCAAGTGCACCTCACGACGTCGTGCCACGTGGCCAGCTCGCTCTCGAGGAGCTGAGTGAGGTTCCGGTAGGTGCGCCAGCACTGCGCCCGGAAGTCGCCCGGGTGGAGAGTCTCTCCGTCCGCTCCGACGCTCGCCGTCCCGCTGAGGAAGAGGTGCGTCACCCCGCCCTCGAGCTCCACGCGGAGCCCGCGGGAGAACGAGACAGCCTGCGGGTAGTCGGGAGCCTCGTTCAGGACGTGCGGAGCGCGGATGGCGCGCTTCCTCACCACCGGCCGGCCGAGCCGCGGCAGCGCGCTGATGAGGCCGCGCTCGGCCGGCGCGTCCGGTGGAAGACCCAAGGCGCGCCTCTCGGCCTGTTCGGCCTCGGAGTACCGGGAGTCCACCCGGACCGGCGTCTCGAAGTAGGTCGCTTTCGTCATCTCGAGGCTCCTTGTGTGCCCGTCTTTCGCGCGGCTGTTGCCTGGTCGATCCTCCTGGCGAGGATCCCGCGGGTGAGACCGTGGGAGGTGGCGAGCCACACCTCGTTCTCGGTGATCGAGGCTCCCAGGACGAAGTCGTTGGACATCGCGGTCGCCGTCCTGCGTCTCTCCGGCGGGGTGCCGGGACGCGTGATCTCCACCGTTCCGCCCCCCCCCTCGGCGCCCTTGTACGTCGCCCAGCTCGTCCCGTCCGTCACCGTGAGGCCCCGGTCGGTGCAGATCCAGGCGACGCGTCCCTTCGCGGCGATGAAGTTGACGAAGTTGGACACGAGCGGGCTCTTCTTCTCGAGATAGCTCTTCCACCGGGTCCCGTCATAACGGGCAACTCCGGAGTAGCTCGCCTGCCACAGGATCCCGTCCTCCCACGTGGCCCATGACGTGATGTCGCTGATCGGCCCGTCGTCGGGCGCGAGGTCCAGCTCCATCTCCCCGTCGGGATCCCGGTACTCCTTCCACGTCCCGCGCGCCAGGTCCTGCTCCACGATGCCGCCCGCCCAGACTCCGACGTACAGCTTCTCCGGGCTGAGCGTGACCGCGTACGCCCACGGCTCGTGCATCAACGTGTTCGTCGAGTCGAAGAGGCTCCAGCTCCCGGTCCTCGCGTCCCTTCGACCCACACCCGCGGCGGTCGCCACCCAGACCGCGTCCTTCCCGACGGCGACGCTGTAAACGACGTTGTTGGGTAGCCCGCTGCTCGTCTGCGTGAAGGTCTCGACCTTTCCGGCGCTGATCCGGTTGAGGCCCCGCAGAGTCCCGACCCAGAGGTCCCCCGTCGCCGGGTCGACGGCGAGCGCCGTGACCACGGAGTGCGAAAGGCCCTGCCCGGGACCGATGACGTTGAACGTCTTCCCTTCGAGGACCGCGAGCCCCTTCGTCGTCCCGACCCAGACCTTCCCCTTGTCGGCCAGGACGCAGTGCACCTTCCAGGCAGGGAGCCCCTGCTCGGGCCCGAAATGCTCGAAGCGCTCGATGAGCGGGAAGGGAAGCTCGGCGGCGGGTCTGCCGCTTCGTGCCTTCAGGGGGCCCGCCAGGACGAGAGCTGCGGCGGCACAGGCCAGGACGGCTACGGGCTTCTTCGTCATCTCAGAGCCTCTTCAGGTATTCGATCAGGTCGTTGAGCTGGATCTTGTTCATGGTGTTCGTGATCCCGTGTTGGTCCTTCGGGTTGTAGACCGTCCAGATCTCCTCCAGCGTTGCCGCCCGCCCGTCGTGAAGGAACGGGGCGGAAGCGGCGACCCCGAGGAGGTGCGGCGTGTCGAAAAGGCCCGTGTCGTCGGCCGGCCCCTTCGTTCCGACGTCGGCGGGCAGGCGGTCCGTGTACAGCGGCGGGCGATGGCACGTGGAGCACCTCAGGCCGTACGGGATCTCCCGGCCGTCGGTCGTCCTTGTGGCGAAGAAGATCTCGCGTCCCCGCTTCTGGGCGTCCGTCCACGGCCCGGACGACGGCGTCCGGCTCGGTGGGAGGGAGAAGATGAACGCGTCGAGGTCATCGAGGTCCTTCTCGCCGAACGGGTCGGAGCGCGTCAGCACCTTGGCGAACCGGGGCCCGCACTGGACCCTGAGCGACGGGTTCGTCCCCGTCCACTTGAACGGCTCGGTCCCCGCGAGCCCCTGGAGGTTGCGGTTGTCGACGATGTTGCGGCCCACGCCGTCGATGTCGAAGTCGTAGGCCAGGCCGTCCACGTGCCCGTCCGGATGGCACGAGCGGCAGGAGAACTGCCCCTGGAACGTGGTCGAGGCGCGGGCGAAGACCCTCTCTCCTCTCCGGATCGGGTCGTTGCCTCCGCCGTCCCCAAGGACGACCCGCCCGATCGGCTGGAGGGTCCCGGTGTCGAGGGCGAGGACAGAGTCCTGGAGGCGCTCCGCGACCCAAAGCGTGCGGCCGTCGGGGCTCAGCGCGACCTGGCGGGGGTTGAGCCCCGTGGGGACGCGGGCCATGACGTACTCCGGCGAAAGCTGCAGGTCGTCGATCGCGCCGCGGCGGGCGTCCTCGCCGGCGGTCTCCAGCCAGCGCGAGAGCCGGGCGAGGTCCACCACCGTCACCACGTTGGCGCCCGCGGAAGCGATGAACGCGCGCTTCCCGGACGGCTCGACGGCGATCCCCGAAGGATCGGCGAAGTAGGCGTTCGTCTCGTCCAGCGGGAGCTCGACCACCGAGCCCTTCGAGAGATCGCAAACCGCGACGCCGGCGGACACCACCCACCCCTGCGCCGCGTGAGTGATCGGGACCAGGTTGCGGACCTTGAGGATCGGCGACAGGGCCCACGGCCGCCCCGGCACCGCACAAATCCCTTCCGACAGGTGGCCCGACTCGAGCCTCTCGCGCGAGACGACGCGGATCGCCGCCGGATCGACCACGGTGACCTCGGCCGCCGGGACCTCGTCTCCCCGCGTGAGGCCTGCCATCCGGCTCACGACCATGGCCTTGCTGCCGTCGGGCGAGGCCGCCACCGCGTACGGCTCCCGCCCGCCGGTGAGATGCCCGAGGCTTGCGAGCGGAGAGGCCGAGAGGACGGTCACGTCGTCGGAAACAGAGTTGGCGACGACGAGCCGGCCCGAGCCCTGCGACGGGATCCACGCGATCCCGACCGGAGCGGTCCCGACCGGCGCCGTCGCCACTTCCTTCAATGTCGCCGTCTCGAGGGCCGCCACGCGGTCGCCGCTTCGGCAGGTGACGTAGAGGCGCTCCCCCGCCGGGTCCAGCGCGAGACCCGTCGGGCCGCCCGGCACTTTCGATCTCCTGACGACGAGGCGCGTCCCGGTGTCGACCTCGGCCACCTCGTCCGTGTCGTCGAGCGCCACGTAGAGGCGCTTTCCGTCGGGGGAGACGGCGAGCCCGCCCGGCGACGCGTGGTGCGGGCGAGGCTTCGCCCAGGGAAGCTCCTCCAGCGTCTCGGGCCGCCCGTGGCACGTCTGGCAGCTCTTCACTCCGGTCAGGTCCTTCCTGCCGGACATCTTCAGCATGTGCCACCGCGCCCCCGCGCACAGGCCCGCCGCGACGAGGATCCCCGCGGTGGCGGTGGTGGCGAAGCCTCTGACGATTCTCATGGCTACGAGCTCTTCCCGGGCCTCGTCCGACCGGCGAGGCCCACCACGACGGGCGGCTCCTTTACCGCGAGAGGCCGCCGGTTCCTCGGCGCGAGGCCGTGCGGCTCGTGACAGCCGATGCAGCCCCGGTTCTCCCCGGGCCGGACCCAGACCGAGGGCGGGAGCCGGCGCACAACGGTGCCCGCCTCGTCGAGCGCCTCGAAGCCGAGCGCCACGTCGGCCGGCACCTCGACCATGAACGAGCCGTCCTCGTGCACCGGAACCTCGCCGAGCGGACGCGACGTCCCGCCGTCCCCGGCGGCGAGGATCCGGACCCGGGCCGCCCGGGTCCGCGGCTCGTACGTCGTGTGGTTCACGTCGATGCAGAAGACCACGCCGCTTCTCTTCGCAAAGTCGATGTTGGAAATTCTTCCCATCGGCCTCTTCCGCGGCTCGGCCCGAACCACCTCCAGCTCTTCCCAGGCGGGGTCGTGCAAGACCGGCTCGGCGACCACAGCCGCCGGCAGGAGCTCGCGCCGGCTCATCCACGGGCGGGACGCGAGGACCACCTCGGTTACGCCGCCTCGTCCAGAACGGTTCGCCCGCGAAAGGAAGGCGATGCGCCCGCCGGGCAGCTCGCGGGGACGGCCGATCTCGCCGGACCCGTCGTGCTGGCACGCGTAGGGGCTGACGCCGGTGCCGTCGTTGTACACGGTGAAGAGCGAGACGCGTGGCGGCGACGACTCCGGCGGCATCGCCGACACGAAGAGGATCCTGCCGTCCGCCAGGACCGTCGGGTCGGCTGCTGAGGCGATGCCGTAAGTGAGCCGCTTCGGAGAGGCGCCTCCGGGAGCGAGCGCCCATAGCGCCGAAGGATTCTTCGGAAACCACCCGTCTTCGAAACCGCGGACCGGAGACGCGAACACGACGCTCCCGTTCGCGAGGAGGGTCGGGCTCGCGGCGCCTCCCGGCATCGACGTGAGGGCCCGCGGTTCTCCCCCGCCCAGCGAGACTTCGTAGATCTGCCACGCGCCGTCAGGCGTCGGCTTCCCCGCGAAGAGAGCCCGCTGGCCGTCGGGCGTCACGAAGGGCTCGCCCGCGGCGACAATACCTTTCGAAAGGACCCGCACGCTGCCCGGGTTCAGAGGGGGCGCCGCGAGGATCACGCGGCTTCCCGGCGGGTAGCGTGCATCGAGCGTGCTTCGCGGGTTGGACGGCGAGGCGGAACGAGCGGGAGCCTGCGCGATGACCAGGCTTCCAGACGGCACCGGGGCCTTTCGCCCCTGGCACGCCAGTGTCCAGAGGAGACAGGCGCCCAGGATCCTGAGCCGCAGGGAGGCGGTCAACGGCGCTCCCCCGGCTCGCGGACCTTCAGGATCTGCCCGGGCCGGACGTTCTCCAGCCGCTGGCTCTGGCCGCTGGGCCACGCGATCTCGATCGAGTCGACCTTCGACGCCTTGCCCAGCCCGAAGTGAAGCCGTCGGTCGCCCTGGAAGAGGTACGTCGTCGGACAGCGGGCCTCGGCGCGGTACGTGTGCCCTCCGGCCTTCAGCGTCACCTTGGCCCCGAACCCGTCCCTGTTGGACTTCGTCCCCTCGAGATCGAGCGAGATCCACGTGTTGCCCGACGTGTCCCGGTTCCGGAGCAGGACCGGGCGGTCCGCGATGTTGGTGGTGAGGATGTCCATCCGCCCGTCGTTGTCGAAGTCGAAGACCGTGGCGCCCCGCCCCCGGAACTTCGTCCTGAAGAAGGCTCCGCCCTTCTGCGCGGCGTCCTTGAAGACCCCCGTCCCGTCGTTCTCGAGCAGGAGCGCTTCCCACCCGTTCAGATAGTGCAGGTCCCCGTTCACGATCACGACGTCCAGGTTTCCGTCGTTGTCGAAGTCGATGAAGCTGCCGCCCCACGAAGCGTATTGCGCCTTGATCCGCCCTATGCCCGACGACATGATCTTGTCGACGAAGAGGCCCTCGGGCGTCCCGAGGTAGAGCGAACCGTAGCCGATGGACGTGACGAGGATGTCCGGCAGGCCGTCCCCGTTCACGTCCCCGATCGCGGCGCCCATCGAGGCGGCGGCGTCCCCGTCCTGGCTGAAGGCTGCGCCCATCTCGACTCCCGCGTCCCTGAAGCGGCCCTTGCCGTCGTTGAGAAGGAGCAGGTTGGGAGAGGCGTCGTTCGTGACGTAGAGGTCCTCGTGCGCGTCCCCGTTGAAGTCGAAGGCCGCCACGCCCATCCCGCGGCTGTTGGGGATTCTCACTCCCGCCTTCTCGCTCACGTCCTCGAACGTGCCATCCCCGCGGTTGCGGTAGAGAACGTTGAACTCGGCCTTGTAGGCGAGCGGGCCGGGGTAGCCGTCGGGGCTGTAGTGGAGCTGGTAGCTCGGGTCGTAGGTGAGGTAGTTGACGAGGAAGAGGTCCAGGTGTCCGTCGTTGTCGTAGTCGAGGAAAGTCGCCGCGACGCTCGTCCCCTCCTGTCCGAGCCCGGCCTTGACCGTGACGTCCTCGAACGTCCCGTCGCCGCGGTTGCGGTAGAGAATGCTCCGCCCCACGTTCACGACGAAAAGGTCGACGTGCCCGTCGTTGTCGTAGTCGGCGGCCACCGCCATCACGCCGTAGCCGGAGCCCTCCACGCCGGCCTTCTTCGTGACGTCCTCGAAGGTCCCGTCGCCGCGATTGCGGTAGAGCCGGTTCGGGAGGCGCGGGATGCCGTCGGGACCCGGCGAGATGACCGCGTCGGGCCCGGAGTTGACGAGGTAGACGTCGAGGAGGCCGTCGCCGTCGTAGTCGAAGACGACTCCGCCGGCTCCGACCGACTCCACGATGTTGGTGAGCTTGCCGCTGGCGAGCTGGTGGACGAAGTCGATCCCCGACTTCGCCGTCACGTCCTCGAACAGGTCGTCCGGACCCGCCGCGACCGGGGGCGAAGCCGGGAGCGCCAGGCCTGCCGCCGCCGTCCCGCTCCCGGACGTCCTGCGGCATCCGGGCGCCAGCAGGGCCAGCGCGAGCGCTGACGCCACGCAGAGAATGAGGCTCTGGGGACCGCTTGCGTGACTCACAGCTTCGCGACCGAAGGAGCTTCGCCCACCTCACTTCGGGTCTCACAGCCGGGCAGCGTCGACCTCGGCCCTACGGCCATGTCAGCCTTTCCGCGGATGCGACAGAGACTCAAACCCAAAGCCACCAAATTTGCCTACCGGGACTTATACCATTGAGCCGGACACAGCCACGCACACCATTGAAGGAGGCCTTGAGGCCACTTCTCCCGGCTGCGGCCCCCGCTCGACATTGCCGGACACAGCGAGTAGGCTGGCCAGGGCTGGGGAAAGTTCAAGCCGATCGCCCCCAACACCCGGCCCGATGGCAGCGACGACCCGGAGGGGCGGAAAAAGAACCGGCGAGTCGAGATCACGGTGCGCACCGGCTAACCCGGAAATTGCAGGCGCGCCGCGCGGGGCAGATTAAGGAGAAAACATGAACGTAAAAGCCAACGTTTTCCTGCTGGTAATTGCCCTCTCCGTGCTGAGCGCACACGCTCTCTCGGCGAACGACGAAGAGAAGAAAAAACCCACCCGGCCCCCGCCGAGCGCTCGACCAGAACACAGCACGGCATCACAAGCACCATCGAAAGCACCAAACGCGTCGCCCAAGGAGTCGAGCAATCGGCCAGGCACCGCAGCGGGCGTCACTCGCCCCCAGTCAGGCAGAGCGCCGGCGACATCCAGCCAACGACCAGGCACCGCAGCCGGCGTCACTCGCCCCCAGTCAGGCAGAGCGCCGGCGACATCCAGCCAACGATCAGGCACCGCAGCCGGCGTCACCCGCCCCCAGCCAGGCAGAGCGCCGACGACCTCCAGTCAACGATCAGGCACCGCAGCTGGCGTCACTCGCCCCCAGCCAGGCAGAGCGCCGGCGACATCCAGCCAACGACCGGTCAATCATGCTCAACTGCAGCAGCGGATGAGCGTGCACCCAAGTCAGCAAGATCGCACGCGCGCGTACGAATCTTACAAGATCGACCGTGCCCACTTTACGAGGCACATGGACACGATCCGGTTTGTCCCCGCGCACAGGCTTATCCTGACCAGGATGCATATAGTGCCTGGAACGTACTATTACCGGCGAAACGCCTTCTACGATACTTACGGGTGGGTGACTCCGCCATACGTATACACGATGTACCCGCGATATGGGCTGTGGGACACCGCGTTCCTAGCATTCGCACTTAACCATCTCGCCGAAGAACAATATGCAATGATGATTTACAACCATTGGGCTGATCCGGAGATACAACAGTGGGTGCGGGATACAAACCGCCTTGCCGCGCATAACGCAGAGCTGAGGGCTCAGGTTGATGAGATGAATGACCGAGTGTCGCGGTTAGAACATTCCGGAACAGCCCGCGACGCATCGTATGTGCCGCCCGATGCGCAGGACGTGGCGTTGTCTCCAGACGCGATAGACCAGCTGACAAGTAAGTAGGCGAGCGGTTGAGGGCGGAGGGAAAGAGAGATTTCCGGTTCGCGTCCAGGGCGAGAATCGGAACGGGGCTCGTTTTCCAGCTGCTTGTCGATGCGGCGGAGGTTCTCGCGCGGACCTGGGGCTTGAGGGCCCGTGTAGAAAATTGATGCAGCTGAACCACAGTCAACGATCAGCGCGCAGCACTATATCTTGCTTGGAAATGAAAAGTGCCGGTCTCACGATGACGAGGTTGCGCGCTTAAGGAGGCCCGTCAGATGCCGGATCTCTCAGCCCTCGAAGCCAAGGCCTACTCGAAGGTCGACTGGCGGCTCATTCCCTTC